>Ga0315297_10002255_pt1 | contig 12126 bp, 8 predicted proteins | sample YL17G15_0_MG_FD_203628 | JGI IMG/M metagenome (GOLD analysis project Ga0315297, IMG submission 203628) | Sediment microbial communities from Yellowstone Lake, YNP, Wyoming, USA - YL17G15_0 | ecosystem: Environmental > Aquatic > Freshwater > Lake > Sediment | place: USA: Wyoming | collected... | reverse complement strand
CTCAATAGTAAAGAAAACGGTAGCGAGTAGAAATGCTGCCTTAAATGTTGACAGGCTGATTGCTCTCATAGCGATACCTTTTCATCCTAATTGTTGATTTGCAAAATATTATCACTTTCTATCACTTCATCTTTATTGACTTCATCAGATATCGTGATGGATTTGGTGGCTTTTCGTAAATCATTGTTCATGCATAGAATATCTTTGCTTCTTCCAACTACCTCAAGAAATGTAGAAGTCTGCTCAACCGCCTGACATTCGTGAATTAAAGCTTTAGCAACATTTGTTAACTTGATAACAGATTTTCCGGATCCCAACGATTGACGTCCCCTAAAACCGGCTATCTCAATATTTTCCGCATTTTCAAAACGTACCGGACTTCCCCACTCAGTACTCTCAGGCTGATTCCAGGTGAACTTGATATTTCTAAGCGTGATGTCTCTTACATATCTGCAAAAAATGCCGTAGGGTGCTGTGTGGTGTCCAAAAACGTAGAACGGGTGCGATGGATTGGCTGACTCCGGTTTTTCCAATCCGCCACGCATGGTATACCGGATATTATCCAGGGTGATATCTTCTATATAGCCATCCTCGACTCCGTCAAGAAATACTGCCCCGTCGGAATTGGCCACGATATTGGAAATCATGATATTTCGTATAACCGCGGGAGGGCCTGTATCCGGTTTTACTTCAATATTGAATTTCTGAGAATATGAAATGACTGATGGTCTTAGGTCATTTTCAGGCTTTGATCTGACAAATACCAGGTTCCCTCCCTGGCTGCGCTTCAAAATATAGTTCATATTACTAATGGTCACATTTTCAACGCGTCCTCCTCTGCCCGGACGAATATTTATAGCGCCTCCAGCTTCGTAAATACTGCAATTCGAAATAGTTCCGTTTCTAAGTCCGCTGAGAACAATGGCGCTCTCCGTGGTTGAAAAAGTACAATTGCTCACACTGACATGTTCTGCATTACCAATAACCAGACAATCATCACCGGTTGTAAAATTACAATCAGATATGCGAATATTAAATCCAGAGACAGCCAGTCCGTCCGTATTTGGTCCGTCATCTTCGAACATACCTTGCTGAATGGCAATTCCCTGAATCACAACATCCTCGCTGCTCAGCACTTTCAACATGTGGAATGGACTGTCTTTGAAATGGACATTTTCAATCAAAACGTTCTTACAATCCTGAAGGTGTACATAAGTCCCCGGTCGAGTATTGTAACCATCCGGACGTGTCATCGCATTCCGGATTTCTGTTTCCGTCATTTTCCGAAAATCTGCCGGCCAAAATTTATAACCTCGGCCTTCAATCATACCTCTGCCGGTAATTGCAACCCCTATCAAATCTTTTCCATAAATCAGATGCCTCAGATGTCGTGCCGCATGCTCGGGTTTTTCTTTTTCAGTGGGGATAAAGTCATTTAGATCCAGACTTCCAAGTATCACGGCGCCACTTTCGATATGTAAGTTGATATAACTCTTAAGAAAGAGCGTTCCGGTCAGGTATTTACCGGGAGGGAAATAGATGATCCCGCCACCCGACTCTGCAACCCTGTCAATGAGTTGCTGTATCCTTTCAGTGTTCAGAGTCGTTCCATCATTATTGACTCCGTAATCCAACACAGAAAAGACTGGGATGGAATTTGAGTTATGCTGAGCCTGCACAAATCCACTTAAAGAAAACAAGCATGCTATAAATAATGTTTTTAGTCTCAAATGTGAGATTACAAATCGTAAGGGTATCATAGTTTTTCTTCCACATTTCTATTATCACTTTCCAATTGGATAAACCAGCGCGCCTTCCGGCAAAAGCACTGTCTGTCCGTTTATCGTCCAGGACAATTCTAATTCTGCATTATCCTTCATATCCTTCGCAAAAATGTGTATAGGATGCAGACCCTTTGCAAGATTCATTTCATCGGAATCACTCACGCTGACGTTGTCAGTCCCATACTGTTGCAGAACAACGTTGTCATCAATTTTAATAACCACTTGACCCTGGGTTTTCACGTGCAGGACAACCTTTCCGTTTTCCGGAATTTGGATTAGACCATCAGCCTGATAGAGATTGCCAGGGTGAAATCGTGGCATTTTTCCGGATCCAATCAATGAACTCTCTGACGGAAGCGCGAGTTGGGCGACCCAGGGGCATTCCCCCTCTTTTGCTTTCCATCTTAACCCGTTAGCAATTTTTGAGGGCGCTAAAACTGCCGGAATCATAAAGTGGTCATAAGGCCTAGGGGCATCTTCTGATGCATGATGCAACTGTAATACACGGTCTTTCATCCTCTTGTCAAGCTGCGTAAAGTACGGACTGCTATGTGCTAGGTTATTTCTTTCTCCTGGGTCTTTGGACACGTCATATATCTCAAAATCATCATCGTTGGACTTAATATCGACACGCACCCCTTTATAGCCATCGAGAAAAACAGCATGCATGTGCTTGCGCACCAATCCGCGTTTGCGTTTTTCGAAATCTGGAGAATTTTGTGTCGTGCCAGAACTCATGTATTCTACATAAACCGTTGACGATTCGGGTGTGCCGCGCCCGGTCAGATGTGGCATGAGGTTGATACCGTCACAGATGGCTGGACGAGGAAATCCAGCAAGTTCTACAAATGTCGCCATCCAATCATGAAACTGGCTGTTGAGACTGTCCACATATCCGGCAGGAATTGTCTTCGGCCACCACGCCAATGAAGGCACGCGGATACCGCCTTCCCAAATATCACTCTTGGCGCCATCATAGGGTCCGTATGATCGAAAAGATGTGGGGGCATAATTTTCCCCAGCAATATAACTTTCGTCATGAGGACCGTTATCACTTGTGAATACAACTAACGTGTTTTCGTCGATACCCAGATCCCGGAGCAGTTGCAGTAAATCGCCTACACCCTCATCGATGCGTCTTACAGAAGTAGCAAAACGTCGTTCTACGTCGCTCCAATCATCATTTCGGTAATCAGGATGTATGTAGGAATCAATGACACCGTCTGCTGTGTTGATCATATGTCCAGGTTGTCCAATCCATTGCATGCCACCGGACAGCCCTTTTCCTTCCGGATAAGGAGTTGAAGGCAATTGCAGGGCAGCATGAGGTGTGTCATATGTAAGCATCATCATGAAGGGTTTATCCGGGGAAGATTTTTGATGATCAATGATCCATTTCTTGGCAAAAGCCGTAAACAGGTCGGTTGTATAACATCCCTCCAATTTGGAACTGATCTCCTCATTTTGGTGCCAGAGTTCCTTGGGCGTTCTATGTTTCTCTTGGTCACCGATAGGCCAGTGATGGTATGGGTAATGTATACGTCCGTTGAGATGACCAGGATATCCAAAGAACTCGTCAAAACCTCTTTTTGTCGGATACGCCGACCAACTTTCAGGATCCTTTCCAACTCCTTGCAATCCGTATTTACCAACCATTACTGTACTGTAGCCTGCCATCTGCATAACCGAACCCAATGTCAGTTGATCAGGCAAAGCTTTATCGAATTGACGGTCGCGTACCTCAGAATGTCCCTGATGCTGACCCGTTAGTAAAGAAGCGCGTGAAGGGGCACATATCGGTGAAGGACAATAGTGCGCTATCATCCGGACACCTTCGTTACCCATAGCATCCAGTTCAGGTGTAAAGTGTCGTTTGCCAGTTTTGTCATTTTGAAAGTTCAGACCCAGATCTCCCCAACCCAAATCATCAGAAAGTATAAACAGGATATTGGGTTGCTTCTTATTTGCCTGCTTTTGACCAAAGGATGTCAAATTAAATAGCACAATAATTAGTACAATAATTTTGCAATTCATTTAATACCCCTTTGATGTTACAATATATTGTATTTGTAGAACCGAAAATCTGCTGGTTTATCTATCTCAAACAACACTCTACCGGTTTTGTCTACTCTAATCTTTTTGGCTTCCCCAGTCAGCAAATCTTCGATGAGCAACTCCTTATCCTTGATAAACCTGAGCGAAATAGCTTTTTCCGTTTCACGATTATTGATACCGCGAAACAACGTCAGATAGCCAAAGTCTTCGGATGGATGATAATTTTGAAACCCGGTCCAGCTATTATCACCCGGTCTTTCTCCTAATGAAAATACGTAACCCTTATACAGCATATTACGGTGCTGCTTATAAATACCTATTACTTCTTTCATCGCTTTTCGTGATTCGGGGGAATATTTCCATGTTTCGGTAAAAAACAGAGGCGAACTCATCATTGTTATTGCAAATGAATAAACATCTCCGTAGAGAGATGCGTTGGAAAACTCCGGAAGAACATGTTCGGTGGTCATCACATTAAACATGATTTGATTCAGATTTAAATAGGATGTAAGCAACCATTGATCCTTCAATATTCTTCGAGGCACATAAGCGTGTGATGAAGATTTTTTTCTGCCGTCCATTTGCAGTCTTCTGTTTTGCAGAAAAAGGTTGCCATACTCCCTGTTGAACAGATATCCAACTCTCAGCCCTTTATGGGTTACGTCCCAATTAATCACTGCCTCATGCTGACTATGTTTCACCAAGTTTCTTGCATTTTGAGTCAAATCATAAAGCATATCGTATGTGGACCAAGTTCCTATATCAATTTTAAAATAATTAAATCCCTCATCGTTCAGATCTATCAATTTATTTGGTACTTTAACTATGCTGGCAGCAGTATTCCAAATACCCATTTTGATATTTTTATCTTTGGCTAATGCCATCACTTTGCCCCATCCATTTGGATAGGCTTCAGCAGATGGGTTGGAAGTCTTTTCGCGCATTTCACTGGATTGCCAACCCGCATCGATTTGCACCACGTCTATTCCCAAATCTGCGCTGCTCTTAATTTCACGGATTACATTGTCTTCTCTGGCTCCTTTTGATCCCTGTCCGGCACCCCAGATATTTGTCATAAGGAAAATGTTTTTTTCAGAAACAGGATACCGAAACCTATCAAACTGCTTCATAGCCAGTTGTTTTTCGTCTTCACCGCCATTCCAGCAAATTCGCCAGCTTGCCCAACATGGTTTGTACTCATCACGGTTCATATTCGCCAGAGCTAGCCCCCACCCTGTGGACTCTACTCCCTTATTGCTGCATTTAAAGATGCCGGTATTGACTCCTTCCTTATTCACCACTTTATGCGATTCTTTGACAAACCCAAGCCCGCCATTTTCATCGTATAAAAATAGAATATTGGCTTCTTTATATTGCTCTTCGCTCACAAATGACTTTTGAATGATTGCACTCTCAACAAAATCAAGTGTATCGGCGTTTCTGCCATCATGGTCATTGTAGAATCCAACAGTTTGACGGTTCAATCCTTTCATCGAAACAGGTATATAATCAACGCGATAGTCATTGGAACATGCAATACCCGGCGCAAAAAATTGGCCAACTCCCTTAACCAAAAGCTGGGTCCGGAATCCAGGCGCATTTGGATAAGCCCAAATCTCAAAGCGTACCGCCAATTCAGAAGCGGGATATTCTATTTCGGCAACAATTCTCAGATGTTGACTGGTAAAATTGTCATCTGTGGAAACACCGGCATCCAATAAAATCAGGTGTGCATCTCCATTCTCGAACAGAGCCATATCCCAGTCTGCCGGATAAGCGGGTTCTTCATTAACCCACTCTTTGTCAACTATTAGGTTTTTAAATCCAGTCGTTACAAATCCTTTCCCTGTCCATTTCCATCTTCCTCTTACAATGCCTGTTGAAACGATGATTTCATCATTGTGAGTAATTACAGAAGCGATTTCCAAACGCTGATTGATGGAGGGAATTTGAGCATGCGATACGATCACAAAAACAAATAAATAAGCAAATCCGATTGCCTTTTGAATTATTTTCATATTTACACGGTTCATTGATGACTGTGATATATCGGACCTTCACGGACAGTTTTCCGGTTTCTGCAATAGAGATCTGAGGGTTTCGTAAGGGGTCTTTCCGCTCAACCCACCGTGAGGGCGGTCATAGTTGTAGTATCGCTCCCATTCCTTGAGCTTCATCTCCAGATCCACATCATTGGTATAGCTGAGGAGCTGATAAAACTCCTCTTGGTCGCTCCGGTGTGAGCGCTCGACCTTTCCATTCAATTCTGGTGAACGTGGCTTGATGTAAACGTGTCTGATCCCTTTGTCCTCCACATGCCAGTGAAACTGCGCCTGGAATTCATGACCTCGGTCTGTGCGGATCGTGTGGATGCGAAAGGGGAACTTCTCAATCACATAATCAACAAACTTGATTGCGTTAGCTTGGTTGTGACGATTGTAGATCTGCAGAGCCCTCACCCGAGTGGCGTCATCGATCGCAGTATACTGATAACGGTGTACTCGACGACCATCGGATGTCTTGAGGCTCACAATCTTCACGTCTGCTTGCACATGATGACCCGGGACCTCCTTCGCATACCGATGCGTATGAACAGCTCTTCTGCCGACATTGTGTGGCAGCCGCCTCAGTTTGTGGCGTACGAGCGTCCGGTACACACTCGCACAAGAGGTCTTGACCCCGTGATAGCGCTCTAGGTACCAACTTATGCGCTGAGGACCAAGGCAACACGTCTTTCTCAGGTCGAGGATTCTCTCCACAACTTTCGGTTGCAGCGCTCTAGAGTGGTGCAAAGCAATCGGCTTCTTCCGAACGAGGCCCGATGCACCCTCTTGCCTCAGGATCTTCCTCCATTCGTAGAATGTGGATCTTGAAACTCCGAAATCGCGATACGACTTGACGTCTTTCCCACACAACCGAGCATACTCAAGTACCATCTTCTTGTACGGAACGGTCCATCGCGTAGCCATGGCTTTGACCTCCCTGGTGTCTCTTCAAATCTAACAGATTTTGTCCAAGAAGGTCTGACGTATGTACAGCAAGTCACATATGAAACTTATCGTAATAAAGAAAGTTTTTTGTTTTGAACGAAGTTCTCTGTTTCAATCCTGTAAAAATAGATACCGCTTGCCAACTGATTTCCCTGAGAATCTCTTGCATTCCAATTTACAGAATACTCTCCAGCGGGCTGATATGCATCTACAATAGTTGCAACGTTCTGCCCAAGCAGATTATAGATTCCGAGTTTTACGAGAGTTGCTTTTTCCAGTTGATAAGAAATCGTCGTACTTGGATTAAATGGATTTGGGTAGTTTTGTCGCAGACAAGTCGAAGTCGGCAGTGTAATTGCCCTTTCATCTTTGATATCTGTATTGGTCTTTGCAATCAATTTGATATTGTCTACCCACACATCTGTTGTATCTGAACCAAAGAACAAGCCAACTTTGTAGTAGTCGGCTGGCGCTTTCTGCAACCAAGTGACACTGTAATTTCTCATTGAAGTTGAAATAGTCACTGGTTCTTGTATACTGCCTGTCCAAGGACTATGATCAAACTGGGCCATCACTTCAACAGATTTGGTAGCTGTAGCCCTTGCATCAAAGCTGAATGTATATTCCGTATTAGTTTCTAATTTGATACCCGGCTGCAGGATATTGATATGCCACGTCTGGCCGTCAGCAGCTGTAATTTCTACTTTACATTCTTGATTTACCGCTGAAATAGTTCCCGCGGCGGGTGATATTACTTGAATGTTCCAGAGATTTAATCCTGAGGAGAAATCTCCATTCTTGATGAGATTTAAGGCATTTGGGTCTTGCATGAACTGAGCAGTAATGTTCTTATTGGAGTTCATGGTTACATAGTTGGGATTTATATAAAACTCATCGTCTAATGGATCACCGCTCCATGATCTAAAAAAATAACCAGCATTTGCTTTCGCCTCTACTTTGACTCTAGTTCCCGCGTTATACTGGGGACCCGGAGGATCTAAAATGATGGTTCCACCCGAAGCGGTTGTTGTGATACTATAAACATTGGTAGTACCAAAAACTGCTGTCACGTTCTTATTTGCATTGATAGTAATTGTGGCCGGATTTGTTGTTCCGCTCAGATCGCCGCTCCATCCGGTAAACAGGTATCCAAGATTCGGGGTGACTGTGAGTTTAACCACCGTGCCAACATTGTAAACTCCGCCAGGAGGATCTAGAACTATTGTACCATGTGATGAGGTTGTCGTTAGTGTATAAGTTGCAACTGACTTGAAGTTCGCCGTCGCACTTTTGTTTTTGTCCATTGTAACGAGTATCGGATTTTCTGTCCCCGTAACGTCTCCACTCCATCCTGTGAACTCAAATCCTAATTGTGCAGTTGCTTTTAGATACACTTTTTGATTCTCATTAAGAACACCTGACCCCGGGCTAACAGATCCACCGGTGCCTGAATTTACTGTAAGGCTATACTTAGTACCCTTCCACTCCAAAGTATATGATCGAGTGTCATCCTTTACTGGATCGCTGAAAATCGAGGGATTAATTTCATAATCGCCTATGACGTCTTGCCCAATACCGATCCGGCACAAAGGTTGTGTTTGACTTTCTTTTAGGAAGTTCTTCACTGAAAAAAATACTCCAGGTGTGCGTGAATACGGTTCCAGGATGGTGACACCTGCCATATACTGACCCGTGGCGATATTGCTGGGTACTGTTATCGATGCATCTACTGTATATTCTATCGCCGGAATGGTGTAGCTTCTGGTAGTGTTATTGTAATTATCCCCTGGTAGCCACCCTCTTATATCATAGCCTGAAATTTGCTCGGTAAAGACAATTTTTCTAGTTGTCTCATCAATCAACACAAATGCAAGAGGCCAGTTTTCATAGAAAGGTGCTGAACCCTTGTTTATTACCTTAAAGCTGATATTAACCTTACTACCTTGATTCGCGCGCTTTGAACAGGAAAACTCACTAAGTACGAATTGGTACCCGAACGCTTTTTGAACTTCCATTGCACCGGTTGTGTTTTTAGGATCAGTAGGGCTATAATCAGAAACCCAGCCCAATGCTGAACAGTGCAATTCTTTGATAACATCAATCAAATAGTTATAATACTGTGGTGTGCTTATCGTCGCATCCGGAGTCGCTCCGAGAACCGGGATCAAAACATCCTGTCCCCAATTGTAAGCTACTTCCCCTTCGACAACTTGGTTCTTATAGCGGCCATCTGTATCATTTGCCTTCTTGATACTAGTCCATGAGCCGCTCTTCTGTCCTGGATGTGCAAATGAGTCCCAGTAAACTCCGAACTTAAATCCTTGAGTATCCCAAGGTTGTTGATTCCTTACCAATTTCAATTTGTTGGGGAAGGCTTCTTGATATGCCTTTCCCAACCGTGCCGCCCATCCGTCTTCGTCAGCCCCTACTGGGCTTTCCTGCTCACCCCAATAGCCAATGAGGCCTGTTTGCACCCAGGCTATACGTGGATCATTGTCCCAAGCTTGTCCCAGTTTATAGATTAACTTTACCAGTCTCTCTTTAACCTTAGCACTTTTCCAATCTCCATTTGTTAAATCTGCAGGCCAGTATTCATTGCCTGGACCGCTATCCCAGTCCAGATATACTCTTGGGATTACTTTGATATTTGAGTTTTCAAGACCGGTCCATTTTGAATCGCAATACGCTTTGATCTTATCAACGCCATCACTCTCGTTATTTTCAATATCCTTCCATTTAATGTATTCACGAATAATTGTTGCATAGTCATACTTACTGTAATTGCTTAGACCGTATCGAAAACCCTTTAGTGGGTTAGATAGTGCACCAGGATATTCCACTGGTTTTACTGTTATTCTATCCTGGGCCAGAGTTATCGAACAATTTATGCACACAAAACCTAATATGAACAAAACAGAAGTATTCTTGATCATGATAGTCCTCCTAAGTTGAAAATTACAAGAGGCCAATCCGCGCAAATACTACGGGGGAATCAAGGCCGTCATCTGTGGAGAGATTCGTTGGTATCTATCGATAATGGCTGCTGTATACTGGTATATGTCTGCGTAATACAAAACACTTGACCTGTTCTCGCAACTATTTCACCTAGCTCTTCAGCTTCGGCGGAAGCTATTGTAACAGGTTTATCACAAACGACATGACAATTATTTTCCAGAACTATGTTAGCCTGCTGGTAATGAAAGCTATTTGGAGTAACAATTGAAACTATCTGCATCCGATCTTCTTCAGCCAAAGCACTTTCGCCGGTCACTAATGATTGAACATCGCTGTAACGCCTATTTTTATCGAAGTCTTCCTCTTCTGCCGGTTCCAGGGTTTTGTTGAACCGGCTGCCAGATCCGCCGCCTACAACAACACGATCATTACACATTCTTCTCCACGGCGGTGAGCATCTCGAAAAAGGAGCTGACACTCCGCCGATGATTCCTTGCATGTTTTGATCTACTCCTTAATCTGTTTTCCAGGATTCAGTATTTGTTCTCGTTGCTAATTTTGCAGCCATCGCTTGCAGGATCATAAAATACATTGTGAGATTCATTCACTCTGTTCTGAAAGGCAATATTAACCGAACCAGTTTCTCCAGCTTGAAACCAATGCTTAACCTGTGCAGGAACTGTGAATTGTTCACCTACTTTGAGATCTATTCTCTTGAGAGCTGTGTACCACCGTTCTTTTCCCTTTGGAATGTTTATTTCGGTATCCGGTTCTCCCTCGATGAAGACTCTCGTAGTTCCATAAAGCACTCTGATTGTTTCTTCTTTCCCTTTTTCATTTTCATAGGCTGGATGTAAATGTTCCGGTAGAGATTGGTTTGGTAGTAGGACAACTAAATTTACTCGCACTCTTTCTGAACGAAGAAGATCAATTAAACCAAAGCCTTCTTCTCTTAGATTATCGAGACCAAAGTCGTTAACCACCAACGATTTAAGTTCTTCATCCGTTAATGGGAAGTTGGCTTTTTGAATTAGATCCAAATACAGAGGTAAAAGACTTTCTTTCGTATAATTCATTTGTACACTCGTTCTACTTTATCAAACCAATAATCTCATCAGCTATGGCGCATAGAATGAAGCAGCAAGAAGCAGAACCTGCATCAATGACACCAATGGAACGCTCGCCCAATCTGCTGGATCTTCCAATTCGTGACATCATATCTTTTGTGGAATCTCTTCCTGCAACGGCAGCATCTTTCATTTTGGTTAGTGCGCTTTCATAACTTTCCCCAGCCGCAATAGCTTCTTTGTAGGCAGCAATAGCTGGTAGCAAGCAATCCATCAAAGTCTTATCGCCAGGAGTTGCTTTTGTGACTTTGCTCAGTTCCGCAGGAATCGCGTCCAGCATTGCTTGAAAAATCGCTGCATCAATTTCATCCTTACCATCGCTTTCTTTTGCCATTGCCTTGAAAAACAATCCGTATAACGGCCCCATCGAACCGCCGATTTTCATCATCAAAATGTTGGAAAGAATGTTCAATCCCTCCGACAGGGTTACCGGCGCTTCTTTCAATCTGTCTTCGCAAAGAGTGAAACCTTTATTCATGTTAATTCCATGATCGCCATCGCCAGTCTGTCCATCAATATAGCTCAAGTATTGCTTGTTGTCCTGAATGACCTTTATCATTCCATGAACAATAGCTATTCCCTGCGCATTGCTAAACGCTTTCCTCATTCTTTAATACTCCTACAGTTGCGTCAAGCCCCAAGACTGGCACGGGACGTTGATGCATTCTTTCAGTTCTTCATCCACTTTCATCACTGTCAATGTTACTCCTGCCATGTCCAGCGAAGTAAAATAATTACCGACAAACGATTTGAATACTTTTATTCTCTTCGCGTCAAGTATATTTCTTATGTCGTTGAAAAGAATAAATAGTTCTTTTGCAGGAGTTGAACCTAGGCCGGAGATGAGAACCACAACTTCATCGCTCTCAACAAATGGGAGATCGGGCAGGACTATATCCGTCATTCTCTTTGCCATCTGTCTGGATGTTTCCAGATCTGCTACTTCTAATCCTGGTTCGCCATGATGACCAATGCCCACCTCCATTTTGCCCGGCTCAATAATAAAATTTGGATGACCAACTTCCGGAATCGTGCAAGGACTTAGTCCAATTCCAACGCTTCTTGCATTATCAATTGCTTTTTGAGCAACGCGTATTACCTCATCAAGAGAAGCGCCCATGGAAGCTTTAGCACCTCCAACTTTCCACATCAATACTTCGCCTGCAACACCCCTTCTGTTTTCTCTTTGTTCTTTGGGTGCAGAGGGAACATCAT
>Ga0315297_10002252_pt1 | contig 12128 bp, 12 predicted proteins | sample YL17G15_0_MG_FD_203628 | JGI IMG/M metagenome (GOLD analysis project Ga0315297, IMG submission 203628) | Sediment microbial communities from Yellowstone Lake, YNP, Wyoming, USA - YL17G15_0 | ecosystem: Environmental > Aquatic > Freshwater > Lake > Sediment | place: USA: Wyoming | collected... | reverse complement strand
CGACTGATTCGATCTGCGGCTCATCAGCCGATCTCGACCAGCGACCGCAACCCGAGCGAATCCATCAGCTCGGACAGTCGGGCCGTCACCATCGGGAGCTGATCCGTGAGCAGGATCACCCCGAACACCGCGAGGATCGCGGCCGATACAAGGGTCAGCGCCTTCGAGTGGCGTTTCACCCACGCGAGCGGTGCCGCGAAGCGGCCGAACGCGAGGCCCACCGCGAGGAACGACACGCCGAGCCCGAGCGAGTAGGCCGTGAGCAGGACCGCGGCGCGCCCGAGCTCCTGGCCCTGTGCGGCGAAGCCGAGGACCGTCGCGAGGATGGGGCCGATGCACGGCGTCCAGCCGAGCCCGAACGCGACACCGGCGATCGGCGCGGCGATCGGGCCGAAGCGATCCAGGTGGGGCTGGAACCGGAACTCCTGGTACAGGCGGGGCGTCGTGAGCAGCTGCGACCCGGCCAGATACGCGGCCATGAGCAGGACGAAGCCACCCGAGATACGGGTGAGCGTCTCCTGGTTCTCGAACACCGACTGGCCGAGCGCCGTCGTGGCCAGGCCCAGCAGTACGAAGACGACGGTGAACCCGGCGACGAACAGCCCGGTGGTGAACGCGATCCGGGCCAACGTCTTGGACCGCGCCTCCTGGATCTCGCCGAGCGTCAACCCCGAGATCAGGCTGAGGTACCCGGGCACGATTGGCAGCACACACGGAGACAGGAACGAGATGACACCACCAAAGAAGGCGGTGAGCACGTACACGTCGCTGGTCGCGTCGCGCACAGCTCCCAAGAGAGAGGACAGCATCAGAAAGAGGACCGCATCGGAATCACGTCACGACGAGGGTAGGAGGTCGCAGGGGCGCCCGGGCACTCGGCCCGAGGTCAGGACTCGTCTCGCGCCCGCTCCTCGGCGATCCGGGCCTCCGCCAATGCGACGTACTCGGGGTCGGTGTCGAATCCGACGTAGTGCCGCCCGGTCCGCACCGCGGCGACGGCCGTCGAACCCGAGCCCATGAACGGGTCGAGCACGACGTCCTCGACATAGGTGTAGAGGGAGATCAGTCGCTCGGGCAGCTCGACCGGGAACGGCGCCGGGTGGCCGACCCGACGGGCCGACTCCGGGCGGATCTCCCAGACGTCGAGCGTCGCCGCGAAGAATTCCTCTTTGGTGATGGTGTTCTCGAACGGCAGCCCCTGCGCTTCGCGCTTCTTGCGCGAGATCGCGCGATCAAAGCGACCCTTCGATGCCACCACGACGCGCTCGCTCACGTCGCGCAACACCGGGTTCGATGCGGAGAGGTACGAGCCGAACGCAGTGGAACCCGACGCGCCCTTGGCCTTCTTCCACACGATCTCGCCGCGGAGGAGCAGCCCGAGATCGTCCTGGAGGATGCGGGTGACATCGCCGGCGAGCGAACGGTACGGGCGACGGCCGAGGTTCGCGACGTTGACTGCGATTCGACCGCCGGGCTCGAGGACACGGGCACACTCCGCGAACACGTCGCGGAGCATCTCGAGGAACTCGACGTACGACGCCGGGATGTTGCCCTTCCCCGCCTCGAGCTCGTACTGCTTGCCCGCGAAGTACGGTGGCGACGTGACGACTAGGGCGACACTGCTGTCGGCGATGCCCTGCATGTCGCGTGCGTCACCGCAGATGACCGAGTCGGCCGCGGCACACGGGTTGATCACCTCGTCGTCGGAGATCTTCGGCGGCTGGAATCGCGCGTAGAAGTCTGACGCGTCGTGGCTCTCACGGTTCCCTGCGCCAAAATCACGCGTTCGCGTCGCCATCCCCGCACGGTACTTCGCCCCGCACGTCGCCTCGATCCGACGTCGCCGGGAGGCGCGGATCCCCTTCAGCCGGCTTTCCCCGGGGCGCGATGGGGCACGACGACCGGACCGTGGGTTCCGGGGAGCACGCTCACCCGGGCCCCGAAGTGGCGCCGCAGGGTCTCCTCGGTCAGCACCTCCTCGGCCGGACCGCGCTCGACCACCCGACCTCCACCCAGGAGCACGAGCTCGTCGGCGTAGAGCCCGGCGAGCGTGAGATCGTGCATCGTCGAGACCACTGCGATGCCCTGCTCGGCGCGCAGCCCGTCGACAAGGTCGAGCACCTCTTGCTGGTGACCGATGTCGAGTGCGGTCGTCGGTTCGTCCAGCAGAAGGATCGGCGCCTCCTGTGCGAGTGCGCGCGCGAGGAACACTCGTTGGCGCTCACCCCCGGAGCACGACTCGACACTCCGGCCGGCCAGGGCGCCGATGCCGAGGCGATCGAGCATGCCGTGTGCGCGCGCGAGGTCGTCGGACGACTCGGAGCCGAAGAACGGCATGTGCGGGGTCCGGCCGAGGAGCACGTAGTCGAGCGCGCTGAACCCGACGGGGATCACCGGGGTCTGGGGGACGAGCGCGATCCGCCGGGCCCGCTCCCGGGTTCGCAGCCCGCGGAGGTCGTCGTCGTCGACGAGGACACGACCCTCCCGGGGTGCGAGGGCGCCGGCCAGCACCCGCACCAAGGTCGTCTTCCCTGCGCCGTTGGGCCCGACGATCGATACCCAGCCACCGGCCGAGACGGTGAGGTCGACGCCGTCGAGGATGCGGGTACCGCCGAGCTCAGCGACGATCCCATCTGCGGCGAGGACCGCCATCAGGCCCGCCCTTCCGGCGATGTCCGCAGCACGAGGATGAAGAACGGGGCGCCGACGAACGCGGTGACGACCCCGATCGGGATCTCGGCCGGCGCCAAGGCGGTGCGCGCCACGAGGTCGGCCAGCGCGAGGAATGCGGCTCCATAGAGGATCGACAGGGGGATGATGATGCGGTAGCTCGATCCCGTCGCGAGTCGGACCGCGTGCGGGATGATGATGCCCACGAACGCGATGAGCCCCGACACGGACACGGCGGCGGCCGTGGCCATCGACGCAGTCGCGACCAGGATGAGACGGGTGCGTGCCACCGGGATGCCGAGTGCTGCCGCCTCCTCGTCGCCCACCGCCAGGACGTCGAACACGCGGCGGTGCGCCAGCAGCACCGCAATCGTGATGACGAAGTAGGGCAGCACGAGCAGGACATCTCCCCAGTCGGCAGTCGTGAGCCGCCCGAGGATCCAGGAGTACACCTGCCGAATCGTGTCGGAGTTCCGCTGTTGGAGGTACGTCTGGATCGCGGTGAGGAAGCTCGTGATCGCGATCCCTGCGAGCAACAGCGATGCCGCCGAGCGGCGCCCGCTGGCGCGACCGACGAACCAGCTGAGCCCGACGGCGCCGAGCGCTCCCGCGAACGCGGCCAGCGGAAGCCCCGCGCTTCCCGTCGCCGCGGTCACCGAGATGATCACGATCGTGACCGCAAGTCCGGCACCGGCAGCAGCGCCGAGCAGATACGGGTCGACGAGCGGGTTCCGGAACACGCCCTGATAGCAAGCACCCGCGGACGCCAGCAACGCTCCGACGAGCAGGCCGAGCACGACCCGCGGCAGTCGCAGCTCGGTCACGATGGCCGCCTGCGGCGCACTCAGCGACGACTTCGAACCGACGAACGGCAGGTGTGACAGGAGCTCGCCGACGACACCGCTCACCGGCAGCGACACCGCGCCCACCGTCAGGCCCAGCACGAGCGCGACCGCGACCGCCACAAAACCCCCGACGACCCATCGGGGTCGCAGGACAGTCGGTGCGGCCGCGGCCGGTTCGGTCACAACGCCTGGTTCGCCTTCACGAGCTCGCGGAACAACTCGACGGCGCGCGGTCCCCAGCGTGAAGCAACATCGTCATCGAGCGTGACCACATGCCCCTTCTTGACCGCAGCAATCGTGTCGAAGCCCGGGCGCTGGGCCACGGTGGCCGCGCTCTGGCCGCAGCACTTCGTGTCGGCGAGGAAGATCACCGCAGGGTTGGCATCCACCACGTACTCGGATGAGAGCTGCGGGTATCCCGACCCCTCCTTGTCGGCGGCATCCGCGATGTTGCGGAAGCCCGCCTGGCGCAGCAGCTGCCCGATGAACGTCTTCGACGTCGCCGAGTAGAGCGTGTCATCGAGCTCGTAGAACGTCCGCGGCTTCGAGGAGTTCTTGGGGACCTCCGCGCGCAGGCCGGCAAGATCCGCCTGCATCTTCTTCACGACCGCGTCCGCCTCGTCGACGTGGCCGGTCGCCTTGCCGAGCTTGCGCAACTGAGTGTAGGAGTCCGACAGCCGGTTCGCCGCGGGAAGCACGAGCAGCTTGATCCCCAGGGCGTCGAGCGCACCCTTGGCCGTGTCGTCCTGGGCCACCACGAGGTCTGCCCCGTAACCGGCGATCGCCTCGGCATTCACGTCGATCCCCGACAGGTCGGTGACCGGCGCGTCGGCCGGGTAATTCGACTGCTCGTCGACCGCGACCACCTGGTCGCCGGCACCGATCGCGAAGAGCATCTCGGTCGCCGTCGGCGAGAGCGAGACGATCTTGCGATCCGCGTTGGACGCCTCGGATCGAGACGCGCCGACCGGTGTGGCACCAAGCGACGCGCCGAGCGCGACGAGCAGCGCAAAGAGCACGGATGTACGGAACTTCATGCGAAACCTCCCATCGGTCGAGGAACCAGGGGTCCGCCGACAAGAGGTCTGCCGGACGAACGACTCCTTCCTCGAGAGCCATGTGTTCGTCACCGGCCAGAGAGGCGACCTGGCTTCATCGCCCTCCCCACGCAGGGTCGGGCGACTCACAGTTGCGGGACAGCGCCGGAATCACACCGGCTTCGCTCCCTGACCGGAATCTTGCGGGGCACCCTACCCGCGGGCACGCACCCCGCACACCTCGACGCCCGTGCTCAGTTGCCGTCGCCGGTCACGACGCCCGCGCTTGAGACGACGACCAGCTCGCCCAGAGGCTCGCGTAGCGGCCTTCGCGTTGCACCAGGTCCTCGTGCGGGCCGATCTCCACGATGCGCCCGTCGTCGACCACGGCGACGCGATCGGCGCGCGCCGCAGTGGAGAGCCGGTGCGCCACGACGAACACGGTCCGGCGATCGGTGAGCGCCTCGAGCGCGCGTTCCACAGCCTGCTCGGTGCCGGGATCGAGGTTCGACGTCGCCTCGTCGAGCACGAGCACGGGGGGATCGACAAGCGCGGCGCGGGCCAGCGAGATGAGCTGCCGTTCACCCGCCGACAGCCGGCTGCCCCGCTCACGCACCTCGGTGTCGAGCCCCTCGCGCAGTGACACGAATCGTTCGCGGATACCGAGCACCTCGAGCGCCGCATCGACCTCGGCATCGGTAGCCGACGGGCGACCGACGCGCACGTTCTCGCGGATCGTCCCGGCGAAGAGATACCCCTCCTGGGGCACCACCACGATGCGCTCGCGTAGCGACGCCATCGTCGCGTCGCGCAGGTCGACGCCGCCGTAGCGAACGACGCCCGATCGCGGATCGTAGAAGCGGGCAACGAGCTTCGCGAGCGTCGACTTCCCGGCACCGGTCGGCCCGACGAGAGCGATCCGCTCGCCCGGCGCGACGACGAGGGAGACGTCGTGGAGCACATCGGGGCCGTCGGCATAGCCGAACGAGACGCGGTCGATCGCGAACTCGCCCCGCTCGGGCAGGTCGACCGCGCCGGGTCGCTCGCCGATCGACGCCTTCGTGTCGAGGAGCCCGAAGAGCTTGTACAGCGCCGCCGCCGCCGACTGCAGAGTGTTGTAGAGCTGGCCGAGCTGTTGCACGGGCTCGAACAGGTTGTTGAGGTACAGGATGAACGCGGCGACGGCGCCGACCGTCAGGATCTCCTGGTCGACGAAGAGCCCGCCGATCCCGACGATCATCGCGACCCCGACGACGCCACAGAACTCGACGAACGGGAAGTACTTGGTGGAGATCTTGACGGTCTCGAGGTTCGCGTCGAACTGCGCCTCGTTGGTCTCCCGGAACCGCCCTGCGAACGAGACCTCGCGGCCGAACGCCTGCACCACTCGCACGCCGGCCAGACCCTCCTGCAGCGTCGTCAGGTTCGCACCGATCCGCTCCCGCACCTCCAGGTACGCCAGGTTCGACGCCCGCCGGAACCAGCGGGTCGCGATGACGATGGGCGGCACGAGCACGAGGATGCACAGCGCGAGCTGCCAGCTCAGGAGGAAGATCACGACGACCGCGCCGAAGAACAGCAGCACGTTCTGGACGAACATTGCGAGACCCTGTTGCACCAGCTCCTGCAGCGCGTCGACGTCGGAGGTGAGGCGCGACACCAATCGGCCGGTGCGCTCCCGCTCGAAGAAGTCGAGACCGAGCGAGAGGAGATGGTTGAAGACCCGCACTCGCAGGTCGCGGAGGAAGTGCTCGCCGATCTGCGCGATGGCCCAGATCGACGCGCGGCCGAGGAACAGCGCGGCGATCGCCACGCACAGGTAGAGCGCGGCCGACAGGTTGAGTGCCCCCGCGTCGTTCTCGCGCAGGCCCGCGTCGATCCCGTAGCCGACGAGCGCGGGACCCGCGAGCAGGCACGCCGTCTGGCCCACGAGCAGCGCCACCGCGCCGAAGATCTTCCCCCGCCACGGACGGAGCATCCGGGCGAGGCGACGGACGACGCCTTTCGCGTCGTCCCGACTCAGCGTCTCCTCGACCCCTTGCATGCCGAAGCCGCCGCGACCCGCGCCGCCCCTCATCGCCGCGGCCTCATGATCCGGCGCCCGGGGCGACGGGGAGGCTCGACGCGCCCTCGGCCTGCGCCAACACGGTGCGGTACTTCGCCGAGGTCGCGAGCAACTCGTCGTGCGTGCCCTCGGCAACCACCCGCCCACCGTCGATGAGCACGACGCGGTCGGCGAGGGCGATGGTGGCGGCACGGTGGGCGATGATGAGCGTCGTCCGGCCGCTCATCACCTCGCCGAGCGCGGCGCGGATCTCGTGCTCCTTGGTCGGGTCGACCGACGACGTCGCGTCATCGAGAATTAGGACCCGCGGATCAGCGAGCACGGCTCGGGCGATCGCGATCCGCTGGCGTTGCCCGCCCGACAACGAGAAGCCCTGCTCCCCGATGACCGTGTCGTACCCGTCGGGAAGCGCGCTCACGAAGTCGTCGGCGCCTGCGAGGCGCGCGGCACGGCGCACCTGCTCGAGCGGCGCCTCCGGGTCGGCGAACGCGATGTTCTCGGCCACGGTGTCGGTGAACAGGAACGTGTCCTCGAACACGATGCCGACCTGACGCCGGAGCTGCCGGACCTTGACCTCACGCACGTCGACACCGTCGAGCAGCACACGGCCCGAGCCGACGTCGTAGAAGCGCGACACGAGACGGGCGATCGTCGTCTTCCCGCTCCCCGTCGGCCCGACCACCGCGACGGCTTCGCCCGCCCGCACGACAAGATCGAGTCCGTCGAGCACCGGCGGCCCGTCGCCGTAAGCGAAGTGGACCTGCTCGAAGCGCAGCTCGCCCGAGCCGTTCGCGGGGAGCGGCTTCGGGTGCGGGGGGTCGACGACCGCAGGGTCGGTCGAGAGGATCTGATGGATGCGCCCGGCCGATGCCGACGCACGGCTGGCCTGGGCGAGGAGCATCCCGGCCATCCGCAGCGGCCAGATCAGCATGAGGATGAAGGAATTGAACGCGACCAGATCACCGATCTGGAGCTCGCCGTCGAGGACGAGGTGGCCGCCGTACCAGAGCACCGCCACGAGCGCGAGCGCGGGGAGGAAGTCGACCAGCGGCAGGAAGCGGGACCGCAATCGCGCGCCTTCGAGTGCCTTCTCGAGTACGCCGTCGGCCTCGGCCTCGAGCCGGCGCGCCTGGAGCTCCTCGGCCCCGAAGCCCTTCACCACGCGGACCCCGGCCACGGTCTCCTCGACGACACCGGAGAGATCGCCGAGCTCCTCCTGCAGGCGCAGCGACACCGGCGCGATCCGGTGCGAGAAGCGGGTCGCGGCGATGTTGAGGAAGGGCAACGCACCGAGCGCGAGCAACGCGAGCGTGACGCTCTGGAGCAGCATGATCACCACGACCACGAGCACAATGAGCAGGCTCGCGGTGAACAGCGGGAGGAGCACGACCAGCGTGTTCACCTGCTGGATGTCGGTGTTGGCCCGGGCCATGAGCTGTCCGGTCTGCGCGCGGTCGTGGAACGCGAAGTGGAGGCGCTGCAGGTGGGCGAACAGCCGCTCGCGCAGGTCGCTCTCGACGCGGTAGGAGATGCGGAACGCCGCGTAGCGCCGCCCTCCCGTCCCGAGCGCCTGCAGCGCGCCGACGGCGACGATCAGCAGCGAGTACATGATGATCGCCTCGGTGTCGCCCGGGATGATCCCCTGGTCGATCGCCGCCGCGGCGAGCAGTGGCACCGTGATCTTCGCGACGGTCCAGCCGACACCGGCGGCTATCCCACCGATCACCCAACCGCGCTGGGTGCGGAGCGCGCCGATCACGAGCCGCCATCCGGCCCGGCGTAGCTCGCGCTCCCGATCCACCACTCCCCGACTTCTCGCTCTCTGGGCCGTCCCCGGCGGCGCGGAAGCGCTCGGGGCGACGGTTCAGAGTACCGCGGTGCCTGACACGCCCGTCAGGGAATCAGGCAGGCTCCGCCGTATTGCCTGATGAATCGGGCGCCCGTTCGGGGAAGAGCTCGGCGACCATCTCGGTCAGCCCCGCGCGGTCTGCGACCGGGTCGCCGACGAACCCGGCGACGCGCGCCCCGGCGTCCGAGAGCACCCGAACCGACTCACCGACTCGTGCGGCGCTGTCGCCCACGACCACGACGACGCGTCCCGCGAGCGACGCCGGCTCGGCCATCGCGGGGGAGGGCTCAGCCGTCGGTATCGGCGAGGCGGCCGTACTTGCCGCGGAAGAACAGCAGCGGGCCCGCATCCCGCTGCACCGCGAGATCGACGACCCGGCCGACGACGATGATGTGGTCACCACCGTCGTACTCGTGCCAGAACTCGCAGTCGATGTACCCGAGCGTGTCGTGGAGCACGGGTGAGCCGCCGACCCCGAGATGCCACTCGGTCTGGCCGAAGCGATCCGCGCCCTTCTGGGCAAAGAGGTTGGAAAGGTCCTCCTGGTGCTCGCCGAGGATGTTCACCGCGAACTTGCGCGCCTGCTCGATGCGGGGCCAGGTCGATGACGTCGTTGCGACGCAGAACAGCACAAGGGGCGGATCGAGCGACACCGACGTGAACGAGTTGGCCGCGACCCCGACCGGCTCACCATCGTGGGTCGCGGTGATGATCGTGACGCCCGTGGCGAACTGGCCCAGGACGGCGCGGAACTCCTTCGCGTCGGGGCGGTAGACCTGCTCGTCGGCGTCTGATCCCGACTCGGCCCCGCGCTCGCTCATGGGCTCCCCACGTCGAGCTGCATGCCCTCGTGCGCGGCGATCACCTCGGGCCCGTCGATCTTCGCCGAGAAGTCGCGGGCGTGCTCGAGGATCTCGTCGATGTCGTCATCGCTGTGGCTCGGGCAGTGGTGGAACAGCGCGAGGGTCTTGACGCCCGCCTCGCGGCCGATGTGCACCGCGTACTCGATGGTGGAGTGGCCGAAGTGACGCTTGGCTTCGTACTCGTGGGTGGTGTGCTGGGCGTCGTGGATCAGCACATCGGCGCCGTCGCACAGCTCGAGCACGTCGTCGGGTACGAAGTCGTCGGGGTCGGACTCGACGCACCCGGGCCCGTGGTCGGAGATGTAGGTGACCGTCCGGCCTTCCTGCTCGACCCGGTACCCGAGCGTGGGATCGGTGTGGCGCACCCAGCGGGACCGCACCTTGGCCCCGTTGACCGCGAACTCGTCGGCGTCGGTGTCGAGGAAGTTGAGGGTTCCACCCAGCTGCGCCGGGGTGATCGGGAAGTACGGCGGCTTCATCACCCCGGCGAACACCTCGGCGAGCGGGCCGTCATCCTGGCGAGGTCCATGGACGTCGATGAGGGCGTCTGGGCGGAACACGGGGGTAAAGAACGGCAGCCCGATGATGTGGTCCCAATGGAGGTGGGTGAGCAGCACGGTCGCCCGGTACGGGCTGGTCAGGTGGTTCGCGAGGAGATCGGCCGAGAACCGCTCGGTGACCTGGTCGCCGTACTCCCGCAGCCCGGTGCCGAGATCGAAGACGATCGGCTGGTGACCGGCGGATTCGAGCGCGACACATGACGTGCTGCCGCCGTAGCGGTCGAATCTGGCGCCATCGCAGGGTGTGGACCCGCGCACGCCATAGAAGGTGAGTTGGACGCCCCCCGACACGAAGACAGAGGTTAGTCACCTCCTCACCCGCCCGAAACACCGGCTCGCCCGGCGGCCGGTTCCTCGGTTGCTAGCTCACGACCCGCTGCTCGAAGCCACGGATCCCGAGCCAGGTGAAGAGGATCGTGAAGCCGGTGAGCGCGCCGTAGATCGCCCACAGGCTCATGTGCGGTGCGGGCGTGAGCGCGGCCCGGAAGCCCTCGCTCATGTAGACGAGCGGGTTCACGAGCACCAGCAGCTGCAGCCAGCGGATCGGCTCGAGCGCCGCCCAGGAGTAGTAGATGGCGCCGAGGAACGTGAGCGGCAGGACGACCACCCCGAACAGGATCGGCACGTTGCGAGGCTCGAAGCGGGTCCCGAAGAAGAGGCCGAGCGCGCCCGCCATCACACAGGCCAAAGGCATGAGCGTGATCAGGACCGGCCAGTCGATCTCCAGGTTCACCGGAGTCGCGGGCACGATCGCGGCGATCGGGAACACGAGCAGGGCCGAGAAGAAGGAGATGATCGCGCCGGCGACGATCTTCTCCACGGCCACCAACGACACCGGGAGCGGTGCCAGGACGCGGTCCTCGATCTCCCGCGTGTAGCCGAACTCCTGCACCATCGGGAGCGCGACCGACTGGATCCCCTGGAAGATGATCGCCAGCGCCACGACACCGGCGACGAGCAGCGTCGAGAACGACCCCGTCGCGTCCCCGACGACGCCACCCACGCCCTGGCCGATCTTCGGGAACACGTAGGTGAACACGAACATCAGGAGGAGCGGCTGGAGGAGCGTCCGGGGGACGACCTCGCGGAGGTTCTTGCGGGTCACGGTGAGATCGCGAGCCAGGAGGGCCACGAAGGCGACGCGCGACGCCGCGCCCGGCTTGCGGACGGGGACGAGGTCGATCTTGGCTTCGATGGCGCTGCTCACGGTCGCGTCACTCACGGAGGTCCTTCCCGGTGAGGTCGATGAAGACGGTCTCGAGTGTCGGCTCGGTGATCGAGAGGTCGGTGACCGTGAACCCGCCCTGCTCGGCCGCGGTGACCACCGCCGGGAGGACACCCTCGGTGCCGCGCACCATGAGGCGGACGGTGTCGTCGATGCGGTCGGCCTTCTCCACACCCTTCACGTGGGTGGCGAGGTAGGCAGCCAGGTCGTCGAGATCGCCCACGGCGTGGACCGTGACAAAAGTGTCGGCGCCGGTACCCCGCTTGAGGTTCTCCGGCGTGTCGAGCGCGAGCAGCTTGCCGTGGTCGATGATCGCGAGCCGGTCACACAGCTCGTCGGCCTCCTCCATGTAGTGCGTCGTGAGGAGGATGGTCTGACCCTCGCGGTGGAGCTCGCCGAGGATGTCCCACAGCGCGATCCGGCTCTGGGGGTCGAGGCCGGCGGTGGGCTCGTCGAGAAAGAGGATGGCCGGGCGGTGCATGATCGCCCGCGCCACCATGAGGCGCTGGGCCATCCCGCCCGACAGCGTGAGCACCGGGACCTTGGCGCGATCCGCGAGGCGGAACTGGTCGAGCAGACGGTCGGCCTCCCGACGCGCCACCTTCCCCGTCATCCCGAAGAACCGCCCGTGGAAGTAGAGGTTCTCCCACACGCTGAGTGAGCGGTCGAGCGTGTTGGTCTGGGGGACGACGCCGATGACCTGCTTCGCGGCGACGGGATGCGCGACCACGTCGATGCCCCCCACGAACGCGTGACCGCCGGTGGGGATCACGCGGGTGGTGAGCATCCCGGCAGTGGTGGTCTTCCCGGCACCGTTGGGGCCGAGGAGCCCGAAGATCTCGCCGGCGCACACCGAGAGGTCGAGCCCGTCGACCGCCCGAATGTCGCCCGGGTACACCTTGGTCAGCGCCTCGGTGCGGATGACCTCGTCGGGTGCGGCGCTCACTCCCTCATCGTGCCAGGCGCCACGCCGCTACCCCGTCTTCGGGCCCTCGGCGCGCACCTTCTCGACGT
>Ga0315297_10002250_pt1 | contig 12135 bp, 2 predicted proteins | sample YL17G15_0_MG_FD_203628 | JGI IMG/M metagenome (GOLD analysis project Ga0315297, IMG submission 203628) | Sediment microbial communities from Yellowstone Lake, YNP, Wyoming, USA - YL17G15_0 | ecosystem: Environmental > Aquatic > Freshwater > Lake > Sediment | place: USA: Wyoming | collected... | reverse complement strand
CGACGGCAAGGACATTGATACCAGCGCTTCTGGCAGAGATCCTACCACATATTACTTTGTGGATGTCTCAACTGGAAAACGCTACTATGTTGAGGCTGACGACACAAACAAAACGAGCGTGAAGAACCTGAGAGCAGCGTAGAGGAGGATAATATGGCAGGAGCAGCAGTAGCACCAGTAGTAAAGGCCGCGATTCCAGAAGTCGCGTCTTCAACGGCTCCAGCAGCAACGGCTCCAGCAGCAACTGCCGCAGGTAGTGCAAAAGGCGTTGCTGCCAATCTTCTGGGATCATCTGGTATCAGCATTGATGTAAATGCGATGCTTCCTTGGGGTTGGGCTGATAAGATTTACAAACAGAAACTCTATGCCAACGAGGCTGAAACAGAGCAGCAGCGATTTGACGCTCAGTTCGATGAGGACAAGCGAAGATTCGGTCTCAACTATGCTCTACAGCAATTCTCTATGAGAGCGAACATGAGCTTTCAGGAAGCGCAGTCTCTCTATCAGCGCCAAGCAGGACAGGTTCAGCAAGGTATGGAATATCAGAATTTTGCTCAAGGAATGAAAGAAAAACAAGCTGCATTCGGTTGGGCAAAAGAGGATCGCGCTACGAAGAAGAAGTTCAACGATGCGTTCACGCGAGGACTCGCAAGGGGTCTGAAAACCGGGGGTAAGTAAGCATGGCAACCTACCATGAATCTCCAAGCTATGGAACGGTTTCTTTTAGCGGAGCTAAGTTCAAGGAACTTCAAGACGCTGATAAAGATGAGCGTCGTAAAAGGATCTTCCTCAACACTGCCGATGCTGCTGGTTGGGACTCCAAGACCGCAATTGAACAAGCCGCGAAGATGGGTGTGATTCAGGACCCCGACGTTCGGGCATTCCTTGTGAACAAGCAGGAAGCCGAGAAGACCGGCAAGGATGAGGCATCTTCTGCCAGTGCTGAAGCGATCTTCTCGAAGTACCGCCCGGCCGGGAGTGCGATGCAGGCCCCCGTAACCTCTGAGATGACGCAGGCGCAGCCTCCGACCGGAGTTGGCGCGGTTGCCCCGGGCGATGTTTGGAGCAAGGAAGAGAAATCGACCGATGTGTACAACCTGCCCGGCCAAGCAGCCCCACCGCAAGGCCCGATGGGACCCGCTGGAAGCCAGGCGAGCTACCAGGACGTTCTTGGCGCGGCTCCAGACCGAGCCACGGCTGAGAAGGTTGCCAGTGACCCGAGAATGGCGCTCTATCCGAAGGTGCAGGGGCTCGACGCCTACAAGCAGACAGCCGACGCGCTTGATCTTGAGTTGAAGCGTGCGGAGATTGAGCACAAGAGAGCCAGCACAGCAGCTCAAAATCGTTCCGGTAGGAATGGACGGATGGAATCTCTTATACCCGGCATGATTGACACGCAGTTCAAATGGCAGAAGCAACTTGACACCGATAAAAAGTTGATTGCCGCGCTGAATAAGGCACTCACGGACGGAGAGAAGAACGGGGGGGCGCTGAGTCCCGAACAGATGAAAGAGATTTTTGGAGATACGAACTACAAAGGACCGTCCGATCATGGATCGTTGTTGAAGGCGCTTGCTGAAGTTGAAAAGGAACAGGGTCCACATCAAGTTCAAGCGAAAGAAGCGAGAGCAATTGTAGACAAGCAGAAAGAACTTGAAAAAAGCGATTACGCATCGGCGGCCCGAGCTGCGAAGGAAGATCTTTCCGCGCAGAATGAGAAGCAGATTTCCGATGTGCTTGCGGCAAAGGACCAGGCTCCGCCTCCCGCTGATTCGCTCTACCCTGGCTTGCAGCCGAGCAACTTCGTCATGCAAAATAGTGCCAACATTGTGCCGGAAAGTGAGTATGTTAGGAGAATGACGGAGTACGCCAAAACGAATGGCGTTGACCAACCGACTCTTGACGAAGCAATAAAGAGGTTCCAATCTGGAAGCACTACCGCCGCTGGTAGAATGGGCGGAACCGGACCCGCACCGGTTGAGATCACCGACGAGGAGAGAATTCAGTTCTTGAGGTCGAACGGCGTTCCTGAGAGTCAGATGCAACAGGCGTTGGCAGAACTGAAAGCCTCGGAGAACCAATAATGGGAATCCTCGACCAATACGGGATCACCAAAGAGAAGATTGCTCAATTCAGTGCGCCGAAGCAAGAGCCCAATACTCTGGCGCATCTTGAACCATACATCAAGTCGAAGTACGACGCGAGAGACCTTTCGGCTACCCGCCGATTTCTGGCGACTCCAACGGCTGCGGCGATTGCCAAGAAGTACGCCCAGAACGCTGCGCCGGCAGAGACTCCGACTGCACCGCCCACCCCTGCACCAGAGCCCCAGACATGGCGTGCCCCGATGCTTCTTGAGGGGCAGTCTCCGACTGCTCCACAGACTGCTGCGCCCGAACCGGAAGTGAAGACGGGCTTGCTGACTCCTGTGAAGGGGCTCGTTTCTGGTTTGACATCCTTAGCCGGTGATGCCATGCAAGGTATTGCCTCATATCTTGCGGTCGCTCATCCAGAGTTGAAATCGAAAGAGTATGAGGCGATGACTCGACAGACCGCACAGAAGATTCGAGACCTTACCCCGGAGAAGTGGAACAAGGAAGTTGAAGTCGCTACGAATGGCGATTTGTGGAACCCGGGGAAACCCGGAGAGATGGCAAATACGTGGCTCACGTTCACCGCCCAAAATGCTCCACAATACTTGACGAACTTGGCGACTCCTGTGGGGTCGGCTGCGATTCTGATTGCCAGGGAAGCAGGTTCGTTCGATGAATCTGCGGCAAGGATCGGGATTCCTCTGGACGTTCGAGAAAAGTATACGGCGGCATACTCGGTCCCCGCTGGCATGAGCGAGTATGTTGACAACTTAATGATGCTTGGGCTCAACAAGATTCCCCCGGCGAAAGCGCTTGCTGACAAGATGAAGGGTGGAATTGTCAAGGGGCTATCCAAGAAGTTCGGCCCCGTGGCAGCAAGGGCGCTTGAGAAAGCCGGAGAATTCGCGGGTATTGGGCTGGTTGGGGGTGGACAGGAGATCAGCCAGAACGCCTACCAATCATACATGCTTGGACTTGCGGCCAAAGATGCCGGAATGGACCCGGAGAAGCTGAGAGCGGAAGGCAAGTTGCCCCCATTGGTTGATTGGAAGTCGTTCGCACTCGGAGCCGGAATTGGAATCATCACAAAGGGCGCGATTGACATTGGCGGCAAGGCTGCGTCCAGAGTTCTTCAGCCGGTGAAGAAGGAACCCGATACGAAATTCGTGATGGTCGGCCCCCAGGGGGAGGCTTTGCCGTCAGAAGGGGAGATAGAAGCCGTTCGACGCAAGATCGCAACGGCTCCGACGCCCGAATCTCCCGTCCCGAACTTCGTGAAGGAGCGGGAGGCGGCAGATATTGCCCAATCGCGGCAGAATGTGCCGATGGTTGTGGCCGGCAGACAGTTGGCGACCATTCCAGAGCCTCCCCAGACGGCGCCGGAGACGGCTCCGACCCCCGAACCGGCCGAGAAGGTTGTTCCGGTATCGGGGAATCCCGTCTTGTTTAACGAGCTTGCCAAGAAGATCGGGATTACGAAGAACAGCCAGCTTGACTACCTGGGTCAGCTTGCGGAACAGGGGACCCCCGAGGCAAAGAAGCAGATTGCGACCATTCTGAACCCCCTGAACGACAAAGAGGCTGAACAGTTCTCGGAGTTGTTCGGCAAGGGCATGCGAGTAACGGTTCTGACGCCCGAGCAGACCGCGAGCATTACCGATTTCTTCGCGAAGAAGCCTGAGACCGCGCCGGCTGCACCAACGGAGGCGAAGCCAACGATTGTGGAGCCGACTGCAACGGCGAACGTCCGGCGCGGCAAGCGCATTGCCTCCGAGGTTCCCGGGCTGACGTTCAAGTATGAGTCTCCGCGCATTTCAAATCAGCCCAGACAGTACGGATTCGACCTGAAGTTGCCCGATGGTGAGACGACCGAACTTGTGGCAGGGACGACCCAGGAGGCCCGGCAGAAGGCACAGGAGAGGCTTGCTCAGTACAAGGCCGCTCAGAGGCCGCTCCCGGCGACCGGGGACCGTAGGACAGAGACCAAGCCGGTTCTGGCGGAGAAGAGAGCGGAGTATGCTGCAAGAAGACAAGAGCGAATGGACGATGAAGCGTTTGATTGGATGGTGAATGATCTTGTCGAGCAAGGTGAGGTTGATCGTACCAAAGCAGTCGAAAAGGCGCGAGAGATATTGAAGACGGCCGACCCTTCGTATGTAGACCAGATGAACCGACTTATCAGACAGAAGACGAAGGAAGCAGATCTTGACGGATTGACGGGGCTTACAAGAAAGGATTCTGCCAACAGAAAGTATGGAACGATAGAAAACGTAGCCCCCAATGGACAAAAGACATCGGTAATGAAGGTAGACCGTGTAGTGGTGGCTGACATAGACCACTTCAAGCAGGTGAACGATGTTCATGGACACGCAAAAGGGGATGATGTACTTGCACGGTTTGGGACTATTTGGCGGAAGCATTTAGGTGGAATCGCGGATGTGGTACGGTATGGTGGAGAAGAGTTCGTTGCCATTCCCAAAGAAGGGGTAAGCAAAGGGACTCTGTTAGACGCAGTGTCTGACGCGAGAGAAGAATTGCGGGGTTTGGATTTTGGTAACGGGCTCAAAGACGTAACTTTCTCGGCTGGATATTCTGAGAAGAGTGATGGGAAAGCGTTCATAGACGCGGACCAAAAGTTGTATCAAGCCAAAGGTGCTGGCAGAAAAGTAACCTTTACAGAGGAGGGCGCGTATGCTAAAAAACAATTACGAGGACTACCCTCAAGTACCGAGGGAAGAAGTGATGAAAGTCTTGACGAGGGCGGAGCAGGCAAGGCAGAAGGGAGTGCAGTCTCCGCCCCAGGCGAGAGGGGCGAACAATCTCCAGCCGTATCTCGACGGACTCCAAGCGAGGGGACGCAAGGTGACGAAGGTGGAAGTGGTGTAGAGACGCCCCCAACGGTCGAGCCGACTACGGCGGCTCCCTCCATTGGCACACACGACGAGACTGACGCGGATGTGAACTTCCTTGTAGATCGTGGCATTCCGCACCATGCTGCGGTGAAGGTTGCGGAGAAGGTGAAAGAAGTGATTGCTTCGGGGAAGTACCATTCTGTTCTTGACCCTGTGAACAAGAACGCTCGCGAGCTTTACGCGCATTTGACAGGAAAGAAACTACCCAAGGGCGTTCTTGCGACACGGGTTGCGGTTGAGGAAATGCGGAAACCTGCCGGAACAACACTCCCTCCGAGCGCAACGAAACCACGGTTTACCTTCGCGAAGGACTTCAAACCGTCGTTCAAGAACAAGAAAAATGGTGAGAGCGTTGAGTTCAAGAAGCCAAAGATGTTTGAAGTACCGGAGCTGCCCGGAGTCAAGTTCGTCTCACATGAGCATACCGATCCGGCCGCGAAGGGATGGTATGCCGTAAGTGATGCCGCGACCGGCGCACAACTGTTTGAGGGTGGAACGCGCGATCTTGCGGTAAGCCATCTTCTCAACTACGTTGAAACCCATGCAATCACCCCCGAGAAGTACGCGAAGTTGACTGGTGATCTTGTTGCGAAAGACCCGAGTATCGTTCGCCCAGGTGTTACTGATGCTGAGACAACTCCGAGCGCAGAAGATTTTGCTCGCAAATGGTGGGAATCTCGGACTGTGGCTGAACGCATCCCCCTTCTTATATCAAATGGACAGACGAAGTTTGCCAGCCAGTCTTGGGAAGACCTTTCCCCATCTACCAAAAGTATACTTGAAAAAAACTTCTCAGTAAAATCACCGTCGCAAAAAAGCACCGTGAAGGAGGTGATCCCCAATGAGAGCAAAGAAGTGCAAACCGAAACCTCGGTAGTGCCGGGAACCAAGGAACTGATTGACGATGTTGCGAGGAAGCTAAGAGCCGGACAGAAGCTCGACAATGCAGCGCTGACCAAAATGGCAATCGAGGCGTTCGGGGGAACCCGTGGAGAAGGCAAGTACGACCCTCGGGACGCCTACGATGCCGCAGAAGCCGCTATGAATCGGGTCATAAGGGAAGATGGGATCGTTGATTTCAAAGATCCAGAAGGAACGCTGAAGGCGCTTCTGGAGCTTACGGCTCTGATGCCCACCCAGACCGATCGGACTCACGAACAGGTTGAGTTCCAGCAGTTCTCTACGCCTCCCGGAGAGGCTTTTGTTGCCGCTTCCGCATCGGGGATTCGTGACGGCATGACAGCCATTGAGCCGAGTGCAGGAACGGGGAATATTGCCACGTTCATGGAGCTGATGGGTGCGGAGGTGACGGCAAACGAGATCACTCCGCGCCGAAAGGGCATTCTGGAGCTGCTTGGATTCAAGACGACCAGCGTTGACGGCGAGCAGTTGAACAACCTTCTGCCGGATGAGATTGTGCCGGACGTGGTTGTGATGAACCCCCCATTCAGCGCGACCGGGGGCCGGGTGGCGGCTCACAAGACCGAGTACGGAGCCAGGCATGTGGAACAGGCACTTGCCAGACTTCGAGAGGGTGGCCGACTGGTAGCCATTGTGGGCGAGGGTATGGCGCACGACCGGGCTAAGTTCCAAGCGTGGTGGTCGAAGATCGAGGGCAAGTACAATGTCCGCGCCAATCTTGGGATGGACGGGAAGCACTACGGCAAGTACGGCACGACGTTTGGAAACAACCTTCTGGTGATCGACAAGACCGGTCCGACCCCGGGAGAGAACCGGGCGGAACGAGTCAAGAACATTGTTCGGGGCGAGAACCTCTCGCCAATTCAGGCAATGGACCTGTTGAAGGACATCGCAAAGGAGGACGTGTATGGGCGCATCAATCGCGGATCAAGCGAGAATGCTTCGGGCAAAGTACCTACCAAGGGTAAAGGGAAAGTATCCCCTCGTGGATCTGATGAGGGGACTGCTGGTGGACGAAAACGAGGACCTGCAAGTTCCCCCGACATCGGAGCTGGAGCTGGACCAGTGGGAGATATGGCTTCAACTGGTGGACAGGGACCCGGAGTTGGCGGAGAAACTGGCGGAAAGGGTGCTCGAACAGGAGGCCGAGGGGCAACTGTCGAGGGACCTGCCACAACTGAAGCTGGAACTGGCGAGCGTGCTGGAGGAGAGCCTGGGGGAACAACTGCCGGAAGCATGAAAGATGCAGCCAAGGCGGAATTCGAGAAGATGATGGCCGGCGAACAGCCTGTCACGACTTCTGAGGGCTCTATCACCCGCAGAAGCAACGAGATTGAGGCAGAGAAGGTTGCCCGTGATGCTGCAATGGCGAAAGTGAAGGAGCGCATTGCGGCACTTGGGAAGAGTTTGACCCAACGGGACATGAACAAGCTCTATTCGTTCGGCACTGAGCAGATGGAGATTGGCTTCGAGATCGTCTCTGGGCTTGTGGAAGCTGGATACCACGAGTTCAAAGCAATGGCGATGCAGATTCAGGAGATGGCCGGCGACTACATGAAGAGCGATGATTTCAAGAAGATCATCCAGACCGCCTATGACGCCTACGCCAAAGTCAACAAAGCCGTGACCCCGAGAACCCAGACCATTGACGAAGTGATGGCTGGAGAGGCGACTCTGACCAGTGATAAGTCTGAGACGATGAAGGAAGAGGAAGGCGGAGTCTTTGCTCAGTACCGAGTGCAGAAAGCCACGTACAAGGGCGCGAAGAAGCACCCGGCAGCAATTGTTGAGTCGGCTTCGCTGGCGAGTGTTGAGCCTCCCGACGTGACGTACAAAATCAGTATTCCCCAGAATGTTATTGACGATGGGAAGTTGTCAGATGTGCAGCTTGAGGCGATCACCTATGCCGGACAGAGACACGAGCAGTTGCTCCCGAATGGTGCGCGTGCGGAGTTCTTGATAGGCGATGGCACCGGGGTCGGCAAGGGCAGGGAGATCGCAGGGATCATCCTTGATAACCACGGGAAAGGTCGAAAGAAGCACATTTGGATAAGCGTGAATGAGGACCTATTCTCTGACGCACAGAGAGACTTGTACTCTGAGAAGGAGCGGAAGTACGCCACGGGCTTTGACCCAGAGAGGGAGTTGAACGGCGTTGGAGTTCCTCTCAAGTTGATAAATGCCAAGTCCTACAAGGTGGATGAGGCGATTGAGGACAAGGAAGGAATTGTCTTCGTTCCTTACTCGACAATTAGCAATGACTTCACGGGGAAGAAACGAAGATTCACCCAGATTGCCAACTGGTTGGGAAGCGACTTCGACGGAGTTATTGCCTTTGACGAAGCGCACTTGATGAAGAACGCCGTTGGTACAGATATGGGTGGTCGGGCGACCGCCGAAGAGGGAAGCCAGCGCGGAGCCATGGGGACGCAGTTGAAGAAAATGTTCCCCAACGCCAGGGTTGTGAACGTATCGGCTACGGCTGCGACGACCTACACGAATCTTGGGTATCTGACACGCATTGGACTGTGGGGACCTGGCGCACCGTTCAATAGTTTCGAAGCATTCATGGGTGCGATGAGCCGGGGCGGGGTGGGGGCGATGGAGATGCTTTCCCGCGACCTGAAAGCCATGGGCGCGTATGTGTCTCGGATGATAAGCTACAAGGGGCCGACCAAAGAGTTGACCGTTGCCTATGAGCCTCTGGTTCACAACCTGACACAGGACGAGAAGGATTCTTACGCGAGCATTGCAGACCTATGGTCAACGCTGCTTCAGGAGTTCGATGCGGCTGCGAAAAATGCGAACATGGGCAAGAAGAAGGGACGCAACTTCAATGCGTTCTACTCTGCCCAACAGCGATTCTTCCTTCAGTACATGATGAGCATTCAGTTGAATGACATGCTTGAGGCTGCGAGCAAGGACCTTGAGGCTGGAAAATCGGTTGTGATTTCTCTATACAACACGAACGAGACTTCGACTGCGAACAAGGTTGCGCAAGCGCAGGCTGACGGTATTGACATCGAAGACATTGACTTCACCCCCAAAGAGATGCTTGTGGAGTTGGTTGAGAAGTATTTCCCGATTCAGGAATATCAGGAAGTGCAGAACGAGACGGGAACCGGAGTGGTTCGGGTTCCGATGACTCACCCTGACGGAACGCCGGTAATCAACCGAGAGAACAAGGCGACCCAGGATAGGCTTCTTGATACCATTGGGAATCTAAGAATGCCGGCAAACCCGATGGATGCGATGGTCAACTACTTCGGATCGAACAAGGTTGCCGAGATCACCGGTAGAAGCAAGCGTATCGAGGGTGGAAAGTACGACCCTCGGACGAAGAGTCTCATTGGTGGGAAGTACGTCACCAAGACCATCAAGGGCGTGAACAAGGATAACCAGCGCCGGGCGGAGATCCAGGCTTTCCAGAGCGGGAAGAAGCGGGTGGCGGTGATTTCCGGGGCCGCTTCTACGGGGATTTCTCTGCATGCTGACGAGAGAGCGAAAAACCAGCAGCGCCGGGTGTTCTACGCCATGCAGTTGTCATGGTCGGCAGACACGCAGATGCAGAGCTTCGGTAGAGTGCATCGTGCTTTCCAAGCCAGTGCTCCGATTATCAAGCTGGTGCAGGTGGACGTTGCCGGCCAGAAGCGGCTTGTGAACACGGTATCGAGCCGACTTGCGAGCTTGGGCGCGGTGGCCACGGGGACCCGAGAGGCGTACTCTGGCGGTGTATTTGCGGTTGAGGATGTGACTGATGACTACGGGAAGTCTGCCCTGGAGTGGCTGTACTCTCGGAAGAACGAGTTCTTCCCTCTTCTGAAGCAAATGGGCGTTATCAACGAAGATGGGAACGTGAAGGAATCTGCGAGCAAGAACGTGGACCAGTTCTTGAACCGGATTATGGCGCTTCCGGTCGATGACCAGAACATGCTTTATGAGCGGTTCCACGAAAAGTACCAGGAGATCGTTGCCCGGGAGAAGGAGAACGGGACGTTTGACAGTGGCGTTGAGACGCTCAAGGCCAAGAATGTGCGGCTTGGTAAGGCGCCGGAAGTGATCTACACGGACCCGTCTGGCGCAAAGACGGAGCTTGTGCAACTGGATGGAGATTTCAAGACCAACCGTGTGACGTTTGAGGAAATGCAATCGACGTTGAAAGATGCGAAGTACATGCGGAACCGCAAGAGTGGAAAGCTCTGGGCAGTTGCGGACAGCATGATTCCTGGCAAGGTGCGATTCATGGGGCCGTCTGGTTCTCGGCGTACCGAATCCACCTACGACGTCACAGATGAGCACTATGAGGAGATTGACGAGGGAGTTGCACAGAAGGAATGGGCCGCTGACTATGCCAAGGTTCCCGAGTACGAGACGGAGAAGGTGTACCTGATTACCGGCGCGGTGTTCCCGATCTATGACAAGCTCTTCAAGACGGGCATGCGTGCCAAGGTGATTCGGGCGAATTCTGAGGACAAGGCATACGTTGGGGTGAGGATTGACGCGAAAGACGTGGTGGGCGTTCGGACCCGTCTCGGAATTGGTTCGGCGCTTGCGAACGCTACTCCCCAGGAAATCTACGACCTGATTCATGGGAACGATTCAATCATCGAGCTGGATAATGGTTGGGTCGTGAAGATGACAAAGGTTCACGGCGAAGACCGGATGGAGATTGATTGGAAGGCCACGAGCCGGCCGAACCTCGAGGAGCTGATTGGCTACGGGGCATTCGATGAGACAATTGATTGGGCGAAGCGGTACTTCATTCCCATTGATGAGACGGACGGCCCGGCGACGATGGGCAAGATTTTGAAGCGTCACAAGGCAATCAGGGATCTTACGACGCTGATTGATGAGGACACCGATGCCCAGGGGCTTTCTGCGAAGAAGTGGGACATGCCTCTTGAGGCAGAGAAGAAGACTGACGAGAAGGTGAACCTTACTGAGATCGTTCGGTTCGTGGAGAAGGCGTTTGGGGTTGCCGTGAGGGGCAAGGCAACGCACCGGTGGAAGAACGCCGGCATGTACTACCCAAAGAAGTGGATTGTGCGAATGAAGAAGTGGGGAGAACTACCCGTTCTGACCCACGAGGTTGCCCACCACATCGACACGCTCTTGAAAAAGACCGTGGGGCCACAGTGGAAGACGCAGGGCGGTGCAGAAGCCAACAAAGAACTTCAGTCATTGGACTACGAGCCAGAGAAGAAGCGTGCGTCTGAGGGCTTTGCTGAGTGGATGAGGATGTATCTGACTGCGGAGCAGGACAATGCTCCCAAGTTCTCAGAGTATTTCCACAATCTGCTTCGTGGTGAGCCCAAACTGAAAGAGAACATTGGGCAGCTTGCGGAGATGATGAAGACCTGGCGGAACATGGGCGCGGTGGGCCGAGTGAATGCTCAGATTGACCAGAAGGGGGAGCATACCAATGTTCCCATGCAGCAGAAGGTTCAGAACGCTCGCAACTGGATTGTAGAGAAGTGGATTGATTCGCTCGATTCATTCAAGAGAGTGAATGATGCTCTTGGCTTGAAGACTGGCGAGAATATCCAGCCCACAAAAGACCCCGTGGCCATGGCTACATACCAGATGCGTAAGTCAGCGGGGATTGCCAATACCTTTGTGAAGATGGCTGCGGTGAACATGAACGGTGAAGCCGTTGGTCCATCGCTTGTGAAGATTCTCGCACTGATTGACCCGACAAGGATGAACGAGTTCATCGCCTACTCTGTGGCCAAGAGAGCCAAGGACCTGGAAGCTCGTGGAATTGAAAGTGGGTTCGACCAAGAAGATATTCAGGTGGTGCTCGATGCGTTCAAGAGTGCTGAATGGGACAAGGTTGTCGATGACGTGACCGCGTGGAATGGGCATGTATCTGATTGGTTGGTTCAGGCAGGAAGTCTGAGCCCAAAAGAAGCACAGATCATGCGCGACTTGAATCCTCACTACGTTCCGTTCAAGAGAGCGTTTATTGAGGAACTTCAGGCGGTGAAGATGGGTGGAGGATCTGGTGGCGCGGTGAATTCCGGGAAGGGAATTAACCGAATCAAGGGCTCTGGCCGTCCGATCATCAATCCTATCGAGTCGATGGTTCAGCAGTTGACCGCGACCATCCAGAAGGCTCACAAGGTGAACGCGGTTCGTCTGTTCGCGGATCTTGCCGAGAATGAGGGTGCGGGGAACTTCATCACCAGGGTTCCGGCGCCTATGCAGGC
>Ga0315297_10002249_pt1 | contig 12135 bp, 6 predicted proteins | sample YL17G15_0_MG_FD_203628 | JGI IMG/M metagenome (GOLD analysis project Ga0315297, IMG submission 203628) | Sediment microbial communities from Yellowstone Lake, YNP, Wyoming, USA - YL17G15_0 | ecosystem: Environmental > Aquatic > Freshwater > Lake > Sediment | place: USA: Wyoming | collected... | reverse complement strand
CCGAGTGAGCCTTCTCTGTTTCCTGCTCCTCACCGGCCTTTTTCCCGCCCAGGCCGCGGTGGAACAGAACGTGCCGACGGCGATTATGACCGACGTGCGCGGCCTGGCCTTTGCCGACAGGATTGAATATACCGTCTTCATCACGGGAATATTCCACACCACCCAGACGGAGTTCGGCCGGCCGCTCCGCCTCGCGTTGGACCTCGAGCCGGTGGAAAATCGATGGGCGCCGACCGCGCTGGCGGGCCAAGCCTTCGGCGTTCGAGCCGTTCGAGTCTCTCAAGTTCAGCCCCGGATAGTCCGTCTGGAGTTCGAGCTCGTCGAGGACGGCCCGACGTATGGAGTCAAGCTGACAGGGGACGGCCTTAAGGTTGTTTTTTTCAAAGGGGAAAAGCCTTCCGAAATCAAGGCTCCGGTCGTCCGGCCCGAGGTCGAGCCGCCCGCGGAACGCATCCCGGTCGGACCCGCCCGCGCGCCCGCGGTTCAAGGCCTTGGACCTGTCGGGGGGTTGCCCTCCATCTTAATCGGGGCTTCGGCAGCCTACCAGTCCCTCAGCGACCCGCGTTTCCTCGAAATTTTCGACAGCAACCAGGGCTTCGGCTATGGGCTGGATTTCGTCCTGGTCCTCGTCCCGATGAGCCGGGTTCGGCCCGCGATCGGCGTCGATTATCAGCGCCTGGTCAAATCGGGCGCATCCAGCATCAGTCAAACCCCGACTGAGCTGATATTGGAACCGATCACCGTCTCCGCGTTTCTTCTGTATGACACACGGCCGGTCGCTCCCTACATCGGGGTCGGGGTCTGCTTTTACCACTACGGAGAAAAAAGCGCTCTCCACGACACCGACGGTTCGGCCACGGGGGTCTCGCTTCAAGCGGGGCTGTTCCTGCACTTCGGCCGGCAGAATTTTTTTAAGATGAAAGTATTCGGCCGCTGGACCAAAGTGACCGCCCTGGAAAACGACGTCGAGTTCGAACTCGGAGGAACGGCCCTCGGCCTGACCGCGCTCTTCGGATTTCTATAGCCTTCGGGAACCGCTTACTTCTTTCTCTGCTTCTGAGACCGATCAACCGGAACCCGCGTGTCCTTGCCAGGCCGGTCCCCTCCGATTTCGTCTGCGATATCCGGCGAACCCTGCCCTGAGACGGCGTAATTGCTCGCATGTCCGGCGCTATCCTTGGCCCTCACGGCATATTCGAATTTGTTCTCGGCTTGAGCATCCGTGTCCATATACTCGAGAGAGCCGCCGTCGGCAACGACATGTTCATGGATGAAATTCCAGTTGTCGTTCGGGGAATCGGCCTCCCGGCGAAAGACCTCATACTTGCTGATGGTATAGCCGTGGTTGGCGTTGTCCGGGTTGGCCTCCCAGGTCACTTTGGCCACCCAGCGGCTCTGAAATAGGCTCTCATCGAGGCTGTAAGCCGCCTGGACGTTCTTGGGCGCATACAAGCCTTCAATCGTAATTGATTTAATTTTGGAGCTCGTGGCGCCGCTGTTGTCCGAAACCGTCAACTTGATATTATAAGTGCCCCGGCCGTAATAGGTGTGATGGATGTGCCCTCCGGAGCCCATTCCTCCGTCCCCGAACTGCCAGTCCCAACTCACGACGCGACCATCCGAGTCAACAGACAGTGTCCCGTCGAATTCAATTTCGGCCGGCGCCCAGTAGTTGCTCGTTGAATAATTAAAGTCGGCCGTGGGCGGAACGTTCGGAGGAGGAGGGGGAGGGGGAGGGGGAGTCGTGCCGCCTCCGCCTCCGCCTCCGCCGCCGCCACCGGTTTCCGTGGAATAAAATATTTCGCCGCTGCTGTCAAAGACGAAATGGAGCCCGCCGCTCGAATCCGCGTCGATATCGCCGTAGGTGCAGCCCGAGGAAGAAGGCACGGAATCCTCTCCGACCCAGCTGCCGGAGATTTTTCGATTGAAGCGAATCGCGTTTCCGCCCCCCCAGCCTCCGTATTGCCAGCAGGCGTAAACGTTCGTCCCCCGGACGCTCATCGAGGGGTAATGGATCAGGGTGGTATCGCCGATCGACACCTGGCTTGAGAATCCCGAACCGGAGTTGTAGACATACCGGGGCGTGCGGGCCCCGTCGGGCGACTCGTCGGTCCAGACCACATGGACCGTATCGGACGTATCGAGCTTGACGCACGGATTTTTTTGACACTCGGGGCCGTCATAGACCAGGGCGTTTGTGGACCAGGAGGCGTTCAGCGTTTTATCCCGCCTGGACCAGGCGAGCCGGTAGTCCTGGGGGAGCTTCTTCATGTAAACGATGTAGGCCGAGTTCGACCCGACGCCGATGTCGGCCATCTTGGAAGCCGTGCCGTCGCTGACCTGCCGGGTGCTTTCCCAGCTGCCGTTGATCCGGGCGCGGGAATAGATCCTGTATCCGCCCCACCAGGAGGCAAAAATATTCCCGCCGCTGTCTACGTCTACATAGGGAGCGTCGCAGCCCGTCCCGGTGCCGACTGTGGTGATCGAGTCCCAGCCCGAACCCGTCAGGACGCGCATCTTGACATCGGGCGTTTCGGCCCAAACGGCATAGATGTTGTTCGAGCCGTCGCCATCGATGTCGCACATATGGCAGCTTTGGTCGATGGCCGATCTCACTTTTTGGGACTGACTGATATTCAGGGGGGTGGACCAGGACTGGGACGAGGCGGTCATTTTGGAATAGAAGATATCGCCGCTCGTGCTGGAATACAGTTCCACCCAGATGGCATGGACATTTCCCGCCGAATCGACGACGAGCCTGGGCGCCCAGGACGCCGTGTTGCTCGAGTTGGAGATATTCGTGCCCGCTTGGAGGGTCAAGGCCAGGAGGCCGACAAGCATGAGAAAGGCGAGCCCTTGGAAAGACTTGGGGATACCCGTTTGATTCATGATCAACCTCCAGGCTTAATTAAATAAAATTGTCACTCCGCTCAAAAAACTTTTTTATCCCCTTCAAAGCCGGCGACGGATACCGTGGCGATGGCGAACTGGATCTTCTGGGTCAGGGCCGTAGTGAAAGTCATTTCGTAGGACAGGGTGTCTTTGGTGACCTCGGTCAAGAACTCCCAATCCCCGCCGCCCAGTTTTTTATAAATCTTGTAGCCCCTGATGTAGGCATCATTATTGTCCGGGTTCTTTTCCCAGCTCAAGCCGTACTTGATTTGGGGAGCGGTGGACATCACCCCGGTGACGCTGACCGTTGCCTTGGTGTTGCTCGGGGCATAGAAGCGCTTGGGCTCCACCGGATAGCGGGTGCAGAAATAAGCTTCGCCGTATCCATCGGTAATGGATTCGAACGACATGGCGACATTCCCGTAGGCGTCGGCGGAGATTCCGGGGAGCTTGGGCCAGCCGCTGGAATTCGGCAGATACCCATGGTTGACCCACACGCCGGTTGTATTGTCAAAATACCTGATCCCCAGCCCCTGGTCGCCCTGTCCGTGTTGGCTGGCCACCCATAGATAGCCCTCGTTGTCAGTGGCGACCCGCGGATAATGGTAGGCGCTGACACTGGCGGCCAGCATTCTGGGATTCGTCACCTCATCCACCTTGACAATATAGATCTCATTGCTGCCTTCACTCCCCGCGAGAGCCTGTAATGAAACATAGGGGATACTGTCCAAGCCGGCATTGATAAAGGCCTTGCCCTGGGAACCCACACCCCCCAGAAGCCGATGCTCGGTCCAGGAGGTATCCTTGGTCCTCTTGCGGTAGGCCGGTTTATAATCGCCGTCGTCCTCTTTTATTGTGTAGACAGCCCAAGCCCACCCGTTGGGCGCGACGCAGATACCGCCTTCTTTAGCAGGACGCCCCGGCGGGCCGAGCTGAAAGATGGCTTCCCAGACGCCGTTGATTTTGCAGCGCGCGAAGCTGGAGAAGACGACAGAGGAAAAAAAGAACGCGTAAATATTTCCGTCCTCGTCAAGGGCGACCTTCGGCCGGCGCTCTTCCCCGCCGCCGTAAGCGGAGCCGGCGACCTCTTCGGGCTCCAGCCATGTTTTCGTGTCGGGGTCGAAGACGGCGATATTATGTGTTCTCTTCTGGGCCCAGATGACGGCCATCATGCCTTTATTATTCACGGCGATAAAGGGGAAATAGCAATTCTCCTCACCGCTGTCGGAGATGGCGACAGGAGTGCTGAGTGTCGTGCCGTCCCAGGAAGCATAATAGATGGCAGATCCTATCGCACCCTGGTCCTCATCCCAAACGATGTGAAGGATCCCGTCCGGTCCGAAGGCGACTTGGGTCCAACTGGACCGAATACCCGGGGAATTGGAAACATTGTGAGCAATATTGAACTGACCGAAAGACAACACACTCACTGCTAAAAGCATGATTACTAAGCCGAAAATACGCCTCATTCACCTCTCCTAAGTAAAATTTCAATTGGAAAATTATTGTAGCCTGCAATACTTAGTTTGTCAATCAGTTTAGTCGAAAAAGGGCTGTGTTTTGGGCATTGTTTAAGAATTTCCCGGCCTGGGGCACTGCAACCCTCGTCGTTAGAACAGGTCGGTGTTGATTTATAGGCTAAAGACTCATAAAATAGCTTTTGATTTAGGCGCGAAATGAAACGTCCCGGACCGTGGAGAAGATCCCTGAGTAAGAAGAATCCCTCTGGCCCGTGCCGGAAAACCGGGCTCTTAGGACTAGGCTATCTCCTCCTGGTTCTGATCCCCGGCCTGGCCATTCAAAGCAACGCTCAAGAAAGCTCGGTGTCGATGATATTCACCGCTCCCGAGCGCTTGGCTATCCTCGCCCAGGGCCCTCAGGGACAAGTTGTCCTAAATAAGATTGACACCGAGGCCAAAACCTTATCCAGCCGGGAGTTGAGCTGGCCCGGGAGTATCCGCCCGGTCCATCCAATCCTGAAGGCGGACCAAAACGGCCGGCTTTTCATCGTATGGGAAGAGCTCGGAGGCGCCTCGAGTAGAGTCGGATTCGGTCCGATCACGGACGCGGGGGTAATCCGCCCGGAGGAGGTGCGCCTTCCCCGGGGCTGGAACAGCCTTCCCGACCTCGGCTTTGACGCGGCGAACGAGCCCTGGCTCATATGGGATAACAGCCGGCTCGATCGGCATGCGCTCTATGTCAAGCAGATGCAGACCGGAAAAACCTGGGTCCTATCGAGCGCCGGGGCATTTTTAGCGCCACAGGTTGTGTGCGACCGGCAAGGCCGAGTCTGGGTGTTCTGGGGTGAAACGAGCCCGACGCGGTTCAGGATTCTCTACCGGGTATTCAACGGCGGGGATTGGTCGCCGCCCCAACCCGCGTGCGACGCCGGCCCGTTGGCCATTCAGTCGTTCAAGGCTGTTGTGGACGAGCGCGGCGTTCCTGGGATCGTTTGGTCTCAACACGGGAGCCCCGGCTATGGAATCTATATCCGTCAACAACGAGAAGGCGATGATCATGCCTGGGCGCCCCCGGTCTGCCTCGCGACCGGGGATAGGGCGCAGAATATCAATCCGGCCGTCGCTTTTGCCGCCGGACTGGGGCCTGTCGTAACGTGGATCAGGCTTTCAGCCCGCGAGAGCGTTATGTGCCTGCGGGTTTCCGCCAACGGCCGATGGACCGAGACGGCTGTCATTTCCGGAATCGAAGCCCGGGAGTCAGTTCCCCGGATGGCTATCGAAAACGGCAACATGGCCGTGGGGTGGTGGTCCCAGGGTCGGCCCGCCTGGCAGGTTTATCCCGTGCTTCAGATGGCCGCGCCCGGGGCGCCTCTCGGCACAGCTCCGCTCGCTCTGGACTTTTGGAACTGGTGGTTCGGCGGGGCTTTCCCGGCGATCATCAACAATCCCGCCTTGGACGAAACCGCTTACATCGGTTTCGGAGACTCCATCACCTACGGAGTCATCAACCACGAATGGACCCCTGAACTGGGGTACGTTCCCCGGCTGCAGGTGATCCTCAGCCAGAATTTCGGCCCCAGCACGGTCAGCAACAGAGGCCTGGGGAGCGAAATCACTCTCAACGGGCTGGCCAGGATCCAAAGCGTCCTGGAAGAGGAGCTGGCCCGCTACATCCTCATTCTCGAGGGGACAAACGACACCCTCGCCTCCACCTACAACCCCGATGTGACCGGCTATAACCTCCAGCGGATGGTGTTGCTCTCCAGAAATTTCGGGGCGTTCCCGGCGCTGGGAACCCTCCTGCCGCGCTTCGACCCCGGCGCCCAGCCGCAACGCATCGCCGAAGTCAACGACCGGATCCGGACCCTCGGTCAAACGATGGTTCTGCCGCTGGTCGATTTCTATACCCTCTTTACAGACTATCCGGCCGCCGACGGCGGCGTCCTATCGCTGCTCAGCGACGATCTTAAACACCCCAGCGAGAAAGGCTATCAATTCATGGCCGACAAATGGTTCGAGGCCATCCGCAACTTCCCCTTTCCGCCGGAGCATGTGCAAATCAGCCGGAAATATGATAAAATATTTTTTTATCAAAAACCGGGCAACATGATCCAGTGGCAAGACAACGTGAAAATATCCGACACAAGCTTGATCCGAGGATACTGCCTCTACCGGAAACTGAGCGCGGCGGAGGATGACGCCTATGCGCTCATCGCTTTCGTCGAGGGGGAGCATCAGTATTTCGACACGGCGATATCCCCGGGTGAACAGTACTCGTATGTCATCTCGACGGTCATGACCGACGGCGTGGAAGGCGCTTGTTGTCTCCCCGTCAATTTCTAGCAGAATGGAGGAATTATGAGAGGAACTCTTCAAGCTCTGGCGACCCTGGCCTGTCTCGGCCTGGCCTTGGTGAGCGCCGCCCCCGCCGTTTCGGCCCAGGAAGAGGCCCCCATACCCGAGCTTAAGGAAATCACCTATCAGAAGGTCGATGAACAGCTCCAGGTTTTTATCCGGATAGATGGCCCTTACACTTTTGAGACGCTCGAAATCCAGGCGCCTCAACGGTTGGTACTCGATTTCCGCACCGTGTCCAAAATCTCGGCCGCACCCATCATCGAGGTCAATGATGTCGGTATCGCCAGCATCCGCACTGGGCAATTCCAGACCGACGTCGCTCGCGTGGTGTTCGACCTGGCCGACAAGGCCCCGGCCCACAGTCTGACTCAAGTCGAGAATGGGCTAAAGATCGTCTTCTGGATGGAAGCGGCCCCGGTTGAACCGGAGAAACCCCAGCCCCAGGTCAAGCCGGAGGAAGTTAAGCCCGTCGAGCAGCCGCCCGTCAAGGCCGCGGTGGCGGGCCGCCGGGATTATTTCATCAAGTTGGGCGGCGGCTTAGCGATCCCGGCCGCGCCCGACACGACCGGCGCTAAAGACATAACGCTCTACGCCGAAAACTGCCCTATCACCGAGATATACAAGCTTAAATCCAGCTGGATGGCGGACCTAGCTTTCGGAAAATACCTCACTCCGACCATTCGGGTGGGCGTTGGGGCGACTTATCAATCGGTCAACATCACTACGGCCATCCAGGGCGATTTCCCCCATCCCTTCGTCATGAACACGCCCACAATGGTCGATTTCCCCGAACAGACTCTCAGCCAGTCGCTCTTGCACTTCTACGCCTTCGGCTTGTTCACTCTGGTGCGGACGGAGACCATCGAGCTTTCAGCCGGCCCGATGCTGGGCTATGCCCGGGCGGACTACGGGATCCTGGAGAGCTTCGGGATGACCGACGAAGTGACCGAGGACTCGCGGACGGTCACTATCACCACCCAGAACTTTTCCACGGATACCGTGTCCGGCCTGAGCCTCGGCGCGTGGGTCTCGGGGCAATACGTCATCGGCCGGGACCTCAGCCTGGTGATCGACGCCCGGTTGTTTTATTTCAACCCTCTTCACAGCGCTCTGGGTCTGCATACCAACCTCTCCGGTATAGACGTTCTGGCGGGCATCCAGTATAACTTCTAAACTCGGCCCCCCGGGCATAGGTTCGATTCTCGCCGATACGACCGGGGCAAGAACGGAAATCTTGCCCCGGCCTTTTCCCCAAGCCTTTACTGGTTTTGTTATCCGCTTGTTTTTGTGCTATTCTGAGAGCAATGAGGGATCGCCCATGAAAAGACGACTCTATTCCTGGAAACTGGGAACGGTCATTCTCCTGACCCTAGTCCTAGGCGGAGTGATTACGGCCCCGGCTTCGGCCGCGACCGGCCGCCAGGGTTCCGTGGAATTTATTATGGGCACCTACAATATCAGCGCGTCCCCGGCCCCGGTCGGCAACCTGTTCGAAAAAATTTACGGAAAGGCGGGCACGATTCGCGGCCTCATCCTGTCCTCGGCCCTTGTTTGGAACCTGGACCTTTATTTCGAGCTGAAAGAAATCAACAAATCCGGAAAGCTGACCTATTCCGGCGCTAAAACGACGTTGCTCCTCATCCCCATCTCCCTGGGGTTGCGCTATGTTCAACCGTTGGGCTTCATCCAGCCTTACATCGGAGGGGGAATCGACTTCTATTTATTCTATGAAAACAACCCGATCGGCTCGATCTTCAATTACGTTCGGGGCTCCCATTTCCTGGGCGGGCTGTATCTCCAGTTCAGCCGGAGCGTCCCCGTCCTCCTGAATGTCCGGATTAAGTATACCTCGGCTACGTTCAACATCAACGACCGGCAGGTAGCGCTGGGAGGGCTGGAATACGGCGCGGGTTTAGGCCTGGCTTTCTGACCGAGGCCGCATCGAAACAGGACGGAGACCAACCGCGGGAGATATGAACAACCGAGCCCCGGAATCCGTCCTTCTGCTCAACCCTCCGGGCGATAAGCTCTACATCAGGGATTACTATTGCAGCTTCTCCTCCAAAGCCGACTATTACTGGCCGCCCCAGGACCTGATCGCGCTCAGCGGCCTCCTGGCCGAAGCCTACACGGTCGAGGTCCTGGACGCCATTATCGATAAGGTCCCGGAGGGAGAGTGCCTGAGCCGGATCCTCAAGGGATCCTATAAAGCCGTGGTCTTCACCACGGGCACGGCCACGATGAAATCCGACCTGGAGTTAATGGCTCAGGTCAAACAGGCGCGGCCGGACATCATCCTGGTCGCCAGCGCCGGGATCCTGAAATTCATCGGCCGGGAATTCCTGGAGAAGCACGCCTGTATCGACGCCGCCCTTCTGGATTTCACAGAACCGGACCTCCTGGAATTCCTCCGGGAGGGATGCGGACGGCCGTTCCGGGGCTTGCTGTGCCGCAGCCGCCAGGACGGAACCCCGGTCGTTTCATCGGATAAGCCGTCGCCGCATTTCGACCTTCCCGTCCCCCGGCACGAGCTGTTCCCCTTCCGCAAGTTCAGAATTCCCATCGCCCGCAAGTCCCCCTTCACCGTGGTCATCACCTCCCTGGGCTGTCCGTACCACTGCGGCTTCTGCACGGCCGGAGCCTACGGCTACCGGTCCCGGAATATCGACAACGTCATCCGGGAGCTGGAGCACCTGGACACGCTCGGCGTCAGGGAGATCCTGTTCCAGGACCCGACTCTGTCCATCAACACCAATCGCGTCATCGACCTCTGCCGGAAGATGCTCCAGCACGGCCTGCGCTTTTCCTGGAGCTGCAACGCCGACATCAAGTCCCTGAACGAGGACAAGATCGCCTGGATGAAAAAGGCCGGCTGTCACACGGTGTCCATCGGCATCGAAAGCGGCAACGACGTTATTCTGAACAAATACTCCAAACCGATCACCACCGATGAGATCCGGGATACCATCCGCCTCTTGAACCGCTACAAAATCGCCGTGCTGGGATACTTCATCCTCGGGCTTCCGGGCGAGACGAAGGACATGGCCGAACAAACGATACGCCTGGCCCGCAGCTTGAAGATCGACGTGGCCTCTTTTGCCATCGCCACGCCGGACATCGGCACGCGGCTGCGGGAGGAGGCCATCGCCCGCGGCTGGATCCCGGCCGACCTGGAGAGCTTCGACAGCACCGAGCCCCCCCTCATCGCCTCGGGCGACATGACCGCGGATGAGATCTGGCGCCTGCGGAGAAGGGCCGTGAGGAGCTTTTACCTCCGGCCGTCCTATATGCTCCGCGCGCTGGGCCGCCTCCGCTCCTGGACCGACCTCCGGAACCTGGTGTCCAACGCCTTGTCCCTGCTCGGCAAATAGCCCGCTCGATTGACGCCGGGGGGGCATCTTGGATAGACTGAGACGGATAATGATCCGACAAAAAAAAACATTAGTGGCGGGCCTGATCCTGGCTCTCGTCGTCCTCGGTCTCATCACCCGACTTCCGGGCTTGAAGTGGGGATTGCCCTATTTCTACCATGTGGACGAACGCGGCTTCGGCAAATTCACTATTTTCTACTTCACGGGAGACCTTAACCCCCACTTTTTCGAAGTGCCTTCGCTCTACACCTACATGACGGCGGCCGTATGGGGCGGGTATTATCTCGGGGGGAAGATCACCGGTCGATTCCAGAACGCGTCCGATTTTTTCAAGGCCTACTACCGGGACCCCACCGTCTTCGTCGTCCTGGGCCGCCTGCTGTCGGCCCTCTTGGCCGTGGCGACGGTCGTCCTGGTGTTCGTCATCGGGCGAAAAATGTACGGCCTGCGGGCCGGGGCCCTGGCCGGGCTGATGCTCGTCTTTTCCCTGGAACACGTCAAGCAGTCGCACTGTTTCATCCCCGACGTGACCATGGTCTTTTTCCTGATGCTGTCTTTCTTTTTTATCTGGTCCATTTACACTACGGGAAAAGTTTCATCCTACATCCTGGCCGGGCTGTGCGCCGGCCTGGCCTATGCCACTAAGTATGGCGGACACTACATGGCCCTGCCCCTCCTCCTGGCCCATTTGTTCAGGGCGAGCGAGAACAAGGAACCGTTCCTGCGCAGCCTCTTCAGCCCCAAGCTCCTGGGGGCCTTCCTGTCCTTCTGCGGCGGATTCCTCATCGGGTGTCCTTATGCGGTGCTCGATTCCCGCAAATTCATCCAGGATTTCCGCCGGCAGACCGAGCACCTGTTCAGCGCGGGCCATCTCGGGTCATCCACCGCCGAGCCCGCCTGGCTGTTCTATCTCAAATACGGCTTCCGGGATAACATCGGCCGCTGGGCCCAGTTCCTCATCCCGGGCGGAATCATCTACGCCCTGGCCAAACACCGCCGGAAGGATTGGCTGCTGCTGTCGGTCCCCTTGGCCATGTTCCCTCTCACCGGAATCATGAAGGCCTACGCCACTCGCTACCTCATGCCCCTCGTCGCTTTTTTCATCCTGCTGGCCGCGCTGTTTCTGGACGAGCTTTTGACCTGGATTTCGGCCGGCCTTAAGAAAATCAAAAAACCGGCGATTCCCTCCTGGCTGGTCACATCCCTGATGGCGGTCGTCGTCCTCGGCTTTCTCCTGCCGTCGGTCGTGCCGGTGGCGCGCTATGATGATTCCATCACCCGAACAGAGACCAGGAGCAAGGCCAAGAGCTGGGTCGAAGCCAACATCCCCAAGGGCGAGCGCGTGGCCATCGAGTCGTACGCGCCCGCCCTCAACCCCAAGGATTATAGATACATCTATAGAAACGCCATGGGGGAGGAAGAGCTGGATTGGTATGCCGTGCGCCTGGTCAAGTACGCGATCATCAGCGACATCATGTATTTGCGTTTCACCCAGTATCCCCGGGAGTTTCCCAAGGAGGCCGCCTTTTACCGGTCGCTGGATGAGAAGGCGTTTCTGCTGAAGACCTATGTTCCCCGCTGGGACGAAGACCTGACCGACCTGCACAACCCGACTATAAAAATCTACGGCTTAAGCCGCCTGCCGAACGACTCGTTCCCGGGCGCTTACCGCCGCTTCACCCAGTCCGTTCGCATCGCCGCCGATGCGTCCGGCCGGTGGATCGTCCGGACGGCGGTCGGGGGCGCCGAACCCAGGTCCTCGGAGGAGAAACCGGGCCCGGCCTACATTCGGTTCGCTGCGGCCGACGGTCGGGAACTCTGGAAAGCTTCCTTGACCGCCGAGTCCCTGCCCTCCGACCGCGATTTCAGGCTTCAGGCCGACCTGTCCTGTGCCCCCCTCACCGAACCGTTCAATATTTTTATCGGATACGAGTCCACCTTGAAGCCGGGCCTGCTGTCCGAAGTCATGACCGCCTCTTTGAACAAAGAGACCCTGCTCGCCGGCCCCGTCGACCCGGCCGCGGTGCGAGCGCGCGGGTTTGAGGGCCGATTTT
>Ga0315297_10002245_pt1 | contig 12145 bp, 8 predicted proteins | sample YL17G15_0_MG_FD_203628 | JGI IMG/M metagenome (GOLD analysis project Ga0315297, IMG submission 203628) | Sediment microbial communities from Yellowstone Lake, YNP, Wyoming, USA - YL17G15_0 | ecosystem: Environmental > Aquatic > Freshwater > Lake > Sediment | place: USA: Wyoming | collected... | reverse complement strand
CGCTCTAGCGATGATTGTGGGGCCGATCGCGTTGTAGGCACCGTTGCCACGTGCGTGGTCCGTACCAACCGATCTCCATTTCGAAGCTGCTCATCTGAAAGCTTCCAACCAAACGCAACTACGGTAAGGCAACGAAGCGGCCTCCTGCCGTCTCAAGGAGTTGGGCGCATTACCGCAAATCCCCAGTCCGTCAGCATCACGCTCCCGTAACGGAAATAGAGAAAAAACGAAAATGCCAACGCGAATACAATAGAAGTTATGAGCGCGTTCACGAAGCGGCCTTGGAAACTGATCGTGTTGCCAATTAAGTCGGCGACGAACACCACGACACCCCCCATAATAACCACCTCGATCCAAGCGTACTCCGGCGGTAATCCCATCGTAGCCCCCTTAGCTTTCACAGCCATCCCCCAGATGACCAAATATGCAAAATAGCATTATAGGGCTGCTCTTGCAGCCATGCGAGCCCAATCCGTCGTGAGGCGGCCGGCTGCTCCGAGCTGCGGGTCGGGGCCAAGGCCGCGAATACAGAGGCGGACATCGGAGAGACGTGTGCAAGACGACGAGAGGATGACGCGGCGTGCGGCCTTCCGCCCGTCTCAAGGAGCTTTTTGCATTACCGCAAATCCCCAGTCCGTCAGCATCACAGTCCCGTAACGAAAATAGATAAGCAATGCAAATGCCACCGAGAACACGGTCGCGGTTGTTAACGCGTTCATGAAGCGGTTGTTGAAACTGATCGCGTTGCCAATCAAGTCGGCGACGAACACGGCGACAGTCCCGATAATAACCAGCTCAATCCAAGCGTACTCCGGCGGAAATACCATCGTAGCCCTCCCCTTTTCTTAGCAGCCATTCCCCAAGATGACCGAGGATGCGCTGGTGAGAATCGCTACCATATAACCTTTGTTGCAACAACAGGACTGCGTCGTGGAACGGGTCGCAGTCTACGCCGGGTTGCGCGCCGCCACTGCAACGCGTCGCTTCATGGCCTTGCAATCCCGCGTCCGGTAGGCGCCTCATCGACGAGGAAGGTCATGTTCGCCAGCATGCCCGACAACACCGCACGAGCTGGTGGATTGTCGTCGATGATCAAGACGCGCCGGCCGCAAAGGTCCGACTGGAGAAGACGCCGACGAGGCGCCACGGTCGCTTTACCGAGCCGGGCGGTGAAGCCAAATGTGCTGCCTTTGTCAGGCGCGCTGGTGACTTCAACGTCGCCGCCCATCAGCTCCGCCAGCCCCTCGGGGCCGACGCCTACCCGTTTGCAGACGCCCGTTAACTATAAACACGCCAGTATATGGCTTGGGGGAGTTCGTTTGGGAGCCGCAAGCGGCTTTCCTTTGCGGCGGGCCGGATTTTCGCTTCGTGCCATTTAGCAGACCGTCGCCGAGAACAGGGTTTGATGCAGTTTGTCCCAAGAAGAGGCCCCTCAGGCTGGGCCTAAGGGGCACACGGTAATGACAAGGTGCGGCACTACGCCCGCTTAATCCGGGGGCCTAATGCACCGCTTGGTGGGAGAGTGTGCCACACCAAGCCGGCGGGGCAGCCAGTTTGTCCCGGGATCTGAAGATTCGGTGGCGGAGCCGGTTGCGGGCCGCGGCACGCAGCGCTTGCCATCCCAGCGCTGGCCTTCAAGCTTCATTCTGCGGCCCGGAGGCCGCTGATCTCGACCTCTTTCATTGCGCCAAGCTCGTTGAGCAGGGCTCGGGCGTCTCTGAGATCCGCGGTGTCGAACCCTTCGGTAAACCAGGCGAAGACGTCGTTCAGCAGCTGGCGGGCGTCACCTTCCTTGCCCTGGCGCTGCCACAGTCGAGCAAGGCTCATTGCCGTGCGAAGTTCCAATGACTTCGCGTGCTGGCGACGGGCAATCTCGAGTGCGTTGTGGAAGCAGCTTTCCGCTTCCGCCGGATCGTCGGGGGATTGGGCGAGCAGCAACTCCCCCTTGAGCCGCTGCAGCTCCGCCTCGTAGTAATGCTCCCCAGTCTTCTCCACGAGGGCCTGGGCCTCGGCCAGTGCGGTGAGTCCTTCCTCCGGCTGCTCAATTTTCTTGTAGGCCTCGATGAGCGGTGTCAGCAGATGCGGCAGTTGAAACCCCGCGCCTGTGGCCCGATAGCGTTCAAGACCCTGACTTATCTGTCTGATGCCCTCTTCAGCTCGCCCCTCCGCCACTAACGCCCAGCCACGCATGATCGGCCCCACCCCAAGCACGAGGGCAAATCCGTGTTCCGTCGCCATGCTGATGGCGACCTCGATCCTTTCGCGCAGCACGTCCCACTGACCGGTAAACTGACGCACGAGGCTGTCCCAATAAAGCGAACGGGTTTGCGTGTATAGGTTGGCCACCCGCTTCGCGAGAGGCTGCGCCTCGTCGGCTCTCTTCAGGGCCTGATCGGGATAGCCGAGCAACCATAGCGTCCAGGCAACATACTCCAAGCAACACACACCGGGATCTAGGCCACCATATGTGGAAGCGAGCCCTCTGTGCCGCTCGGGATCATAGGCGCTGATGGCTTGTTCCAGATGCTCGCGTGCGGCGAGCAGCTCGCCGCAATAAAATGCGCTTAGGCCAACCGCAAAGTGCGCCTCTAGGGCAAGATCCGGATCGCCAGTGGTTTGCGCCACGCCGAGAAGCTGTTTTGTCAGCTCGTTCGCGGCCTCGTGCTCGGCCCGCACCAAGTGGTACATCCACAGACCCCAGAGGACCGGGAAAAGCTGTGTGATCTCCTTGAGCTGTTGGCAGAGATCTCGGGCTCGGCCGTATGCCTCGCCCACCGCTGGAGCCGCGTACCCCTTGGTAGCCATCAACGCGGGTCCGAGACTGGTCTGCAAGGTCAGCTCTAGTCGGGCGCGTTCGGGCGTGTCCGGGAGAGTGAGGAGCACGTTCAGGCCCTTCTCGAGATGGCCAACCGCCTCCCGATCCGCAAAGCGATGGACTGCCTGTTGGCCGGCCTTTAGCCAGTACTCGACCGCCGTCTGGGGGGAATTCGCCTCGGTGTGGTGGTGAGCCAATAACTCCGGCTGGGTTTCCACTATCTCCGGAAACCGTGATTCCAGAAGCTCGGCCACCTGCCGGTGACATTGCTGTCGGGCTCGGTTGAGCAGCGACTGATAGGCCGCGTCCTGTATGAGAGCGTGCTTGAAGATGTACTTTGCTCGTGGTGGGCGCCCCCGCTGATAGAGGAGCTCGGCCTCCACGAGCTGGCTCAAGCCGTCCTGCAAGCGGGCCTCATCCATCGGCGCAATGGCCTTGAGCATTTCGTAGTCGAATTCGCGTCCGAGCACGGCGCCGAGTTGGGCCACCTCACGCAGCTTCGGCAGTCGGTCAAGCCGGGCCATGAGGGATTCTTGCAGGGTGGCCGGGATCTTGACCGTCGACAGCGGACCCGTGAGATCATAACGATCAGTCTCCTCCCGCAGCAGCCCGGATTCCAGGATGACCTTGGTTAGCTCCTCGACGTACACCGGCACGCCATCGGTCTTCTCGACGATGTGCCGAACCACCTCCGCAGGAAGAGCCTTGCCACTCGCGAGGCGCGTGACCATCACCTCGACGTCTGGAGCTTCAAGACGACTTAATGTGATCGGGGTCATATGGGAACGAGTCGGCCACGGCGGAATAAACTCCGGGCGGAATGTCAGCACGATGAGTAGAGACGCCGTGGCAGCCTGGTTCATGAGCAGACCGAGCAACTCCAGTGTAGTCGGGTCCGCCCAGTGGAGATCGTCCCACAGCTCGAATATCGGCCGTCGCTCGGCTTCCTCCAGTGTCCAGGCAACCAGTGCGTCCAGGGTGCGTTGTTTTTGCTCCTGGGGCGTCAGGTTCAGCGGAGGATAGCGCCCCGCGGGCAGCTGCAGCGAGACCAGCGCGGCAAAGAGCGGCACGACCTCCTCGGCGATGCAGTTGTAATTTGCGAGCATCTGTTCGAGCTTGGCCAGCTTGGTATACGGCGTATCGTCGGCTTGCCATCGCGAGCGCCGCTTTATCTGTTCAATCACCGGATAGAGCGCGCTATTGGTGTAATAGGGCGAAAAGCGGAACGTGGTCCGGGTAAATCCTTCTTTCTTCGCCTGGGCGCCCACTGTTTCGACCAGGGCCGACTTGCCGATGCCGGCTTCGCCACTAATCAGCACTACCTGACCGAGGCCGTCCTTGCTCTGTGCCCAGCGGCGCAAGAGCAGGCCGATCTCCTCGTCGCGACCGACCAGCGGGAAGCCGTCCGCCACACCGCTCTCCTCGACCTCGTGTTCGGCTTCGGCAAGTCCAATGACCCGCCATGCGTGAATCGGCTCGGCGACGCCTTTCAGCTGAAGGTCCCCGAGATCCTCACATCTGAACTCCGCTTCGATCAGCTTGTGTGTCGCCGAGCTGATGACCATCGTGTTCGGCTGGGCCAGGGCCTGCAACCGCGCAGCAATATTCGGGGTTTCACCAACTACCGTAATCTCCTCCGCGGATCTCTCCCCAATTATTTCGCCCACCACGACGAGGCCCGTGGCGACGCCAACCCGCACAGCCAGCTTGATGTCCCTCGCATACTTCGGCTCGAGGTCGGCCAACGCTTCGATAATGCCGAGACCGCTCATTGCGGCCCGCTCGGCCTCATTCTCGTGGGCCTTGGGATAGCCGAAATAGACGAGGATACCGTCTCCCATATACTTGGCGATGTAGCCGTCGAACTGAGCAATGACTTTGGCGCAGGTCTCCTGAAAGTCGCGTATGATCACCCGGAGATCCTCTGGGTCCAAACGCGTCGACAGCTCCGTCGATCCGACCAGATCGCAAAACATTACGGTCAACTGCCGGCGTTCACCCTCAGCCGATGTGGTTTCGGCTGGTAGTGCGTCCGGCTCCGGATGTTCGATGACCTGCGGAAGAACACGCTCTCTAGCGGATGCAAGAAGGTGCGCATGAACGGTGATCTCGGGCTGTTCGGCCCAGATCAGAACCTCACCATCCTGGTCCACCGCCAGCCGCTTTGCGTGCACGAGTTCGAACTTCAGGTCCTCAAGGCACGCGTCATCCAGTTCGAATATCCGGCCGAGCGCGCGGTAAGAGATGCGCTTCTCGCGCTGGAGTAGCGCCGTCGCCAGCGTCAGTACTTCAAGGAACCCCATCGTGTGCTCGCGGAACGATGCCGAATGCCCGTTCTAAAGTACTATTCCGCGACGCCAGCGGCAATGAACTTGTCGACGATCGCAAGGGTCGCGGCCCCGTCACCACACTGTAGACTAAGCGAGCTGTTGTCCGCGTTATCGACATGAGCGATCTGCCGTGGCTGCAGGCTAATCCGAACCTGCACCGCTGAGTAAACCGCGTCAGCTTCGGCATCCGCTTTATCCCAGACCACAGCGTCGAAAGTGCAGCGACCATTGTCTGGCGCATAGAACGCGATGACGCGCTTACTGCCAACCGTCGTGAGAATGGGCTCGTCAGGCCCGACCGGTCCTAAATTCTGGGCCAGTTCATCGGCGTGGGCCGGGATGCTGGCAATGGTGAGGGCGACGAGGGCGCCCGCCGCAGCAAAACTTAACAACTGTATGCGAGTGAGCGATAACATCTTAGATCTCCTTTTGAGTCTCGAGATCTTGTTAGTCTCAAGACCATCTTGAGCGTGTTCTGGAGGGCGGCGTTTTTAGTTAATTTTTTTGACGCCAGCAGCTCTCCGAGGAGACGATGAGGAAGGTCTCCCGGATATATACTTTGAATTTATGCGCCCAATAACGATCCGCCGCACTAACCTAGATCAGCCCATTGTATTCTAACGCCGGAGTGTCAGTCCACGCTGTGATATCCCGACAACTCCCGTAGGCTGCCTATGTCGTGAATAGTGACGTTGCCGCACGCCACTGTGAGCAACCGCCGTTCGCGGAGTTGCCGAAGGACGCGGTTGAGGTGGACGGGGCTAAGCCCCAGGGCATCGGCGATCAGATATTGGGTGAGGGGACATTCGAATTGCGTCTCGGTCGCTAGCCCAACCAACCTAAGGCGCTCAGCCAGCTCCATGAAGAAATGAGCCGCACGCGCTATGGCGCTTCTTTTGCCAACACTCACAAGATGCTCGACCACCATAGCTTCGTCCCGGGAGATGGCCCACAGGAAGGCTGCACCAAGACGGGGGAACTCGTTAAAAATATCCAATATTCGTACCGTTTCGAGGGTACTCACCACCGAGTCGGTCAACACGGAAAAGGCGTGATCCGAAGTCCGCAGAAGAATGCTGCGCAGACCAACGCAGTCTCCGGGAATCGGGAATCTAATGATCTGGCGGCCGCCGTTGGGCACCATCTTGAAGCTGCAGCCCCAGCCGGACTGCAAGATGTAAGCCTTTTGACCGGCCTGTCCTTCGTGCGTCACCTCATGGCCGCGTTTGATCTCGCAGCGCTTGGACTGAAGATCAGCCAGCACGCCCAGTTCGTCCTTTGACAACTCAACGAAGGCGTTGAGTTTCCTGGCCAGCGCGCTGTCAAAGTTCGTGTCCAATCAGCGCAAGCTCCTTCGAGGGCTATGGCGGTCGACGCTATGGCGTTTCAAGCTCCAACTTCCGCTAAACAACGTTAGTTCGGTCGCGGCTCCTATGGGGTAAGGATGAGGTAGCCTCATGATAGCCCAGCAAGCGGCGGGCAGGGCATCCGCGATGTCTTGAAGGCCGCCGCAACCGCTTTTCAGGAAGAAAGCATGGACCCGGAAAATCGGGTTTTTTGACCAGACCGAGGAGGAAGTCGTGCTGCAGCAACGATGGCTCGGAGGCCTCGGCGCTCGCGTGATTTGTACGTTGCGACACCAATCTTGGCTGATGGCGGACCGGCCCTGAAATTATGGATTCGGTCCTGACCGGCCGGTCGGCCGTGAGTTCATGTCGTATACAGCCATCAGCATCGCCATCAGGATTCCTGCAAAGAGCCCAGCCAATGCTCCGACCATAACCGACGATGTGAGCTCGCCCACCCGGGCGAGCAGCACTGCCGCCGCGCTGCCGGCTAGAGAGGCAAGAGCGGAGGAGATGATCGCGCGCAAAGGAATCTTGTGGTTAATATCAACGGCGGAAAAGATCATCGCGAGCTGGGGAATCCTAAGGTTGTGGGCGTTGCCAACGAAAATCGTGGCCAAGAGTCCGGCGATGATTGCTAGGTATGGGTCACCGACCAAGCCGCCGAGCATCCAGCCCGTAAATGCACCGACCACAGTGCACAGGATCAGCGCAATCAACAGATTTACGAAAGTCATGCCCTTCTTCCTCTTTGCCCGCAGGGCCTTCGCTCTAGCGATGATTGTGGGGCCGATCGCGTTGTAGGCACCGTTGCCACGTGCGTGGTCCGTACCAACCGATCTCCATTTCGAAGCTGCTCATCTGAAAGCTTCCAACCAAACGCAACTACGGTAAGGCAACGAAGCGGCCTCCTGCCGTCTCAAGGAGTTGGGCGCATTACCGCAAATCCCCAGTCCGTCAGCATCACGCTCCCGTAACGGAAATAGAGAAAAAACGAAAATGCCAACGCGAATACAATAGAAGTTATGAGCGCGTTCACGAAGCGGCCTTGGAAACTGATCGTGTTGCCAATTAAGTCGGCGACGAACACCACGACACCCCCCATAATAACCACCTCGATCCAAGCGTACTCCGGCGGTAATCCCATCGTAGCCCCCTTAGCTTTCACAGCCATCCCCCAGATGACCAAATATGCAAAATAGCATTATAGGGCTGCTCTTGCAGCCATGCGAGCCCAATCCGTCGTGAGGCGGCCGGCTGCTCCGAGCTGCGGGTCGGGGCCAAGGCCGCGAATACAGAGGCGGACATCGGAGAGACGTGTGCAAGACGACGAGAGGATGACGCGGCGTGCGGCCTTCCGCCCGTCTCAAGGAGCTTTTTGCATTACCGCAAATCCCCAGTCCGTCAGCATCACAGTCCCGTAACGAAAATAGATAAGCAATGCAAATGCCACCGAGAACACGGTCGCGGTTGTTAACGCGTTCATGAAGCGGTTGTTGAAACTGATCGCGTTGCCAATCAAGTCGGCGACGAACACGGCGACAGTCCCGATAATAACCAGCTCAATCCAAGCGTACTCCGGCGGAAATACCATCGTAGCCCTCCCCTTTTCTTAGCAGCCATTCCCCAAGATGACCGAGGATGCGCTGGTGAGAATCGCTACCATATAACCTTTGTTGCAACAACAGGACTGCGTCGTGGAACGGGTCGCAGTCTACGCCGGGTTGCGCGCCGCCACTGCAACGCGTCGCTTCATGGCCTTGCAATCCCGCGTCCGGTAGGCGCCTCATCGACGAGGAAGGTCATGTTCGCCAGCATGCCCGACAACACCGCACGAGCTGGTGGATTGTCGTCGATGATCAAGACGCGCCGGCCGCAAAGGTCCGACTGGAGAAGACGCCGACGAGGCGCCACGGTCGCTTTACCGAGCCGGGCGGTGAAGCCAAATGTGCTGCCTTTGTCAGGCGCGCTGGTGACTTCAACGTCGCCGCCCATCAGCTCCGCCAGCCCCTCGGGGCCGACGCCTACCCGTTTGCAGACGCCCGTTAACTATAAACACGCCAGTATATGGCTTGGGGGAGTTCGTTTGGGAGCCGCAAGCGGCTTTCCTTTGCGGCGGGCCGGATTTTCGCTTCGTGCCATTTAGCAGACCGTCGCCGAGAACAGGGTTTGATGCAGTTTGTCCCAAGAAGAGGCCCCTCAGGCTGGGCCTAAGGGGCACACGGTAATGACAAGGTGCGGCACTACGCCCGCTTAATCCGGGGGCCTAATGCACCGCTTGGTGGGAGAGTGTGCCACACCAAGCCGGCGGGGCAGCCAGTTTGTCCCGGGATCTGAAGATTCGGTGGCGGAGCCGGTTGCGGGCCGCGGCACGCAGCGCTTGCCATCCCAGCGCTGGCCTTCAAGCTTCATTCTGCGGCCCGGAGGCCGCTGATCTCGACCTCTTTCATTGCGCCAAGCTCGTTGAGCAGGGCTCGGGCGTCTCTGAGATCCGCGGTGTCGAACCCTTCGGTAAACCAGGCGAAGACGTCGTTCAGCAGCTGGCGGGCGTCACCTTCCTTGCCCTGGCGCTGCCACAGTCGAGCAAGGCTCATTGCCGTGCGAAGTTCCAATGACTTCGCGTGCTGGCGACGGGCAATCTCGAGTGCGTTGTGGAAGCAGCTTTCCGCTTCCGCCGGATCGTCGGGGGATTGGGCGAGCAGCAACTCCCCCTTGAGCCGCTGCAGCTCCGCCTCGTAGTAATGCTCCCCAGTCTTCTCCACGAGGGCCTGGGCCTCGGCCAGTGCGGTGAGTCCTTCCTCCGGCTGCTCAATTTTCTTGTAGGCCTCGATGAGCGGTGTCAGCAGATGCGGCAGTTGAAACCCCGCGCCTGTGGCCCGATAGCGTTCAAGACCCTGACTTATCTGTCTGATGCCCTCTTCAGCTCGCCCCTCCGCCACTAACGCCCAGCCACGCATGATCGGCCCCACCCCAAGCACGAGGGCAAATCCGTGTTCCGTCGCCATGCTGATGGCGACCTCGATCCTTTCGCGCAGCACGTCCCACTGACCGGTAAACTGACGCACGAGGCTGTCCCAATAAAGCGAACGGGTTTGCGTGTATAGGTTGGCCACCCGCTTCGCGAGAGGCTGCGCCTCGTCGGCTCTCTTCAGGGCCTGATCGGGATAGCCGAGCAACCATAGCGTCCAGGCAACATACTCCAAGCAACACACACCGGGATCTAGGCCACCATATGTGGAAGCGAGCCCTCTGTGCCGCTCGGGATCATAGGCGCTGATGGCTTGTTCCAGATGCTCGCGTGCGGCGAGCAGCTCGCCGCAATAAAATGCGCTTAGGCCAACCGCAAAGTGCGCCTCTAGGGCAAGATCCGGATCGCCAGTGGTTTGCGCCACGCCGAGAAGCTGTTTTGTCAGCTCGTTCGCGGCCTCGTGCTCGGCCCGCACCAAGTGGTACATCCACAGACCCCAGAGGACCGGGAAAAGCTGTGTGATCTCCTTGAGCTGTTGGCAGAGATCTCGGGCTCGGCCGTATGCCTCGCCCACCGCTGGAGCCGCGTACCCCTTGGTAGCCATCAACGCGGGTCCGAGACTGGTCTGCAAGGTCAGCTCTAGTCGGGCGCGTTCGGGCGTGTCCGGGAGAGTGAGGAGCACGTTCAGGCCCTTCTCGAGATGGCCAACCGCCTCCCGATCCGCAAAGCGATGGACTGCCTGTTGGCCGGCCTTTAGCCAGTACTCGACCGCCGTCTGGGGGGAATTCGCCTCGGTGTGGTGGTGAGCCAATAACTCCGGCTGGGTTTCCACTATCTCCGGAAACCGTGATTCCAGAAGCTCGGCCACCTGCCGGTGACATTGCTGTCGGGCTCGGTTGAGCAGCGACTGATAGGCCGCGTCCTGTATGAGAGCGTGCTTGAAGATGTACTTTGCTCGTGGTGGGCGCCCCCGCTGATAGAGGAGCTCGGCCTCCACGAGCTGGCTCAAGCCGTCCTGCAAGCGGGCCTCATCCATCGGCGCAATGGCCTTGAGCATTTCGTAGTCGAATTCGCGTCCGAGCACGGCGCCGAGTTGGGCCACCTCACGCAGCTTCGGCAGTCGGTCAAGCCGGGCCATGAGGGATTCTTGCAGGGTGGCCGGGATCTTGACCGTCGACAGCGGACCCGTGAGATCATAACGATCAGTCTCCTCCCGCAGCAGCCCGGATTCCAGGATGACCTTGGTTAGCTCCTCGACGTACACCGGCACGCCATCGGTCTTCTCGACGATGTGCCGAACCACCTCCGCAGGAAGAGCCTTGCCACTCGCGAGGCGCGTGACCATCACCTCGACGTCTGGAGCTTCAAGACGACTTAATGTGATCGGGGTCATATGGGAACGAGTCGGCCACGGCGGAATAAACTCCGGGCGGAATGTCAGCACGATGAGTAGAGACGCCGTGGCAGCCTGGTTCATGAGCAGACCGAGCAACTCCAGTGTAGTCGGGTCCGCCCAGTGGAGATCGTCCCACAGCTCGAATATCGGCCGTCGCTCGGCTTCCTCCAGTGTCCAGGCAACCAGTGCGTCCAGGGTGCGTTGTTTTTGCTCCTGGGGCGTCAGGTTCAGCGGAGGATAGCGCCCCGCGGGCAGCTGCAGCGAGACCAGCGCGGCAAAGAGCGGCACGACCTCCTCGGCGATGCAGTTGTAATTTGCGAGCATCTGTTCGAGCTTGGCCAGCTTGGTATACGGCGTATCGTCGGCTTGCCATCGCGAGCGCCGCTTTATCTGTTCAATCACCGGATAGAGCGCGCTATTGGTGTAATAGGGCGAAAAGCGGAACGTGGTCCGGGTAAATCCTTCTTTCTTCGCCTGGGCGCCCACTGTTTCGACCAGGGCCGACTTGCCGATGCCGGCTTCGCCACTAATCAGCACTACCTGACCGAGGCCGTCCTTGCTCTGTGCCCAGCGGCGCAAGAGCAGGCCGATCTCCTCGTCGCGACCGACCAGCGGGAAGCCGTCCGCCACACCGCTCTCCTCGACCTCGTGTTCGGCTTCGGCAAGTCCAATGACCCGCCATGCGTGAATCGGCTCGGCGACGCCTTTCAGCTGAAGGTCCCCGAGATCCTCACATCTGAACTCCGCTTCGATCAGCTTGTGTGTCGCCGAGCTGATGACCATCGTGTTCGGCTGGGCCAGGGCCTGCAACCGCGCAGCAATATTCGGGGTTTCACCAACTACCGTAATCTCCTCCGCGGATCTCTCCCCAATTATTTCGCCCACCACGACGAGGCCCGTGGCGACGCCAACCCGCACAGCCAGCTTGATGTCCCTCGCATACTTCGGCTCGAGGTCGGCCAACGCTTCGATAATGCCGAGACCGCTCATTGCGGCCCGCTCGGCCTCATTCTCGTGGGCCTTGGGATAGCCGAAATAGACGAGGATACCGTCTCCCATATACTTGGCGATGTAGCCGTCGAACTGAGCAATGACTTTGGCGCAGGTCTCCTGAAAGTCGCGTATGATCACCCGGAGATCCTCTGGGTCCAAACGCGTCGACAGCTCCGTCGATCCGACCAGATCGCAAAACATTACGGTCAACTGCCGGCGTTCACCCTCAGCCGATGTGGTTTCGGCTGGTGGTGCGCCCGGCTCCGGACGTTCGATGACCTGCGGAAGAACACGCTC
>Ga0315297_10002239_pt1 | contig 12164 bp, 12 predicted proteins | sample YL17G15_0_MG_FD_203628 | JGI IMG/M metagenome (GOLD analysis project Ga0315297, IMG submission 203628) | Sediment microbial communities from Yellowstone Lake, YNP, Wyoming, USA - YL17G15_0 | ecosystem: Environmental > Aquatic > Freshwater > Lake > Sediment | place: USA: Wyoming | collected... | reverse complement strand
GTACCGGTGGATCGGCGGGCCCGAGTCCCACATCCTGCCTGTGCCCATGATGAACGTGATCAACGGAGGCGCACACGCCCAGAATCGCCTTGACCTGCAGGAGTTCATGGTCGTCCCGGCAGGCGCGTCGACGTTCTCGGAAGCGCTTCGAATCGGCACGGAGGTGTTTCACCACCTCAAGGCGGTGCTCCATGAGCGTGGGCTCGCCACGGGCGTCGGCGACGAAGGTGGGTTCGCACCGGATCTCGAGTCGACGGAGCAGGCGATCGCAGCCATCCTCGAGGCCGCCGAGCGCGCGGGGCATGCCGAGCGGATCGGGATCGCGCTCGACCCGGCCGCGAGCGAGGTCTTCCATGACGGCAACTACGTGCTGCCAGGGGAGAGTCGAACTCTCGACCCGGGCTCCATGATCGACTTCTACGCCTCGCTTCTCGACCGCTTCCCACTCGTCTCGATCGAGGACGGGCTCGACGAGAACGCTTGGGGCGACTGGAGGTCGCTTACCGAATCGCTGGGCGACCGCGTTCAGCTGGTCGGTGACGACCTCTTTGTCACGAACGTCGAGTTCCTGCGCCGCGGGATCTCCGAGGGCGTTGCGAACGCGATCCTCGTCAAGGTGAATCAGATCGGCACGCTCACCGAGTCGCTCGACGTGATCGAGCTCGCCCGAACTGCCGGGTATGCGACCGTCATCTCCCACCGCTCGGGCGAGACCGAGGACACGACGATCGCAGACCTTGCAGTCGCGATGAACGCGGGCCAGATCAAGACCGGCGCGCCATCTCGGACGGATCGCGTGGCGAAGTACAACCAACTTCTCCGGATCGAGGAAGAGCTCGGCGCTGGCGCCGTCTACCCCGGCTGGAGCGCCTTTCAAGCGCGGCGGTAGGCTGACCGGCATGGTCCGACACGACCGCAGGACGAAGATCGTTGCCACGATCGGCCCGGCGTCGAACGACGAGGAGATGCTCAGCCGCCTCGTCGAGGCCGGCATGGATGGAGCGAGGCTCAACTTCTCGCACGGGACCCACGAGGAGCACCGAGAGAACGCCCGCAAGGTGCGCGCGGTCCAGGCAGAAGCAGGGAGGTCGCTCGCGCTGATCGCCGACCTGCAGGGGCCGAAGATCCGGATCGGAGACCTCGACGCTCCGATCGAGCTCGAAGCCGGCGACGCGATCGTCGTCGCCGGGGAGGAGTCGTGTCGCGACGGAGAACTTCCCGTTGCACCCGACGTGCTGGGATCGGTGCTCGAGCCCGACGACGAGATCCTCATCGACGACGGCCTCGTTCGGCTTCGCGTCGAGCGCGTCGAGGGAGGCAGAGGGCTCTGCCGGGTCATCACGGCCGGTGTGGTTCAGGCGCACAAGGGAGTGAACGTTCCGGGCGTCCCCCTGCCCGTGCCGTCCCTCACGGAGAAGGATCTCGCGGATCTCGAGTTCGCGCTCGAGCTGGGCGTCGACTACGTCGCTCAGTCATTCGTCCGCACGCACATGGACGTCGCCGCGCTGAAAGCCAGAATCGAGGCTGCCGGATCGCAGGCGTGGGTGATCGCCAAGATCGAGCTGAAAGAGGCCGTCGTGGCGCTAGACGCCATCCTCGACGTGGCAGACGCGGTCATGATCGCCCGAGGGGATCTTGGGGTCGAGATCGGCGCGGCGGAGGTTCCCCTCCTCCAAAAGCGGATCATCCTCGAGGCGCTCGATCGAGGGAAGCCCGTTATCACGGCGACCCAGATGCTCGAGACGATGGTGCATCGGCCTGAGCCGACGAGAGCCGAGGCCTCGGATGTGGCGAACGCGATCCTCGACGGGACGTCCGCGCTGATGCTTTCCGCTGAGACCGCCGTCGGGGAGTACCCCATCGAGGCGGTCACAACGATGGCGAACATCGCACGGGCGGTCGAGCCGAGCCTCGGCTATCGACATCAGCTTCCGGCCGCCGCCGACCAGCCGACCGTGGGCCGCGCGATGTCGAACGCTGCGTGTGACCTTGCCGAGGCGCTCGGTGCCAAAGCGATCCTCGTTCCAACGTTCACCGGCCGCACTGCATCGGCGGTGGCGCGCCTGCGTCCGCGCAGGCCCGTCGTCGCTCTCACCCATGTGGTCACGTCGCTCCAGCACATGGCGATCGAGTGGGGCGTGACTCCGCTGGAGATACCCGAGTCGAGCGACGTCGACGATCTCTGGCGGCAATCCATCGAGGCGACGCGGGATGCCGGGATCGTCGAAGCAGGCGATCGGGTCGTCCTCACCGCCGGTACCGCGGTGAACATCCCCGGGTCCACGAACGTCATCAAGGTCGACGTCGCCTAACGCCGCTCGTGGGGTGCAGGGGTGAGGCTTGCCTCGCCCTCGCCGAAGCACCACATCTGGGCGAGGCAAGCGTCGCCCAACACGCGCTTCCGCGAAAGGGAGCGCGCTCCCGACGTTGAACCTGGCGTGGTGGCTGGACGAGCGACCGAGAAGGCTCCCACGAGGAGGAAGAAAGCGCGGCCGCGCGTCCAGCGCCGACGGCTTCGCCTCCTTTGGGCTGTCGCCATCCTTGGAGTCGCTGTCTACCTCTACTACCGGCCGCTCGCGTCCTACCTCGAGACCCGCAGCGACGTGACCGCGAGACGCGCGGAGGTCGAGACACTTCGGATTGCTCGGGCACAACTCGAGTTGCGCCTGGTCAACTCGACGAGCATCGAGACGATCGAGCGTGAGGCACGCCGGATCGGGTACGTGAAGCCGGGCGAGCAGCTCTTCGTCGTCAAGGGCGTTCCGGCCTGGCGGCAGGGGCGTAGTGCGTCGCGCGACCGTCGCTCGTAAGCGGTTGTGGTGGGAGCGGGCGCCATCAGGGACTTACGCCTGGCCGGAATCCGCGCAACCAGATTCCCGTCCTGCAACAAGCCCAGCGGTCGCGGAAGCGGCCGCCTTCAGGGATCTTTAGCGCAACCGGGATCCGCGCTAGCGGATTCCGGTCTTGCGCAGAACTTAGTCTTCGCCGCATGGACGATCGAGCCGTGGTGGCACGGCAACTCGGGCGACAGCCGCGTGCCTTTCGGCGGGTCGTCGTTCGCTGCCCGTACGGCTTGCCCGTTGTCACCGAGCAGGCTCCGTATGACGTGAACGGTGAGCCGTTCCCGACGACGTACTACCTCACGTGCTCCTACCTCGTCGCAGCGATCGCCCGACTCGAGGCTGCGGGAGGCGTCGAGCGTTGGAGTCGGGCGGCAGCGGACGACGCGACCCTCGCTGCGTCGCTGTCAAGCGCCACCGAGGATCAACGCCGGGTCAGACGTGTTCTCGCCGGCGCTGAGGGAACGTCCGACGGCGGAGCGTCGCTCGATCTCGGAGTCGGAGGCGCAAGCTCGCCTGCGCATCTCAAGTGCCTTCATGCGCACGCGGCGTACGCGCTGGCTCGCCCCGGCTACGTCCTCGGCGAGCGCATTCTCGCCGAGGTCCAACCTTCGTGGCCCCCGGACGGGTGCTGCTCGGAGGCTCTCCGAAAGCTTGCGTAGTCTCCCCGCGTCGTGACGGCCGACGTCGAGATCGCCAGGCTCGAGTGGGAGGACGCCTATCGCGCTCTCGCGGAGGCGGCGCGCGACCCCGCGGTCGAGGAGGGTCTGCGCGTCCAGCTCGAGGCGTTGACGAGCGAGCTGCGCCGCCGGGTGGGAGGGACGTTCACGCTTCGCGAGCTCGCGGCCGAGTACGGCCGCGCGGACATCTGGGCGCGCGACGCTCTCGCCAGAGGAGCAGCTCCGGGGTGGCCTCGCACCCTTTCGCTCGTCGAGGGAGCCGCGTTCCATCGCTACTCTCGAGGTGCCGTGGACTACGCCCCGTGAGCATGCTCGAGCGGCCGAGTCGGGAACAGCGCTCCCGGTCGCGCCGCCGGTCGCCCGTCCTGCGTGTGCTGCTTATCGGTGCGGCGCTCGCGCTCGCGTTCCTCCTCGGGATCGCACTAGCTCAAACGCTGGACGAGCGACCGGAGGAGGGCGGGATCGTTACGAGTGTTCGAACGCTGACCCCGCTCTCACAACAAGGGCCGGTTCGCACCGTCACGGTCACTGTCACGGCACCGCCGTAGGGGCCGGACAGCCTCGTCCTAGAGTTCTTCGGAGGCCTCGAGCAAACCGGCGAGGATGATCCCGATCGCACAGGCCAGGCTTATCCAGATGCCGATTCCGCGGCTCGCGAAGAAGAAGTTGTCCGGAATCGAGATGAGCCGCACGAGAACGAGGATCGTCGCAACCGAGCCGATGCCGATCGTGACGAGGCTCTCCGGGACTGCTGCAGGCAGGTCCACACCGACCTCTCGAAGCACCATGAGCAGGACGGCAGCGAGTCCCAGGAAGAGGACGATCTTCCCGACCGTGCCCGTGTGCCAGCCGATCACCGAGACCGTCGTTCCGTTGCCCTCACCCGTGTACCAGCCGGTCAGCGCCGACAGCGCGAGCAGCAGCCCCAAGAGAAATGTCAGGCGGCCGCCGAAGCCCGACAGTCCTCCGAGACCGGGAAAACCCATGCGACCGCGTCCTTCTGGACTCTCCATCGGGTGAAGAATATGACTTCGCACCGGCTGGACAGCCTGCACGGCACGGAATTCTGTTCCTAGAATCTCCTTTGTGGCTCATCTCGCACCGACGACCGCGCCTGTCACAGCTCCTCAAGAGGAGGAGCCACCCCTCGATCCCGAGGCGGTCGAGCGGGCATACCGGTTCCATCGCGCCCGGCGGGCCGCCAAGGCGAGGCGGCACCGTGAGAAGCGGTGGGCGGGTCTGCGCTTCTGGGTCGTACTCGCGCTCGTCGTCGCCGTAGCGGCGGTCATCGCGGCGCGAACGCTCGGCGAGATCGAGCGCGTCTTCGGGCTGTAGCCAACGATGTCCGCGGTGCCGGTTGAGAAGAGGCCTGGGAGCCTTGCTCTCGGGGCGCTCGTCTTCGGCGCGGGGATTGGAGCGCTCGCGACCGAGATCACAGCGTCGCGCCTGCTCGCGCCGTACTTCGGATCGTCGACCATCGTGTGGGCGAACCTCATCGGGATCGTTCTCGGGGCACTCGCTCTCGGGTACTGGCTCGGCGGCCGCATCGCCGACAGGCGACCGCGGCCGTCTCTGCTCGGATCGATCGTCCTCGCGGCCGCCGTCTGCGTCGCCGCGATCCCCTTCGTTGCGAAGCCGTTCCTCGATCTCACCGTCGAGGGCCTGGACGACGCCTCGGCGGGAGCGGTCATCGGGAGCTTCGTTGCCGTTCTCTTGCTCTTCGCGCCGCCGGTCGTCCTGCTGGGCGTGGTGTCGCCGTTCGCGATCAGGCTCGCGGTTGCGTCCATCGAGACCGCCGGTGCCGTTGCGGGCCGTCTCTATGCGCTGTCGACCGCGGGCTCGCTCCTCGGCACGTTCCTGTCAGCGCTCGTCCTCATCCCGGCGCTCGGCACTCAGCGGACGTTTCTCGTCATCGCCGCGCTCCTTGCCGTGTCTTCGTGCCTCCTGCTCGGCGCGCGGTATCTCGTCGTCGCCGCGGCGCTGGCCACGCTCGTTGCCGTGCCACCGGGGGCCGTGAAGGCGGAAGCGGGGCTCCTGCACGAGGAGACGTCGTACTACCAGTACATCCAGGTGGTTGAGCGACCCGACGGCAGGCGGCTCCTCTCGCTGAACGAGGGTGTCGCCGTTCACTCCGTGTGGCGACCCGACTCCGTCCTCACGGGAGGCGTCTGGGACGCATTCCTCGCGATCCCTCCCCTGCTCGATCATCCGCTCGAGCGTGTGGCGATTCTCGGCAATGCTGCCGGGACGACCGCTCGCGCGCTCGGCGTCTACTACCCGGCGGCGTACATTGATGGCGTCGAGCTCGACCCTGCGGTGAGCCGGGTCGGCCGGCGCTACTTCGCGATGAACGAGAACCCGCGCCTCACCGTCCACGATGCGGACGCCCGTCCGTTCCTCCGCTCGACGGATCGGTTGTACGACCTGATCGTGGTCGACGCGTATCGCCAGCCGTACGTTCCGTTCTACCTCGCGACTCGAGAGTTCTTCCGCCTCGTTCGCGAGCACTTGGCTCCGGGTGGAGTTGTCGCGCTCAACATCGCCGCGGTGCCAGACGACAAACGGCTCGTGCGTGCGGTCGGGACGACGCTCGCCGCCGAGTTTCCGCAGGTTCTCGAGTGGCCGGCGCTTCGCTTCAACACCATCGTGCTCGGCTTGACGGAACCGCTCGCCGAGGGTGAGATCGCTCGTCGCCTGCAGCGCGGGCCGGCCGATCTCGACTCGCTGCTTGAGCTGCTCGCGCGCGATGCGCGACCCCTCGCGGCCGCGGGACGGGCATGGACCGACGATCGGGCGCCGGTCGAGTGGCTCACCGACCGAATGATCGTGTCGTACGCGGCCGAAGGAGGTCGGCTGGACGAGGACTACTTGCCGACGAGGCCGGACCCTTGATTTCGCTCGAGCGGCGCGAAGGGCGTCCGCTGCGGATAGGTCATCGCGGCGCCGCTGTTCTGGCGCCCGAGAACACGCTCCCATCCTTCCGGGCGGCAGTCGAAGCGGGTGTGGATCTCATCGAGTTCGACGTTCTCGATCTGCGGGACGGCGAGCTCGTGATCGCGCACTCGAACGATCTCCGTGAAGTGAGCCACGGCGTGGCTGACGGCACCGTGCGAGATCGGTCGCTGCAGAGTCTCAGGGAAATCTGCCCTGACGTACCGACGCTCGACGAGGCCCTGGCGTTCTTCGTCGACGAGGCCGGCCAGGTGGGCATCCATCTCGATCTCAAGATCCGGGGGAGGGAGCCCGACATCGTCGCGGCGCTCCGCCGGTTCGGCCTCGTGGAGCGCAGCTTCGTGAGCTCGTTCTCCTTCCGAACGGTGCGAACGCTCGCGCGGATCGATCCCGGTGTTCGGGCGGGCATCACCGTCCCCCGTGGCGTCCTGGGGGTCACCGAGAGCGGACGCGGTGCCCCGATTGCCCGCGTCGGGTTGGGTCTCCTCCGGCGAGTCGCGCCGTCGGCCACGCCCTTGGCCCTCTCTGCGGCGCGTGCGACCGCGCTCGTTCTTCATCACTCGCTGGCCGGCGAGGCAGCAGTTCGCCGGGCGCACGACCGCGGCGCTGCGGTCATCGCGTGGACAGTCGACGATCCGCGCGATCTCGTCCGAGTCGACCAGGCGGGCGTCGACGCAGTAGTGAGCAACGATCCGCGCATTTTCGCGTCTACACTGGAAACGTGAGAACCTGGGCTCGCGCGATCGGTGCCGGACTACTCGTGGCATGCGCGTTCGTCGGCTTCGCGTCGGCGTTTGCACTCGCGGCGACTGCCGGCGCCGACACCGGAACGACCGTCACCACGACCGATCCTCCGCCGACGACAGAGCCGCCGCCGAGTGAGCCCCCGATCGAACCTCCGCCTCCGCTGCTACCGGCGCCCATCGCCTTCGGAGTCACTGTCGGCGGTATCAGGGTGGGCGGCCTTATGCCCGAGCGCGCGACCGAGCTGGTGCAGAAGGCTTTCGCTCGCCCCCTCGTCCTCGTCGTAAGCCCGACCCGCAAGGTCCGCGTCCAGCCGGGCGCACTCGGTGCACGCCCGAATGTGCCGAAGGCCGTTCGTCGAGCTCGCGTGTCCCGGCCCGGTGCAACCGTCCCGCTCGATGTCGAGGTCTCCCGTACGCGCGTCCGCGCATTAGTCGATCGCCTCGGACGAGAGCTCGATCTGAAGCCGGTCGACGCGCGGCTCGCACTCGACGGAGTGAAGCCCCGAGCGATCAAGTCGGAGCAAGGGCGGCTCCTCAAGCGCCTCGCGAGCTCCCGTGCGGTTCGCTATGCGCTTCAGCGGAACACACGCGCTCCGATTCGCCTCGCGTTCGAAACCTTGAAGCCGAAGGTGGCATCGCTCGACCTCGACACGGCAGTCGTGATCCTGCGCGACTCGAACCGGCTCCTGTACTTCGTCGACGCCAAGTTTGTCCGCTGGTTCGGAGTCGCGACCGGCCAGGCGGCGTACCCGACGCCGCTCGGCAACTACGAGATCGTGAACATGCAGCGCAATCCGTGGTGGTATCCGCCGCCCTCGAAGTGGGCGGCGGACTCGGAGCCCGTTCCGCCGGGGCCCGGCAATCCGCTCGGCACGCGCTGGATGGGAATCTCTGCGCCGTACGTCGGGCTCCACGGGACGCCCGACGCCGCTTCGATCGGCTACTCGGCCTCGCACGGATGCATCCGAATGCGAATTCCGGACGCTGAGTGGCTGTTCCAGCACGTGGACGTCGGGACGCCCGTCTTCATCATCGCCAGGTGACGTAGTGGCGCGGCGCGCGAAGCTCGTCGCTCAAGGCGTAGCCGTGGGCCTGGTCGTCCTGCTCTTCATCCTGCTCGCGTGGACGTTGCTCACCAACGAGGGCGGCGATCTCGCGGCAGCCGCCGCGCGCGGCGAGCGCCCCCAAGCTCCTGACTTCACGCTCGAGCGTCTCGATCGGGAGGGCGAGCTCACGCTCTCGTCGCTTCGGGGCAAGGCAGTCGTGCTCAACGTCTGGGCGTCGTGGTGCATCCCGTGCAAGGACGAGGCGCCGTTCCTCGAGCAGGTGTGGCAGCAGAACCAGGATCGAGGCGTCGTCGTCGTCGGTCTCGATGCGAAGGACTTCCGCAGCGATGCGCGCAGGTTCATGAAGAGCTTCGGCCTGACGTTCCCGATCGTCTACGACGGCCCGGGCGACACTCTCGGCGGCTATGGCGTGACAGGCTTCCCCGAGACGTTCGTCCTCGACCGTGAAGGGAACGTCGTCGAGGTCTTCGCCGGCGCCGTCAACGCGAAGGAGGATCGCGTGCGGCTTCGCGCCGCCATCGAGCGGGCGCTCTCGTCATGAGGCTCCGCGTGCTCGTCTTCGCCGCCTTCGCCCTCGTCGCCGGGGGGACTGCCGCCGCAGCAGGGCCGCCGAGCGCGGCTGACCTCGAGGCCGAACTCGTCTGTCCCGTCTGCGAGACGACGCTTGACCAGTCGAACGCGCCGATCGCGCAGCGAATGAAGGCCTTCATCCGCGTGCGCATTGCGGCGGGCGACAGCGAGCAGGAGATCAAGGACGCACTCGTCGACGAGTTCGGGCCCGCAGTGCTGGCGACGCCTCCCAAGAGCGGGTTCGGGCTTCTCGCCTGGCTCCTCCCGCTCGCGGCTCTTGCCGTCGGCGCGATTGCCGTCGGTTTGCTGATCCGGTCGTGGAGTCGCCGGCGCGCGCCGTCGGATGACGGGCAGCCGCTCGATCCACAGCTCGAGCGGCTCGTCGACGACGAACTCGCCCGCTTCGACGGCTAGAGGCATGCGACGCCCTGCGTCAACGCCGACCTTCATGCGCGAGGAGCGCGCATGAGCTGGACTGCGATCCCGGTCGCGTTCCTGGCGGGCATGATCTCGTTCCTCGCACCGTGCGTTCTCCCGCTGGTGCCCGGGTACCTGTCCGCGATCTCTGCTGTCGACGCGGAGCGGCTGGGACAGCCGGGAACCGCCCGGCGTGTCGTCATCGCGAGCATCCCGTTCGTTCTCGGCTTCACCGCGTTCTTCGTGCTACTAGGGGTGGGAGCCGCGCTCGTCGGCGGACGCCTCTTCGCGGACCAGTTCCTGCTCGAGAGGATCGCTGGCTTCGTGCTCGTCGTGTTCGGGCTGGCGTTCATGGGGCTTCTGCCATGGCCTGAACGCCTTCTCGGCGCAGGGCTGGTCCAGGGGGCTCGAAGCCGTGGCTCGCGCGTCCTCCTCGGTGGCGCGTTCGCCATCTGCGCCGCGCCCTGCATCGGCCCCGTGCTCGCGGCCATCCTTCTTCTCGCAGGCTCGTCGGGGACGGTGCTCGAAGGCGCCGTGCTCCTCGGCGTCTACTCGCTCGGGCTCGCGTTACCGTTCGTCATCGCTGGCGCCGTGTTCACGCGTGCGATGTCGGCGTTCCGCTGGCTCCGGGATCACTATCGCGCCATCCAGATCGGCGGCGGAGCGATCATGGTCGCGCTCGGACTGCTCCTCTTCTTCGAGCGGTTCTACGTGTTGCGCGTGTACCTGAACCGCTTTCTCGAGTGGCTCGGGCTCGAGCCCGCGTTCTGAAGAGCGCTCAGGGCGAAGGGCGAGGTATTTCTCGCCCCAACGGTTCAGAGGCGCGGCGGTGCGAGTGTGAGGGAGCCCGTGACAACGACCGCCTGCGCCTGGGCGACGCTCTCGAGCACGGTGTCGATGTCGAGCCCACGATGCGAGGGCCGGTACGGCTCGAGGCGGCGCGCCGCCTTCTCGAGCTGGCGCTCGCAGCCCGGGCGGTTCGCTCTGCTCGCCTGGTACCAGGCGACGGCGACGTGAACCAGGCCTTGAAGGAAGTCGCGCTCGGGCTCGGGTGCGCCGCGCCACTCTTCCTCGAGCTCCTCGTGCGCCTCGAAGTACGCTCCGGCGCGGATCAGCTCGACTCCTCTCTCCATGCCCATGCAGGTAATTATCGGCGTCCGCAGCGGTTGCTAATGTCGAACACGTGGCGACGATCCTGCTCGTCGGGGTCGACCTCTTCTTCCGCGGAAAACTGGAGGGGCTGCTTCCGGGCCATCGGTTAGTCACGAGCGACAGCGTCGACGTCCCTGACCTCGTAATCGCAGACATCGCCCGCGTCGAGCCGGAGGAAGTCGTCGATACCTGGCCTGACGTCCCGATCCTCGGGTACACGAATCACACCGACAGGTTGGGACTCCAACGCGCTCATTCGGCCGGGTTCGACCAGGTCATCGTGAAGTCGGCGCTCGTCGAGCGCGCGACGGAGCTCGTCGACGAACTCATTGGGGGCGAACGAGCGTAACGGCCTATGTGTGGTAGCAATGCGGCGAGGCTGGCGCCGCCCCCATGGGTCTTCGCGGCCGAAAGACAAGGGCGCCCCGGTCGCGGAGCGACCGGCTTTAGGGATCTTCGCACGACCGGAATCGGCGCTAGCCGATTCCGGTCGTGCGCAAAGCTCTGGCTAGACTCGCTCGCGTGACGTACATCATCGCCGAGCCCTGCATCGACATCAAAGACAAGTCCTGCGTCGACGTCTGCCCGGTCGACTGCATCCATGAGTACGAGCGGATCCTGATCATCGATCCCGAGGAGTGCATCGACTGCTTCGCGCCCACGGAGCAGCTCGTCACCGCCCACGGGGTTCGTTCATTCGAAGAGCTCGAGAACAAGTCGTGCCGCGTGCTCACGGACTCGGGCTTCAAGCCTGCAGTGGTGAAGCGATTCCGGAAGAGGCCGCTCGTCAAGATCGAGCTCGCATCCGCGTTCGAGGAGCGGGATCGTTACGGCGGGACGCGACTCACTACGCGAAACATCTCCAGGTTCCGGCGGACCGTCTGGGCGACGCCGACCCACAGCTGGCTCCTCAGTGACGGTCAGGCGACGAGCTCGCTGTCCGTTGGGCAGTTCGTTCCCGCGATGACGGCGCGGCCGAGGCGAGACTCGGAGGCCTACCGTCTCGGCGTGTTGCACGGGCTCGTGTACGGCGATGGAGCGTGGAACAAGCTGGAGATCCGTTCTGGCGAGCACCTGCACTACGTCCAGCTCTATGGGGAGCGAGTGGCAGCTTTCAAGGACTTCTTCGACCAGGTGAACTTCTCGCCGTGCCTCGACGTGCATCCAGGCTATGTCGGGACAGGGGTCGTACGCTCATGCGCCAACCTCAAGAAGCTGTTGCCCGAGACGGCCGACGCGGAGTACATCGCGGGATTCGTCGACGGCTGGCTCGCAGCGGACGGCGATCCGGTCAAGGCCGGCTCCTGGCGCCTTCGATCGACCGACCACGAGGCGCTCGCGTGGCTCGAGCAGGCGGCGGTCATCGCGGGCTACGTCGCGGTGGGATCAGGTGAAGAAAGCAACATGGAGACGAACTTCGGAGTGCGTAGCCGCTCGATCCGTTGGCTCTATCTCGCGACGCGCGAGACCTTCTGGCGAGTGATGAGCGTCGAACCCCACGAGGCCGACGAGGCCGACACCTTCTGCGCTGTCGTTCCGGGCAAGAATCAGTTCACGCTCGCGGGTGGGATCTACACACGGAATTGCGGGGCATGCGAACCGGAGTGCCCGGTGGAGGCGATCTTTCCCGAGGACGCGCTACCTGACAAGTGGAACGCGTTCGTCGAGATCAACTACGCCTTCCCCGACCCGGAGAAGATCAACCCGCTCACCGACAAGTACGCCGTCGAGAACGACGTC
>Ga0315297_10002237_pt1 | contig 12167 bp, 11 predicted proteins | sample YL17G15_0_MG_FD_203628 | JGI IMG/M metagenome (GOLD analysis project Ga0315297, IMG submission 203628) | Sediment microbial communities from Yellowstone Lake, YNP, Wyoming, USA - YL17G15_0 | ecosystem: Environmental > Aquatic > Freshwater > Lake > Sediment | place: USA: Wyoming | collected... | reverse complement strand
GAAGCGGACCCGATGACGTTCAAGACCCACGTCGGCACCCGCGCGGAGGTCGTCGTCCTCCAGCCCGGTGCGTCATACAGCTTCTGAGGAGTCTATGCCGGCCTTCCCCCTGCAACCGATCCCGACGCCCCTGATCTTCGAGCGCTCCCGCGCAGGCCGCCCCGGCACCTCGGTGCCGAAGCCGATTGCGCCCAAGCGCGCCGCCGACGTCCTGCCCAAAGGCGCGCTCGGCGCCAAGGCGCCGGACCTCCCGGAGGTGCCGGAGTTCGGGGTGGTGCGGCACTACATCGAGCTCTCGCTCAAGAACCACCACGTGGACCGCGCGCTCTACCCCCTGGGGTCGTGCACGATGAAGTACAACCCCAAGGTGAACGAGGACATGGCGCGGCTGCCCGGGTTCCTCGGCCTACACCCGATGGCCCCCGATTCACAGGCGCAGGGCGCCCTCGCGCTGATGCACGAGCTGGGCGAGTGGCTCAAGGAGATCTGCGGGATGGACGCCATCACCCTCGAGCCCTCGGCGGGCGCGCAGGGCGAGATGACGGGCATCTTCCTCGTCGCCGCGTACCACAAGTCGCGCGGCGACACGGCCCGCAAGGTCGTCATCGTCCCCGACTCCGCGCACGGCACCAACCCCGCCACGGCGGCGCTCGCCGGCTTCACGGTGCGGGGCATCAAGTCCAATGCGAAGGGCCTCACGGACCTCGCCGCCCTCAAGGCGGCGCTCGGGCCGGACGTCGCCGCGCTGATGCTCACCAACCCGAGCACCATCGGCCGCTTCGAGACCGAGGTCGTGGAGGTCGCGAAGCTGGTCCACGACGCCGGCGCACTGCTCTACATGGACGGGGCGAATATGAACGCCCTCATCGGCATCACGCGCCCCGGCGACTTCGGCGTGGACGTGATGCACTTCAACCTCCACAAGACCTTCTCGACGCCGCACGGCGGCGGCGGGCCGGGCTCGGGCCCCGTGGCGGTGAAGAAGTTCCTCGAGCCGTTCCTGCCGGTTCCCGTGGTGGTGAGGGAGGACGGGCGGTACCGGCGCGTGTGGGGCCGGCAGCAGAGCATCGGGAAGCTGCACGGCTACTTCGGCAACTTCGGCGTGATGGTGCGCGCCTACACCTACATCGCCAAGCTGGGCCGCGAGGGCATCAAGGAGACGGCGCAGGGCGCCGTACTGAACGCCAACTACCTCGCCGCGCGCATCGAGCACAAGTACCCGATGCCCTACGGCCGCGGGATGCACGAGTGCGTGGCCACCGGCACGCCCTTCAAGCAGTTCGGCATCAAGACGCTGGACATCGCGAAGCGCCTGCTCGAGTTCGGCTTCCACGCGCCGACGGTCTACTTCCCGCTCATCGTCCCCGAGGCGCTCATGATCGAGCCGACGGAGACGGAGACGAAGGAGGACCTGGACCGCTTCGCCGACGCGATGCTCCAGATCGCGGAGGAGGCGGAGAAGACGCCGGAGCTGCTGACGAGCGCGCCGCGCACCACACCGGTGAGCCGGTTCGACGAGGCGGCCGCGGCCAGGAGCCCGAACGTCCGGTGGAAGAAGCAGTAGCCGGGAGCGCGGCGTCCGCTTCGCCGCGGCGGGCAGGTACGCCATGACCTCTCGGCGGGTTGCGCCGAATCAGGGCGGGCCGGTGTCCCCTGCACGACGGGGCGCCGGCCTTCCCGCAGGAAGGGGAACGATGGCCGTGCGACTGCTCGGATGCCTGGCCCTCGGGGCGCTTCTCGGGGCGGGGGCACTCCGAGCCCAGGAGCAGGGGACCGGCGCCTGGCGACTCACGCCGCTGCTGCGAATCGAGGCGGGCGCCTTGAACCCCGCCGCTCCGGCAGAGCCAGAACCGGCTTGCTGGAACACGCCTGGGGATCCCCACGGTGGCGTCACCAGCAGTACGCGATGCGGTTGGGAGGAGGCGTGATGCTCCGCTCGCCGTGGGACGCCGCCGCCGTGCTGACCGCCGGGCTCGGCGTGCGGTATCCCGCGTCCCGCCACACCACGCTGCTGGGGGCCTTCGAGCTGAATCTCGCGGACTTGCCCGAGGGATCGTACAAGACGCAGGCATGGGACCCCGACCTTCTGACGGTCGTGGAAACGACCGTGCGAATCCGGGCCCGGGTGCAGCCCAATTACGGATTCCTCCTGGCCGTGGAGTGGCATCCCGGGAACTGAGGAGATCAGCCGCGTGCCCCCCCTCCCCGTCCTCTGCGCTGCAGCCGCCGTGTCCGTCTCCGCGGGCTTCGCAATCGTCGCCTCGTACCGTCGCGACCTCCGTGGCGTCTACCTCTTCAAGCCCCTCACGACGATCCTCATCATCGTCGCCGCGCTGTGGCTCTTCGCACCCGCGATGCGGCGCTACCAGGAGGTCGTGCTGCTCGGCCTCGCCCTCTCGCTGGCCGGCGACGTCTTCCTGATGCTGCCGGGGAACAAGTTCCTGTGGGGCCTCGCGAGCTTCCTGTGCGCCCACGTCGCCTACGTCTGGGCGTTCACCCTCGGCGTGGGCTTCGCGCCCGCGCAGCTCGTGTGGCTCGCGCCGTTCGCGTTCTTCGGGCTGATGGTGGTGGTCTTCCTGTGGCGGGGCTTGCACGGCGCGGTGCTCAGGGGCGCCGTCGTCGCGTACGTGGCGGTGATCGTCGTGATGGCGTGGCGCGCGGCGGTGCGCGCGCAGTCGTCCGTCGTGCCCTACCCCAGCGCCGTCACCGCGCTCGCGGGGGCGTGCCTCTTCCTCGCCTCGGACAGCATCCTGGCAATCGACCGCTTCCGCCGGCCGTTCCGCCTCGCACAGCCAGTAGTCTTCGCGACGTACTGGGCGGCGCAGCTGCTCATCGGGCTCTCGGTCAGGGCGTAGCGGGCGCGATGAGCGGCGGTGCGCGGGGGGCTGCGTCGGGGCGGCTCCCGCGTGCTCGCCGGTCGGACGGCTCGCTCCGCTCGCACGGCGCCCGGCTTCGCGCGCAGGAACCGCCCCTCCTTGTCCCCCCACCGTGTCCCCGCGACGCAGCGCGCGCGAGCCAAGACCCTAAGGCACCAGCCTGAGCCGCGGCACGTGCGCCGACCGCACCACGGCGAAGTGCCGCCGGTCCGTGGTGACCAGCGTGCCGACGTCGAGTCGCTCCGCCATCGCGACGATGGACGCGTCCACGAAGCCGAGGGGCAAGTCGGCGTAGGCGCGGATCAGATCGGCGGCCCGCGCATAGTCGGCGCTCTCGAGTGTCTCCACGGCGAAGTCGCCGGCGGCGAGCGACGCCACGAAGTCCGCCTCCGCCTCAGGCCCGAGCCTGCGACCATACAGGAAGGCCGTCTCCGTCACCACCGACGCGGGCACGAGCCACGGCTCCGGGTTGTCCTCCCAGTAGCGCCGCATCCGCTCGTACCAGGCGTCACGCCGGTCGGCGAGCGCGTAGAGGGCGCCGGTGTCGGCGAGGATCAACCGTGCGGGTCCGTCCAGAGCAGCTCGTCCACGCGCTCTGACGTATCGGTGTGACCGCTGTCGTACCTCCCCGTGAAGCTCGGCAGCGGCCGATGCCCCTTCGGGCGGCCCGCCACGTAGGCCGCCACCGCCTCGCGCACCAGCGCCGCGAAGCTCCGCCCCTCCGACCGCGCCATCTTCATCGCCCGGCGAATCAGGGGCTCGTCCAGGAACACCGTCGTCCGCTTCACGACATACATATTACATTTGATGTATGGCGCGCGCCAGGACCCTGCCTTGCGCGGGCGGGCGCGTGGTCGGGAGCGGGCGCGAGGAGCGGCGCTGCGCGGGGGCTGCGTCGGGGCGGTTCCCGAGTGCTCGCCGGTCGGACGGCTCGCTCCGCTCGCACGGCGCCCGGGTTCGCTTCCGCTCCTCCGTTCCTCGCGCCCGATGCCGGCTTCTATTGGGATCCTCCCATTAGTGCCGAGAGCCGAGGAGCAGTCGCCCCTCGGCTCTCGACGCGCAGCGAAACTCGCTATGGCAGCCCCACAAGTAGTGCTACCATTCGCTCGGCAACATCACCGAGTCAAGAGCCGGCCAGCACGACCGGCCAGCACGGCGGGTGCCGACGGTGCGATTCGAACCCACAAGGGCGTGTGCCCAGCAGATTGTGGGGTTGCCGCGTTTGCCAGTTCCGCCACGCCGGCACCACTCCGGTCAGAACCCTGGCAAGCCCGAAGGCCAAGACGCGCGCGACCGAAATTGCCCCGCGCCGCGTGTCCGGGATAGTGCCGGCGAAGGCCGGAGAGGGAACCGATTGGTGCGGGGCGTGGCATTCTGTTGCAGTGGACACGGCGTCCCGCCTTGGACTGGCCGTAGCTCGGGTCCACGGCGGGCACAAGGAGCGGGGGTGCGCCGGGCGAGGAGCGCGCGTGGGACCCACGCAGTGGGCACAGCGCGCCCGAGCCCGGCGTGCCCCCGCGACGCTGCGCCCGCGCGAGCCAGTGCCCGACGCGACGCAGTGCCCGCGCGGGGCCGACCTTCCTCGCGCGCGCCCGACTCGGTAGGCTTCGTGCGGTGACCGACGGCGTCGTCCCGCCGCCTTCCAACGCCCGATTCCGGGGGGGTCTCCCGTGCCCGCGAAGAAGAAGAGGGTCCCGCCGAAGAGGCCCGCGCGACGCGCGGCTGCCGCGACCAGGAAGCGCGCCGCCAGGCGCACGAGCGCCCACCGCTCTACCAGCAAGGCCGGCGGCTTCCGCCTCACCTACGCCACCATGTTCGACCCCCCGGAGATCCTGCACACCTGCTACGACCGCACACTGGGTGGTCTAAGAGCAGGCTTCGGCAGGGAGTACCCGCTGCTCATCGGCGGGAAGGAACGGCGCGTCGCGGAGAAGTTCCAGGACATCAGCCCCATCGACACGAGCTGGGTGCTCGGCGTCTTCCAGAAGGGCACGGAGAAGGACGCAGCGGACGCCGTCGCCGCCGCGAAGAAGGCGGCGCCGGCGTGGGGGCGCACCCGCTGGCAGGAGCGCGTCCGGCTGCTGCGCAGGGCGGCGGCGCTCATCTCGGAGCGGGGGTGCGAGTTCGCGGCGATCGACTCCCTCGAGGTGGGCAAGAACCGGATGGAGGCGCTCGGCGACGTGGAGGAGACGGCCGACCTCATCGCCTACTACTGCGACCAGATGGAGCGGAACGACGGCTTCGTCCGGCCTCTTCTCGATGACCCGCTGAGGGGCTTCACGTCCACGAATCGCAGCGCCCTGCGGCCCTACGGCGTCTGGGCGGTGATCTCGCCGTTCAACTTCCCCGTGGCGCTGGCCGGAGGCCCCGCGGGCGCGGCGCTGGTGGCGGGCAACACCGTCGTCTTCAAGCCGGCGACCGACACGCCGTGGACGGGCTGGTTCCTCGCCCGCTGCTTCCTCGACGCGGGCCTTCCCGAGGGGGCCTTCAACTTCGTGACGGGGCCCGGCAGCACCTGCGGCCAGCAGCTCATCCGCAGCGACGACGTGGACGGCATCACCTTCACCGGCTCGTACGACGTCGGGATGCAGATCATCCGGACCTTCGCGGCCGGCGGCCGATGGCCGCGCCCGTGCATCGCGGAGATGGGCGGCAAGAACCCGGTGATCATCTCGCGCAACGCCGACCTGGACGATGCCGCCATCGGGTGCCTGCGTTCCGCCTTCGGCCTGCAAGGCCAGAAGTGCTCGGCGGCGTCCCGCATCTTCATTGAGAAGCCGGCCTACGACGGCTTCGTCGAGCGGCTCCTCGCCCTCGTGAAGGCGATCACGGTCGGCGATCCCACTCACCAGGACCACTGGATGGGGCCGGTCATCAACCTGCACGCGGCGAAGGACTACGAGGCGTACTGCGACGAGCTGCGGCAGGGCGGGCGCATCCTCGTCGGCGGGAAGCGGCTCACCGAGGGCGCGCTGGCGAGGGGCGCCTACTGCGCGCCGACGGTGGCCGAGGCGCCGGACCGCCACCGGCTGTGGAAGCACGAGATGTTCCTGCCGGTGACGATGGTGGCGCCGGTCGCGTCGCTCGAGGAGGCGATGCGCCGCGCCAACGACGTGGACTACGGCCTCACCGCCGGCTTCTACGGCACGAAGAAGGAAGCCGAGTGGTTCTTCGAGCACATCGAGGCGGGCGTCTGTTACGCCAACCGGCCACACGGCGCCACCACGGGCGCGTGGCCGGGCCACCAGCCGTTCGGCGGCTGGAAGGGCTCCGGGAGCACCGGGAAGTCGGCGGGGTCGTTCTACTACCTCCCGCAGTTCCTGAAGGAGCAGGGCCGCACGGTCGTGTCGCGGGACCGCGGCCACCGCGACGGCAGCGGCACGGGCTTTGCAATCACAGAGTAGATTCTGGGGAGACAAGCCCCAGGGATCCGTGGAGGCGTGCATGCTCGGATGGGCCGGCCACATCCTCAGGGTCAACCTGACCAACAAGACCCACAAGAAGGAGTCTCTCACCGAGGAGTTCGTCAGGACCTGGGTGGGGGGCCGCGGCTTCGCCGCGAAGATCCTGTACGATGAACTGAAGCCGGGGATCGATCCCCTCGGCCCGGACAACAAGCTGGTCGTCGCGCTGGGGCCGATCAGCGGCATCCCGGCCCCCAACACCGGGAAGACGGTCGTCGCTGCAAAGTCGCCCCTGACGGGCTTCTACGGCGACGGGAACCTCGGCACCCGCGTCACCGAACAGCTCCGGAAAGCCGGCTACGACGCCCTGATCGTCGAAGGCAAGGCCGCGCGTCCGACGATGCTCTACATCGAGGACGACCGGGTGGAGTTCCTTCCTGCCGACGAGGTCTGGGGCAAGGGGACGTTCGTCACCAACGACTGGATCTACGGGAAGTACGGCAAGGGCGTCGGCGTCCTGAACATCGGCCAGGGCGGCGAGAACCTGGCCCGCTATGCCGTCATCCGCAGCATGGAGGGGCGCTCCGGCGGCCGCCCGGGGATGGGCGCGGTGATGGGCTCCAAGCTCCTCAAGGCCATCGTCGTCAAGGGCACACTCCCCATCCCGCAGGCCGACCCGCAGGGCATGAAGGCCGTGGGCACGGGGGACCTGAAGAAGATCCACCAGATAGACAAGGATACGGGCTGGTCGCGCCAGGGCACGACCGGCGTGCTCGCCTGGTGCAACGAGGTGGCCGGACTCCCCGTCCAGAACTTCCGCAAGACCAGCCACCCCGAGGCCTGGAAGATCGACGGCGAGCGGCTCGAGAAGGCGCGGGTCGCCACCTACGGCTGCCCGACTTGCACGATGCGCTGCGGGATCGCGATCCACGACAAGGAGGGCCACGAGGCGGAGATGGACTACGAGAACATCGGCCTCCTGGGGTCGAATCTCAACGTCTTCGACCTCGACCAGGTCGGCTCCCTGAACTACCTGTGCGACGACTACGGCCTGGACACGATGTCGGCCGGCTGCACCCTCAGCTTCTACGCCGACGCCATAGAGCACGGCGCCACGATGGGCGACTTCCGGTTCGGCGACGCCGAGCGGGCCAAGGAACTGCTGCGGCTCGCTGCGCACCGCGAAGGGAAGCTCGGCAACCTGCTCGCCGATGGCTCCCTGCGGATGGCCCGTGAGTTCGGGCACGGCTCCGAGGCCTATGCGATGCAGGTCAAGGGCCTCGAGGTGGCCGCCTACAACTGCAAGTTCATCCCCGGCATGGCGCTCGCATTCGGCGTCTCCCCCATCGGGGCACACCACCGGGAAGCCTGGATCATCACCTTCGAGCTCAAGAACACGACCCGGGATTCGTACGGCCCCGAGAAGGCGGCCAAGGTCATCGAGCTCCAGCGCATCCGCGGCGGCTTGTTCGAGTACATCGTCTCCTGCCGCTTCCCCTGGATCGAGCTGGGGTGGTCGGTGGACAATTACCCCAAGTACTTCAACCTCGTCACCGGCCTCGACTGGACCTTGGACGACATGTGGAAGGTGGCCGACCGGGTGTACGCCCTGATCAAACTCCACTACATCCGGGAGTTCCCGAACGCGACGCGCAAGGACGACTATCCCCCGGCCGTATGGTTCGATCCGGGCAATGCCGACACCGAAGGCCCCATCGCCGACAAGTACCTGGAGGCCGACAAGTACGACCAGCTCCTTCAGCACTACTACGACGGGCGCGGCTACGACGACCGGGGCATCCCGACGCGGGCGACCCTCGGGAAGCTCGGCCTCTCCCGCGAGGCGGAAGCGGCCGCGAAGTACGCTACGCTGACATGAAGGTGACGGTGAAGCTGATCGGCCCGCTCATTTACGCGGCGGGCTTCAGCGAGAAGGAACTCACGCTCGCCGGGCCGACGACCGCCGGCGAGCTGCTGGCCCGCGTGGACGTCGGGAAGAACCGGCCCACCATCATCACCTGCAACGGGAAGGCGGTCAGCCCCCTCGATGTTCTCGTGGAGGGCGACCGCCTCGTTATCTCGCCAATCTACTCCGGCGGGTAGGCGCGGAGACGCGCCCCTCAGCCCGAAGCGTGTCCACCCTTCCGGTTGACGAGAAGTTCCACCACCAGGTTCGCCTGCAGGTTCGCCACTATCGCCACCCGGGGCGCCATCGGGCTGACGCCCTTCGGGCACTGGCTCTCCTCGTCGCCGCAGACGTAGAGATCGCCCAGCCTGCGGGTGTGGAGCTTGCGGTTCTTCCCGTAGCCCGCGAGGCCGGACGCCGCGACGATCGGCCGGTCCGGATGGAGCGACAGCCAGACGTCGATCAACATCTGCTTCGCGACGGCCTTGTCGAAGGCCTCGACGAGTATCTCCGCGTCGGCGAAGATGCGGCCGGCGTTCCGCCGGGTGACTCGCACCGCGTGGACGGTGTACTCCGAGAAGGGATTGATCGCGCGCAGGTTCTGACGCAGGGCCTCGACCTTTCGCCGGCCGATCTGGCGGATGGAGTACTGCTGCCGGTTGAGATTGGATGGCTCGATGCGGTCGAAGTCGGCGACGATGAGCCTGCCGACGCCCGCCCGGGCGAGCGAGATCGCGACGTTCGATCCGAGTCCGCCGGCCCCCGCGATGCCGACCGTACTGCCTCTCAGGGCGGCGAGCACCCGCGGGTCGTGCTTGGCGAAGAGGTCCTTCGGGAGAAGGCGCATACCTTGTCAAATCTCCGGCCTCGGAACCGCTGACGCAACAGATGACCGATACGTGATGGGTGTGACCCCTCCCCTGCGCTGGATACTTCTCGTTGACCAGGCGACCGATGGGCCGTGGAACATGGCCGTCGACCAGGCGCTCCTTCAGTCCACCGAGGAGCGCGGCGTGGCGACGCTGCGGCTCTACGCCTGGGAACCGGCAACGCTGTCCTTCGGCCGCAACGAACCCGCCACGCGCCGCTACGACCGCGCAGCGATCGAGCGCCTCGCCATGCCGACCGTGCGGCGTCCCACCGGCGGACGCGCGGTCTGGCACGACGACGAGGTCACCTACGCGGTCGCGGCGCCCGCAGTGGGCTTCGGCTCGCTGCGCGAGGCGTACCGCGAGATCCACGCGCTGCTCGCCGAGGCGCTGGTCTCGCTCGGTGCGCCGGTCCTGCTCGCCGCCGAGCGTCCTGCGGTGGGCGTCGGCGCAGGCGCGTGCTTCGCGAGCGCCGCGGGCGGCGAGGTAGTGGCCGCTGGCGGCGGCAAGGTGGTGGGGAGCGCGCAGGTGCGGGGCGAGGGCGCGTTCCTCCAGCACGGCTCGATCATACTGAGCGGCGCTCAGGAGCGCGTGGCCCACGTGACGCTTGGCGTGGCCGACCCGCCCAACGTCGTCGGCCTCACCTCACTCCTCCCGGCGGGCCGCGCCACGCGCGAGGCGGTCGTGCAAGCCGTCGCGCAGGCGGCGGCCCGCCGCTGGCAGGTCCCATCCGAACCCGCCGCATTGCCGGAGGAGACCCGCCGCGCCGCCGAGGCGCTCCTCCCCCGCTACCGGAATCCCGGCTGGACCTGGCGCCGCTAGGGCGCGGACCTAAATTAGCCGTCCGTGACCTCTTTTCTATCAGCTATCGGCTATCGGCTAACGGCTCCTACCGCCCTCGCCATCCTCCTCGCAACCTGCTCGCCCGCCGATTCCCGCCGGGCGAGCGATGGCCCCACGGGCGGCACCCTCGTCATCGTCGCCTCGGGCGACGCCGACGTCCTCTTCCCGCCCTCAGGCGCCGCGACCACCAGCGCCGACATCGCGGGGCTCGTCTTCTCGCGTCTCGCCGAGCTCACGAACGACCTCAACACGGTGGACGACGCGGGCTTCCGTCCCAGCCTCGCGCGGCGCTGGGAGCACGCCGATTCCACGACGCTCGTCTTCCACCTCGACCTGCGGGCCCGCTGGCACGACGGCGTCCCGGTGCGCGCGGCGGACGTCGCGTTCTCCTTCGCCGTCTACACCGACACCCTCGTGGACTCGCGCTTCCGGCCGAACCTCGCCGCCATCGACTCGGTCACGGTCCGCGACAGTCTCACGGCGGTCTTTCACTTCGCGCGCTGGTACCAGGAACAGCTGTACGACGCGACCTACCACATGAAGGTGCTGCCCGGGCACCTGCTCGACACCATCCCCCGCGACCGGCTGGCCAGCGCGGCGTTCGGCCGCGCGCCGGTGGGCTCCGGGCCGTTCCGGTTCGTGCGCTGGAACGCCGGTGCCGACATCGAGGTCGCCGCCGACACGGGCCACTTCCTCGGCCGGCCCAGGCTCGACCGCGTCGTCTGGCGGATCGTGCCGGACTTCGCGGCCGGCGTGAGCGCGCTGCTCGCGGGCGAGGCCGACGCCATCGAGCTCATCCCGCAGGCCGAGCTGCGCGACCGCGTCCGGGCGGCGCCGGACCTCCGCTTCGTGCCGTACGCCTCGAACGCCCTCGCCTACATCGTCTTCAACCTGAGGGGACGCGGTGGCCGCGGCACTCACCCCGTCTTCGGCGACCGGGACTTGCGGCGCGCCATCGCGATGGCGGTGGACCGCGCCACAGTCGTCCAGTCGCTCTTCGGCCCCGACGGCGATGTGCCGGTGGGCCCGACCGCGCGGGCGCAGTGGATCTGGAGCGACTCCATCCGCCAGTTGCCCTACGACACCGTGGAGGCGCGCCGCCTCCTCGACTCGCGCGGCTGGCGCGATGCGAACGGCGACGGCGTGCGCGAGAGGGGCGGCGTACCGCTGCGCTTCACGCTGCTCCTCCCGACGACGAGCCGCGTGCGCCAGGACGCGGCGGTGCTGATCCAGTCGCGGCTCAAGGCGCTCGGCGTCGAGATGCGGCTCCAGCCGCTCGAGTTCGCTCTCTTCGAGCAGCGGAGCATCCGGAAGGAATTCGACGCCACCTTCCAGTCGCGCACCCTCGACGCGAGCCCGGTCGGCGTCCTTCAGCTCTTCGGCGGCGAGGGCGTGGGGCAGAGCAACTACGGCTCGTACGCCGGCGCGGCGTTCGATTCGCTGGCGCACCTCGCCATCACCGCTCCCTCGCGCGCCGCGGCCCGGCCCCTCTGGCGCCAGGCGCTCGAGACACTCAACGACGACGCGCCGGCGGTCTTCGTCCTCTCCCCGCCGTTCGTCGCGGCGGTGCACCACCGCTTCCAGGGCGTGAGCATCCGGCCCGACGAGTGGCTCGCCGGCGTGGCCGAGTGGTACGTGCCGCCGCAGGCCCGCCTGCCCCGCGACCGTTGAGCCTCGCGCCGCGCTCGTGCTGACGTTCCTCGTCCGCCGCCTCGCCCTCGCCCTCGTCACCACCGCCGCCGTCGTCGCCATCACGTTCGCGCTGGTCCACCTCGCGCCGGGCGAGCCGTTCGTCGCCGGCGCCGAGGGGCGGTTCGTCCCGCCGGAGACGGTGGCGCGACTCCGCGAGCGCTTCGGCCTGGGCCGGCCCCTCGGCGTGCAGTTCGCGCGCTACGCCATCAACCTCGCCCAGGGCGATCTCGGCGAGAGCTTCGCGCGCCACCGCCCCGTCGCGGACGTGCTGAGGGAAGCGCTCCCGAACACCCTGCTCCTCGGCGGCGCCGCCCTGCTCCTCAGCTTCGTCCTCGGCATCGGGCTCGGCATCGTGCAGGCGGCGCGGGCCGGCACCCTCACGGACGCCGCACTGGGCACGATCGTCCTCGCCTTCTACTCGGTGCCCGCGTTCTGGCTCGGCCTGATGCTGCTGCTCGTCTTCGGCGAGTGGCTGCACTGGCTCCCCGTCGCGGGGATGACCGACGCAGCCCTGCACGGCTCCCTCTCGACGCTCGGCCGCGCCCACGACGTGGCGCGGCACCTCGTCCTCCCCGCG
>Ga0315297_10002236_pt1 | contig 12170 bp, 5 predicted proteins | sample YL17G15_0_MG_FD_203628 | JGI IMG/M metagenome (GOLD analysis project Ga0315297, IMG submission 203628) | Sediment microbial communities from Yellowstone Lake, YNP, Wyoming, USA - YL17G15_0 | ecosystem: Environmental > Aquatic > Freshwater > Lake > Sediment | place: USA: Wyoming | collected... | reverse complement strand
CTACCGCCGATGACGGCCACGCGCTTGCCCTCGAGGTCACCGGGATGGTTCAGGAAGGCGATCCAGTCCAGGGCCTTGTCCTCGCCCGGGATGCCCAGCTTGTAGGGGGCGTCCAGACCCGTGGCCACCACCACGGCCTCGAAGCCCTTCTTCAGGAGATCCGAAGGTCTTTCCACCGGGCTGGAGAGATGGATCCTGGCGCCGGTCCGGGCCTGGAGCCACTCGATGTCGGAGCGGAGCACGTGTTTGTCCAGCCGGTGGTCCGGGATGAGGTTGCACATCCCGCCGGGCTTGCTGTCGCGCTCGAAGACCTCGGCAGTGAAGCCCTTCTGGGCCAGCATGGACGCCGCCGCGAGACCCGCGGGACCGCCGCCCACCACGGCCACCCTGCGGCCATTGGCCTTGGGCCGGTCGAGGGAGGGCATCACGCCCAGGTCCTTCGCCTTCTGGATGATGGTGGCCTGCACGGCCGGGATGTTGACTGGATGATCGAACGTGCGGTGAGAGCAGGCCTTCATGCAGTGGTAGTCCGGACACACCGCGCCGCAGATGCCGCCCAGGGGGTTGTGGCCCATGATCAGGGTGGCGGCCCGCTTGAAGTCCGAGGGGAGAGCGACCCTGGCGGCGGTGATGAAGTCCGCGGGCGAGCAGTCCGCGGGGCAGGCTTCACGGCAGGGTTTCTCCGCGCAGTTCTCGCAGCGGTCGAACTCCTCCCTCAACTGCGCGTCAGAGAGGAAGGCGATATCGGTCTTCTGCACGGGGGCTCTCCAGGCTTCGGGCACTCGGTTCGGTACCGCACAACACTGCCCCCAAGATCGTCCCACCATCGGGGTGTGCAAAGGGGCGGTTCAGCCAGCTTCGCCATTTCGCACTTGAGCCTGGTCTACGACGGGCGGTTCGCCCCCACCTACGGCCCGCGGCGCCTTCCGCCGCGCAGTGCTCCCGCTCTTCGTCCGCCGCGGATCCTTCGACGAGGACCAAGCCCAGGCCATGCTCCAGTGGCCCCACTCGGGCTTCCACGTCCACACGGGCGTCGGGGTCGGCTCGCCGCCCCCTTCAGCACCCAGCCGCACCCCGCGCCGGCCCCGAACACCCCCGACTCACCTGGGTCCCGCCCCCGCCTACCGACCCGCGGCGTCATTGACGCACCGACGCACCGCCCGGATATTCGGATCGATACGAAGGAATTTCCTGTCCATCTGCGCCACTCACGGCGCGTCACTATGGACCCCTTCGACGGCGTCGCACTAATGACGAAGTGACTTCCACACATCGGACTCCCGCATGACCCTCGTCATCGATGGCCTCACCAAGACCTACGCCAACGGCGTGCGGGCACTGCAAAACGTCTCGCTCAGCATTCCGCCGGGCATGTTCGGCCTGATCGGACCGAACGGCGCTGGTAAATCGACGCTCATGCGCACCATCGCGACGCTGCAGCAGCCTGACAGCGGATCCATCCGCTTTGGCGACATCGATGTGCTGACGCAGCCCGACCGCCTGCGCGAAGTGCTGGGCTATCTGCCGCAGGAATTCGGCCTCTATCCCAACATGTCAGCCGAATCAATCCTCGACCACTTCGCGGTGCTGAAGGGCGTGGTGCAGAGTGGCGAGCGGCGCGAGCTGGTGCAGGCGTTGCTCCAGCAGGTGAATCTCTACGAGGATCGCAAGAAGAGCGTGGGAGGATTTTCGGGCGGCATGAAGCAGCGGCTCGGCTGCGCCATTGCGCTGACCGGGAATCCCAAGTTGCTGATCGTTGATGAACCCACGGCGGGCCTCGACCCGACCGAGCGCAACCGGTTCCTCAATCTCCTGGCCGCGATCAGTGACGACGTCGTGGTGGTTCTCTCGACGCACATCGTGGAAGACGTGCACGAACTCTGTACGCAGATGGCGATCATCGACAAGGGAGAGGTGATCCTGCAGGGTACGCCGCGCGGCATTCTGGATGAGGTGCGCGGGCGCATGTGGCGGAAGACGGTGCCCAGGGTCGAGGCCGATGCTTGTCGCGCACGGTATCAGGTGATCAGTGCGAGCCTGCTGGCTGGGAAGACCGTGCTCCACGTGTACGCCGAGAGTGATCCGGGCGACGGGTTCGAGTCGGTCGCGCCGGACTTGAAGGACGTGTACTTCCACCGGCTGGCCGAAGCGGCGGGTGGTGTGGTTCCCGTGGAGGCCTGACGTGTTCGGCTCTCTCCTGTGGTTCGAGCTGCGCGGCCATCTGCGGCGCCCGAGCACGTGGTTCTACTTCGGCATTCTGTTCGTATGGGCGCTTGCGGCCGCGTCGTCCGAGTTCATTCCTGGCTCCGGCGGCCTGGTAAGGCTGAACTCGGCGTTCTCGCTTACCCAGGCGTACACGACCATCGTGATGTTTGGTCAGGTCATCACATGCGCGCTCGTCGGCACGGCGATATTGCGCGACTTTGACGTTCGCGTCCACGAGTTGCTATTCACCACTCGGCTCACGCGAGGCGGGTACCTCTCGGCCAAGTTCCTGGCGGCCTTCGCCGCCATGCTGGTGGTCTATTTCGCGCTGCCCGTGGGGGCTCTCGTTGCCTCGGTGATGCCGTGGACCGACGCTGACAGCCTCGTGCCGATCAAGCTGTGGAACTACGTGCAGCCGTTCCTGATGCTGGTGGTGCCGACCGTCCTGCTGTTCAGCGCGCTCTTCTTTGTGGTCGGCACGGTGACCCGGAATCAATTCGTGATCTACACGACGGGATTCCTGATGCTGCTGGGGTATTCGCTTGGAGAGCGACTGGCCGCAACGCTGAACAACGACCAGCTCGCAAGTCTCATCGATCCATTCGGCATTCGTCCATTCGAGTTGCTGACTCGCTATTGGACGGTGGCGGAGAAGAACGCGCAGATCGTCCCGCTGACCGGCTTCCTGCTGAACAACCGCCTGCTGTGGGTGGGGATTGCGGCGGCGCTGATCGCCGTAGCGTTCCTCACGGTCAGGTTGGAGAAGGAACCCCGCCGGTTGCGCCGTGCGCGCCGTGCGGAGAAGCCAGCCGAAACGAGAATTGTCACTCGGTTCGCAATGCCGATCCTCAGCCAGAGGTTCGACGGCCGCGCGGCGGTGACGGCGTGGTGGAGCGTCACCCGTTTTCACGCCCGGGAGCTGTTACGCTCAGTGCCATTCCTGGCGATCGCCGCCATCGGACTGATCAATGCCATCACCAACTGCATATACGCCGACCAGAGGGTCGGCACATTTACATGGCCGTTGAGCTACTTGATGGCCGAGTCGGCGGTAGGCGATGCGAGGTGGTTCATAATCCTGTTGCTGACGGTCTACTCGGGCGAGCTGGTGTGGCGCGAACGGCAGGTGGACGTCGCGCAAGTGCTGGATGCGTCACCGGTGCGCTCCGCATCAGTGCTGTTGGGCAAGTTCACGGCGCTCCTCGCCGTGCTTGCGGTGTTCGAGCTCTGTGCGATTGCCGGCGGCATGGCCGTGCAGATCTTCAAGGGATACCCGCACATCGACGTGGCGGTCTACCTTGTCCAGGCGTTTGTCGTGGACTTCCCGAGATACTTCGTGTTCGTCGCGCTGGCGTTCCTGGTGCAATCAGTGGTGCCCCGTAAGGCGATCGGGCATGTGGTGGTGATCCTGGTGTACCTGACATCGCTCGTTTTTCGGGGCTTGGGGTGGGATCACCGGCTGTATCAGGTCGGGTCGGGCGTGCACTTCAAGTACTCGGACCTCAACGGGTACGGACCCTATCCACCGGAGTGGCTGCCGGTCCACGGCTATTCAGCCGCGGTCGCCGTGTGCATTGTGGTGCTGACTTACCTGTTCTGGGTCCGTGGCGTCGAGGTCGGCGCCCGGCTGCGCGTGGCACGCGAGCGGTTTCGCACGCGGGCCCGCGTGATTCTCGGCGGCGCGCTGGTCAGCGCGACCGCATTGGGTGGCTTCATCTTCTACAACACGAATATCCTGCACGAATACGTGCCGCGGCAGGAAGGACTGAGACGGCAGGCTGCGTACGAACGCCGCTACAAACCGTTCGGAAAGGTGAATCAGCCCAGGGTGGTCGCGGTAGACCTGTCAGTGGACCTCTATCCGGCGGAGACGCGGATGACCGCCGGCGGAACGCTCACCCTGGTGAACCGGCACGAGGTGCCGGTTGACACGATGTACGTCGGCGTGTCCGGCTCGAACAACGGGCGCGTCGCGTGGGATACGCTGGAGTTTGACCGAGCCGCGGTGCGCGTGATCTCCGACTCGGTCAACGGCGTGTACATCTTCCGGCTGGCGACACCGCTTGCGGCCCATGACACGCTGCACTTGCGCTATCGATTGTCATACTCCGAGCGCGGTTTCTCCAACTCGGGATTCGACAACACGCTGGTGGAGAACGGCACGTTCATCAGCCGTGACGTATTTCCGCGCATCGGGTACACCGGGTCAGGCGAGATCTCGGGAGACAACGACCGCAAGAAGCAGAATCTTCCGCCGCGAGACCGCGTCGCGGCGATCACGGATACGGCGAAGTGGCAGGAACCGCTATTTTTCACCGGCGCGGAGTTTGTCCAATTCACTGCGGTGGTCAGCACGAGTGCCGACCAGATCGCGATTGCGCCCGGCTACCTGCAGCGCGAATGGCGCGAGGGCGACCGCCGGTATTTCGCGTATGCGATGGATGCGCCGATCCCCGACTTGTACGCCGTGTTATCGGCGCGCTGGACGGTGACGAAGGACACGTGGCATGGCGTTGCCATCGAGGTCTACCACCACGCGACCCATACGTTCAACGTGCCACGGATGATCGAAGCGGCAAAGGCGGCGCTGGCCTACTACACGACACAATTCGGCGCGTATCAGCACCGGCAGGTCCGCATCCTGGAATTTCCGCGGTACCAGTCCTTTGCGCAGTCATTCCCGAATACGATTCCCTACTCCGAAGGCATCGGCTTCATCGCGCGCGTGGACAGCACTTCAGCCGAGGATCTCGACTACCCGTTCTTCGTCACCGCGCACGAGATCGCCCATCAATGGTTCCCCTACCAGCGCATGCCCGCCAACGTGCAGGGCGCCCAGGCGCTGTCCGAAGCGCTGTCGGAATACGCGGCGCTCGCGGTGCTGGACGAACGATACGGTCCGGAGCACACGCAGAAGTTCCTGCGGTTCGAGCTCGACGGATATCTCCGTGGCCGCGGAGCGGAAACCAGGAGGGAAATGCCGCTCATGCTGGTGGAGAATCAGGGCTACATCCAGTATCAGAAGGGATCGCTCGCGTTCTTCGCGCTGCGGGACCTGATCGGCGCGAACGCCCTGAACGGCGCGCTGCGTGCGTACCTCGACGAGGGGCGCTTTGCCGGCCCACCGTACGCCACGACACTCGACCTGATGAAGCACCTGCGCGCGGCCACGCCGGATTCGCTGCAGTACGCACTCCACGATCTCTTCGAGACCATCACGCTGTGGGACCTGCGCACCGACAGCGCCACGGCAACCAGGCAGCCCGATGGCACGTGGAAGGTGCGCCTCGTGGTGGCAGCCACGAAGTTGCGCGCCGACTCGCTCGGCAGGGAAACCGCGATCCCGATGGCGGACTACGTGGACGTTGGCGTCTTCGGCGTACCGGCTCCGGGCAACCGCCTCGGCAGGCGGCTCGAAGTGCGCAAGGTCAGGATCACCAAGCCGGTCGAAGTGTTCGAGTTCACTGTCAGGGAGAGGCCACTGCGCGCTGGAATCGATCCTTACAACCGGCTGATCGATCGCAACCCCGGCGACAACTCGAAGAATGTGAGCGGGGGGTGAAGGCGAAGGACATTCCTGGCACCGGCGACGCAAGGGCCGCATGCTCACCTCGCGGCCGCGCTGCGCGCTCCTTGATCGCAGCCACTCGGCCACGATGACGCGGTCCATCCTCATCGTTGACGACGACCAAGCGATCCGGACCTCGCTCGTCGAAGCGCTCGCCGACGACACGACGGCGGTGAGGGCGGCGCCGGACGCCGACAGCGCGCTGGCGCTCCTCGCGCAGGCGCCGGCGGACGTCGTGCTCAGCGACGTGCGGATGCCCGGTATGGACGGCATCCAACTGCTGCGGCTGCTGCGGGAGCGGGGGCTGGCGGTGGACGTCGTGCTGATGAGTGCCTATGACGACCTGCCCACCGTGGCCATCGCGATGCGGGACGGCGCCGCGGACTTCCTCGCCAAGCCACTGGACCTGCACCAGTTGCGCGCCGTCCTCGGGCGGGTCTTCGCGGATCGGGCCACGCGCGCCCGCGCCGGCAAGGAAAGGGCGGTCGAGCGCGTCGAGTCCGCGCCGCCGGTCGAGCTGGTGGGTCGCGATCCGGGCATGATCGAGATCTACAAGCTGGTGGGTCAGGTCGCGGCGAACCGCGCCACCGTGGTGATCCGCGGCGAGAGCGGTACGGGCAAGGAGCTCATCGCGCGCGCCATCCACGCCAACTCGGCCGATCACGCGGAGCCCTTCGTGGCGGTCAACTGCACCGCGCTCCCCAGCACCTTGCTCGAATCGGAGCTGTTCGGCCACGTGCGCGGCGCGTTCACCGGCGCCGTGGGCGCGCGGCAGGGGCGCTTCGCCCTTGCCGGGCGCGGGACGATCTTCCTCGACGAGATCGGCGACACGTCGCCCGAGTTCCAGTCCAAGCTGCTGCGGGTGCTGCAGGAGCGTGAGTACTACCCCGTGGGCGCGGACCGCGCAGAGCGCACCGACGCCCGCGTCATCGCCGCGACGCACCGCAACCTCGAGCAGCTCGTGGCAGCGGGTGCGTTTCGGGAGGACCTGTACTACCGCCTGCGGGTGGTCGAACTCCTCGTGCCGCCGTTGCGCGAGCGCCCGAGTGACGTGCCGCTCCTCGCCGAGCACCTGATCGCACGGGTGAGCCGCGCGTTGGGCCGTACGCCGCCGGTGCTCGCGCCGGCCGCGCTCGCGGCGCTCAAGGCGCACGGCTGGCCCGGCAACGTGCGGGAACTCGAGAACTGCCTGACGCGCGCGGTGGTGCTCGCGACCGGCTCCGTGATCCACCCTGAACACCTGCTGCTCGGTACGTCGGGCGAACAGACGCCGGTGGACGCGACCGGGCGCCTCGTCTCCTTGACGGCGTTGGAGCGCGAACACGTGGCCCGGGTGCTGGCTGCCACCCAGGGTCATAAGGCCCGCGCCGCGGAGGTTCTTGGGGTGTCGCGACCGCGGCTCGACCGGCTCATTCGCAGACACAACCTCGACTGACACCGTCGCCGCGATGATGCGCCGCGCCCTCTCGTTTCGCGCCAAGATCCTGCTCGTGGTGCTCGCCGGCGCCGTCGTGCCGCTCGCGGTCGTGGGATTGTGGCTGACGCGGACCGCCTCGCTATCGGGTGACGCGCTTCTGCAGCGGCGTCTGGAGGGCGCACTCGATCGCCTCGCCCCGGAGATCGGCGGACGGTGGGTTCGGGTCCGCGGCGACTTGCTGTCCTTCGCCGAGGACTCGACGCGTGGCGGTCCCGACCCCGTGCTCCGCGCCCTCGTGCGCGACTCGTCCGGTGCGCCACGGTGGCGCTTCGAGCGGGGGAGCGAGGACGCGCCGGGCGCGATCACCGTGCGGCTGGCCCTGCGCGACCCGGCCGGTCGGACGCTCGGCACGGTGGAAGCCGACCTCCGTTCCCCGGCTCTCCTGGAGGGCGCCACGGCGGCCGGCGCCGCGGTCGGCGCGGCGATCGGCGCACAGGACCGCGGGAGCGGGGCGTGGCCGCTTTCGCTGCCCTTCGACCCGGTGTTGCTCGAACGGGGCCGCTTCACCTGGGGTGGAGAAGAATGGCTCGGCGTGCGGCGCGAACTGCAGGAGCCTGCGCTCATGCTGGTCGCCGCGGCACCGCTCTCGCCGTTCATCCAGCCGTTCAGGGCCGCGGCCCGTACCGGAGCCCTCGTGCTCGGCGCCGTCGCCGCCTTCTCGGTGGCGTTGGCCACGCTGCTCACCGGTCGCCTCACCCGGACGCTGTCTCGGCTGGCGGGGGTGGCGGAGGCGGTATCGCGCGGCGATCTCGATCAGCGTGTCGTTTCGACGAGCGCCGACGAGGTGGGCCGCGTGGCCCACGCCTTCAACGCGATGACCGAGAGCCTGCGCCGCACGCTGCGCGAGTTGGCGCAGCGCCAGTCGCTCGCGGCCGTCGGAGAGTTCGCCGCCAGGCTCGCCCACGAGATCCGCAACCCGCTCACCGCCATCCGTGTCGACCTCCAGAGGGTGGAGGAGGGACTACCACGCGACGCGGCGCTGCGTGCCGTGCAGGCCCGCGCGCTGCGCGAGGTGGCGCGGCTGGACCGGGCCGTCGGCGGCGCGCTCCGGATCGCTCGGAGCGGGAGCGTGGTCCTGGAACCGCTGAATCTTCGGATGCCCCTCCAGGCGGCGGCCGAGGCGGCGGCGCCGGCCTTCGCGGAGCGTGGCGCGGTCCTGGAGCCGATCCCTGCCGAGCTGGCCGACGTCCCGGTGCGGGGCGATGCGGCCGCGATCGAGCAGGTCTTCCTCAACCTGTTCCTCAACGCAGCCCAGGCGCTGGAACCGGGAGGGCGGGCCTGGGTGGAGGTGCGGCTCGATCTGGAGCACGTCACGGTCACGCTGACCGATGAAGGTGCGGGCATCGCGCCCGAGCACCGGGACCAGGCCTTCGATCCGTTCTTCTCGACCCGGCCTGGTGGAACCGGTCTCGGCCTGGCAATCGCCAGGCAGATCGTGATCGCCCACCACGGCGAGATCCGGATGGAGAGCACCGTGGGGAAGGGTACGACCGTGACCGTCGTGCTGCCCTTGAGCGGATCAGGTGAGCCGGCGCGGACGTAACGTTCAAGGTAGCCGGCGTAACGAGTCGTGACGTCCGCGACGTCGGCGGTCCGTCGCCCTGATTCCAGAACCACTTGTCTCAATGCCACTTGGCGCCTGGCGCCAGCCTGGCACGCCTGTTGAGATGGGTGGAGTGTGACTCCTTCGAGGGATCTCCGATGCGCCGCCCGATCGTCGTCACCGTAGTCGCCACCGCCGCCGTCGTCACGGGAGTGGCCGCCGCCCTGCTGGCCTGGAGCACTCCACGCCCGGCCGCGGCAACGAGCATGGTTGCCCAGGAGTCCACCAGGGTCGTCACCCGCCGCGTCTGGGCCGGCAACGACGTGAACCTCGAGGGCTCACCGTCCCCCGACGGGCGCTACCTCTCTTTCAGTGACTGGAATTCGGCGGGCGGCGAGCTCTCCATACGAGATCTCGTCGTGGGACAGAACCGGCGCGTGGCTAGCGAGGGCACGTCGAGCGGCGGCGACGGGGCCTCGGCCTTCTCACCCGACGGCCGGCGCCTCGTGTTCCGGGGGTACAACGACGGCCGGTCCGAGCTGCGGCTCATCGGCGTGGACGGCACGGGCCTGAGGGTGCTGGTTTCGGACAGCGCGATTGCCTATTTCGGCCCCCCCGATTGGGCGGCGACCGGCCGCGACATCGCCGTCGTCATCTCACACAAGGACCGCACCCACGCGCTGGCACTCGTGACGGTCGAGACCGGGGCGCTGCGCATTCTGCGGTCGTTCGACTGGCGCCAGCCGACGAGGGTGAGCGTTTCGCACGACGGGCGATTCGTCGCGTACGACTTCCCGCCCTCCGAGGAGTCGCGGGCCCGCGACGTGCACGTCGTCGCCGCGGACGGACGCTCGGAGGCGCGTGCCACGGAGCACCCGGCCAACGACGAGATCCTGGGCTGGGCCCCCGACGGTCGCACCCTCTACTTCGTGAGCGACCGCGAGGGCACCGAAGGGGTCTGGGCGCTCCCGATGCGTGAGGGACGCCCCGTCGGCGAGCCGACATCGGTGCGACGCGACTTGTGGCACTTCTCGCCGCTCGGCTTCTCCCGCGACTCGTACTTCTACGGCGTGACCCTGGAGACTGCCTCGCTGTACACCGCGGTGGTGGATCCCGAGCGCACGCAAGTGGTGGCTGCGGCGGTGGAACTCTTGCCGCGGCTGTCGACCCCTTGGGGGGCCGACTGGTCGCCGGACGGGCGCCGCGTCGCGTTCATCGTGCCGCCACGCGGGCGGGAGGCGCCATCCTCCGTGTTGGGCATCTATACTCTCGCAACAGATGAGTTTCGGCAGATACCCACGACCCTCGACTTCATCAACCAATTCGGCCGGCCGCACTGGGCTGCGGACGCGCGCTCCATCGTCGTCAGCGGCCAGCAACGCGGGCGCCGGGGGATATTCCGGATCGACCTGGCGACCGGGCGCGCGGAGCTGCTGATGCCGGGTGTCGAACCCAGTGTCTTTAGCCCCGAGCTCTCGCCCGACGGCCGGACCCTGTACTTCGTGCGAGGGCCTTTCGCTGACACGACGAACAGCGCGCTGGTGGCGCGCGATCTCGAGACGGGCGCGGAGCGTGTGCTGTGCCGGTGCTGGCCGGTTACGCTCGCGCCGTCTCCCGACGGCTCGATGCTGGCCTTCGCGCCACCGCTGAACCCCCAGGGGGGGAATTCCATCCGGCTCATTCCGGCGCAGGGCGGCCCACAACGCGTGCTGTACGAGAGTCGCACGCCCCTGGCCATCATGAACGGTTACGGCGGGCTGGCGTGGTCGCGCGACGGTCGGAGACTGCTGTTCGTGAGAAAGGGAAACGAGCCCGGCACCGGATATGACTTGATGGTGATCCCGGCGGCAGGCGGCGAGCCACGGAAGCTCCTGAGCGCGCCCCGGATCATGCACCTCCGCGTGCACCCCGATGGGCGGCGCATCATCTGGGGCGGCGGGCAGTTCCGGGCCGAGGTGTGGGTGATGGAGAACTTGCCGGGCATGAGCGCCGCCACGGGCACCGCGCCGTCGCCCCGCTGAGCGGGGAGCATCGCGTGCGGCCGCACGGGCCCGAGCCGCCGTGCTGCTGTCGGGTGACCGCCTTCCCGCGCTGGCTCACCGTGGCGGGCTGCACGCCGAGTTGACTGCGCGGCGCCAAGTCCGGGCGGGAAGCCTGCGGAGCCGTCGCCAGGTGCGCTGGTCACCGTGCGCGGTGGACGCCGCGGCTATTCGACCACGTACTGCCGCGCCGCGGACCCTACGGCCCGTGGCGCGTCGTCATCCCCACGGTCGTCGACCGGTTTCTCGCCTGCGGGCTCCTGGAGCACGGCTTCGCCCGGATCCGCTGCTCTGAGCTCGAAGCATTGATCCGACGGCTACCGGCTATCGGCTACCGGCTCCCGGCTCCCGTCGCCCGCACTCTCGCCCGCGCGGCCTCCACCGCGCGCTCCAACTCGCCCACCGCCCGCACCGCCTGCGTCGTCGGGGCGGCATCCGCGTCCTCGATGAGACCGAGCAGCCCCGTGAGCTGGCTGTTGAGCCGCCGCAGGTCGCGCTCGACGGCCGCCAGCGAATCGGCGCCTGGCCCCCCGGCCGCGCCGGGAGCCGCCGCGCCGGACGCGCGCCGCAGTCCCTGCACTTCCACCAGCAGCGCCGAGTCGGCGCGCATCGCCTCCACCACTCGGCTCGACAGCGCGAACATCCGCACCCACGCCGCCGGCGGCGTCGTGACGCGCGGGTCCATCCGCACGGCCAGCGGCTGCGTGAGCGCCTCACCCGCCGCAATGAGCCGCACGGTGTACGTCCCGGGGAGCACCCACGGCCCCACCGGCTCGCGCGGTGTGTCGCGCAGGATCGCCGCGATCGGGTAGCTGTGGCCGAGCGCCGGAGGACGCGGGTGGTGCAGGTCCCACACGAACCGGTGAGCGCCGGGCTCCGCCGAGAGGCGCTGCGGCGGGCGGATCCACCACGCCGGGAAGTTCGTGGTCGAGTCCAGCGGCTCAACCGGATCGTCGCTCGCGAAGCGCCGCACCAGCACGCCGCGGGCATCGAGGATCTCGAGCGTCACCGGCCCGGCCACGCCGGAGGGCAGCCAGTAGTCGATGACCGCCCCGTCCGGCGGGTTCGGCGCCGCGGGCTCGTCGACGGGCAGAGGCGTATCGGTGTTCATGTTCCACCGCACGCGCGTCGCGCGCGCCGGCCGGAACAGGAATGAGCCCGGCGCGGCGCCCGCCTCGGCCATCTGCCGGAGTGGCGAGATGTCGTCCAGTATCCACGCCGAGCGGCCGTGCGTGCCCACGACCAGGTCGCTCTCGTGGATCCAGAGGTCCCGCATCGAGGAGCCCGGCAGGTTGAGCCGCAGCGACTGCCAGTGGTCCCCGTCGTCGAACGAGACGT
>Ga0315297_10002235_pt1 | contig 12170 bp, 10 predicted proteins | sample YL17G15_0_MG_FD_203628 | JGI IMG/M metagenome (GOLD analysis project Ga0315297, IMG submission 203628) | Sediment microbial communities from Yellowstone Lake, YNP, Wyoming, USA - YL17G15_0 | ecosystem: Environmental > Aquatic > Freshwater > Lake > Sediment | place: USA: Wyoming | collected... | reverse complement strand
CAGTGTCCGTGCTTCTGCAGGCCTTGCTCAATACCGAGATGGCCCGCTACACGCTCGCCACGGGCGAGCCCATCTTCGCGGGCTTCATGCGCCTGGCGCCTGGCCCGCGCGTATGGGGGCCGGTCTACGCGCTCCTGCACCTGGGGCAGGTCGGCTGGCCGGGTTGGGCGCTGGCCGCCGCCTCGGCGCTCACCGCGGCCTTTCTGGGACGCCTGCCGCGCGCCGAAGACCGGGCGGTCATCCTCGGCCTCGGCTACGCGATCTTCCTCGGAGCCGTCGCGGTAACGGTGCTCGGCGGGCGCGCGCGCAGGACGGTGGAGTGGGCGGAGTGGCTCCTCATGGCCTGGACGCTCGTCTTCCTGGCGGCGCTCGCGTACTTCCTTGTGCCGTGGAGCATCTGGCGGGCCGTCGCCGCGGGCTTCGTGTCGCCCGCGCTGCCCGCGGACCCGGACGTGAGCAACTGGGTGCTCCTCGCAGCCTTCGCCGCGTACTCGGGGGCCGGCGGCACTATCAACGCGACGCTGACCCAGTGGCTACGGGACAAGGGCTTCGGCATGGGCGGCACGGTCGAAGGACGGCCGGTGGTGTTAGGTGGCGAAGTCCTCCGCTTCGCGCGCGACGGGGTGACGTTCGCGCCAACCGAGGCCAACCTCGACAAGTGGCGGCAGTGGTGGCGGTATCTGAGAGTGGATTTCTGGTATCTCTGGACAGCCGGCTGCCTCGTCGCCATGGCGCTACCCGCGCTCCTCGCGGCGCACTTCGCGGGCGCCGGAGAGATGTGGTCCGGCTTCGGCGCGCCGACCTGGCTCGCGCAGGCCATCGGGTGGCGCTCCGGCCTCGTGCTCTGGACGGTGGCGCTCCTGACCGGCTTCGCCATCCTCGGCTTGACGCAGGTGGGTATCGCCATGGGCTTCACGCGGAGCGTGACCGACATCCTGTGGACAGCGCGCGCCCGCAGCCGCGCCATCGGCAACGAAGGCGCGGCCGGGCCTCTCTATTACGTGGTGCTCATTGTCTTCGCCATCGCCGGTTGCCTTGCCATGACGCTCGGCGACCCGTTGCGGCTCATCGTGATCGGCGCGAATGTGGCGGCTCTCAACTTCGTGGTGCTATCCCTGCACACGCTCTGGGTCAACCGCACGCTGCTACCTCCCGAGCTGCGACCGTCTCTCTGGCGCGAGCTCGGCGTGCTGGCGTGCGGCCTCTTCTTCGCGGCGCTCCTGGTTCAGGTCCTCAAGGACCCGACACGGCTGCGGGCGCTTTTCTGGTAGCGCCGGGAGACGAGTTCAGCCGAGAGGCTAGTTCAGCCGGGAAGCTAGTTCAGCCGGGAAGCTAGTTCAGATCGAAGAGGAGGATCTCGGCGCTCGCGGACGCCGCAACCTCGAGTGCCTTCTCACCACTGACCGCGGCGCCGTCGCCCGCGCCGAGGGTGACTCCGTTGGCGGTGACCGCCCCGCGGGCGACGTGCAGCCAGGCGTAGCGTCCGGGCTCGAGCGCGTGACGCACCGACTCGCCCGGCTCGAGCAGCGCCGTCCAGAGGTCGGCGTCCTGGTGGATGGTGACGGCACCATCCCTGCCGTCGCGTGCCGCGATGAGACGCAGGCCGCCGTGCCGCGCCCCGGGCGGGAAGCGCTTCTCCTCGTAACCGGGCTCGAGCCCGCGCTCACGGGGCAGGAGCCAGATCTGCAGGAGGTGCACCGGCGCTTCGCGCGACGGGTTGAATTCGCTATGCGTCACGCCCGTACCGGCGCTCATCCGCTGAATGTCGCCCGGCCGGATGATGGAGCCATTGCCCATGCTGTCCTTGTGCTCGAGCGCCCCCTCGAGCACCCAGGTGAGAATCTCCATGTCCCGATGCGCGTGCGTGCCGAATCCCTCGGCCGGCTTGACGCGGTCCTCGTTGATGACGCGCAGCGACCGGAAGCCCATATGCCTGGAATCGTGGTACGAGGCGAAGGAAAACGTGTGGTACGTGTCCAGCCAGCCGTGGTCGAAGTGTCCGCGTTCCGATCCAGGCCTGACGGTGATCATGGTGCTCTGATGATCGCGCCCCGCGCGAGCACCAGCCGCACGTCGCCCAACGCGGCGATGCGCTCGGCGGGCTGCCCGGCCACGGCGAGAAGGTCGGCGGCATGGCCCTCCGCCAGCCGGCCGGTCTCGCCGTGGAGCCCCAGCGCCTCCGCCGCAACCGAGGTCGCAGACCGGATGGCCTCGAGAGGCGTCATGCCGTACTTGACCATGAGCTCGAGCTCGGGCAGCAGGCTGCCGTGGAAGTTGAGCGGTGTGCCCGAGTCCGCGCCGGCGGCGATGCGCGCGCCGGCCAAGTGGGCACGCCGGAAGCTGGCCACGTGCGCCGAGATGACGGCGTCGGACTTCCGCACCATGAAGTCGGGAATGCCCGCGGCGAGCCCACCCGCCGAGATCGCGGCGGGCGCCGCCAGCGTTGGCACGAGGAAGACGCCCTTGCGCTTCATGGCGGCGATGATCTCGTCGGTCAGAAAGATGCCGTGCTCGATGGTCGTGATGCCCGCCTCGACCGCGTCGGCGATGCCGGCGGAGCCCTGCGCATGCGCGGCCGTGCGCCGTCCCGCCTTCACGGCCTCCTCGACGGCGGCACGCATTTCCTCGAGCGTGAGCTGGGGCGAGCCGGGCTCCACACCCGGCGTCATCACACCGCCCGTTGCGATGAGCTTGATCACGTCGGCCCCCGCCTTGAGCTGCTCGCGCACGGCCTTGCGGACATCGTCGGGGCCATCGGCCTCCCGTCCGAGCCAGTTGCCGTGGCCTCCCGTCATGCAGACGGGACGCCCGGCCCCCAGGATGCGCGGCCCGGGGAACAGCCCCTCGGCGATGGCGCGGCGAACGGCGAACTCGACATACTCGCGGCCGCCCAGGTCCCGCACCGTCGTCACGCCCGCCTCGACCGTCTCCTGCGCACGCCGCAGCGCCTTGAGGGCCGTCATCGCATGAGGCTCGTCTCTCACCACGCGGACGGGATCGGCCTCGGCGCCGAGACAGAGATGCACGTGGCAGTTGATGAGGCCGGGCAGGAGCGTGCAGCCGGAGAGATCGATGCGGCGGCCGCGCGGAGCCCGCGCGTCGTCCACGACCTGCGTGATCCGGTCTCCCTCGACAACCACGGCGCGGCCGCGCACGGGCTCCACCCCGGTGCCGTCGATCAGCGCTGCGCCCACCAGCACGAGAACGTCCATAGCGCTCCTTAGAGCTTCAGGCGGGGGTCGAGCGTGTCCCGCAGTCCGTCGCCGAGCAGGTTGATACCCAGCACGGTGACCAGGATGGCGAGGCCGGGAAAGGTCGCGAGCCACCACGCCGTGGAGAGGTAGACGCGCCCGTCGGCCAGCATGCCGCCCCAGGTCGGCGTGGGCGGCTGGACGCCCAGTCCCAGGAAGGACAGCGCCGACTCGAGGACGATGACGCGCGCCATGTCGAGCGTGGCAACGACGAGCCACGGCGTGAACGCGTTCGGCAGGACGTGGCGGACGAGAATGCGCCCGTCACGGCTTCCGAGCGCGATGGCGGCCTGCACGAAGTCGCGCTCGCGGATCGAGAGCACCTCGCCGCGCACGACGCGCGCATACACCACCCACGAGGACACGCCGATGACGATGATGATATTGCGCAGACTCGGCCCCAGCACGCCGATGACGGCGATGGCCAGCAGGATGAACGGGAACGCGAGCTGGATGTCGGCCAGCCGCATGAAGAAGTCGTCCACCTTGCCGCCGAAGTAGCCTGCGACGAGACCGATCACCATCCCGAGCACGCCCGAGATGAGCACGGCCGAGAGGCCGACAACGAGGGCGATGCGGGAGCCGAAGATCACGCGCCCCAGGATGTCCCGCCCCAAGTGGTCGGTGCCGAGCGGGTGCACGTGCCCGGCGGCGTTCTGCCACCCGGGCTCCTTCAGCCGCTGATTGATGTCCTGCTCCAGCGGGTCGAAGGGCGTGATCCAGGGCGCGAAGACCGCCGCGAGCAGCACGATAATCACCACACCCAGGCCGAAGAGCGCCGTGCGGCGCCGGGCGAGACGCCTGAGCGCCACCAGCCCGTGCCGCTCCTCGCCGGTGGCCAGGACCGGCAGCGCTCCCGCGGTGGTTCCATTCGGCGGAGCCATCAGCGGAACCTGATCCGCGGATCAAGCCAGGTATAGGCCAGGTCGACGATGAAGTTCAGGAAGACGAAGGTGCTGGCAAGGATGAAGACGGCCGCCTGCACCACGGGGTAGTCGCGGTTGAAGATGGCCTGCACCGAGAGGCGCCCCACGCCGGGCCAGGCGAAGATGGTCTCGGTGATCACGGAGCCCCCGAGCAGCGTGCCGAGCTCGATCCCGACGATCGTGACGATGGGGATGGAGGCGTTCTTGAGCGCGTGCTTCCAGACCACCGGCTGTTCGCTGACTCCTTTGGCGCGCGCGGTGCGGATATAGTCCTGCCCCAGCACCTCGAGCATGCCGGAGCGCGTGAGCCGCGTGATCCGCGCCGTGGTGAAGAGCCCCAGGGTCACGGCCGGCAGGATGAGATGCTGGAGCCCGCCGCGCCCCGATGAAGGCAACCAGTTGAGCCGTACCGAGAAGACCAGGATCAACATGATGCCGAGCCAGAAGGTCGGCATGGCCTGCCCCAGAAGCGCGACGACGGTGGACACGTAGTCGACCGCCGTGTTTCGCTTCATCGCCGAGATGATGCCCGCGGGGACGGCGAGGCACAGCGCGAGGAGAAGCCCGGCCCCGGCCAGCTGGAAGGTGGCCGGGAGCCGCTCGAGAACCAGATGCATGGCGGGCTCACCATGGCGCAGCGACTCGCCGAAGTTACCCTGCAGCGCACCCTTGAGGAAGCGGGCGTACTGGACGATCCACGGGTCGTCGAAGCCCATGGCCGTCCGGAAGCGCGCCACGTCCTCGGCCGTCGCATCCGGCGGCAGAAGCAGCGCGGCCGGATCGCCGGTCAGGTGAAGGATCATGAACACGACGATCGATACGCCGAAAAGGACGAGGACGGCCTGCCACAACCGCCGCAGGACATAGGATTTCATTTAGATGCGGGGGCCTCGAAATGGCCCCCGCACTCCCCCCGTCTTGCGCCCGCGCGCCCTCATCGGGCGCGCACCGCTCGCGGTACCCGTGGTCATGCGCTCGCTTCCCGCGTTCGGTCCAGTTCGAGGCGGGCAACCGCTTCGATGTGCGGCGTCTGCGGAAACATATCGACGGGCTGCACCCACTCCACGCGATAGCCCCCGCGCGCGAGCTCGCCCAGGTCCCGAGCCAGCGTCGCGGGGTTGCACGACACGTAGACGATGCGCTCCGGCGCCAACTGCACGAGCGCGCGCAGCGCCTTCGGGTGGAAGCCCGCCCGCGGCGGGTCCGCCACGACCACCTGCGCGCTCACGCCCTGGGCGATCAGCTGCGGCAGCACGAAGCGGACTTCCCCAGCGAGAAACGTGCAGTTGACGATGCCGTTGGCCGCGGCATTGCGGGCGGCGTCGGCCACTGCGGCCTGCGCCAGCTCGATGCCGTATACCTGCCGGCAGCGCCGCGCGAGCTGCAGGCTGATGGCGCCGGTGCCGGCGTAGAGGTCCAAGACGGTCTCGCCACCGGAGAGACCCGCCGAGTCGAGCACGAGGGCAAAGAGCCGTTCGGCCTGCGCCGTATTGGTCTGGAAAAAGGAATTCGCCGAGACCTGGAACTCGATCCCGCCCAGCGATTCCCGGATATGGTCGCGGCCGCCAAGCAGATGCTCTTCGACACCGATGGCCACGCTGGCCTTCTTGGGATTGACGTTCATCACGACACTCGTGGTACGGGGCACGAGCGCGCCGAGCCTATCGGCCAGCGGCGCCAGCTCCGACACGGCCGGCGAGGACGTGACGATATTCACCATGGTCTCGCCGGTCCTGCACCCCTCCCGCAGCATGAGGAAGCGCAGGAGCCCCTCGCCCGAGTCCTGGTCCCAGGCGCTCAACCCGCTCTCCGCAAAGAAGCGGCGCGCCTCGCCGAGCTGGGCGTTCATACGATCAGACTGGAGCAGGCAACGCTCGACGTCCAGGACCGAGTCGTAGCGCTCCGCCTCGTGCAGGCCGACCGTCAGGCCTAGGCGACCTCTGGCGCGGGCCACGGTGAACTCCATCTTGTTCCGGTACCCATAGGTGGCCTCGGCGGCCAGGATGGAGCGTACCTCTACCGAACCAAGCCCGCCGATACGCTCGAGCGCGTCGACGACCTGCTTGGATTTGAACGCGAGCTGCGCCTGGTAGTCCACGTGCTGCAGCCGGCAACCGCCACAGCGCCCGAAGTACGGGCACGGCGCTTCGACCCTGTGCGGCGACGGCACCTCAATGGCCTCGATGGTGCCGCGCCCAAAGCGCGAGCGGGCCTGGTCGAGGCGGACGCGGAGACGGTCCCCAGGGATGCCCCCCCGAACGAAAACCACGTAGCCGTCCGCCCGGCCGACGCCCTCGCCTCCGAACGCGAGGTCGTCGATAGTGACGGACAGGCTCTGACCACGCTGGGGGTGCGCCATGGCAGCGCCATGATAAGGGCGGCCCCTGGGGGAGTCAATTTGGCGCGTACTTACCCCTCAGGTATCTCCGTGTGGCAGCGGGGGGGAGCCTCAAGTATGATGTCCTTTACGATGGGTACGCGAAGCGGCCGTAGTCCTGTGAGGGTCGGCAACCTGCTGACCAAGGCTGTCCCGGCGCTGGCCGAGCGGCTGCTTGAAGAGGCGATACGCCGGGAGTGGCCGCAGGCAGTCGGGCTCGATGCCGCGCGCCGGTCCCGCCCCATGGGGCTTCGCCAGGGCACCCTCGAGGTCAGCGTGGACAATTCCCCGTGGCTGCAGGAGTTGACGCTGCGCTCGGCCGCGATCGCCGCCACGCTCCAGGAGCGGCACGGCGCAGCAGTGAGCGGTGTGCGATTCGTGCTGGCGACACAGCCCCCGGGTGCCGTCTCGGCCAAGAAGCCCGATCGCTCGAAGACTGGTGTTCCCCCGCGACAGCTGAGCGCCGAGGAGGCGCGGCAGGTGGACGACGCGGCCCGACATCTCGCCGATCACGGGCTCGCCACGGCGTTCAGACGCCTTCTGACCAAGGACTTGCTGGCGCGCGGTGAGCGTCGCGCATCCGCCGCTTCGGAGCAACCATGACCCGATTGTGGATCGTCCTCCTTGCCGCGATCACCTTCTCGGGCTGCGTCTCGACGCAGCCCCAGAGCGCCGCCGATTCCACCGAGACGTCGGCGGAGGCGGTGGCCCCGCAGATTCGCGATCCGCGCGCCGCCGCGTACTACTACTACTCCATCGCCCAGATGAATGCGCGCGCGGGCCGGAACCAGGAGGCCATCGCGGCGCTCCGCCAGGCCATCGACCGCGACCGTGACACGGCGGCGCTGTGGGTCCAGCTCGCCCAGTGGCTGGCGCGGGCCAATGAGCCGGCGAAGGCCGTGGAGGCGGCGCAGAAGGCCATCGCCCTCGAGCCGACCAATGCGGCGCCCCACCTCACGCTGGCGGAGATTTTCCGGCGCCAGCGCCGTTTCGCCGATGCCGAGGGTGAGCTCGAGAAGGCCATCCAGCTGGCGCCCAAGTCGTCAGAAGCCTATATCGCGCTCGCCCAGCAGCACATCGAGCAGCGCCAGTTTGACAAAGCGCGCGCGGTCCTGCTGCGCCTCGTCGCCGTGCAGCCCAACTCGGCCCAGGCGCAGCATCTCCTCGGCCGTGTCGCCATCGAGAGTGAGCAGTGGGACGAGGCCATCACCCGCCTCAAGCGAGCCGTCGAGCTCGACACCGACATGGACGCCGCGTGGATGGCCCTGGGCTTCGTCTACGAGACGCGGCAACAGCCGGAGGAGGCGCTCAAGGTCTACCGCCAGGCGCTACAGACGAATCCGGACAATATCGCGTTCGTCGAGAGGCTGGGCGACGTGCTCGTGCGGCTCGGCCGCTTCAAGGAGGCGCAGCAGGAGGTCGAGGCGCTGGCGGAGTCCGCGCCGCGGGATCCGCGCATCTGGATGAAGCTCGGCGCGATCTACTACGAGCAGAAGCAGTGGGACCGTGCCGTGTCCGCCTTCCAGAACGCCGTCGGCATCGAGCCGACCAATCTCCGGGCGCGCTATTTCCTGGCGACGGCGCTCATGGACGCCAACCGGGACGCCGAGGCGCTCGTGGAGCTCGAGAAGATCCTCGCCGCCGACCCGCGCGCCGTGGACGCCCGCGTCCAGCTGGCCTTCCTCCACGGCCGGGCCAAGCGCCACGAGGAATCGATCCGCGTGCTGCAGGAGGCCGTCAATCTCGAGCCCAAGCGGGCCGAGCTCTTTCTCTACCTCGGCACCGCCTACTTCCGCGCGCAGCAGTACGACCGCGCGCTGGCCGCGCTCCAGGAGGGGCTGAGCCTCGACGACAAGAACAAGGACCTCATCTTCCAGACCGGTGTCGTCTACGAGAAGCAGGGGCGCTTCGACGACTCCGTGACCGCCTTCCGCCGCGTGCTCGTGCTCGACCCGAAGCATGCCGAGTCCTACAACTACATCGGCTACATGTACGCCGAGCGCGGCCAGAATCTCACGGAGGCCGTGCAGCTGATCAAGCGCGCGCTCGACCTGGACCCCCAGAACGGGTACTTCATCGACAGCCTGGGGTGGGCGTATTACCAGCAGGGCCGCTACTCCGAAGCGGCCACCGAGCTTCAGCGCGCCGTAGGTCTCGCCAAGGAGGATCCGGTCATCCTCGACCACCTGGGCGACGCCTACTTCAAGACCGGGCGCACCGACGAGGCCATCGCCACGTGGGAACGGGCGCTCAAGGCGGACAAGCCGGATACCGAGGCTGCCGTGTACGAGTCCGTGAAGAAGAAGCTCGGCGAGGCGCAAGAGAAAGCCCGGCGATCCAAGGGCGGTGACCGTCCCAAGGCCGAGCAGAAGTAAGTTCGCCGGCCTGCTGCTGGGCGCGCTCGCGCTGCCGGTTATCGCCATGTCGGGCGGCTGCGCCTCGCTTCCGCCGCGCCAGCCGCTGCCGCCCGATGTCCTCACCGCCCGCGCCGAGATCGAGGCCCGGTGGCGCGAGTTTCGCGACCTCCGTTCCCTGACCGAGATCACGATTCGCCGCGCCGGACGCGCCGATCGCCTCTCTGGAGTCCTCTTGCTGCGCGCGCCCGCTTCGCTCCGCTTCGAGGCGCTGGCGCCGTTCGGGCCGCCCCTCCTGGTCGTCGCCTCCGATCCCGAAAGCGTCACGCTCTGGGAGGTCGCGCAAGAGCGCGCCTTCATCGGGCGCGCCACGCCGGACGCGAACCGGCGCTGGCTGGGACTGGCTCTGGGATCCGAAGAGCTGGTCGCCCTCCTCGCGGGCTATGCCCTGCCCGCGCCCGACCCGCTTTCCGGCGCCATGCTGGCGGCCGACGATATCGGGCCGTCGATAGCCTTCGAGACGGCCGACGGCCGCCAGCGCATCTGGCTCGATGCGGCATCGGGCGAAGCGCGACAGGTCGAGTGGACGGGCGGGTCGCAGCCGGCACGGGCCGTCTTCTCCGGGAACGGCGTCCGGCTGTCCACCCTCGACGGCAAGCTCGACGTGTCCGTAGCCTACCGCGACCCTCAGCGCGACACTGGTTTCGACCCCGAGCTGCTCAGGTTGACTGTGCCGCAAGGTGTGAGAATCCTAGACTTCCGTTGACCGTTCCCAGCCAGCCGTGGTAGCCTTTACCGCTTTGTTGAAGCGGCCGAGGAGCGCCCGACGGGTGGTGCTGCAAACCCCGGCCAAGGTCAACCTGGTCCTCGAGGTCCTGGGCAAGCGTCCCGACGGCTACCACGAGTTGTCCACTGTGATGCAGGCGGTGGATCTCTTTGATCGTTTGACGGTGGAGGCGGCGGGGACCATTACGCTCGAGACGAGCGAGCCAGACCTGCCCACCGATGACCGCAACCTGGTCATGCGCGCGGCCCGGCTGCTACGGGACACTGCGGGGGTGGAGGCTGGAGCGCGGATCGTGCTCGACAAGCGCATCCCGGTCGCGGCTGGGCTTGGCGGTGGGTCGAGCGACGCCGCGGCCACGCTCTGGGGGCTCAATCGGCTCTGGGGGCTTCGCTGGCGCCGCGAGCGTCTCGTGGAGCTGGCGGTGAGGCTCGGGATGGACGTGCCGTTTTTCCTCGGGCGTGGACGCGCGCTTGGTACGTCGCGCGGAGAAGTGCTGAGGCGGCTGCCGGGCGTGGGCGGCTACGCGATGGTGCTCGTCAATCCGGGCGTGGGGCTGTCCACGCAGGAAGTGTACGGGCGGGTGCCCCAGGGGTGGCGGGCAGAGGCGGAGGGCACGAGACGGATGCTGGATGCGCTCAAAGGGCGGAATGTCGTCCGGGTGGCGGCGGCCTTGACGAACCACCTGGAGCTCTGGGTCGAGCCGGTGATGCCCGTGATCGGAAGGATGAAGGCGGCGTTGCTGGCAGCGGGCGCGCTGGGAGCGGCGATGTCGGGCAGCGGTCCGACGGTGTTCGGCTTGGCGCGATCGCTGGATCAGGCGCAGCAAATCCAGCGCCGTGTGAACCGTGCGGGCTGGTCGGCCTGGGCCGTAAGGACGAATTCTGGCGCCGCGATTCGAATCATCTGAGGCGATTGGGGCGTCGTCCAGTGGTAGGACGCGGGGCTTTGGACCCCGCAACGGAGGTTCGATCCCTCCCGCCCCAGCCAAGATACGCTGGGACAGCATGGAGAGCGAGGCGAGATGGGTTACGGACTGAAGCTGTTCTCGGGGAATGCGAACCGTCCCCTGGCCGAGGAGATCGCGAAGACGCTCCAGCTCCCGCTGGGTGATGCGGACGTCTCGCACTTCTCGGACGGCGAGGTCTATGTCCAGATCAACGAGAACGTCCGCGGCCAGGACGTGTTCGTGATCCAGCCCACCTGTCCGCCCGTGAACAACCACCTGATGGAGCTTCTGGTGATGCTGGACGCCTTCAAGCGCGCCTCAGCCAGACGCATCACCGCGGTCCTGCCCTACTACGGTTACGGCCGCCAGGATCGCAAGGTGATGCCCCGGGTGCCGATCACCGCCAAGCTCGTGGCCGACTTGATCACGGTGGCCGGCGCCCAGCGACTGCTCGCCATCGACCTGCACGCCGGGCAGATCCAGGGCTTCTTCGACATCCCGGTGGACCACCTCTTCGCCGCCCCGCCCGTCATCGTCGACTACCTGGCGAAGAAGGACCTCAAGGACCCCGTCCTGGTCTCTCCCGATGCGGGCGGCGTCGAGCGCGCGCGGGCCATCGCCAAGCGGCTCAAGGCCGGGCTCGCCATCATCGACAAGCGCCGCGATGGCGCCAACGTCGCCGTCTTCATGCACCTGATCGGCGACGTCCAGGGCAAAGACGTGGTGATCATCGACGACATGATCGACACCGCGGGCACCCTTCTCCAGGCCGTGGACGCTCTCAAGCGGGAGGGCGCGCGCCGTATCCTGGCGGCGGCCGTCCACGGCGTTCTCTCGGGCCCCGCCATCGATCGCATCGAGAATTCGGAGCTGGAAGAGGTCATCATCACCAACTCGGTGCCGCTGACGCCCGAGAAGGCCAATCGGAAAATCCACGTGCTGTCGGTGGCGCCGCTGCTCGCGGAGGCCATCCGCCGCATCCACGACGAGGAGTCGGTGTCGACTCTCTTCGTCTAACTCAAGAGTGAAGGAGCGATTGCGTCATGGAGATTCGTGAGCTGACCGTCGCGCCCCGCGAGGGCGTGGGTAAGGGCAGGGCCAAACGGATGCGGCGTTCGGGCAAGACCCCGGGCATCCTTTACGGGGGTACCAGCCCCGTCAACATCGCCGTGGACGCGCGGGAGGTCTTCCGCATCATCCAAGGCCACGAAGGCAGCACGCAGCTGCTGAAGCTGACCTTCGCCCAGACGAGCGACACCCGGATGGCCATCATCCGCGACATGCAGTTCGATCCGGTCTCTGACAACCTGGTCCACCTGGACCTCCAGGAAGTGGCCATGGACAAGCCCATCCAGGTGACCATTGCCCTGCACCACGTCGGCGAGCCGATCGGAGTGCGCGACACCCAGGGCATCCTCGAAATGGTGCTGCGCGAGATCCAGGTCTCCTGTCTGCCCGGCAATATCCCCGACGACATCAAGGCCGACGTCTCGGGTCTCGCGATCGGCGACGTGCTGATCGTAGGCGAC
>Ga0315297_10002233_pt1 | contig 12170 bp, 12 predicted proteins | sample YL17G15_0_MG_FD_203628 | JGI IMG/M metagenome (GOLD analysis project Ga0315297, IMG submission 203628) | Sediment microbial communities from Yellowstone Lake, YNP, Wyoming, USA - YL17G15_0 | ecosystem: Environmental > Aquatic > Freshwater > Lake > Sediment | place: USA: Wyoming | collected... | reverse complement strand
CCACTGACGTGCAGCTGCAGCAGTTCCTCGCCTCCCACCCCGAAAAATTCGTCGAGCCCGCGCGAGTCACGTTCCAGCAGGTATTCGTGAATGCCGAAAAGCGCGGCGACGCGGCGCGGCGCGATGCCGAGCGGATACTGGCGGAACTCCAGTCCGGTCGCGTCCCGGCGAGTCCGGCCGAGGCGGGCGACCCGACTCTGTTGCCCGCGGGCCTCGAGGACGCCTCCCCGCAGGAAATCTCCGGCAGCTTCGGCGAGGAGTTCGGCAAGCAGTTGGACGCCGCGCCGATTGGCCAATGGACCGGACCAATTGGATCAACGTTCGGTCTGCATCTCGTGCGGGTCAGCGCGCGCAGCACCGGCGTGTTACCCAAGCTGACCGACATCCGACCCGTGGTCGTGCGCGAGTGGCAGGCGCAGCAGCGCACTCAAGCGGGCGAATCCTTCTACTCGTCGCTGCGCTCCAAGTACGAGGTCCGCTACGAAGGCGAAATCGGGCAAATGCTGCGGCAAGCCCAGCAAGCGGCGAACGAGGCCAGCAAAAAATGACGAAGCAGGTCCTCGGCGCGCTCGTGTTGCTGGCGATCGGCACCTGGTGGCCGGTCGCACACGCGCACGAGGTGCGTCCCGGATTTCTGGAGATTCGCGCCGTCGGCAGCGGTACCTTCGACGTGCTCTGGAAGGTTCCCGCCAACGGCGAGTACCGCCTGGCGATGTACGTAAAGCTGCCGGCGAAGTGCATGGGCGCGCCTTCGTCCGGCACATTCACGGGCGGGGCGTTCGTCGAGCGCTGGCGAGCCACCTGTCCCGGTGGCCTCATCGGGCAGCGCGTCGCCATCGACGGACTCAGTGCAACGCGCACGGACGTTCTGGCTCGGTTCATTCGCGAGGACGCGACCACGCAGACCGTGCGGCTCACACCGGAGGACACCTCATTCGAGGTCACGGCGGAGCCGGACGCCTGGCAGGTCGCCAAGACATATCTGCTGCTCGGCATCGAGCACATTTTGCTAGGCATCGATCACCTGCTGTTCGTGCTCGGACTCCTCTTCCTCGTCGGCAGCTGGCGCCGGTTGGTGGCTACAGTGACTGCGTTTACGCTGGCCCACAGCATCACGCTGGCCGCAGCGACGCTCGGGCTCGTGCACGTGCGACAGACGCCGATCGAGGCTGCCATTGCGCTCAGTGTGATGTTCGTGGCGGCCGAAATCCTCCACCAGGCGAGGGGCCAATCCGGGCTCACGACGCGTGCACCCTGGGTCGTCGCCTTCATATTCGGGCTGCTGCACGGCTTCGGCTTCGCGGGCGCGCTGCGCGAGGTTGGCCTGCCACAGTCGGACATCCCGATCGCATTGCTGTTCTTCAACGTCGGCGTGGAGGTCGGGCAACTGATGTTCATCGCGGCAGTTGTGACCGCTCTTTCGCTGGCGTCGCGGCTCATGGGCAAAGGGGCCAAGAGCGAGCGCGGGCCATGGCAGGCAGAAGCGTTGATCCGCACGCCGGTGGCCTACGTCGTTGGGTCGACCGCGGCCTTCTGGGTCGTGCAGCGAGTAGTCGCGTTCTGGGCGTAGGAGCCGGACGCCAATTCAATTTTCACTGTGGGAGCAAGAGACCATGTCACTTCCTGAAGCCTTCACTCACCAGGACAAGCTGCTCACCGTCGACACCAATATCAGCAAGTTCCTCGGGGGCCTGCTGCATCCCGGCATCAAGGCACACCCGCTGTTCCTCGATCCGTACAACGGCGTCTGGGTGCTGCGCGTCAAGTTCGCGCCCGGCGTCACGCTGCCGCTGCACTTTCACACCGGCGCGGTGCACCTCTACACGATGTCCGGCTGCTGGTACTACACCGAATATCCGGACCAGAAACAGACGGCCGGTTGCTACATCTTCGAGCCGGGTGGTTCGATACACGAATTCAACACGCCGGCCAGCAACACCGAGGACACGGACACCTTCATGGTCGTCTTCGGCGCCAACGTCAATTTCCTGAAGGACGGCACCTACATCAACATGATGGATGCCAGCCTGATCAAGGCGTTCGCCGACCAGGGCATCAAGGACCAGGGACTGACCAAGATGAACTACATCTCGGCGCAGATTCCGAAGTACACGCGCTGACCGCGTCGCGGAGTGCCAAGTGACTGGCGCCCGAGATCAAATGCCGGGAAAGCGCGCGCTGTAGGCGCGCTTCCTCACGGGGGACACCGAGAAATCAATGCAGTGCAAAACAGCTTTCGTCACAGGGGGCGGCAGCGGCATCGGCCTGGCGCTGGCTGAGACACTGGCGCGGCCTGGGGCACGCATCGCCGCGTTCGATTTAAGGTTCTCCGACGCGGCGCGCGCACGGCTGCGCAAGGTCTGCCCGGAGGCGGTGTTCTTCGAGGTCGACGTCCGCGATGCCGCAGGCGTCGACGCCGCTGTAAGAAAGGCCGTCGAACAGATCGGCGCGCCCGAGGTGGCCATCAACTCGGCCGGCGTGCAGGTGGCCCGCCCGTTCCTCGAAATCTCGAGCGAGCGTTACGATTTCGTCGTCGATATCAATCTCAAGGGCAGCCGGAACTTTGCCGCGGCCGTCCTGCAGCACATGCACCACGGCGGGCACCTCGCGCTCGTGGCGTCGATCGCCGGCGTCGTCAGCAACTACGGCTACGCGGCCTACAGCTCGTCCAAGTTCGGCGTCGTCGGGCTCGCCTCGGCGCTGCGCATCGAATGCAAGACCCAGGGCATCGCGGTTTCCGTCATCTGCCCGCCGGAAGTCGAAACGCCGATGGTGGAGGAGGAGCGCCGCACGGCACCCGCGATCACGATGCAGACCAAGCAGTTTGCCGGCACGGTCACGCTGGACGATCTCTGCGCGCAGGTCATGCATGGGCTTGAACGGGGCCGCTTCATGATCGTTCCCGGCAGCTGGCGCGCGCGGCTCACCGTGTTCCTCGGGCGCACCTTCCCGCGGCTTCTGGCCCGGATCACGGACAGGATGGTCGCGCAGGGATTGCGGACTCACTGACGCGCCTGCATCCGCCGCGGTTACCATGGCACAGCAACTCGACCAGATTGCCTTCTCCGTCGTCGACGTGCGGCGCACCGAGCGCTGGTTCCGCGATGCTTTCGGTTTTATTCCGGCCGGTGGCACGCGGTCCTTCCGCGGCTGGGGTGCGCGGCATGTCCAGGGCCTGCCGGGCGCCGCTTCGACCTGCTGGTGGCTGGTCGATCGCAGCGAGCATTTCCAGATAGAGCTGTTCCAGTTCGAGGCCCCGCTCGCGAGATTGATGCCGGCCGACTACCGGCCGTGCGATGTCGGTTATTCGCGCGTCGGATTCTGGGTGCAGGAATTCGACTCCACGCTCGAGCGGCTGGTGCAACTCGGCACGCCGCCGCTCACGGCGCCGGTCGGCAAGGCCGGCGAGCGTCGGGTATGCGTGTGTAACCCCGAGGGCGTGTTCATCGAAGTGATGGAAGATGACCCGCTGCGCGGCCGTACCCGCGATGCGCGACCGGACTGCCGGGTGGCGGCACGCTCGGTAACGCTGTCCGTTTCCGATCTCGAAAAGTCCAGGCGCTTTTTCATGGGCGCACTCGGCATGCCGGAGTCGGCGGCGGCGCTGCGGTGCCCGGAGCATGAAGCACTCTGGGGGCTGGCCGGTGCCACGACTCGCAGCGTGGTGCTCGATGCGGGCAACGTGCTGGTCGAACTCGTGCAGTACCTCGATCCCGTCGGCAAGCCTTGGCCGGAGGGGCACCGCATCAGCGACCAGGGCATCCTCAATATCGCCTTCGGCTACCGCAAGATGCGCGACATGATGGATTCCTACCATCGCAGTCGAATCGCCGGCGCCCGACCGAATGGCTTTCCGCTGCACGTCGTCAACTGGGGCGTCGTGTACGTGAACGATGAGCAGGAATTCAGCGTGGAACTGTTGTGGGTGAATCCGCGCTGGGACGCGCGGATGGGATTCGTGCCGCTGCCGCTCGAGAAGCGGCCGCTGCCGGACACGCACCGCGTCGCACACACCGTAAGAATTGCGGCCCCGACGGATCGCGTCTGGAACCTCGTCACGGACCACCGCGGAATGCCGAAGTGGTTTCCGCTCGATACCGTGACGTTGGAGCGCGAGGGGCGCCCGGCGCCGAACGGCGTCGGCGCCGAGCGCGCGATACGGGGCCCGCAGATGAACCTGCGCGAGCAGGTGCTCGGGTGGGAGCCGCAGCGCTCGCTCGATTATCGGCTGATGGAAGGTGCGCCGATCTCCTGCCACCAGGGTCGGGTGGAGATGAAACCGGTCGACGGCGGAACCGAACTCACGTGGAGCATCCGGTATCGCGCGAAGATTCCCGGCACGTCGGGGATCGTCAAGCGCGCCCTGGACAAGATGCTGGGCGACGCGCTGCCGCGGCTCAAGAAACTGGCCGAGTCGGGTTGATCAACCCAGGTTGATCTGGCGCCAGTTGCGCGGCGAGACACCGAACTCGCGGTGGAACGAACGCGCGAACGCCAACGGCGGTGCGCGCGAGTACTTCAAGAACGGACTGCTGACCGAAGACTTCGCGCTCGTGGCCTGGCCCGCCGACCACCAGGTCAGCGGCGTAATGACGTTCATCGTCGATCAGGACGGCGTCGTCTTCCAGAAGGACCTCGGCGAGAACACTGCGGCTACGGCGGCCGCGATGGTGTCGTTCGATCCCGACAGTTCCTGGGTGGCGGTGACCGACGAGTCATCCGGCACCTGAAGGCCCCCCCACCGCGGGGCCAGTCCAGAATCACTCAGCTGCGGTTGAGCCCTGGTCTGGTCCCGCGGTTTTCACCCTGACCTTCACAGCGGCCACTTCCAGTCGCGCTCGGCGGCGCGATCGATGCCGTGCTGGTGCGCGTAGTTGCGGCATTCGATCTGCAGGTCGCGCAGCCTCTCCTTCACGTGCGCCCCAGCCACCTGCAATCGCGGCACGCGATCGATCGCGTCGATCGCGAGGCTGAAACGATCCACCTCGTTGTTGATCGCGAGCTCGAGTGGCGTGTTGATGTTGCCGATCTCCTTGTAGCCGCGCACGTGCAGGTTCGGATGATTGTGGCGGCGATAGGCGAGGCGGTGGATCAGCCAGGGATAGCCGTGGAAATTGAAGATAATCGGCTTGTCGGTCGTGAACAGCGTGTCGAAGTCGCGGTCGGAGAGCCCGTGCGGGTGCTCCTTCGGCGGCGTCAATTTGTAGAGATCGACCACGTTGACGAAACGGATCTTAAGGTCCGGGAAGTGCTGGCGCAGCAGCACGGTCGCCGCGAGCGCCTCCTGAGTGGCGACGTCGCCGCAACCCGCCATCACCACGTCCGGCTCCGCGCCCTGGTCGGTGCTCGCCCAGTCCCAGATGCCGATGCCCTTGGTGCAGTGCTTGATCGCCGCGTCCATGTCGAGGAACTGCAGGTGCTTCTGCTTGTCGCACACGATGACGTTGATGTCGTCGGTACTGCGCAGGCAATGGTCCGCCACCGACAGCAGGCAGTTCGAATCCGGCGGCAGATAGATGCGCGTCACCGTCGGACTCTTGTTGACCACCACGTCGAGGAATCCCGGGTCCTGGTGCGTGAAACCGTTGTGATCCTGGCGCCAGACGGTCGAGGTGATCAGCAGGTTCAACGATGACACCGGCGCTCGCCATGGGATTTCCTCGCAGATGTCGAGCCACTTGGCGTGCTGGTTGAACATCGAGTCGATGACGTGCACGAAGGCTTCGTACGTCGAGAAGAAGCCGTGGCGCCCGGTGAGGAGATACCCTTCGAGCCAGCCCTCGAGCGTGTGTTCGGAGAGCATTTCCATCACGCGGCCGTCGGGGGACAACTGCCCGCCATCCGCGTCCACCGGCAGGTAGTCCGCGAGCCAGGTCTTCTTGCTCGCCTCGTACACGGCGTCGAGCTTGTTCGAGCTCGTCTCGTCGGGTCCGAACACGCGGAAGTTGGTGGGGTTCAGCCGCAGGATGTCGCGCAGCAGTTCGCCGAGCCTGCGGGTGTTCTCCGCCTCCGACGCGCCGGGCTTTTTCACCGGCACGGCGTAGTCGCGGAAATCCGGCATGCGCAACGCTTTGCGCAGCTGCCCGCCGTTGGCGTGCGGGTTGGCGCTCATGCGGCGCACGCCCTTCGGCGCCAGCTCGCGCAGTTCGTCGATCAATCGTCCGCGGGCGTCGAAGAGCTGGTCCGGCCGGTAGCTCTTCATCCATTTCTCGAGCAGCTTCAGGTTCTGCGGGTTGTCGCGCACGTCGGCCATCGGCACCTGGTGCGCGCGCCAGTAACCCTCGACTGCGTGGCCGTTGACTTTCTTCGGCCCCGTCCAGCCTTTTGGACTGCGCAGCACGATCATCGGCCAGCGCGCGCGCTTGGCTTTGCCGGTCTTGCGCGCCTCCTGCTGGATGCGGCGGATGTCCTGCACGCAGCGCTCCATCGTCCCGGCCATGAGCTCGTGCATCGTCTCGGGATCGTCGCCCTCGACGAAATGCGGCGTCCAGCCGTAGCCGCGGAACAGCGAGTCGAGTTCTTCGTGCGAGATGCGCGCGAGGATCGTCGGGTTGTTGATCTTGTAGCCGTTCAGGTGCAGCACCGGCAGCACCGCGCCGTCGCGCACCGGGTTCAGGAACTTGTTCGAGTGCCACGCGGTGGCGAGAGGCCCGGTTTCGGATTCGCCGTCACCGACCACCACGGTCACCAGCAGGTCCGGATTGTCGAAAGCCGCGCCGAATGCGTGCGAAACGCTATAACCGAGTTCGCCGCCTTCGTGGATCGATCCGGGCGTCTCGGGCGTGCAGTGGCTGCCGATGCCGCCGGGGAACGAGAATTCCTTGAAGAACTCGCGCATGCCCTCGGCATCCTCGCCCTTGTTCGGGTAGATCTCGGAGTAAGTGCTCTCGAGGTAGACGGGCCCCAGCACACCGGGCGCGCCGTGCCCTGGTCCCGCCAGGAAGATCGCGTTGAGATCGTACTTGTTGATCAGCCGGTTGAGGTGCACGTAGGTGAATGCCAGCCCGGGACTCGCGCCCCAATGGCCGAGCAGGCGGTTCTTGATGTGCTCGGGCTTGAGCGGCTGGCGCAGGAGCGGGTTCTCCTGCAGGTAGATCATGCCCACCGCGAGGTAGTTGCAGGCCCGCCAGTAGGCATCGATCCTGTGCAGCTCGGCGGCGCTCAGCGGCTGCGAACGTCGGTTCTGGTCGGAGCGGGCCCTGGCCATGATTCTCTCCTGGCGGCCTGCGTGCCGCGTCGTGGGAAGGCTGAGATTACCGCTTGCCGGCCCAAGTTGGCACGCCAATGCGACAATCGCTATGGCATTGTTGTCGAGATTTCGGAGACTGATGCGATGCAGATTCACACACGTGCCGCGCGCCGCCGCGTCTGTCCGCGAACGGTGGCCACCGGGTTCGTCGCGGTGCTGGTCGTGCTGTTCGGTGGCGCGCGCGAGGCTGCGGCCGCACCGAAGACAGACATTATGGTGATGATCAACGGCGATCGAATCACCGGCGAAATCAAGGGCTTGGAGCACAACCAGCTGCGCGTCAGCACGAGCCACATGGGCACGATCTACATCGAATGGGACAAGGTCGCACGCGTGCAGACGAATCAGTACCTGCTGCTCGAGCGCTCCGATGGCGTGCGATATTACGGGCAACTCCTCGCCAGCGAAGAGGACTCCCGCCTGCAGGTCCGCCGCGACCCGGGCAAGCGCGCCGACAGCGTGGAAATGGCCGGCGTGGTGCGCGCGCAGCCCATCGAGGGCGGGGACTTGATCGACCGCCTCGATGGCTACGTCAGCGCCGGCCTGGATTTCACCAAGGCGAGCGAGCGGCGGAGCTTCGACTTCGCCGGCGGCCTGTCGTCGCGCACGCGCATCCGGGAATGGTCGCTCGACGGTTCCGCCAATGTCACCGACGACAGTGCCGGGGCGACGAGCGAGCGCTATAGCCTGCAGGGGTCCTGGCGGCGGCTGCTGCAGAAACGCGACTTCTACTCTGGCTTCGGCGCGCTGGAGCGCAACACCGAACTCGACCTCAATCTACGAACCCTGGTGGGCGCCGGTTACGGCCGCTATTTCGTGCAGACCAACCTTGCCGACTGGGTGGGCGGCGTGGGCCTCGCCTATTCTCACGAGAACTACACGGGCGGCGAGACGTTCGACAGCCTCGAGGCCGTGCTGACGACGAATTTCTCGGTCTTCCGCTACGACTTCCCCGAGACCGACATCGGCGGGACCCTCACGCTGCTGCCGAGCCTCACGAAGTCGGGGCGTGTCCGCGCCGAGGCGGACCTGCGCGCGAAGTACGAGTTCGTCGACGACCTCTATTTCGAGCTCAAGGTGTACGGCAGCTACGACAGCAAGCCGCCGAGCGAGGGTATCGAGAAGGGCGACTACGGCGTCGTCACGTCACTCGGCTATTCGTTCTGAGGCGGCGACCAAAGTCGGGCCGTGCCGTGGCGGCTGTATCAGCCGCCGAGCAGCTGTCGACGCGAGACGACCGGCGCAGGCTTCGGTTCGGGCTCGTCGTTCTCGAACAGCGCATCCGCCGCCGCCACGGCCGCGATCTGCGCCGCCTCGTGATCGGTGAAATCGGTCATCGGCGAGAACAGCGAGCAGTTTCCGACCAGGCCGAAATCCGGCAGGTCGCTGATCATGAAGTCGTAGACGCCCGACGGGAACGTGAGTCGCAGCGTCTCGCCGTTGAGCCAGCCAGCGAGGTCTGCCGCGGACGGCAGCACGGCGAGGTTCATGAACCACGGCGTGAGCATCACGCCCACGTGGCGGCCTTCGTACGACCGGAACCCCACCGCTTCGACGGCCAGCGTCGGGTTGTAGATCGGCATGCCCTTCATCGCGAGCGCCGCGCGCCGATAGGCGTTCGCCAGGTTCTGCACCGCGTCGTCGGTGGTGAGCGTTGCGCTGCCGATCACCATGAACTTCTGCTTGTCCGCGGCGCAGTTGGGGCAGGTCCACGTGTCGGGCAGCAACCGGAACGCGGTGCCGGCGGCAATCTGCGTGGCTTCGTCGCCGAGCGCCGGATCGTAAACCCACCAGCAGATCCCGCACTCCATGCGGGTGTCGTCGGCGATCTTCGAGCCGTCGCCGAGATAGCTGCCTTCGAAGGGCCGGCTCATGACGTGAACGCCTGCAGGATCTCGGTGAGGCGCTCTTCGGAATCCACGAAATCCTCGGGCGCGGCGAGCACGGCCACCGGCACGCCGCCGATCTCGAGCGTGTCGAGGATGACGTTACCCATGGAGTTGATGTACTGCACCGCCCAGACGTGCCGCAGGCCCGTGGCGAAGACCCGCGAGCTGCCGTAGCCGCCGGAGCGAACGACGAGCGGAATCTGGCCCATGACCGACGTGAGCACCTGCGCGTCCACCTCCGTGATCGGCAGGAGCGTGAAGTTGATGACGTGGTTCTCGCCGCCGGGCAGGTAGGCGGCCGACCGTTCCTGCAGCTCGGTCAGGAGCGGCATGACGTTCATGGCGCCCTGCGGCAGTTTGGTCGGTATCTCGATCGCCGCGCGCGGCAGTTCGGCGGCAGCCGTCAGGATCGAGGCGGGCACGGCGCCGATCTCGATCCACTCGATCGTTGCGCCGCCCGCCGAGCTGGCCTCGACGCGCCAGACGCCGGCCAGCACGGACTCCACGATCCGGAAATAGGTGTCGGCGATCCCGACCTTGGCCCAGACGTCACCCTCGCCGAGGATGTCCGCCACCGTGGCCTTGTCCACGTCGTCGAGCGCCGCAAAGCTGATGCGAGTGGGGTAGCCGGGCGACTCGGCGTGACCGTGCAGGGCGGCCACAGCCTTATCCAGCACGACTCGCGCTGCCGCCGTCATCTGGTTGGCAGCCAGCGCCTGGCGGGCCGGCCGCACTAGACCCGTGGGCATGCCGATGAGTCGCAGCTGGTCATCGCCGCCGGCCGGCGCTTCGCCGGGGACCTGTGGATGCCAGACCAGCACGTGTTCGGTCATGCGTTTCCTCCAATGCGATGGTCAGGCGGCACGTCGCCGGGTGCGAGGAGGCGGTCACAGGCCTGAGCGAAAACCGGCCAGTCGCGCATGCGGGCGACCAGCTCGACGGGCTGGCTGTCTCGCATGTAGACGACGGCGGGCGTCACCACGACGCCGAATCGGGTCATCAGGGCGGTCTCGTCCCGCCGGTCGATCAGGCCGACCCGCAGGCGGCCCTGGTAGTTCGTGAGCAGCTCGCGCACGACCACCGCCACGTCGAGGCCTTCCGGACGTTGCGCCACGTCGCCGCTGAAAAAGAGCAGGGCGCGCGGGTTGCGCCCGAGAAAGTCGTCGAGGTCTGCTTTGCGCAGCACGTCGCAGGACGGGTGGGTTGCCAGGGACTCGAGCACGGTGCTCATTTGGAGCCCCCCTGATCGGTGCCCGGGCCCGCGTCGTGCCCGGCACGAATCGCCAGGAACCGCTCGTCGCCGTCGCGGCGCGCCACGGCCGCCGAAGGCCGCTCCGCTTCGTAACGCTGGCGGGCGAGGGCGCTGATCATGACATCGCGTGACTCTCCGGTGGTGCGCCTGGAGCCCGGTGCGCCCCAGCGGGCCAGTTCCGCAAGGCCGAGCTCGAGCGCAACCGGCACCTGTTTCTGCACCGGCTCCGTCAGGCTGCCGCCATAGTCCGCCAGCACGACCGGCTTGATGCCGATCACCGTGAAATGCTCCGGGCGATGGTTGAGCAGTTCGAGGCTCGCCAGGATGTCGTTCATGCCGGCCTGGTGCAGGCTCATCTTGCTGCCGGTCATGAAGCGCGGCACTTCCGCGTCGCGTGCCACGAGCAGGCTGCCGGGCAGCCCGCGGTGATCGACGGCATCGAACAGCAGCACATGGGTTGCGTCGAGGAGCAGCGGAACCAGCGCCAGGCCGAGCGTGCCGCCGTCCATGATCTCGACGTCGGGCGGGAAGTCCCACCCGTCGCCGAGCGTCTCGACGCAGCGCACGCCGAAACCCTCGTCGGCCCAGAGCAGGTTGCCGACGCCGAGGACGACGATGCGCCGCGCAGGTGCGAATGATTCTTCGTTCATGGTGGGGTCCAAAAATAACACGGGACAGAGGGAGTTCGGAGCCCTAGCGGCTCCTCGTCCCGCTGTCCCGTCCGTATTACCGAAACCCGGGCCGCGGCCGGCACCTCAGCGGAAGAACCTCCAGCCGCTGATCATCGAGCTGATGGTCGTCTGGCGGTGCGTCATGTCTTCGCGGATGGCCATGTACATGTGCACCATCGAGAAGATGAGGATGACCCACATGGCGCCCTGGTGCCACGTGTGCACCGTCATCGAGTCGCCGAGCACCTTGAACACCCAGCCGAACACCGTGTACCAGCCGCTCGTGACGCCCATGGCTTCGGCGAAGAGGGCGAACCCGGTGAACAGCAGCACCAGCAGCGGCAGCAGGAACATGCAGAACATCGCCGCATGCGCCAGCGGGTTGTGCCCGATGTACTCCTTCGGCGGCTTCAGGAAGAGGTACCAGCCCATTTCGCCGAACAGCTCCTTCCACCAGGCGATGCTCCAGAACGGCACGTAGAAGATCTGCCGCGCATGGGGGCCGCCCAGGAACACCCGGTAGATCCGCAGCAGGAACATGACGCCGAGGATCATCCCCGCGGAGAAATGCACGAAGCGGATGTAGCCGAACAGGAAGTGGCCGGTGGTCTCCGCGCCGCCCAGGCTCGGGGGGGGCGCCCCGATGAAATACCCCGTGACGGCCAGCGCGACGATGCACAGCGCCGTCATCCAGTGCCAGATCCGGATCGCGGCGTCATAGACGTAGACCGGACCGGACTGCACGCCGACGGGCGGCAGGATCGCCTCGCCGAAATGGCCCTCACGCACGCGGTTCGCGACCGGTGTCGAAGGGTGGTACATGTTGCTCATGGCAGCCCTCCTTACCGGACCTTGACGCTCGTGACCTCGTTGCCTTCCATGTCGAGCACGTGCGTTGCGCAGGCCAGGCACGGATCGAAGCTGTGGATCGTGCGCAGGATCTCGAGCGGCAGGTTGGGATCGTGCATCGGCGTGTCGAGCAAGGCGGCCTCGTAGGCGCCGATCTTGCCGGCCGGGTCACGCGGGCTCGCGTTCCAGGTCGTCGGCACGATGCACTGGTAGTTCTTGATCTTCTTGTCCTCGATGTCGATCCAGTGCCCGAGCGCGCC
>Ga0315297_10002231_pt1 | contig 12174 bp, 9 predicted proteins | sample YL17G15_0_MG_FD_203628 | JGI IMG/M metagenome (GOLD analysis project Ga0315297, IMG submission 203628) | Sediment microbial communities from Yellowstone Lake, YNP, Wyoming, USA - YL17G15_0 | ecosystem: Environmental > Aquatic > Freshwater > Lake > Sediment | place: USA: Wyoming | collected... | reverse complement strand
GAGTTTGCCGCTGGCACTAGCATGACCGTTCGCTTCGAGCAGCCGGTGGCAGCAGAGGACCTGCGGTCGGTGCTGGCCGACATCGGCCATTCGGAGGCGCGCGTGCAGAGCACCAGCGAAGGTGATTTCATCATCCGCATGGGCGAGCTAGCGGGAGTGGCGAACGTCCCGCCGGTGGGCCCGACCATGCCCTCCGAGCGGGAAACGATCGAGACCGCCCTGCAGGACCGCTTTGGTGCATTTACGGTGCGGGACTTCGCCTCCGTGTCGGGGGTCGTTTCGAAGGAGATCGGCCGCAACGCGGCCATAGCTGTGATAGCGGCGGCGGTGGGCATCTTGCTCTACATAAGCTGGGCTTTCCGCCACCTGCCCAAGCCCTGGCGCTACGGCGTCGCCGCTGTCATTGCCACCATGCACGACGTGGTGGTTCTGGTGGGACTGTTCTCCATCTTTGGCAAGGTCTTCAACATGGAGATCAACACGATGTTCATCACCGGCCTGCTGACGGTCATTGGCTTCAGCACCCACGACACCATCGTCGTCTTCGACCGCATACGGGAGAACGTGGGCCGCAACCCGGGGGTGGCGTTCCCTGAGATCGTCAATGCCAGCCTGACCGAGACCATCGCCCGCTCTATCAATACCTCGATGACGGTGGTGGTGACCATTGTTGCCCTGCTCCTGCTGGGTGGCGTGACGATCCAGAGCTTCCTGCTGGTGCTGCTCATCGGGGTGATCAGCGGCACGTACAGCTCCATCTTCGTGGCGAGTCAGATTTTGGTGAGCTGGGAGCAGGGGGACGTGCCGCGCATCTTCCAGCGGCTCTTCCCCAGGCTGGCCCCAGCGCCCGGCAGTTAGGGCCGTCTGCTGGCGGTCGATGGGAGTTGCCCATGCCTGTGGAGTTCATCGGCAAGCCGATCGAGGTGAAGCTGAGCGAGGGCGAGCCGCCTGTTCCGGTGGCCTTCCGTCTCGGCCGCAAGGAATACAAGGTGGCCGATGTCCTCCAGCACTGGGAGGACCATGGCTTCGGGCAGGTCATCCCCCGGCATGCGGAATGGCGCTCGGGCTCCCAACGCGTCTACTATCGCCTGCGCACCACTGAGGGCGAGGTGTACGAAGTCTACGTGGACTGGCTGCCCGTGGGGCGGCAGGGCAAACGCAGGCAGGAGAAGACCAAGTGGTTCGCCTACCGGAAGCTGTAGGCTAGGCCTCGCTGTATATCTCCTCCAGGCGCTCGAAGTCCAGGGTCATCCTCCCCTCACTTTCTTAGCGTCTAGACTGCTCTATCACCGAGTTCTAGCGACACTCGGGCGTGGTATGCCATCTGGAGGGAGACCCTTCGCTATGCTCAGGGTGACAGCATGGCCTAGCGTCATTCTGAGCGGAGCGAAGAATCTCAGCAGCGGTATGCACAAAATGGCAAGGCTTGCCCTGGGCGGAGCGAAGGGATGCGTCAGCACATCTTGGGGGCAGTACAGTCTAATCGGCGGCGGAAGGCCTTCGGTTCTCGGCTAGCCTCTCTTGTTCCTCGAGCCATCTCCCTGTTCCAACTTCCGTGCGATGCCTGAGACTCTCGATACTCTGCTGCTTGTGCATATCGGCTTGCGGGTCGCTGGGGTCCTTCAAATCGAGGTACGTGCCGCAAGGGAAGTCGGAGCAGAGACCGCAGTGCTCAAGTCGTTTCTGTTCCCCACAGCACTCCCATATTGGGCACGCGTCCCACGGGATTTCTTCCGATTTTGTCCAGAACACTCTGCCTCTCTCTGCACTGCACCCCTTGCACGTTCCGTCCAAGTAGTTGCAGCCCCCGCAGTAGATTCCACACACGGCTGCTAGATTCGCCTCTGCCATTTCGTTTGCCTCCTACCCCGTTTGCCTCCTACCCGTTGTCCGCCTTTCGTCCCAGGACCCGCTCGTCGCCCACGCGGCGGGTGATGCGCTGCTCGTCCAGGTGCTCGAGGAGGGCCTGGGCGTACTTGCGGCTGGTGGCGAACATGTCCCGCACCTGGGCCAGGGTGATGGTGCTCTGGGCTTTCAGGTGGGCCACAATGCGGGAGGTCATTTCCTCATAGGCCTCCCTGGCGAAGGCTATGTTGTCGCCCACCCGCACGATCTGGCCCTCTTCCTCCAGGTAGGACAGGAGCGCGGGGTCGGGCAGGCTATCGGTGGGCGGTGCGTAGGGCTCGGCCCGAAGGGAAGCGAGGAAGGCGTTGGCAGCGGCCTGCTGGACCGGACTCAGGCTCGGCGCATGTTCGGGCAGCGCCAGGGTGTTTGCCTCCTCCCGTACGTTTCCTCGCCCCACCCAGGTAGCGAGGGCAGCGTCGAAGGCGCGCGGGTCGAGCCCCAGGCGGCTGCGCAGCTCCTCCCTGGCAACGCCGCGGCGCATGGGGCGCTGGCGGTGGAAGGTGGAGAGGATGTCCTTTGCCCGCGTGGTGAGTTGGGCGAAACCGTGGGCGCTGTAGAGGAGCGAGGCGGGGCCAAGCTCTTGGGCGCCCAGGAGAAGAGCACGGCCGTCCTCCACCAGGCTGGCAGCCGCTGCCAGCACCTGGTCGGGGGCCAGCTCCGTGTGGCGGGCAAGCTGGCCCGCCTCGCAGGGCTCCAGGCGCGACAGGGCGATCAGCACCATGTCCTCCGGTGAGCCGCGCTCCATCTTCTCCAGCGTCGCCAGGGTGGGCTGATGGAAGCGGCGATGGCGGCGCACGCGGGTGTCCACCACCTTGCCGCCGCCCAGGGTGTCGTTGGGCGAGCGGATGACGAAGAGGTCGCCGGGGGCGACCGCCGCCGTCTCCGCCAGACGAATCTGGGCCCAGGCCGTCTGGCCGGCGGCCAGCTCATCCTGATCGAGGAGGAGGGCGCGGCCGCTCACCTCGCTGGAGCCGCAGTGGAAGGAGACCTGAAGATTGTGGCGAATCGGTCGCGGCAGGCGGCTCACTGCTCGCAGACGCACATCGATGGCTGTGGTGGGGCGAAGCCAGCCGGGGGTGGTGACCACCATGCCCCGTTGCAGATCGTGGGGGGAGATGCCCACCAGGTTCAGGGCCAAGCGGCAGCCGGGCGATGCCTCTTCCAGTTTGCGCTGGTGGATCTGCATCCCACGGATGCGCGACCTGAGGCCGCCGGGGACAATCTCGACCTCCTGGCCGGCTCTGAAGGAGCCGTCGACGAGGGTGCCGGTAACGACGGTGCCAAAGCCGGCCAGCGTGAAGGCGCGGTCGATGGGCAGGCGGGGCCGGCCCAGGTCGCGCTTGGGGGGCATCTGGGCCATCTCCTTCTCGATGGCGTCCACAACCTCCGTGAGCCCCTCGCCGGTCACAGCAGAGCAGGCCACGATGGGCGAGCCCTCCAGGGTGGTGCCGGCGATGGCCTCGGCGGCCTCGGCTTCCACCAGGGATAGCAGCTCGCTGTCCACCAGGTCCTTCTTGGAGATGGCCACGATGCCTCGGCGCACGTCCAGCAGGTCGAGGATGGCCAGGTGCTCGCGGGTCTGGGGCATGGCCCCTTCGTCGGCGGCGATGACGAGCAGGGCGAGGTCGATGCCGCCCACGCCGGCCAGCATGTTCTTGATGAAGCGCTCGTGGCCGGGGACATCGACGATGCTCACCTCCTGGCCGCTGGGGAGCTTGAGCCAGGCGAAGCCCAGGTCGATGGTCATCTCCCGCTCCTTCTCCTCTTGGAGACGGTCGGGGTCGATGCCGGTGAGGGCCTTTACCAGGGCCGACTTACCATGATCGACGTGGCCAGCGGTGCCTATGACGTACATCTGCTCTGCATATTGCGACGGCTGCCAGGATGGATGTGCGGACTGGACGGCTCGTGGCCGATCATAGCATAGGCCAGGAAGGGAACAAAGGGCTGTGTCAGGCGCAACTGCTACATGATTGGTGGGCTCTGGCCCCCCTGGGCTCACACACAACCCCAGCCTAAAGGCTGGGGCATGGGGAGGCGAATCTGATGCCCCCGCCTTCAGGCGGGGGTCGAAAATCAAACCACCAGCGGCGAAGCAGTCTCTGACAGGCGGGATCGTTGTTGGTAGGGGGGGCGTCTGCTACCATTACAATAGCGAGTCGATTATGCCACGCGTGGGTTGGGTCTATGACCCCTTCTACCTGGAACACGATACGGGCGAGCATCCGGAGAATTCCCGCCGATTGCTCGTCGTTTTGGCGCTTCTGGAGGAGTGCGGACTACTCTCTTCTCTCACCCATGTCCCTGCCGTCGATGCCAGCGAGGCGGATCTGGAGCTGGTGCACGATTCAGACATGATCCGCTGGGTGCGCGAGAGGACGCAGGCCGGCCAGCGCTGGCTGGAGGTGGACACGGCGGTCTGCCCCAAGTCGTACGCGGTGGCCCTGCGGGCGGTGGGTGGCTGCCTGCAGGCGGTGGATGCTATCCTAAACGATAAGATCGACTCGGCCTTCTGCCTGGTGCGGCCGCCCGGCCACCATGCCACCTCCGACCAGTCGATGGGCTTCTGTTTGTTCAACAACGTGGCCATTGCCGCCAGACACGCCCAGGTGCGACAGGGCGTGCAGCGGGTGGCCATCGTCGACTTCGATGTGCACCACGGCAACGGCACCCAAGACACCTTCTACCGCGACCCGTCCGTGCTCTACTTCTCCACCCATCAGTCGCCGTTCTATCCGGGCACCGGCGCCTGGCGTGAGGCGGGGGAGGGCGAGGGCCGCGGCTATACAGTGCACCTGCCCTTGCCTGCAGGCAGCGGCAATGACCAGTATCGCCAGGTCTTTCAGAGGGTGCTGCTGCCCGTGCTGCGGTGCTTTCGGCCGCAGCTCATCCTCGTCTCCGCCGGCTTCGACGCCCACTTCAGCGATCCGCTGGCCAGCATGCGCCTGAGCTGCGCTGGCTACCGGGACCTGACCCTCATCCTGCGCGAGGTGGCAGAGGAGCTGTGCGAAGGACGGCTGATGTTCGTTCTGGAGGGTGGCTACGATGACCAGGCGCTGCCCTGGTCGGTGCGCACCTGCCTTGACGTGCTGTTGGGCAACCCCTTCGCGCCCGACCCGCTGGGCTCTCCTCCCCCCCACTGGGGGCCAGACATCGGGCCCCTGCTGGCGGCGGTGAAGGAGCTGCACGGTCTGACCTAATCGGGCAGGAAGCGCAGGAAGGCCTCGTTGCCCAGGAGCCGTCCTCTGGTGGTAAGGCGAAGGCAGCCGTCGCCTCGCTCAAGGAGGCCCAGAGCCTCCAGCTCTTCCACTTGAGGGCCATACGCTGACATCAGCTCTTGCCCGAAGCGGCGGCGAAACCCCTCCAGGGGAAGTCCCTCTACCAGCCGCAGGCCGAGGACGACCGTCTCGGTCATGGTGCGAGCGGCCGTCGTCTGCTCGACGGATGCAACGTGGCCCAGGCCTGCCAAGAAGGGCGCGAGGCCGTCGGCGAGGCGGCCGGCGCCCTTCGCGCTTTCCTCCACCAGCGGGATGTAGCGGTGCGGGTCCTTGACGTTGGCGAAGCGGAAGCCACCAAAGCAAGAGTGAGCGCCCGCCCCCAATCCGAGATACGGTTCGTTCAGCCAGTAGGCCAGGTTGTGGCGGCACTGGCGACCTGGTAGTGACCAGTTGGAGATTTCGTAGTGCTGGTAGCCGGCCGACGCCAGCGCATCCTCGGCCCAGAGGTACATATCGGCGGCCAGATCAGCGTCGGGCGGGGGCAGGCGACCGTTGGCCACAGCGTCGGCCAGGGGGGTACCTTCCTCCAACGACAGGGCGTACAGCGACAGGTGGTCGGGCCGCAGGGCGATGGCTTCCCTCACTGTGTGCTGCCAGGCCGTCATTGTCTGGCGGGGCAGGCCGTAGATCAGGTCCAGGTTGACGTTGTCGAAGCCCGCCTGGCGCGCCGTATGATAGGCCTCGCGGGCCTCCGCTGCCGTGTGGATGCGGCCCAGCGTGACCAGCTCGTCGTCGTGGAAGCTCTGCACGCCCAGGCTCAGACGGTTCACCCCCAGCGAGCGCAGCCCCTGAAGGTAGGGGAAATCGACTGTCCCGGGGTTGGCTTCGCAGGAGAACTCGGCGTCGGTGGCCAGGCGAAAGCGCTGGCGAAGGGCGGTCACGATGCGCTTCACCTCTGGCAGCGGCAGGAGGCTAGGGGTGCCGCCGCCGAAGAAGACGGTGGCCACGCTCATGTCCTGGCTGGGCTGCTGCCACAGCCCCATCTCGGCGATGAGAGCGCCCACATAGGGCTCGATGAGCGACTCCAGCCCAGCGTAGGAGTTGAAGTCGCAGTAGGCGCACTTGGACCGGCAGAAGGGGATGTGGAGGTACAGGCTGATGCTTCCCTCGCTCATGATATCCATTGGTATCGTAGCACCGCTCCTGAAGGGCGGCAACGTTGACTTTGGTGCGAGGGCCGTGCGAAACTCTGACTGTCAATGAGAACAAGCCTCAAGTCTCATAGCTGCGGCGAGTTGCGCGCCGAACACGAAGGCCAGGAGGTGACTCTGGCCGGCTGGGTGCATCGGCGTCGCGATCACGGCAGCCTCATTTTCATCGATCTGCGCGACCACGACGGTATTGTGCAGGTGGTGTTCAACCCCAAGCAGGCCGAGGAGGCCCACAGGGTGGCCAGCGATGTGCGCAACGAGTACGTGATACAGGTGAGGGGTGGGGTGGCGCGGCGGCTCCCAGGCACCGAGAACCGCAACATGGCCACCGGCGAGATCGAGGTGCACGCCCAGAGCGCGACTCTTCTTAGTCCGTCCAAGACCCCGCCCTTCTACATCAACGAGGAGACGGAGGTTGATGACCTGCTTCGCCTGCACTATCGCTACCTGGACCTGCGGCGAGAGCGCATGCACCGAAACATCGTCTTCCGCCATAAGGTGGTGCAGTTTATCCGCAACTTCCTCAGCGAGCGAGGCTTCGTGGAGGTGGAGACGCCCATTCTGATCAAGAGCACGCCCGAGGGCGCCCGCGACTACCTGGTGCCCAGCCGCGTCAACCCGGGCCGCTTCTACGCCTTGCCCCAGTCGCCCCAGCAGCTCAAGCAGCTCCTGATGGTGGCTGGCTTCGAGCGCTACTTCCAGATCGCCCACTGCTTCCGCGACGAGGACCTGCGGGCTGACCGCCAGCCGGAGTTCACCCAGCTCGACATCGAGATGAGCTTCATAGACGAAGAGGATATGCTGAAATTGATGGAGGACCTCCACACGGCGATGGTGGAGACGCTTCGGCCCGACCTGCGGCTGAACAAGCCCTTTCCTCGCCTGGCCTACGCCGAGGCGATGCGCCGATTCGGCAGTGACAAGCCGGACCTGCGCTACGGCATGGAGCTGGCGGACGTCTCCGACCTGCTGGCCGAATCGGAGTTCGGCGTCTTCCGTGAGACATTGGCCGCGGGTGGTGTGGTACGGGGCATCTGCGTCCCCGGCGGTGCTGTCTTCAGCCGCCGCCAGATCGATGAGCTTACCGAGTTCGTCAAGACCGTCGGTGGCAAGGGGCTCATATCGATCGGCTTGACCGGCGAAGGGCCTGTGGAGGAACTGACCGCCGACGATTTCCACTCGCCGGTGCATCGCTACTTGCGCCTGGAGGAGGTGCGGGCCATCGCCGCCCGCGCCGGGGCCAGCCGCGGCGACCTGATCATCATTGTGGCCGACCAGGAAGCGCGGGCCAGCCAGACCCTGGACGGCATGCGGCGGGAGATGGCTCGCCGCCTGAATTTGATCGACGAGGGCTTCCTGGCCTTCTGCTTCATCACCGACTTCCCCCTCGTGGAATGGAACGAGGCGGAGGAGCGCTGGGACGCGGTGCATCACCCGTTCACCTCTCCCAAGGAGGAGGACCTGCCCCTTATGGATAGCGACCCCGGTCGCGTCCGTGCCCGCGCCTACGACCTGGTCTGCAACGGCTGGGAGATAGCCGGCGGCAGCATCCGAATTCATCGCCGCGACGTGCAGGAGAAGATGTTCAGCCTGCTGCGCATCGCTCCCGAGGAGGCCCAGGACCGTTTTGGCCACATGCTGGAGGCTTTCGAGTATGGGGCGCCGCCCCACGGCGGCATTGCCACCGGCCTCGACCGCACGGTGATGCTCCTGGCTGGCGAGCGGGACATTCGGGAGGTGATCGCCTTCCCGAAGACGAAGACCGCCTCCGACCCGCTGTTCGGCGCTCCTTCCACCGTCTCCGAAGCCCAACTGAAGGAGCTGCACATAGCGCTCAGGCCAGAGGCGGTTATCTCGAAGGAATCTCCTTGAAAGTGTTTCTGCGGTGTAGCTGTCATGGGCTAGCTTACGTCATAGGTAGGGGAAAGGTTCTCGGCTTGCGATGAGAAACCTGCTTCTGGTTCTGGGTGGCCTGGCTGTCGCTGTGGCCGTAGTTGTCGGCCTGGTGGCGGTGCTGGTCATGAGTGGAGGTGGAGGAGAGGAGGCATCCCAGGGGACGCCGACCGCCCAGGCCACAGGAACGCCGTTCGCCCAGCCCACAGGGACACCTTCCGCAACCGCTGGCGGCGAGCTGCGGCTGCTCGGCAGAGATCCCCTGACCTTCGATCCCGCCTGCGCCAGCGATGTCGATTCCGCCAACTACATCGTGGAGTTGTTTAGTGGTCTGGTGACCATCGACCGCGACCTCAAGATCGTGCCGGACATCGCCGAGAGCTGGGAGACGAGCCCCGATGGCACAGTCTACACCTTCCACCTGCGGCGAGGCGTCCTCTTTCACAAGGGAGACCGCCAGGTAATCGCCGACGACGTCAAGTACTCCCTGGAGCGGGCTCTCGACCCCGACACCCAGTCCACGGTAGCCGAGGTCTACCTGGGCGATATCGTGGGGGTCAAGGAGTTTGTCGCCGGCAGTGCCGATGAGGTCACGGGCATCGAGGTGGTGGATAACTACACCCTTCGCATCACGATCGATGCGGCCAAGCCATATTTCCTGGCCAAGCTGACCTACCCCACGGCCTTCGTGGTGGACCGCAATCAGGTCGAGGGCAGCACCTGCCTCAGCGACACCAACTGGCAACGCCATCCCAACGCCACCGGCCCCTTTAAGCTGAAGGAGTGGGACCTGGGACAGAGCATTGTTCTGGAGCCCAACAAGTCTTATCACCTGGGGCCGCCTCTTCTGGGCCGAGTGGAGTACATTCTGGGCGGCGGCTCCGCCGTCACCATGTACGAGAACGATGAGATCGATGTCACCGGCGTCGGCCTCAACGACATCGAGCGGGTGCGCGATCCAGCCGAGCCTCTCAACAAGGAATTCCAGGAAGCGCCGCGCATGGACATCTGGTACATCGGCTTCAACGTGAACACGCCGCCCTTCGACGACCCCAAGGTGCGCCAGGCTTTCGCCCACGCCGTCGACAAGGACAAGCTCATCGAGGTGGTGCTGCTGGATGCGGTGGTCGAGGCCGATGGCATCCTGCCGCCGGGTATCCCGGGCTTCAACGAGAACCTCCAGGGCCTGGAGTTCGACCCGGAGCTGGCGCGGAGACTGCTGGCGGAGTCCAAGTACGGCGGGCCGGAGGGACTGCCTGACATCGAGACTGCCTCCTCGGGACGGGGAGCCAGCGTCGGGCCGGTGAGCGAGGCCGTGCTGGCCATGTGGGAAGAGAACCTGGGGGTGAAGGTCTCCGTTCGCCAAACGGAGTTCGCTACCTTCCTCCGCGATCTTCGCGACGGCAAGTTCCAGATGTACGAGCTGGGCTGGGTGGCCGACTATCCTGACCCGGAGAACTTCCTCAAGGTCAACTTCTACAGCGGCAGCCGCAACAACTACACCGGATACGCCGGCCCTGAGCTCGACCGGTTGTTAGAGCAGGCGGACACGGAGACCGATGAGGCGACGCGGCTGTCGTTGTATCAGCAGGCGGAGCAGCTCATCGTCAACGAAGCGCTCTGGATACCCCTGTTTCACGACAAGTTCAGCGTGCTCATCAAGCCCTACGTCAAGGACTATACCCTGCCGCCCTTCGTCATCCCTCGCCTCCGCTACGTCCACATCGAGGAGTAGGCTGCGGCGGCGGGATGTAAAAGGAGATGCAGGGCATTCTCCCCTTTGTGATGCGGCGCCTGGTCTGGGCGCCGTTCGTCCTTCTGGTAGTGTCGCTCGCTACCTTCGCCCTGGGCCGCTTCGGGCCGGGCGACCCAGTGGAGATCCTAGAGGGACAGTATCACAACCCCGAGGTGGTGGAGCGCATCCGCCACGAGCGGGGTCTGGACGACCCCTTCTTTGTCCAGTACGGCCGCTATATGTGGGACGTGCTCCACGGCGACCTGGGCACCAGCTTTACCTACATGGGCGTGCCGGTGGAGGACATCATCTTCGACAAGATGTGGGTTACCATCCAGTACAATCTGGTGGCGCTGTTGATCATCTTCGCCATCGGCATCCCGGCAGGCATCTGGGCGGCCCTCAGGCAAGGAACCTGGCAGGACCCATTAACGATCGGCGTTTTTCTATTCTTAACGTCGGTTCCCGTCCTGGTGACCATCCCTGTTTTGCAGTTTATGTTTGCCCTCAAGCTGGGTTGGCTGCCCAGCAGCGGCTGGGTGGAGAGGGACATCCTTGGCCTGAAGCTCGGCATTCTTGACAAGCGGATCATCATGCCCATTCTGGCGTTGTCCCTGCCGGGCATCGCCGGGGTGGCCCGCCTGATGCGCGCTCAGACCCTGGAGGTGCTGGACGAGGACTTTGTGCGCACGGCGCGTGCCAAGGGCCTGCGGGAGGTGGTGGTGATCAGCCGCCACGTCGCCCGCAATGCCCTTCTGCCCATGACCACCATCGTCGGTTTCGCCCTGGTGGGCTTGCTGGGCGGCTCCCTGTTTGTGGAGACGCTGTTCGGAATCCCTGGCATCGGCCAGTTCACCTGGAAGGCCGTGTTCAACAGCGACTACGACGTGATCATGGCCGTCACCCTGATAACAGCCACCGCTTTCATCGTGGCCAATCTGGTCACCGACATTGTCTACGGCTTCATCGACCCACGCGTGCGCTTGGGTGGGGGAGGGCCGAGGTACTAGCATGGCGGAAGCAAGGCTGGCTCTGGAGAAGCCGATGGAAGAGGGACGCCCCCCCTTCGGCGCGACGGCCCTGCGCCGGCTCCTGCGCAAGCGTCTGGCAATGGTTTGCCTGGTGGTGATCCTTGTCATCTATCTGGCGGGCATCCTCGCCCCCTTGGTGGCGCCCTATGGCTACAACAAGCAGGAGCTGGACAACGCCTTCGCTGGCCCCAGCCTGGCCCACCCCTTGGGCACCGACCGCCTGGGGCGTGACATGCTCAGTCGGGTGATCTGGGCGTCGCAGACCACGGTTATCATCAGCGCCGCCGCCATCTTCACCGGCGGCCTGGTGCTGGGGGTAGGCTTGGGCCTGCTGGCGGGCTACGCCGGCGGGCGGGTGGACAACTTCATCATGAGGGTGGCCGATGCCTTCTTTGCCCTTCCCGATATCCTCCTCCTGCTTCTGATCACTGCCACCGTCAGGCCCCGCGTCGAGGCCCTGTTCGACAAGTTCAAATCGTGGCCCGTCGCCGGCGGTCTCGTTGAAGCGGGCGCCCCCGACTACTTCCTGGTGTTTGGCGCCCTGGCCCTGTTCGGCTGGGTGGGCATCGCCCGCCTCATCCGGTCGCAGGTTCTCTCGCTGCGGGAGAGCGACTACGTGCTGGCAGCGCGGGCTATGGGCGTCTCGCTGGGGCGCATCCTCGCCAGGCACCTCCTACCCAACGTGAGCAACATCATCATCGTCAGCGTCACCTTCTCGCTGGGGGCCATGGCCGGCACGGAGATCATGCTGAGCTGGCTGGGCATCGGCATCACCTATCCTCATCCCAGCTTTGGCGCCATGATTGCCGAGGGCAGCGATCTCAGCAGCCTGCGCGCTCACCCTCACCTCCTCCTGGTGCCGGCGACGGTGGTGGCTCTGCTCCTGTTCGCTTTCAACCTCCTGGGTGACGCCCTGAACGATGTCCTGAGCCCGCGGCGGCGCTGAGCCTGGTGTCTCCAGCGTAGAAGGGCGGCATGCTATAATACCGCTGCGGAGGTACACCCTCCCGGCCAGCCGTTTCCCTTGCCGGACGGCGATGTCTCGAAAGGAGTAGTCCCCATGTTGCATCGAGGCGCTCTCTATCTGCTGATCCTCGCCCTCGCTCTGTTGGCATCCCCCACCGTCACGCCGCCGGCCGCCGCGCAGTGGACGGGCGTGGTCGACGATGACGGCTTCAACT
>Ga0315297_10002230_pt1 | contig 12176 bp, 15 predicted proteins | sample YL17G15_0_MG_FD_203628 | JGI IMG/M metagenome (GOLD analysis project Ga0315297, IMG submission 203628) | Sediment microbial communities from Yellowstone Lake, YNP, Wyoming, USA - YL17G15_0 | ecosystem: Environmental > Aquatic > Freshwater > Lake > Sediment | place: USA: Wyoming | collected... | reverse complement strand
AATCTGGCGCGCTTTTCACACCTGACACCTGGATCATCTGGTCTTGGATAGCGAGGATTGCGGCAAGGATTGTCATTAAAACCTCGAATAGTAATTCTGTGCAATTAATTGTACATCCGGGTCAAGTTTTGCCAGTGCCACCGGTTGTACGCCCATCTCTCCACCGCCGGTTGTGCCATATACTGACTCACCCCGGCGGTAATATCGGGCGGCTTGAATCATGGTCGCCCGTACGATTTGAGCTTCAGGTCGCCAGATAGTCACGGCGGCAGTTATCAAGTGGGTCGCTGCCGTACTCCCATTGTAGCCACGTTCAACCGTCAGATCATCTGTTACGGATGAAGAGGAAGACGATAAGATGCGCACCAGTTCATTACCACAGCGCCCGATCTGGCCAGCTACAAAAGGAGAACCCAATCCTACAATCCAACTGGTTCCGGTAGTATCCGTTACCGCCGTTCCCAGGGTTGAGCCGGTGGCCCATGCTCGTCCGTAATCCTCGTGGTGTCCCCAGATGGCAGTACACGTTACCGCCGCTTGGTTCCATCCGGTCGTGGATTGGTTGAAATATTTGGTAGATAATGGTTTCAATAAAATCGAGTATTTCGGATAGGTATTGAAAGGCCACAAGTCATAATCTGAATTAGTTATACTGGTCCCATCCCCATTGACCAGGCTGAATAATTCCAGTAAATCATCGAAAAGTTTGAGTTCTGCCGCCCGGGGGGTATTGTACAAATTGGCTTTGACCATTGGGTAAAATGCTAACCCTGGGATAGCATCAATCGCCCTGGATGCGGCATTGATCGCCTGTTCTGCCGTGGTAGTATCAATATTGGAGCTACTCGGCATAAAAGATTTCAGATCCGCCAGAGTACAATAGCCATTTACAATCAGGGAATTAGTCATACTATTTCCTTTGCCAGCGTTGGATATTCTGGCGTCAACGCTTTCAAGGTTCGCTCCCCACCTGCCGCGGTCAGGCGGGAATCGTATTGATTGATACACTCAATATTTTCTTTGTAGATACCCATGTGCCCGCCGCAGTCATAAGCATTTTTCATTTGTTCTTGAATAAATTTGCGCAGTTGCTGCAAGGCCTGGTAGTTGCCATTTTGCATCCACACGTTGTAAACATATTCGACCTTTCCGCTGGAGTTATACATTAGCGCTCGCAATCCTTCGCCATCAATCTGTGACTTAGCCGCTCGTTTCTCGAATTGCTGGCGGGTAATAGGCGCTGCCTCAGCCGCGTATTTCTCGGCTTCTGCTAATCCCCCGGCAAATTCCCCGGTCTTGATACTAGTGGTTTGATATTCAATCACCAAATCTCTGAGTTTGGTATAGGAGCGATTATTGATAGCATCCGACACTTTATCTTTGATCCAACTCAATTTCTTATCGGCTTCTTTCCATGCTATATCCAATTTTACTGCCCGCCCTTGGTAATATTCTTTTTCAATCTGGATTTCACCCTCGTACCCATAAAGTCGGGATTGAAAATGGATTTCTCCTGAATGCAAGACAAGTTTGACGCCCATTCCCAAGGCAACTCCGACCCAGAATTTCCAGTCGGGGAGCTGGTAAGAATATTCGGTATTACTGGAAAGTTCCACTCCCCATATATGGATTTCCTCCCAACCTTGATATAAACCCAACACCAGGGCATAGGATGGGCCGGATTCAATATCTTTGAATTTTGCGCCTGGCACGGTATAGAATATCTCGGTCAGCGGGTAGCGTTTACTATCTGGAACACGTTCGTCCCGGTCTTGTAGATAGATTGTCTTGCCATGCGATTGCTGGAGCCAGACCCAATAATCGGAATTGACCCAATTGTTAGGACTGGAATAGACCTCTGGCTTATGGATCTGAATATCCACATCCCAACGTTTACACCACTCTGACAACGGAGCCTCATTCAGTACCCAAATCTCGAATTCCGGATCGTCGAATGGAGCCAATTTGCAGGTATCAGAATGAGAACCAACAATAGCCAGTTTCTTCATGCCATTACCGCCTTCCCATATCTCTCTTGTACTAACTTAGTTTCATACTTCAGCGCAATCGGGTTGCTATGCTCCGCACTATCTGCGCGATTGAGATAAGTGCCTACAATCCGGTCCAGATGATAAAACTTCTCGCCCTGCGCCGCGATGCGTAGGCAGAACTCATAATCCCCGGCAACCCGCATTTCTTCATCGAACAGACCATATTTCTCATGTAATGTCCGTCTCCACATGGGCATAGGTCCGACAAAATAGCCACGGCGCAATTCATCGAACCCGCCCGACCGGTTATTCATGCGTGAATTAGTTGTCTCTTGATAATTCGAACTTCTCAGATAGTTGCCGTAAACAACCGCATAATCCGGATTTTCGTCTAGTATATCCGCCATATTTTCTAATCCATCGGGCGTATATAGATCATCAGAATTAGCATTCACAATATACTTGCCGCATGAATTGACGATCCCGATATTCCACGCCCGGTAAATAGTAGGAATGCCTGGGGTAGTAATAATATTCTTTATTTCAAATTGGCGGGCGATATATTCTTCCTGCGTCCCGGCCTGGCAGATAACCACAATCTCAGGAACTAATGTCTGTTCCATGAGATTATCCAGCCTGCCCGGTAAGAATCGACTGGCAAAATAGGCTGAAATAATAGCAGAAACCCTAAGCGAACTCATGCCAATCTTCCTTTCTGAAAACGTCTAATTTTGTGCGGGTCGAGCAATTGATGATTTCACGCCCATTCTTTTCGTAGGCTTCTTTTGCCAGGATATAAGCCTCCTCTGAATACATTAGATTGGGATGATCCCAATAAGCATTTTTGAAATAGGCAGAGTCAAAATGGTTCGGGTCATCTCCAGGGATGTATGATTTTTTATCTGGGTTAGGAGTGAAAATAAATTCATGGTCAACTCCCACCAGGAGAACTTCGGTGAAGCCCATCCAGTAGGCGATTTGAAGATTTACAAAAGTAACCGTCCAGCCCTCGTATAATCCCCTCCCCGGTTCATAACTGAATAAATGTGGTTTGAGTGAATAAATAGGCAAACTACCAGGCACTAATGCGGCATAACTTGCCCGGATGAATTTGATTACCTGGGGCAATTTGGCGATGTCATCCAGCCATTGACTTATCATCAAGGCATCAATCGCGGTATAGTAGGTCGTCCGGAATTTGGGCAGGAGATAAATGCGATTGGCTCCAAAGGTTGGATATTTCACCAGGAAAAGCCTGGGAATATCATTTAGCCCCGGCCCATTGCCTATGACGATGCAGGTTTCACCCTTATGTTTATTGTGCAGATCGGACCAGGTTATCACAGCATTCCCTTTGCTTGCATCTCGATGCGGATTTTGTCATCCAAAATATTTCCGATATGGCGGGTCAATCTTTGGATGGTTGTCAGGCGAAGTAATCCGGCGTCGTCAATCGCCTTATCGAATGGACGTTCGGTGGCCATGGCTTCATCAGCATAATGACAAAATGGAGCGATAATTCCGGCCCTGGCTACAAATTGACAGTGTTGAGCTGTACAGTAAGCCTGTACGCCCTGATATTCAACCTTGTAATCTTGCTGGTTTATGAACATCTCATGGATGGATAATGGCTTATTTCCGATTGAGTAAGAATAATCCGTTTCTTCCTGGTCAGTGATAAACCGACCGGCAGTAAACTTGCCAGTCCCGCGCGCCCACGCCAATGTATGCTCATTCGAAATTCCCATAGAACGGCGTACAGCCCAACCACTGACCATACCCACATTCGGGAATGTATTCAATATCTCAAGTTGTGGGTCGAGCCAGCCCGGATAAAAGAGCATGTCATCATCTGATATACATATAATGGTCTCGGGTTCCAACATATGTACAACCGCAGCCCTGGCAGATGACTTGCCCACATTGGGCGATAATATCAACCAATCCGGCTTATAAACTTCCTGCAACCAATCTGTTAGAGCATTACAAGAGCCGTTATCCCAAATCATCACCGGGTTTCCATGCCCATCATACTTCCGCATGGTCGTCAGGCACGTCTGAATAACTTCCAACCTCACGCCGTGATAATCCTGTTGGTCAGGTAAATGCGTAATGACCACTTCCGTAACTGCGGGGAAATGGGTCGGAGCCTTTTTTTGGAGCAGCGGGTTAAGACCTACTCTCATCTTGATTTTTACTTTCCCTGATAGGGGAGGGTTTCTCGTACCCTCCCCTTCAGATACCAATAAGAGAATAGATTAAGTAGTCGATTTCATCGCATTTTGGCGATATCGTGGGGTAATAAACCCGGCGACGGATACCATAGCCACAGTAATCCCAGCCGCATCCACCGCCACATTAAGTTGTACCCAGCGGGCGGTAGAAACAGCCGCCACAGCCGCCGGGTCAACCTGCACCCAAACCATGCAACCGGTCAGGGTTGCGGCCACGTCTATGTAACCGGCGCTGGTCGCATCCGTGATCGTCCCCCACGTATTAGCAGCCACAGCGGAGGATAAGCGGTATTTGAAGGCGATAGCAGTGGCCGAGGTGCTGGCATTGGTCGTGCTGGCCTCGACCGTGATCTTCATGCTATCCGAAGCCGAGGTGGTGGTCAACGCGCCAAAGTACACTAAGAAAGCAACCTCATGCGCCTGGGAAATGTCAACCCATTGCGTTTTAACAGCCGCCACGCCATCGACCGGAGCCACACCCGGAACAACGTTGATATATTCAAGTAAAGCTGAAGTCATTGTATTTCTCCTTTACGCCGAGGCAGCGCCAAGAACCACGAACGGTGACTGCGTTGATCCGCCGTTGAAGGGGGTCAAAGCAGAGGCCCACATCGGCTCGCCATCGGTGCGGTAGATAAAGCGGAAAGCCGTCTCATCGTAGGTGAACAGCACGTGGATTGAGGAGGCCGAAGCAATTCCGCCCTTGGTGATGGTCTGATACTGGCTCAAAGACGCCAGCATGATATCACCCTTAGCATTCAACGCCGGGGAATACTCGTTCTCGATTACGGGCCGTCCGAAGATGGTCCCATAAGGAGCGCCGCTAATTCCACCTGGAGGCATAAAAGCCGGGAAGTTGGTCGCCACGGTTAAAGCCGGAAGTTGTGTCCAGCTATCCTGACCGCAAAGCCAAACGTAATCATTCACGCCCGCCCAACGCCGCGCCCACATCCCCAGGATGTCAGCCAGTAAAATACTTCCGCCGGTATTGCGGGTGACAGTCACCAAACAGGGACTGGTCAGAATGCCCAGCGGTTTGGCAACGCCATCCCCATTCATAAACGCGTCTTCCACTTTGAATTTCAGTTCTTCGGGAACTGTGCGGTTGAGCCAACTTTCCAGGGCAGTTGCATCCTCGAGCAGTTCGTCAGTGGCATAGCACAGGGCCACCACTTTCTTGAGTTTGAGAGTAACTTGGCGGAACTTGGGTTTCGAGGCGGTTTTGGCAGCCGCTTCGCCAATCCAGTAACCTTGTACTCCACCAAAGCGAGAGCCATCTGCCCGGGAGGTTTCGTCAATCGCGTTATAAACCATGCTGTTGGAGTTGGGACCAATCCCATCGGAAGCTACACGGGAAAGGATTTCGCCGGTCTTGTACATCCGTTCGACAATGCCACCCGCGACGGTTGGAGCCAGGAGATAACCACCCTGGGAGGGAATGGCTTCGTTGAGGCCGGTTGCCTTCAATGGGCGTAAGCGTCGGTCTTCCTGGTTAGGATATAGGGCCGCCGTTTTGACGGCCATGAAGAATTCCCCAGCAGACTTGAAAGGCTGCTCAGCTTCATCGGTAACAATAACGATGGCTGGGCCTTTCGGAGCCGGTTCGGTCTTCCGATATTCCTCGACTGCGGCTTTTGAGGCATCCACAATCAGGGCTTTGATTTCATCTTGAGTAAGCTCGGTCATTTTAGTACCTTCTTTTTCTAAAGGATTGATAACGATAATTGTTTCAACGGACGCCGCATCCACTTCCTTGGATGCCTCTGGCATAGTTGATAACAAAGATTTAAAATATGGGAATTCCTCTGCTAATGATTTAGCCGCAGATAAAGCATTCCCGATTAACATGCGCGGCTCCGCCGGAACAACGGTCAAACTATCGCGCTTCAAGGGCCATTTCAGGATTTCGCCATCTTCAGTTTTCTTAGATTTTCCCCGGATGGCTTCGGTAGAATTACCGACCAATCCTTCTTTTATCAATTCTTCCAACCATTGCACGTACTTTATGCGTCGGTTAAGAACCCGTTGAACAAATACACCCTTTTCGTCCACTTGAGCAGTTTTCCAATCAACATAACCTAGTACCGTATCATCGTCGGTTTCTTCAAGACCATGCTCAAAATCGACATGCAACATACCGCTTTTTGTATATTCACTCTCCAGGTCTGTATTCTTGGAAAAATATTCGCCTTTCGTGCCATTCGCATTAGAGCGTTTGGTTAGATCACGGCCACCAAAAAGGACAATGTAATTACCGATGCGCAATTCTTCATTGGTTTGAGATATTGTCTTGAATACATTCTCGTTTACCGATTTGGCGGGAGAGCAGATCGCCCCATTTTCAACGGCATAATCATGGATACCTTGCAATCTCACCGCATCCCGGGATGAATTGCGAGCTCCAATTTTTAGATCATGGGGATCAATGGATTTACCAGTAATGGAGGTATAACAGATGGCAATAGCCGATTTCTTATCATGGCCTTTTGCCATCACTTCATCAACACATTTATCCATTTTATCCCAATCACCTTCAGGTAAATTTGCATAAGGCATAAGCACCTCCGGTAATTAACAATAAAAAAGCACACGACCCATCTCTGGGTTCGTGCGCTTATCTGCTGATACTATTGCGCCGTCCTAAATCACCTTTTCGCCGCGCATCCCTGCGCCTCTGACTATCCTGCGAGATAGAACTATTCGATTTGCAAACTCAGTATACCATATTTTTAATTCAATGCAATAGGCTTTTTATATCCACATCTGTCAAGTGGTTTGTACTTTATAAATGGCCAGCAAATATTTGAACGGGTTAGGGCCATCCAGACCATGATTGAACACAGCCACGGGCGCACAGCCAGCCTTGCCAAATATATAACTCAGACTGCGGATATTGAAACTAAACGGGTGCGGGAAACCGAAGCCCTGGTAATAATCATGGTTAGGCACCTCGACCATGAATAGCGTGCCTACGTGCGTGTAATTCTGTACCAGGTTGATGATATATTCGAGTGGGTGATTGAGATGCTCGAGGACATGAGACATTGTGATGAGATCGAATTTCGGCCCAATTGCCTTCTCAAGTTCAGAGAATACTATTTCTGGCATCCACATTAATTTGTGATAGCGTATATCGGGTTCAATTCCTATACTTACAATTTTAAAATTATCCCATAATTCTTTTATCAATGCCCCGGAACTGCACCCAATTTCCAGATTAGTCTTACATCCCTCAAAATATCCCTTGCAAATCTCGACTTGCAATTGCGCCCGGTTCTTCTCAGTTATGCAGTTCTCCGGCGATATGCCTCCAGTCTCGGGATAGAGTATATCCCGATAAGTACCCTGGTAATAATATTTCGTAAACTCATCCGTCATCCTGGGATTGAGGAAGATTGATCCGCAGGCATGGCAGATTGAATAATGAACCGTTGTTGCCGCGCTGGTATTGGGGGAATATATAGTGTGATCGTAAACCGTAGGTATCTTATCGCCCTGGCAAATCGGGCATTTGTCCAACTGCTCTATTTTGATTTCAAGCATCTGGTCGGTCATGCGAATCCTGCTTTCTTCATTCCTTTTTTTAATCCAATTGACGCTTGCCGTTCTATTTCGGTATGCCGCTCTCTAATTATATCCGCTGTCTTTTTCCAGCCCACCAGTTTGCTAAATCTAGCCTGGCGTTCATCGTCCATCGTGAATACCGCTGCCTGCGTTTCGTTGGCAACCATGACATTTTTACCACTGCCATATTTCTTCCAGGCTTTACGCATGTCCTGAGTACGGTGATAGGGGACATTAATTCTGCCAGAATTCAGCGCCCAAAAGAACCATTTACGCTGCTTGACACTAAAGAAACCATCGCCAGTTTCGGGATATGCCTGTGCTCTGGTAATCGAATGATTAGGCGGGGGATAAAGTTGAAACTGTTTTACCAGATAATCAGCAACTGTTTCACAAATTGAATCTTGGCAGGCAGGTATAAGTCTGTCAAATTTCCCATGCAGTTCTTTTAATCCCTGAATGTCAATGCCAACAAAATCACTCATGGTATAATTATCTTTGACCCGCAGAAAACCTGCCACGAACATGCGCAAAATCCGGATAAGTAGGTGGTCGGCAGCGGGTCATTCTTTTTATATATTCCCAGCCATTGCCATATCCATCAACTTTCCCAATGCCCCCGGCGTCTTGCGCTTATCGGTGGGATTGAGTGAACATTGACAGCGCCAACCGCCACATTCCAAAAGTGGATTATCTGGTTGTTGTGGATGAAATCCTGATTGTTGCCATTCTGAAGCAGTAGCTATAATTCCGTTTAGCGCCTCACAGGTTGAACAATGCTCAGTGTCGCCATAGACCCATTCTAGCTTTTCCTTCTCGCCCGCTGTTTCCATCTTGGCAATGTTCACAACATCATTATAGCGATTAACCCACATATCCACGCGTCCATCTATGGCGTTCATCCCGGCGTCGGCTTGTTTCTGCTGCTGGATAAAATCAATCAGGTCGGTGACGTGGTTGTATTCGCTGTCTACTAGTTCTTTGATACGGTCTTCCATTTCCGGGGTCTTATCCTGTACGGGGTCAAGTTTATTCTCTACCATACCTTCATTCCAGGCGCGCCCGAGCTGTTCGCCAATGGCATAGATCATCTTATCCAGAAAGATACTGTCATCTATTTTGCCACGGTACAACTGCCCGGCGTAATCATGCAAATGACCATCGTACCATTCATAAGATTTCAATATCTCTGCCCGCTTGACCGCCTCAATCCTCGCATTCAATTTGTCCAGAATGGCAGTTACTAATTCCATTGTGTCCTCAAATGTGGGTTCCATGGAATAGTTCACAATTTGATCTCCGCATTCCTGCCAAGCAGGAGCGCCAGCATAATCAGGAATATGGCGTCCTCATCGTCATAGATCGCTTCGGGTATCCTATAAATTGGTCGCCATCCAGTTCCCGCAGGATAAATAACGGATATATTAACCGATATTTGACCTAATGCAAGACAACCTAATTCGCCCCAAATCATTTATTGTTTTCCGATTCAACTTCTTTTACCGATAGTTGTATAGTCAACTCATAACTACCATGATTAGTAATTATCCATCTGGGTTGCGCATTGATCTGATATTTATACCTTTTGCATAATGCGCTATATTCATTGACAAAATCTTGCATCCTTTCCTGCCCGGTCTTTTCTGTTTGGATATCCATTAGGCGGTCACTCCTTTGATAACTGATATTCTTAGCGGCGTGGCCTCAGTGATCGAGCCGGTTGACACGTTGCGCACCGTGATTGTGCATGATCCAGCGCCAGCTACGACCGAAAACTGCCAAGCCCCGCCATTAGTGGCGCTGATGTGCTGGATGAGAATGAAATCCCCAGCTGCGATAAATGAATTGGTCAGCGTAAACGTCACGATGGCTTGGGCAGCCTGGGCTGCGCTGAACATGGTAAACGTACCACAAAGTTTATTGAGTACCACGGTTGTCGTGCGGCTTGATCCTTGCACCGCTGTTCCACCAGCGCCGGTAGCATAACCAACCCCACCACCCGCACTACCGGATGAGGTAATGGCGGTAGTTGCCGCTAAACCTGTTCCGGTTGCTGCGCCAATATTGGGAGTAGTCAGGGTTAATCCTGCGATAGTTTCGGCGGCACTTGCTCGGTTCAAGGCATGGGAAGTTGTGCCGATATACATACTACTTGAATTTGCCGCGCCATTTCCACTGTTTGTACCACTGGTATTTCCAATAACTGTCTTTTGTGCGTCGGTACAATACCTCTTATCCGCCGAGTCGGCAATATCAGCGGTGGTGGCATCTGCCCCGGAGGTTACCAATCCTTTTGCATCGTACGTTATCTTTGTTTTAGTCGCCTCCGTAATTGCACCGTTGGGTATAACAGCGTCGGCCTGTACGATAAAGGTTGAGGAATGTTTGGTATTACCATGTGACGTGGGAATGCGATCATCTGAGAGTCTACTATCTGCGGTAACCACCGCCGTGCCCGTAACTTCATTGGGGGTGTGGGAATGTAATGTTGGGGGACGTGCATTAATCAATCTAATATCATCAGAATTAATCGTATGAGATAAAATTGTATTCAAATCAGTTTGAGCCGATATTACCCCTGTGATACTACCCCAAGTCGAACCACCAATTGAAGTTGTAGATACAACTTCAAAGCCACTATCATCAACTTTTCGCCGGAGTGTGTTCCCCGCTGGTATTTCTAATGATGATAATATCTCTCCAAAATTTGCCATAGTTTTACCCTATCAATCCTATACTTTGTAAGTCGGCAATCAAAGTACCTAACACATCGGCTACTTCATCTAGCGTGGTCGCGTTCGCATTATAAGAACGGTCAGGGGTAACGTTGCTTGGAGTATATGCTGCTGGTTGGGCAGCAGTAGCGTGATTGTAAAATCCAATCTTCGTACCCCGATGTGCCAGGTCTTGAGCAATTGCCAGGCTGCCGCCAGCGGTCATGCCATCGGTAGATGTACCAACGCCAAAACCCTCGACAGTATACGACAAAGAAAAGGAGCTCAGAAAAACCCCAATAACCGCACCATTATAGATCGAAAAGTAACTATAATCACCAGCCATGCGGAAACCGGCAGCGGCCTGCATATATAAAATATCCGCACCGGCATTTATAACTGCTCCATAAGCATTTGTATAAATTTCGAGGGTTTTATATCCAGTGCCTACACTTTGTAAAACAAGTTTTCTACCGGTGGCCCTATACAGATATATATCAGGGATTGCAGTACCATCACCCCAGCACATAGTACCATCTTGTAAAATCCTAAAGCGGTTGGTAGAATCTGCCAAATTTTCACAAGCGAAAACGAGTGAATTATCATCCACATTACGCACACCAAAACAACCAGTAACACCCGTCAAGGCCGATATTCGGATTTCTTTGTTGACCTGGAGAGCGCCGGAGTTACTAATCAAGGTGATAGCAGTCTCACCTCCGCCAGCATCCCAGCCGAATATTGTATTTTGGGCCAATGAAACATTGCCGGCACTATCCACAAACACTATATCTTCAGCCAATGCAGTAACAAATATTTCCGCATTGCCGCTCAAACTGATAGCAGCATTGGCATTAGTAGATTTAAGAATTGTTGTTCTTGCCAAAACAGTCCCCGCGCTAGTATATGTTCCACGTCCTACTTCACTATTAATTCCATCGGTAATTCCATAACTTATAACATCGCCGTTTTGAACCCCAGCTAAAGAAAACGATAAACAACCGGATACAGCAGAACCAAGAGTTATCGGACCAGTACCAATAGTGGACGATGTCATTCTTGCAAGATTATATAGTTTTGCCATGGGACTTCCTCATTTCTCCCTGATTCCCGTAATGCGCCCATTATTGTCACGCATAACCTCTAGCATCCTGGCGGGTTGTTTATCTTTGGATATATTTACAATCGGAGCAGGTACATTCACTACCGGGGCTGCCACATTTACCACTGGCGCAGGTTGCTCTCCTTGCTTCGCCAAATACTCGCTGATCCGCTCTAATGCCTGCATGATCGCTGTATTGGCATCGCTTGTATTTATATTTTGTTTCATGTTCTCAATTGTATTCTGGAGCGCATTAATAGCATTTTGATGAGTTTCAAAAGTTGGATTGAATCCCTCCATAGATTGCAATGTGGCCTTCATGCTCCTCTCAATTTCTTCACTCAATTCCATGACTTTTGTCGCGTCACTTGAATTGTTGATAACGATATTTGGCATAGAAACGGGTGTAACAGGAGCAGGCACAATGGGCGTGTCATGTTTCTCTAGCCATTCCAACGCTCGTTTAATCTGATTACTGCCATCCACAAAGGACATCATTTCGGTAGTCCTGGCGCTGAATATTGATTTCACGTCCTCGACCGTCTTGCAGTATTCCAACTCTGCCAGGATA
>Ga0315297_10002229_pt1 | contig 12176 bp, 9 predicted proteins | sample YL17G15_0_MG_FD_203628 | JGI IMG/M metagenome (GOLD analysis project Ga0315297, IMG submission 203628) | Sediment microbial communities from Yellowstone Lake, YNP, Wyoming, USA - YL17G15_0 | ecosystem: Environmental > Aquatic > Freshwater > Lake > Sediment | place: USA: Wyoming | collected... | reverse complement strand
ATCCGGCGCTTACCCTCCTCGGAATCGCCGAATTGCCGGAATCCCTGGGGGCCAAACCCTCCGAGTATTTTAAAAACCCCAAGCCTATCCGTGATCTGGTGCCCTATTGGGTCCAGGTTTCGCCGGGAAAATATGAATTTCTGGTCGAGGGCGAGACCCGGGCGGAAACCGGGGACGCCGACGGCCAGGTGATTTTCGATTCGGATTCGGCCCATTTCCCCGATTCGGTTAATTTCGGAGGGAAGGCGTTTTCCGGTCTTCGCATTCCCAAAGACGACATCGGCCCGAGCCCGGCCATCCCGGTGGGAATATCCTTTTACTACCTGGCCCTGCCGGATCCTTCCCTGGGCGGGCTCATCCAGGTTAATACCGACGGTTCAGGATACCGTCCGGCGGATTCTTTCCAGCTGAACCGTCTGCTCAATCAATTGCTCAGCTCCTGGTTTACCCGGAGCGAGGGCGAAACCTATTTCGAAACCGATCAGCCGGTTTTAAAACCCACCATCAGGGTTTATATCGGAAAGTTGTCCAACCAGGTGGCGGCATCCACCCAGGCGCTGCTCAAGAATTTTGGAATCGACCAGATCATTAATCCCGGCGACCAGGTTTACATCAAGGTCAACCTGGGCGGCGGGATTCCCGGCGTGCCCGCTTCGTATACCGATCCACTGGTAGTGGAAGGGATTATCCGGGCGGTCCAGGAAATCGGGGGAATCCCCCATGTCTGCGAAGCCAACATGCGCACCTACACGATGAATGACGACATGCTCAAGAAGCGGGGCTACGATGTGATCCTGGCCCGGACGGGGGCGGATTTCGTCAACCTTTCCGACCTGCCGCGGGTGGAGTTCCACCCTTATGACGGGACCATCCCGTTCGATGTTCCCGCCCCCCTGCGAGATCCCCAGAATAAAATCATCAGCGTCGCCCAGCCGAAGCATCACTGGGAATGCGGGGTCTCCCTGGCCGAGAAGAACATGTACGGGGCCATTTCGGAAAGAAAGAAATCCATCTTCCACCGGAAGTTCGACCAGATTGACCCGGTGGTGGCGGCCGCGGCCCGGGCCATGAACCCGGATATTTCCATCATCGGGGGGAGGGCGGTCTGCGGGGAACTCGGGCCCCATCTCTGCGTGCCGATCCGCCTGAATTACCTGATCGTTTCCAACGACATGCTGGCGGCGGACCAGCAGGGGTCCATCCTCCTGGGCTATCCCTTCGAGGAAGTGAAATACGCCCAGATCAATCTCAAGGGCCAGGGGATCACCTTCTCCTGGGTCCAGGGTACGGAGCAGTTTCCTCCCGAGCTTTTAACCCGGGTCAAGGAGTTCGCCCTGACCCCGGCAGAGGTGAAATTCTGGAAGAAACTGCTCTTCAGCCAGTACTTTGTTCCCCACTGGGTCCAGAACCAGATCCTGCCCCACCTGGAATTTTTCTTCGTCCTGGCCAACAAGCTTTTTTATACGCCCCGGGGCGACCAGATTGATTGGAGCCTCTAAAATTGACGAATGACGAATGACGATTGACGAATGAAAACAAAGCAGGTCAGAAAAAGATTTCGAGTTTTGAGTTGAACCAGAGAAACCCGACAAACCATTTTGATTAGGATAAAAGTTGATGGCAAACAGCCAGCAAAAAAGAATGGTTTCCATGGATTTTGTAAAAGTGGCAACCCTCTCGCCCATTCTCGACCAGGTGATGGCCAGGTTGCCCCAGGTGCGCCTGGAATCTTTGCCCTCCGAAGAGAGCGATGAGCAGATTACCGTATGCATCACGGCCTTCGGCCGGCAGGAAGACCTGGGATTTTTTCTCGATGAGGCGGAAGAGACCCTCCAGGACGAACTGGATACCCTGGGTTTGAAGATCGCTCTGTACCTGAACGATGACGATTGGGGAACGGAGTAAATTGACGATCCACCTTCGCCAAGGCTTCGGCGGACACGTTGACGAATGACGATTGACGAATAAAAACTGAAAAGAATTGACGATTGACGATTTACGATTGACGAATGAAAAACAAAGAAAATAAAGAGATTTTTGAATTATTATAAAAGTTTTGTAATCTACAATCGTCAATCTACAATCGTAAATTGAGTCATTGGAAAAGAAGCAATTACGATTAGGAATTGAAAACGAGGAAACATCAATGAAAAAAAAGGAGACCACAAACCTGCTGCGGTCCCTCCCGAGCGTGGACGACGTCCTCAAATGGGATGAATTGAAGAAAATCCCGGGTTTGCCCACCCGCCAGACCCTGGTTCAGGCGATCAGGGAGGTCCTGACGCGCGAGCGGGAGAGGATCCGGAAAGGGGAGAGGAAAAAACTCCTCGAGCGGGCGGAGCTCATTTCCGGGGTCCGGGAGGGGATCAAGACCGCCCGCCGGGGTTCGCTCCGCCGGGTGATCAACGGGACCGGGATCGTCATCCACACCAACCTGGGCCGGGCCCGGCTTGCTCCCCTGGCGGTCCAGAAGGTGATCGAGGCCGCCCGGGACTATACCAACCTGGAATTCGCGCTGGAACCTGGCGGCCGCGGGGAACGCTCCGACCATGTCGAAGGGCTTTTTCGGGAACTCACCCGGGCGGAAGCCGGTCTGGCGGTGAACAATAACGCCGGGGCTGTTCTCCTGGTTCTAAACACCCTGGCCGAGGGGCGGGAGGTGATTGTTTCCCGGGGCGAACTCATCGAGATCGGCGGTAGTTTCCGGCTGCCCGAGGTAATGGCGAAAAGCGGGGCGATTTTAAAAGAGGTGGGAACCACCAACCGCACCTATATCGAGGATTATGCCCGGGCGATCAATTCCCAGACCGCGCTCCTTTTGCGGGCCCATCCGAGCAACTACCGGATTGAGGGTTTTACCGCGCAGGCTTCCCGGGAGGAACTCGCGACCCTGGGCCGGGAAAAGGGACTCCCGGTGTTTGAGGACCTGGGTTCCGGACTGCTCCTGCCGATCCCGGGCTTAGAACTGGCCGGAGAACCCATGGTCTCGCTCGCGCTCAAGCAGGGGGTCGACCTGGTTTCCTTCAGCGGAGATAAACTCCTGGGTGGGACCCAGGCCGGGATTATTCTCGGCCGGAAGGAGCTCCTGGAGCGGATCCGGAAAAACCCGCTGGCCCGGGCCCTCCGGATTGACAAGCTTTCCCTGGCCGGCCTGGAAGCTACCCTGCGGATTTACCGGGCCGGGGATTTGCCCCCGGTGATTTTGGCCATGCAGGTTTCCCGCGCCGAGCTTGAGCGCCGGGCCCGGAAACTCTCCCGGGGTTTACAGGCCGCCGCGTCCGCCGGCAAGTTCAAGGTCGACATGGCCGAGGAAGAATCCGCCCCCGGGGGAGGTTCTTTCCCGGGAGTGAAGCTCCCGACCCTGGCGGTGGCGCTTTCCCATCCTGCCCTGAACCCGGAAGAAATCGCTTCCGCTTTCCGCGCCGGGGACCCTCCCGTGGTCGGAAGGGTTCAGGAAGACCGGTTTCTCCTCGATCTCCGCACCATTGCCCCCGAGGAGATCGGGGAAGTGGCGCGGGTCTTCACCGAATTGTCCAAAAACTTTTCCGGCCGGGCCATTTAGAGAAAACCATGCGTTATTTGGTGATTGGGACCGCCGGTCACATCGACCACGGGAAAACCGAGCTGGTGCGCGCGCTGACCGGGGTGGATACCGATCGGCTCAAGGAAGAGAAAGAGCGGGGGATGACGATCGACCTGGGGTTTGCCGAGTTCCGGGTTTCGGAGGAGATCGGGGCCGGGGTGGTGGATGTGCCCGGGCACGACCGCTTTGTCCGCAACATGCTGGCCGGCTCCACCGGGATCGATCTCGTCCTGCTCGTGATCGCGGCCAACGAGGGGATCATGCCCCAGACCCGGGAGCACCTGGCTATCTGTGAATTATTACGGGTGCCGCGGGGACTAGTGGTTTTGAACAAGATCGACCTGGCCGAGCCCGACTGGCTGGAGCTGGTCCGGTCCGAGATCGCTGAATATTTGAAGGGTACCTTCCTGGCCGGAAGCCCGATTGTGCCCGTTTCGGCCCGCACCGGCCAGGGAATCCCCGAATTGAGGATGGAGATCGCCCGGGCGGCCGCCGGGATCAGGCCCCGGGGCGAGACGAGCACCTTCCGTCTCCCGGTGGACCGGAGCTTCACGATCAAGGGGTTTGGAACCGTGGTGACCGGAACCGTTTTGGGAGGCCGGGTTTCCTCCGGGGATCAGGTGGTGGTTCTTCCCGCCGGGGTCTCCGCGCGGGTAAAGGGGATTGAAACGCATAAACGGAAATCCGATTTCGCCCTCCCCGGCCAGCGGGCCGCCCTGAATCTCTCGGGGGTGGAAAAGGCCGAGATCAAGCGCGGGGATGTCCTCGTCCATCCCGACACCCTGGACGCGAGCCGGCTCCTGGATGTGAGCCTGAAGGTTCTGCCCGGGGAGGGTCGGGGTTTGAAGAACTGGGCCGAGATTCGCTTCCATGCCGGGACCGCTGAGGTGATCGGCAAGGTCCGGCTCCTGGGCCGGGAAAAAATCGCCCCCGGCGAGGAAGGCTTCGCCCAGATTTTACTGAAAGAGCCGGTGGTGGTGGTGGCCCGGGACCGTTTTGTGGTCCGGCAGGCGAGCCCGATGATCACCATCGGCGGCGGGGAGATCCTGGATCCCCTGCCGGGGCACAAGCACCGCCCGCGGGACCCGGGCGTGACCAGCTGGCTCCAGGGCCTGAAAGATTCCGGAAATTCGGACCTGGTCCTGGCCCACGTCCGGCGGGCCGGGCTCCGGGGTGCGGAAGCGCCAGAGCTGATGGTGCGGGTTCCACTCAACCGGCAGGAGATCCAGGAAGAACTGAAGAAGCTGGGGGGGGAGGGAAAGGTGGCTTCCTCCTCCCGGGGCAGGTATTTTCCCGCGGAGGGGATTCGGACCCTAGCCGACGCGGTCTGGAAAAAGGTCGAGGAATTTCAACAGTCCAACCCGCTGGCACCGGGATTGATCCGGGAAGAGCTGAAGGGATATTTTCCCGAGGCCAACCCCGAAGCCCTGGGGGAGGCGGTTAACCTCCTGAAAAACGCGGGCAAGGTTGATTTCGACGGGGAAACCATCCGCCTTTCCGGGCGGAGCCCGGAATTAAGCCCGGAGCTTCGGGCTTTGCGAGACCGGATCCTCAAGCGTCTGCAGGAAGCCGGTTCCCAGCCTCCGGAGGCGGCCGAACTGATTCAGGAATTCAAAACCGACAAGGGAAATTTGGAGAAAATCCTGCGCCTCCTGGTCCGCCAGGGGGCCCTGGTGCGGGTGGGCGAGGGCCTTTTCTACCCGGTTCCAACCCTGAAAGAAATCGAGAGGAAACTGGTGGAATATCTGCAGAAGGGGGTCACGGTGGAAGTCCCGAAATTCAAGGAACTGTTTGGAATCACGAGAAAATGGGCCATCCCCCTTCTGGAATATTTTGACGCCAACCGAGTCACCCTCAGGGTTGGCAACGCCCGGAAGCTCTATCCGAAAAAAGACAAATAATTTTTTGACACGGATTTCACGGATATGAACGGATTCGGAAAACAATTGGCTAAAGAAAATAGTTGTGAAAATGGGTTTCAAAATCCACGCGAATCCAGACGAATCAGTGTCTGAGATGTTGGGAAGGGACGAGGAAGGTTTTTAATGAAAAGTAAAGATATTTCTAAAGAGAGGCCGAACTCGTGGTATCTCGGGCTGGCGATAATTCTAATCTTTTTAATCGGCTTGCTCGATTATTTTACCGGTGCCGAACTGCGCATTTATCCACTTTATTATATCCCCATCATGCTCGGCGCATGGAATTCCCGGTTAAGGAGTGCCGTCCTGCTGGCCGGCTTTAGCGCTCTGGCCTGGATCCTATCAAATTACTATGCCGGTCTGCGTTTCTCGCACACTTCTATGTGGCTTGTAAACATATCCGCCCAGTTTGTTTCTTTCCTCCTGGTGGGGGGGTTGATCGTTCGCCTGCGCACGGCCAATGCCCAGGAAAAAATGCTGGCGCATTCGGACAATCTTACCAAGTTGATGAACGCGCGGGCTTTTTATGAACGGCTGGAATACGAGTTGGCGCGGGCACAAAGGTACGGGCGTCCTTTAACGATCGGCTACCTGGATCTCGATAATTTCAAGACGGTGAACGATCACCTGGGACACCGGGCCGGCGATAACGTACTCTGCCTGATCGCGGACCTGCTCAGGTCGCTCGTGAGATCGAGCGATGCGCTGGCGAGGCTCGGGGGAGATGAGTTCGCCATCATCCTGACCGAAACCGATCGGGAACAGAGCCGAACGGTATTCGCCAAGATCCTGGCCGTCCTGAAGGAAAAAATGAAGGAGAAAGAAATACCGATTACCGCCAGCATCGGGGTCGTATCCTACCCGGAAAATACGCTGAGCGCTGAAGACCTGATTTCCTGCGCGGATTCGATTATGTACCGGGCCAAGGAAGCCGGGAAAAACCGGGTTGAGTTCAAAGGGGCGCCCAAATAAACGGAGGAAATCCGGAATATTTCATGTCAATAGTTTCGAATTCTTTGGGCCGGCTAATGTATTAAATCCCTTGTAATTCAGCCCCTCAGGTGCTATAAGTTTCCAAAATTCACATGCCCTTTTCGGAAGGTTTGGGTCCCCCCGCCGAGGCGGGGGGCGGGAGGGCAGAGGAAACAACCTAAACCAGGAGGAAAAAATGACTGTAATCACGGCGAAGGAACTTTTGGAAGCGGGGGTGCACTTTGGGCACCAGACCCGGCGCTGGAACCCCAAGATGCGGCCCTACATTTTTGGAGCCCGCAACGGGGTTCACATCATCGACATCAACCAGACCGTTCAGCTTTTTGAGAAGGCCTATCGTTTTATCGAAGGCGCGGTAGCCCAGGGCCAGTCCGTCCTCTTCGTCGGCACCAAGAAGCAGGCCCAGGTGGCGATTGAAGAAGAAGCGACCCGGGGCGGGCAGTTTTTCGTGAACAACCGCTGGATCGGGGGAACCCTGACCAATTTCGCCACCATCAAGAAGAGCCTGGAGAAGCTCTCCTCGATCGAGACGATGGAAAAGGACGGGAGTTTCGAGCGAATGACCAAGAAGGAAGCGATCAAGCTGAACCGGGAGCGGGGCCGCCTCCTCAAACTGCACGCGGGGATCAAAAATATGCGGCGCCTGCCCGGGGTGATTTTCATCGTGGATACCAAGCGGGAGGAAAGCGCGGTTTCGGAAGCCCGCAAGCAGAGAATCCCGATCGTGGGGGTCGTGGATACCAACGGCAATCCCGAGGACGTCGATTTCCCGATCCCAGCCAATGACGATGCCCTGCGCTCGATCCGCTTTTTTACCAGCAAGATCGCCGATGGCTGCATCTCCGGGACGCAACGCCGGGAAGCTGTTACCCGGGATGAAGAAGCGGCCAAGGCGGCCGGGGCGGCGGAAAAGAAAGACCGGGAAGTAAAAATCTGAAAACCCGAAGCGGGAAAAGAATAAGAGAAGGGGGGCAGCAGGCTTGGGAACTATGGATGCGATCAGGCAATTGCGGGAAAAAAGCGGCGCCGGGGTTTTGGATTGCAAGCAGGCCCTGGATGAATCCAAAGGCGACGTCAATCTGGCCCAGGAAATCCTGCGCAAAAAGGGTCTGGCCAAGCTCGAGAAACGGGTGGGAAAACAGGCCCTGGAAGGCCTGGTGGATGCCTATATACATCCGGGCGGAAAAGTGGGGGTCATGGCCGAAGTCAATTGCGAGACGGATTTCGTGGCCCGGACCCCGGAGTTCAAACAGCTGGTGCGGGATCTCTGCCTGCAGGTGGCGGCCATGTGCCCCCGTTACCGGAAACGCGAGGACGTGCCGGAAGCGGTGGTCGAGAAAGAAAAGGAGATCTATCGTGCCGAGGCCAAAAGCTCCGGAAAGCCCGATAAAATCATCGATAAGATCGCCCAGGGGAAGCTGGAGAAATTCTACAGCGAGGTTTGCCTGTGGGATCAGCGTTTCATCCGGGACGACTCGGTTTCTTTCGGCGAATACTTTCAATCCACCTCGGTCCGGCTGGGCGAGAATGTCCAGCTCCGGAAATTCCTGCGCTACCAGCTGGGGGAAGAGTCCAGCTAAACCGGGACCTGAAACCGGCCGGTGGGCCCCGACCTGCAGGGTCGGGAAAGTTGTTTTTCAGGATATATTTCAACCTTCAGGTGTAACCCCATGACCGTTCGCAAACTGGTTTATCACCGGGCCTTGCTCAAGCTCTCGGGAGAGATGCTGGCCGGGGCCCAGGGTTTCGGGATCGAAGCCAAGGCCCTGCTTTACCTGGCCCAGGAGATTGCCCAGGCCCGGGGACTCGGGAGCGAGATCGCGGTGGTCCCGGGAGGCGGGAATATCCTCCGGGGGGCGAAGGCCAGCCGGGAAGGGATGGACCGCGTCACCGCGGATTATATCGGGATGCTGGCCACCCTGATCAATTCCCTGCTCCTGGCGGAGGTTTTGAAAAGGATCGGGGTGGAGACCCTGGTCCTGAACGCCTTCCCCGTGGGCGGGATGGTGGAACCCTACCGCGCGGATTTGGGGCTCTCCAAACTTGAGGCGGGACAGGTTTTGATTCTTTCCGGGGGGACCGGAAATCCGATGCTTTCCACCGATACCGCGGCGGCCCTGCGGGCCCGGGAGCTCACCTGTGAAATTCTGCTCAAGGGGACCAAGGTGGACGGGGTTTACGACGCCGACCCGGCCAAGGTCAAGAAAGCCCGGCGTTTCGAGATACTGACCTATAAAAAAGTCATGGGCCAGGGGCTGAAGGTGATGGATCTCTCCGCCATCGCCCTGTGCGAGGAAGGCGAGATCCCGATCCGGGTTTTCAATCTCTGGAAGAAGGGCAGCCTGGTCCGGATTCTCCAGGGCGAGCCGGTGGGAACATTGGTGAGGAAGTAAATAAAGTTCAAGGTTCAAAGTTCAAGGTTAACAGACACTGACACCGACGCTGAAATGAGTTTTGGATTTCCAGTTTAAAAATTCTGTTATTGGCAATTGTTTGGTTATTGAAGCTTGGTTATTGGGATTTGATTTAAATAAGGGGGGTGGAAAATGGAAAAGGAAATTTTTCAAGGATTGGAATCCCGGATGGAAAAAACCATCGCTACCTTTCGGGAGGAGCTTTCCCGGGTGCGGACCGGGCGGGCTTCCCTCTCCCTTCTGGACATGGTGAAGGTGGATTACTACGGCAACCCTTCCCCCTTGAATCATGTCGCCAACCTCTCGGTTCCGGAAAACCGCATGATTACCATTCAGCCCTGGGACATAAAGATGCTTCCCGAGATTGAGAGAGCGATCATCAAGTCGGACCTCGGGCTGACCCCGCAGAATGACGGCAAGATCATCCGCCTTCCCATTCCGCCCCTGAACGAGGAGCGGAGAAAGGACCTAGTCAAACTGGTCAAGAAGATGGCGGAGGAACACCGGGTTGCCGTCCGGAACGTGCGCCGGGACGGAATCGAAAAGCTCCAGAAGCTGGAGAAGGACAAAGCCATCACCGAGGACGACAATCACCGCTTCCAGAAAAAGGTCCAGGATGTTACGGACGCCTACGTGAAAAAGGTGGACGAGATCTTAGCCGCCAAGGAAAAGGAGATCATGGAGGTATAGCGGTCCTAAGTCCTAAGTCCACCTAAGTCCTACGTCATTCATGTCTCTATTTAGTCCCGCCAAAAGCGGGACTTTTGTATGAGTAAACTTCCTCTAATAGTTCATCGATACCGTCCTGCCTTATTTTTGTCATTCCCGCGCATGCGGGAATCCAGTCTTTTTTTCATGTCTTATTCAGTTGTTTTTGATTCCCAATTCGAAACCAGAAACCAAAGACTCGAAACAATATAACCAACAATACGGCACTGTATTGCATAAAAGTCTTGACAATTATGCAAAGTGATGATAAATTGTCAGCATGGATCGATATCTATACAAGCCAATCCATAGAGATCTTCTGAAAAAGATGGTTATTCTGACCGGGCCGCGGCAGGTTGGTAAAACCTGGCTGGCCAAAGAATTGATGAAAGAATTTCGGAATCCCCAGTACCTGAATTACGATCATCTAGACGACGCCCGGATCATCCGAAAGCAAACCTGGTCCCTGGACGCTGGTCTGGTTATTCTGGACGAGGTTCATAAAATGAAAGATTGGAAGGGGTTCGTCAAGGGAAGCTACGACACCCGGCCCACCGGGCAGTCCCTACTGATCACGGGAAGCGCCAGGCTCGACGCTTTCCGGCAGACCGGCGAATCCCTCGCCGGGCGCTATTTCCCCTACCATCTTCATCCTCTATCCGTCAGAGAATTGAAGGATTATCTGCCACCCCGAGAAGCCCTCAACCAGTTGAACCGCCTGGGCGGTTTCCCCGAGCCGTTCCTGTCCGGGTCGGACACGGAGGCGTCGCGCTGGCGCAGCCAGTATTACACCGATTTGATTCGAGAGGACATCCTTGAATTCAGCCGGATCAACGAGGTTAAGGCCATCCGGCTGCTCGTCGAGATGCTGCGGGAACGCGTCGGCTCCCCTCTTTCCTTCACCTCCCTAGCTGGAGATCTGCAAATCGCCCCCAACACGGTCCGGAAATACGTGGATATATTGGAGAGCCTCTGTATCATCTTCCTGGTGAGACCCTTTCACGCAAACATTGCCAGGGCGATCCTGAAGGAGCCGAAGGCTTATTTTTTCGACAGCGGCTTCGTGAAAGGAGACGAAGGGCTGAAGCTCGAGAACACCTGCGCCGTCTGCTTGTTTAAACATGTCCAGCACCTTCAGGACACGGCGGGCGAAAATCTTAATCTCCGCTACCTCCGAACCCGGGACGGCCGGGAAATAGACTTCGTCTTCTGCACGGAAGACCGAATCACGACGCTGATCGAAGTCAAGATGTCGGAAAACCGGCCCTCTCCCGCCCTGGTTTACTTTCAGAGAAAAACGCCGGGCTTGTCGGCTTATCAGCTCGTCCAGAACCTGAGACAGGAGGAGAACATTGACGGCGTTTCCGTCGTTTCCGCCGGAACCTGGCTAGCCGGGTTGTCGGCCTGAAACATTTGCCAGAGGACCACCGACGGCAGGCTAGAAAAACCAGTTTTGAGTTAAAAAGAATTGACGATTTACGAATGACGAATGACGATTGAAAACAAGATAGAACAGATAAACGCAGTTTCGAGTTAAAAAATATACGCTGACAAAACAAAAGAAAAAATACAGATTCTTCACCTTCGGCAAGCTCAGGTTCAGAATGACAGGCAGAGGTAGATGAGCCGGATGGGGCTTTCCCCAGATCCGGGATTCAAAACAGACGATAGGAAGGGACAGCCCAGATATTCGGATCCGCTAATTTTTCTATCCGGGCTCCCCGGTAAATACCAAGCCCGCCCAGCCACCGGTCTTTAAGCTTGGCGGCGAGCGTAAGCAGCGGACGATAATCGGAGCCGGATAATTTCGGGCCGGAATTGATTTCCATGCCGATGAATCCGCGCCCGGTCTTTAAACCCGAAAAATGCGATTGAATCCGTTCTTCCGTCCTTCGCGGGCGGATTTTTTTGTAATGCCGATTCATTTGTCCCAACGTAGGAGGGACGTGTCCCATCACTGGGCGGGATCGGCGGTTTTAAAAAAGCGCCCGATTAATCGGGCAACTACGAAACATTATGAAATAATAACTGCATTTTTCGGGATAAAAGCTTGTTTTTGTTCTCAATCGACAATATTGCTGTAATTTATCGCTTGCCATCGTAAATATTACAGTATGAATTGTTAGTGTTGTGTTTTAATAATAGACTTAAAATTAAGTTTAAATTCATCCTTGATTTTTATCATGTAGGGGCGGCTTTCTACAGTCGCCCGGGGAGGGAGCCAATTGAATGGCTCCCCTACGAAAACAATAATCACTTTTAAGGATTTTATTAAACGCCACATTAATTGATCAAAAACCGTCGGGATGTAGTCGATTTGGAATTTGAGAAAGAACCGAAACGATCAAACCTTCCGATAAATGACCTGTGCCGGGTCATTTACGCCCGTCCCGGGATCGGGCCGCACCAGTCCCTCGGACTGAAGCTCGTCCAGCAGGGAGAGGATCAGCCCGGTGGAGGTGGAGGCGAGGTGGATTTTCGAGATGTCCCCCATCACTGCCCGGGTCAGATCCAGCAGGGTGAGGCCTGGTCCTTCAAGAAGCTGGAGCGCCTGGTTGC
>Ga0315297_10002228_pt1 | contig 12178 bp, 13 predicted proteins | sample YL17G15_0_MG_FD_203628 | JGI IMG/M metagenome (GOLD analysis project Ga0315297, IMG submission 203628) | Sediment microbial communities from Yellowstone Lake, YNP, Wyoming, USA - YL17G15_0 | ecosystem: Environmental > Aquatic > Freshwater > Lake > Sediment | place: USA: Wyoming | collected... | reverse complement strand
GATCGGTGACCTGGGCCAACGACACGGCGGTGATGTCCAACTCCTCCTTCTCGATGAGCTGGAGGAGAAGGTCGAGGGGGCCCTGGAAGACCGAAAGCTTCAGCTCAAACACCTCTGCCTGCCTTATCCGTCTCCCGGGCCCCCCGGACTTCTGCCTTCGTCTAGCTCGCCGCCGCCAGCGGCCTCCCCACCGCCCTGGCCACCTCCCCCACGCGCTCCATCAACTGCTGGAAGCCGCCGAAGGTGAGGGACTGGGCGCCATCGGAGAGCGCCTGGTCGGGGTTGGGGTGCAGCTCCACCATGAGGCCATCGGCGCCGGCAGCCACTGACGCCATGGCCATGGGCTCCACCAGGTAGCGGTGGCCAGTGGCGTGACTGGGGTCGCCGATGATCGGCAGGTGGCTGAGGCGCTTGACCGCGGGAATGACGCTCAGGTCCATGGTGAAGCGGGTGCTGGTCTCGAAGGTACGAATGCCCCTCTCGCAGAGGATCACCTCACTGTTCCCTTGGGCCAGGACGTACTCAGCGGCCAAGAGCCACTCCTGCAAGGGAGCCCACATGCCCCGCTTAAGCAGCACCGGCTTGCCTGAACGGCCCACCTCGTCCAAAAGGCTGAAATTCTGCATACTGCGGCTGCCGACCTGAAGGATGTCAGCATAACGGGCCACCAGTTCCACATCGCGCGGGTCCATCACCTCGCTGATGATCGGCAGGCCGGTTTCCGCCCTGGCCGCCGCCAGGATCTGGAGCCCCTTCTCCCCCAGGCCGCGAAAGGCGTAGGGGTTGGTGCGCGGCTTAAAGGCACCGCCGCGCAGGATGTGGCCACCAGCCTCCTTCACCACCCGGGCAGTGGCCATCATTTGCTCTTCGGTGTCCACCGAGCACTGGCCGGCCATGACCACCGTGTTGCCACCGCCGATGGCCACGTTGCCCACCTTGATGACCGTGTCCTCGGGCTTGAACTCACGGCTGGCCAGCTTGTAGGGCCGGCTGATCGGCACTACGTCCGCCACGCCCTCCAGCACAGCCAGCTCGTCGGCCAGCTCGGGATAGGTTTGGCCTACCACCCCGATGACAGTCCTCTCCACACCACGGGAGAGGCTGCCCTTGAAACCCAGATCTTTCAGGCGTTTTTGAACCCCATCGATATCCCTTTCCGTTGAGCCTACTTTCATCACCACTATCATCGGATTGCCTCCCTAGGGCTTGCCCTCAGGCTCGAACTGAAAGTCCGGCCTTAGAACCCTGGCCCCCCGCAGGTAGACGTGCACGATCTGGTCGGCCGTCTTGTCCGTGTTCACGTGCAGAAGAATACGCAGACACATGGGCAGGCTCCCCGGCACGGCCATTTCGTGCCCGCACAGGAGAGGCACATCGTTCCACCCCAGCCGACGAGCGGCCAGGGCGGGGAACTCGGCGTTCAGGTCGATGGTGGTGGTGAAGAAGGCGCTGACCACATCTTCAGGCTTGATGTCGTTGGCCTTCACCATCGCCGCCAACAGCTCGCCAGTGGCCTCCAGGATGGCTTCGCCGCTGTTGGCCTCCACCGTCGTGGCGCCGCGGATGCCTCGACACAGCATGCCGAAGAGTTTCCCCCTCCCCCGCAAACGAGCCTGCCAGGCCGGCCCGCCTACCAGCAGGCGGGCTAGCGCGGAGCAAATGCCCCGGCCTGAAGGCCACCGGTCTTTCTAGATCGTGGCCTCCTGTCGGCCAGTAACCACCTCCACATATTCCCTCACCCTTTCCTCCCGCTCTTCGGCGGGTGCGCGGTCGATAACATCGATGATAGCACTACCAATGACAACGGCCTCTGCCCCCAGGCCGGCTACCGTCTTCAGGTGTTCCCGCTTGGAGATGCCGAAGCCCACAGCCAAAGGCAACGAGGTGTGGCGTCGCACCCGTGCCAGGAACTGCGGCAGCTCCGAGGGTAGCTCGCCGCGAGCGCCGGTGACCCCTGTCAAGCTGACGCAATATATAAAACCGCTCGCCTGAGCCGCCACCAGAGCGATGCGCTCATCGCTGCTGGTGGGCGCCAGGAGATAAATCAAATCGACCCCACGGCCAGCGCAGGCCGTTCGCACGCCGGCGGCCTCCTCGGGCGGCAGATCCACCTCGATCAGGCCGTCAGCCCCCGCGCCGGCAGCATCGCGGGCGAACTCATCGATCCCGTACGCCAGTATGGGGTTGTAGTATCCCATAAGCAGAAGCGGTATGGCAAGTCCTCGCGCCCTAAGCTGCCTCACCACGTCCAGACAGAGCGCCGGCGTCACCCCCTGCTGGAGAGCATGGTGGCTGGCCCGCTGGATGGTGGTCCCATCGGCCAGGGGGTCGCTGAAGGGTACGCCCAGCTCCACCATATCGGCGCCGCCGGCCGCCAGGGCGGGCACCAGCCGCAGCGTGGCCTCTACGTCCGGGTAGCCTACCGTCAGGTAAGCAATGAGGCCCAGCCGCTTCTCCTGCCGCAGACGGGCCATCGTCTCGCCGATGCGGCTCACGACCCCCCTCCCGCAACCACACCCACGATGAAGCTCACCGCGTTGAAGAGGAAATGGGCTGCGATGGGAGCCCACAGGGAGCCGGAGAACACGTAGGCCCAAGCCAGGAGCATGCCGATGATCGTGAAGGGGACCAGGCTCCCCAGGCTGAAGTGAAGCGCGGCGAATACGAGTCCGCTGGCCAAGGCTGCCCAAAACGTGCCCCAGCGCATTCGCAGGGCCGGGAAAAGAAAGCCACGGAAGAAGGTCTCCTCGGCGATGGGTGCTGCCGCTATCGCCAGCAGTGCCACAAGGGGCAGGGCGACCGCGCTCTCGAAGAAATCCTCGGGCACGGTACTTTGAGGCACCATCTTCCCAAGTCCGGACAGCTCCACGATCAGGAGATAGACGCCGAGGGTGAAGTAGGCTGCCAAGACCACCACCACCGGCACCCACCAGCCGCCGCGAACGGCGCGGCGAAAGCCCAGCGCTCGCCAGCCACACGAGTATCGCCGCACGCTGAACCAGACGGCCGCCCCCAGCAGGGCCACCTCCAGGACCAGGCTAGCTCCCAGGGCAACGACCATCTTGGCGTCATCGCTGACATCTTCCTCGCCAACGAAGACGACGCCCATCACGATGACCATGAGGATGCTGGCCGCCAGCACCCAGGCGCTGGCCAGCCCCAGGTCACGTAGCTGCCACGGCACCTGCGGTCCCCTCCCCTCACTGCTTTCTTGCGGCTGAACCAGCATATCCCTCATTCCTCGCCAAACCGATAGGCTGATTCTATTAATAGCATGAGCGCCCACTGCTAGCAAATTGGCCGCTTGGCCGCGAGCCCCCTCCTGCCGTACACTGCTCTCGCTGGGGCAAAGGCCATGCAGGACGCAGCCAAGGAGTGGGACGAGCGCTATCGCCAGGGTCTAACCATGCCCGACGAGCCAGCCGCCCTCCTAGTGGAGAACCTGTCCCTTCTGCCCAAGGGGGGCAAGGCCCTGGACATCGCCATGGGCACCGGCCGCAACGCTCTCTACCTGGCCTCTCTCGGCTTTCGGGTGACGGGCATCGACCTATCGGCGGTGGCGGTCGAGAAGTGCCGCGAGAAAGCGGAGCGCCTGGGCCTGCCTGTCGAAGCCCTCTTGGCCGACCTGGAGCGCTACCCTCTCCCCAGCGAAGATTACGACCTGATAGTCAACTTCTACTACCTCCAGCACAGCCTGACGCCCTCGATCGTCGCCGCCCTTCGGCGGGGCGGCGTGCTGGTGTTCGAGTCCTTCACCATCGACCAGCTCCAGTTCGGCTGGGGTCCTAAGCTCCCCGACCACCTGCTGCGCCCCGGCGAGCTGCGAGAGATGTTCGCTGGCCTGGAGACGCTGCTCTATCACGAGGGCGTCATCGAGGGGGACCGAGGGCCGAAGGCGGTCGCCAGGCTCATCGGGCGCAAGCGGGCCTAGCTGCCCGCCTGCCCAATTGGCCGTTCGGCGGATGTGCTGCCGGCCAGGTTCGCGGACGATGCCGACGCCTAGAGCCCTACCCCCAGCGCCTTCGCCACCACCTCCATGTCCTTGTCGCCGCGGCCGGACAGACAGACGAGGATGATGACGTCGGGCGGTAGGGTGGGGGCAAGCTGGGCGACATAGGCGATGGCGTGGGCCGGCTCCAGGGCAGGCGGGATGCCCTCCGTCTGGCACAGGAGGCAGAAGCCCTCCAGAGCCTCCTTGTCCGTCACCGCCACGTAGGTGGCGCGGCCCTCCTCCTTGTAGTAGCTGTGCTCGGGCCCCACGCCCGGGTAGTCCAGCCCCGCCGAGATGCTGTGGGTTTCCAGCACCTGGCCCCACTTGTCCTGCAGGAGGTAGGAAAGAGAGCCGTGGAGAACACCCGGGCGCCCTCGCACGAGGCTGGCGGCGTGGCGATCGCTCTCCAGACCATCGCCGGCGGCCTCCACACCGATGAAGCGCACGTCCGCATCGTCATAGAAGGGATGGAATAACCCCATGGCGTTGGAGCCGCCGCCCACGCAGGCCACAGCGAAGTCGGGCAGGCGGCCGGCCGCTGCCAGGATCTGCTCGCGCGCCTCCCGGCCGATGACCGACTGCCAGTCGCGCACCATCATCGGGTAGGGATGCGGGCCCACGGTGCTGCCCAGCAGGTAGTGGGTGTTGCCGACGTTGGTCACCCAATCGCGGATGGCCTCGTTGATGGCGTCCTTGAGGGTGCGACTGCCGCTGGCCACCGAAATCACCTGCGCCCCCAGCAGCTTCATGCGGAAGACGTTGAGGGCCTGGCGGGCGATGTCCTCCTCGCCCATGTAGACCACGCACTCCAGGCCGAGGATGGCGCAGACGGTGGCAGCGGCCACGCCGTGCTGGCCAGCGCCCGTCTCGGCGACCACGCGCGGCTTGCCCATGCGCTTGGCCAGCAGCCCCTGGCCCAGGGCGTTGTTGATCTTGTGAGAGCCGGTGTGGGCCAGGTCCTCCCGCTTGAGGTAGATGCGGGCGCCACCCAGCCGCTCGCTGAGGTTCTGAGCGAAGTAGAGGGGCGTGGGCCGACCGGCGTAGTCGCGCAGGAGGGACGCGAGCTCCCGCTGGAAGAGCTCGTCCTCTCGGGCCTGGTGGTAGGCCTCCGTCAGCTCGGCCAGAGCGGTCATCAGGGTCTCCGGCACGAACTGGCCGCCGAACGGCCCGAAGTGGCCGCTGGAATCAGGGAGAGCCTCTTGCCGCTTCATGGCGAGTCTGCCTCCTTAGCCGCCGCAACGAACGCCCGAATCTTGGCCGGATCCTTCACCCCGTCCGTCTCCACGCCGCTGGACACGTCCACCGCCCAGGGCCGCACCAGACGCACCGCCTCGCCCACGCTCTCTGGCGTCAGGCCGCCGGCGAGGATGATCGGCCGCTTGGCCGCCACGCCCCGCGCCACCTGCCAGTCGAAGGTCTGGCCGCTGCCACCCAGGATGCCCTCCACATCGCTGTCGAGCAGGCAGAGGGCGGCCGTGCCCGGGCGCATCAGCGCCAGGATGCTGCGCGCCGACGCCGAAGCGCTCACCCGCATGGCCTTGATCACCGGCCGAGCTATCTCCAGGCACATCCCCCAGGCCTCGTGTCCGCTGAGCTGCACCAGGTCGAGGCTGCACCTCTCGGCGATCGAGTTTATGGTCGCGGGCTCGGCGTCGGCGAAGACGCCCACCAGCAGGGGACGCTTGCGCCACAGCAGGCTCTCGATGCTGCGCGCCCACTGACGGAACCAGCGCGCATCGGCCGCCGCCTCGGGGGGAGGTGGTTCAGCAGTCGCCTGAGCAGAGCCCAGGGCGCGCGCGATGGCCTGCGCCTGCTCGACCGTCACCTCCCGCCGACTGGGGGCAAAGACAACCCCGATGAAATCGGCGCCGGCGTCTGCCGCCGCGACGGCATGGCGGGGTTCACGAATGCCGCAGACCTTGACGAGGGTCATCCCTGTTCACTCCGGAACATACCTTACGACCACATTCACCATGGCGCTCTGGGGAATCCTCTTCGCGCGGAGGTACCGGACGAGATCGTCGACGTCTAGCAGAACCAAGAAGCGATTTGCTTCCGAACGGGACTCGAACCCGGCGGCGTAAAACGTGTGGACGCCAGGCACTGCCTGCCGCCCCCTGAATTTTTGATGCTCTACTTCCACGTGTATGCCATCGGGCCGCTTCAACCTCTTGGGAAGTTCGATGCGGAACCTGCGCGACATCACCTTCCAGTCCCGAACCCTCTTGTTAGCTTCCACCGTCTCCCACTCCTCGATACGGAGTGGCCGGCGCGCCGCCTCCGGGATTTCGACGACGCCCTTCTGGACGTAGACCGTCCGGGGCATCTCCTCGGAGACGCCCCGGACGCAGACCTGGTCCTCCTCAAACAGGTCTTGCTGCTCGTCGGACAGCAGGCCCAGACCGAACTCGCCATCGATCACTATCCCCGACGGCCGCGCCAGGTCCATTAGACGAGATGTCAGGTTCAACAGGTGTCCGCTGTAGTCTAGCACCAAGCCGCCCGACGTCAGGCAGCAAGCGGTTCCCTTAGCGATGCCGAAACCGATACGGGTCGGCACCTCGAAATTGATCATGGGGTCGCCCTGGCAAATATTGGCAAACTCCTCGACACAACGGAGACACGCTGCCACCGTAGCCCCCGCCACCGTCTGCAGCGTCTTGTCGTTATAGGTGATGGTTATCAAGAGCCCGTCGCCCGTCGGCTTATAGAAAGAGGCATTGGGGAAGTAGCGACTGATGAGTTGCACATACACGCGCTTGATGTACATTGCCGTGTCGGGGGACTCACGGCGAGTGCTAAACTCTGAGAAACCGCGAATGTCAGCCACGACGACGACAACGAATTCCGAACGTCCTTGCGCCTCCGGCAACGCCTTCTTCAAGATGTTGTGCATCGCCAACCTCCTAGCCCAGCCTCTGGCGCGGGCCGTCTCCAAGCAGCTCCCCGATCATGGCCCCCGCATCCTCCGCCGTGACCAGCGCCTCGCCGATGAGCACGGCGTTCACCCCCAGCGCTCGCAGGCGCTGCACGTCGGCGCGAGTGTGGATGCCGCTCTCGGCCACCACCACCCTGTCCCACGGGATGAGTGGCCGCAGGCGCTCGCTCACCGCCAGGTCCACCTCGAACGTCCGCAGATCGCGGTTGTTGATGCCGATGACCTTGGCGTCGGCGGCCAGGGCGCGCTCCAGCTCCTCCTCGTCGTGCACCTCCACCAGGCACTCCATGTCCAGGGTACGAGCCAGCGCCAGCAGCTCGGTCAGCAGCGCGGGCTCGAGGATGGCAGCGATGAGCAGCACAGCGTCGGCGCCGTAGACCCGCGCCTCGAACAGGTGATAGGCGTCGAACAGGAAGTCCTTGCGCAGAAGGGGCGGGCGAGGGCCGCCGCGGCCATCGAGGACTGCCCGAACAGCCTCCAGGTCGTTCAGGCTGCCCCGGAAGTGCCGCTTCTCGGTCAGCACCGATATCGCCGCCGCGCCGCTGCTGACGTAGGTGCGGGTCAGGGCCTGCGCGTCGAGGTCGGCGCGTAAGAGGCCACGCGAGGGCGATGCCCGCTTGACCTCGGCGATGAGGCTCAGCGAAGGGCCCCGCAGCGCCTCGGCCAGGGAGCGCGTCGGCGGCGCCGCTTGGGCCAGCCGCGTGCGCAGGATACCCAGCGGTTCGTCCAGACGGCGGCGCTCCAACTGCCGGCGCTTGGCGGCCACGATGCGGTCGAGGATGACGGGAAGCTCCTTAGCCAAGGCTAGCCGACACCTCGATGAACCGGTCGAGCTTCTCCCCGGCAGCACCGCTGTCGATGGCCTGGGCGGCCAGGGTAACGCCCTCGGCCAGGGTGGCGACCTTGTCGGCGGCTACCAGGGCCGCCGCCGAGTTCAGCAGGACGATGTCCCGCAGAGAGCCCTGCTCGCCGCCAAAGACGGCGCGTATGGCGGCGGCGTTCTCCTGAGGCGAGCCGCCCCTCACCGCCTGGCCGCTGGCCGGGCGCAGCCCTACCTCCTCCGGCGTCACCCGGTAGGAGCGGATGTCGCCCTCCTTGAGCTCATAGACCAGGCTGGGGCCACCCAGGGTCATCTCGTCCAGGCCGTCCTCGCCGTGCACCACCAGGGCGTGGCGACAGCCGAGGCGTCCCAGCACCTGGGTCATCTTCTCGCCGATGGCGGGGTCGGCCACCCCCAGCACCTGGGCCTTGGCCCCCGCCGGGTTGGTCAGCGGCCCCAGGATGTTGAACACGCTGCGCACGCCGATCTCCCGCCGCGGGCCGGCGGCGAAACGCATCGCCGGATGGAAGGCGGGGGCGAACATGAAGCCGACGCCCACCTCGCGCAGGCAGTGGGCCACCCCCTCCGGCGGCAGGTCGATCCTGGCCCCCAGGGCCTCCAGGACGTCGGCCGAGCCGCACTGGCTGGTCATCGCCCGATTGCCGTGCTTGGCGACGATGGCGCCCGCGCCGGCGGCCACGAAGGCGGCGGCGGTCGATACGTTGAACGTCCCCATGCCGTCGCCGCCGGTGCCGCAGGTGTCGAGCAGGGACGCCCCTTCAAAGGGCACCCTCAGGGCCTTGGCCCGCATCACCCGCGCCATGCCGGCGATCTCCTCCATCGTCTCGCCCTTCAGGCGCAGGGCCACCAGGAAGGCCGCCAGTTGGGCGGGGGTGGCCTCCCCCGACATGATCTCCTCCATGACGGCCGCCGCCTCCTCCTCGCTGAGGGAGCGGCCCTGATTGACGATTGCATCGATGGCTTCGCGGATCATTTTGCTACTCCCGCCGTGTCCAGCTTTAGCGGGCGAGCGGCGTTCTCGCCCATGATCATGTTGGTCTCGGCCTCGGTCGGCCGCAGCTTCCGGACGTAGGGCGCATACAGCGAGGGCCTCACCGCCGGGAAGTCCGTCCCGAACAGTACGCGGCGAACGCCCATACCGAGGAATGCAAAGATGACCTGCTGGCGCAGCATGTCCGGCAGGGCCGGCACACCCAGAGCCGACACGTCCACGTAGACATTGGGCCGCCGCGCCAGGACGCTGGCGAGCTCCAGGAACCAGGGGAAGCCGCAATGAGCGGCGATGATCGTCAGGTCGGGATAGAGCATGGCCACCTCGTCCAAGGGCACCGGGCTGCCGTATTTCAGGGGGCAGCTGGGGCTGGTGAAGCCAGTGTGAATGAGGATGGGCACGTCCAGCTCGATGCACTTCTTGTAGATGGGGAAGCAGCGTTCGTCCAGGAGGTCCATATAGCCGAACTCGCCGCAGCCCTTGAAGCCTAGCTCCTTGACGCAGCGCTCCAGCTCTTCTACGGCCTTCTTGCCCTCGACGGGGTTGACGCCAGCAAAGGCGGCCAGACGGCCGGGATGCTCTTGGACGATGGCGGCGATGTCATCGTTGGTGTTGAGAAAGCCGGAGTTGGGCGGATGCCCCTGGATGACCGTCATCTGGATGTCGCCCTCATCCATCTCCGAGAGGAGGAGCTCGACCGGATAGTCGTCGCCCAGGGACAGGCCGCTCATCGATTCGAAGAAGGCCAGAGCGACCGGATTCGCCGGGTCGATGTGCTTGCCGCTGGTCAGATGGGCGTGAACGTCAATGGTGATCATCATGCGCCTCCTCGCTAGGTCATCCCCAAAAAGTTCCGCAGTACGTCCTTGCCCACCGCGGTCATGATCGACTCCGGGTGGAACTGCACGCCCTCCACCGCTTGCTCCTTGTGGCGTACGCCCATTATAACGCCCTGATCCGTCCAGGCCGTGACCTCCAGGCAGTCGGGCAGGCCCACTCGCTGGATGGCCAGCGAGTGGTAGCGGATGCCCTCGAACGGGTTGGGCAGGCCCGCGAGCACGCCCCGGCCGTCGTGGTGGATGAGGGACATCTTGCCGTGCATGATCTCGCCCGCGCCGGCCACCGTCCCCCCGAAGGCCTCGCCCATGCACTGGTGGCCCAGGCAGACGCCCAGGATGGGCAGCTTGCCAGCGAAATGCCGCACGACCTCCACGCTGATGCCTGCCTCCTTGGGCGTGCACGGCCCCGGCGATATGACGATCCGCTCCGGGCGCATGGCCTCGATGTCGGCGATGGTGGCCTTGTCGTTGCGCACCACCCGCACCTCGGCCCCCAGCTCGCACAGGTACTGGTAGAGGTTGTAGGTAAAGCTGTCGTAGTTATCGATGAGCAAGAGCATGGGCCTAAACCTCGGTCCGCAACTACTGAACACCGGTGCGGGTTCTGTACTCCGCAATCAAGGCCTCTATATCGGTTTGGAGCTGGCGGCCACGTCCCTTTAGTTGGTCCAACAGTGTTAGCTCTTCAGAAGTGAGTCGCTCCACCAGGGGGCTCGGGTGATAGTCGAAGTGGGCCGCGTAGGCGCGTAGCTTCTCGATCCTGTGCTCTGCGATCTGCATGGCTTCGGGGGAGGCCGATGAGGACGCTCGAGCTCGGAGCCACGTCTCGTAGGGACTAGCCTGTTTGGAATCGTCACAAGCTGCGCACGCCAGCACCATGTTGCCAGGCACAGTCTCTCCGCCATTCTTCACGGCAACAAGGTGATCCCATCTCTTAACTTTAGCGCCGTCGCAAAAAGCGCACGCCGGTTCGCCGCCAAAAAACTCGACCACTCGCTCCATCTGTGAGCGACCAAAATCCCTACGCCCGAGACATTCTTGCAGGGATCGGCCCATATACGCGAAAGCAAAGGCGGGGGCAATCCTCCTGGGCGCACGTGGAAGGACCATATACCATCACCTCCCGACAGGCGTAGTCAAACCGACGTGTAGCATGACCTGCTAGTACCCCAAACTCCCGCGCGGCACGCCCGCCTCGGCCGTCTCCGCCTGGCTGATGGCCGCCAGCACCGCCTTGGCCTTGTTCACGCACTCCTGATGCTCCCGCTCGGGGACGCTGTCGTAGACGATGCCACCGCCAGCCTGAACGTGGGCCACCCCGTCCTTCACCACCAGCGTGCGGATGGTGATGGCGGTGTCCAGGTTGCCCGAGAAGCTGAAGTAGCCCACAGCGCCGGCGTAAGGTCCCCGCCGGTCGGCCTCCAGCTCGGCGATTATCTCCATGGCGCGGATCTTGGGCGCCCCCGAGACGGTGCCGGCGGGGAAGCAGGCGCGCAGGGCATCGTAGTGGCTCATGTCGCGGCGCAGGCGGCCGCTCACGTGGGAGATCAGGTGCATGACATGAGAGTAGCGCTCCACCTCCATGAGCTGGCTAACCTGCACCGTCCCCGGCTGGCTCACGCGGCCGATGTCGTTGCGCCCCAGGTCGAGGAGCATGATGTGCTCCGCCGTCTCCTTCTCGTCGCTCCGCAGGTCCTCCTCCAGCGCCCTGTCCTCCTCCGGATCGCGCCCCCGCGGCCGCGTGCCGGCGATGGGGTGAGTGGAGACGACGCCGTCCTCCACCCGCACCAGCATCTCGGGCGAGGCGCCGACGATGTGGCAGTCGGCCGTCTGGAGGTAGTACATGTAGGGCGAAGGGTTTATCGCCCGCAGAGCCCGATAGATGCTGAGGGGGTGGGCGCTGGTGGGACGAGAGAAGCGCTGGGAGAGCACCACCTGGATGATGTCACCGGCGATGATGTACTGACGGCAGCGCTCCACCTTGTGCAGGTACTCCTCCAGGCTCATGTTAGAGCGCACGGCCTGGTCGCCAGGGCTGGGCAAGGCCTCCACGGGGTAGGCCACGCTCGGCAGAGGCTGGGCCAGCCGCCCCACCAGCTCGTCGATGCGCCACACCGCCTGGCGGTAGGCGGCGTCGATGTCGCCGTCCAGGCGGGCGTGGGCGACCACCTTGATGGTGTGCTTCAGGTGGTCGAACACCAGCATCGTATCGACGAACATGAAGATGGCCTCCGGCAGGTTCAGCACCTCGTTCTCCCCGATGGTCACCCGCGGCTCGAAGTGGCGTATCGCCTCGTAGGACAGATAGCCGACGGCGCCGCCGGTGAAGCGAGGCAGCCCCTCCACCGGCGCCAGGCGGAAGCGGCCCAACTCCTCCTCGATGGCCCGTAGGGGGTCGGAGCCCTGGCGGAGGTCGGCATACGGCCCCAGGCGAAGCACCCGATAGGGCTCCGTGCCGATGAAGCTGTAGCGGGCCAGGCGCTCGCCTCCCTCCACGCTCTCCAGCAGGAAGGAGTGATCGCCCTTGGCCACCTTCAGGTAGGCCGACACCGGCGTCTCCAGGTCGCCCGTCACCTCG
>Ga0315297_10002227_pt1 | contig 12185 bp, 9 predicted proteins | sample YL17G15_0_MG_FD_203628 | JGI IMG/M metagenome (GOLD analysis project Ga0315297, IMG submission 203628) | Sediment microbial communities from Yellowstone Lake, YNP, Wyoming, USA - YL17G15_0 | ecosystem: Environmental > Aquatic > Freshwater > Lake > Sediment | place: USA: Wyoming | collected... | reverse complement strand
GAACGCGATAGCGTTCAGGAAGATGAGAACGATGATGAAGGCGTTGACCACGCGGCCCGCGGGATGCGCGTCGCCGCCGACCTCGAGAATGTCGTGAACCTGTCGCCGCCAGCGCCGCCAGACGGTCTCCGCCTTCATTCTCAGGCGCTTCCGGCGCGTCGCTTGGCGTCGGCGCCCTCTGCCGGGGCACCCCCCTCGCCCGCGATCTTTGCCGCGATCGCCTCGAGCGCCTGATCGGCGCGTGCGCCGTCGGGGCCGCCGGCTTGCGCCAGGTCAGGACGCCCGCCCCCGCCTTTGCCGCCCACGGCTTCGGCGCCGATGCGCGCCAGCTCCACGGCATCGTAGGTCGAGGTCAGGTCGGCGGTGACGCCGACGACGAGCGCCGCCTTGCCCTCCTCGCTCACGCCCACGATTGCCGCGATGCCCGAGCCCAGTTGCCGCTTGGCGTCATCGACGAGGCCGCGCAGATCCTTGGGCGCCACGCCATGCACGACACGGGCGAGCAGCTTGACGCCGCCAAGCTCGCGGATGAGTGGCTCGGCCGCGCCGCCCGCGCCTCCGCCGAGCGCTAGCTCGCGCTTGGCATCGGCGAGCTGGCGCTCCAGCTTGCGGCGCTCGTCGATGATGCCGGCAAGCCGCTGGATCATTTCATCGGGCGTAACCTTGAGCAGCTCGGCGGCCTCGCGCACGCGCTCGTCTTGCGTGGCGAGATAGGCCCGCGCCGCCTCGGCGGTAAGCGCCTCGATGCGGCGCACGCCGGAAGCGACCGCGCTCTCGCCTACGATCTTGAGCAGGCCGATATCGCCGGTGCGCCGCACATGCGTGCCACCGCAGAGCTCGATGGAATAAGCGTGGCCGGCCCGCTCGCTGCTGTCATCAACGCCCATGCTGACGACGCGGACCTCATCGCCGTATTTCTCGCCGAACAGAGCGAGCGCGCCTTGGGCGATGGCCTGATCGGGTGTCATGAGATGGGTCTCGACGGCCGAGTTTTGCAGGATCATGACGTTGACCAGATCCTCCACGGCGCGGATCTCGTCATGCGTCATGGGCTTCTGGTGGGAAAAATCGAATCTGAGCCGGCCTGGCTCCACCAGCGAGCCCTTCTGCGCCACATGGGGGCCGAGCACCCGGCGGAGCGCCTCGTGCAGCAGATGGGTCGCCGAATGATGGGCGCGCGTCATGGTACGGCGGCCATGGTCGACCTCGAGCTCGACGGTGTCGCCGACATGCAGCGCGCCCTTCTCGACCACGCCCTCATGCAGGAAAAGCCCGTGCAGCTTCTTCTGCGTGTCCTCGACCTTAAAGCGCGCGGCTTTCGCGCCCGCGATGATGCCGCGGTCGCCGACCTGGCCGCCGGATTCGCCGTAGAACGGGGTCTGGTTGAGAATGACGGTGCCGCGCATCCCCTGTTTCAGCTCCGTCACGCGCGCGCCGTCCTTGACGAGGGCTGTGATCTCGGCGGACGCGGCTTCGCTCGCGTAGCCCAGGAACTCGGTGGCGCCGAGCGCCTCTTTCAGCTCGAACCATAGAGCATCGGTCGCGGCCTCACCCGAGCCCGCCCAGGACTTGCGCGCCTCGGCGCGCTGGCGCTCCATGGCGGCGGCGAAGCCTTTAGCGTCGACGCCGAGCCCACGCGCTTTCAGCGCGTCCTCGGTGAGGTCGTAGGGGAAGCCATACGTGTCGTAGAGTTTGAAGGCGACCTCGCCCGGCAGCGTGGCGCCGCGCTTCAGCCCTTTGGTCGCGTCATCGAGCAGGCGCAAGCCCCGCTCGAGCGTCTCGCGGAAGCGCGTCTCCTCGAGCTTCAGCGTCTCCTCGATGAGGCTCTGGCCGCGCTCGAGCTCGTGATAGGCGCGGCCCATCTGTCCGATCAGCGCCGGCACCAAACGATAGAGCAGAGGGTCCTTGGCGCCGAGGATATGGGCGTGCCGCATGGCGCGCCGCATGATGCGGCGAAGCACGTAGCCCCTGCCCTCGTTCGAGGGCAGCACGCCGTCGGCGATGAGGAAGGACGAGGCGCGCAGATGATCGGCGATGATGCGGTGGCTCGGCGCATGCTCGGCGTCCGCCGGCACGCCGGTCAGATCGACCGAGGCAGCGATCAGCGCGCGGAAAAGATCGATGGCGTAATTGTCATGAGTGCCCTGCAGCACGGCGGCGATGCGCTCCAGCCCCATGCCGGTGTCGATGGAGGGGTGCGGCAGGTCTACGCGGGCGCCGCCGGCCAGCTGCTCGAACTGCATGAAGACGAGATTCCAAATCTCGACGAAGCGGTCGCCGTCGGACTCGGCGCTGCCCGGCGGCCCGCCTTTAAGCTCCGGCCCATGGTCGTAGAAAATCTCCGAGCAGGGCCCGCAGGGCCCGAGATCGCCCATCGACCAGAAATTGTCGGAGCCGGCGATGCGGATGATCTTCGACTCCGGGACGCCCGCGATCTTGCGCCACAGAAGGGCCGCCTCGTCGTCGTCGCCAAAAACGGTGATGAGCAGACGATTCTTATCGAGGGCAAAATCGCGGGTGAGCAGCTCCCAGGCGAGCAGGATCGCGCGCTCCTTGAAATAATCGCCGAAGGAGAAATTGCCGAGCATCTCGAAGAAGGTGTGATGGCGCGCGGTATAGCCGACATTGTCGAGATCGTTGTGCTTGCCGCCGGCGCGCACGCATTTCTGCGAGGAGGCCACGCGCAGCGATTTCGGCTTCTCGGCGCCGGTGAACACATTCTTGAACGGCACCATGCCGGCATTGGTGAACATCAGCGTCGGATCGTGACGCGGCACCAGCGGGGCGGACGGCACGATTTCATGCGCGTTCTTGGCGAAGAAATCGAGAAAGGCCGCGCGGATGTCGTTGGTGCTGGTGGGGGGCATGGCGGCTCGATGGGAGACCTTGTTGCGCGAGGACGGCGCTTAAGCGGACCCTAGCCGATTCGGCCAGCGCCAAGCGCTATCGACCTCCTCCGTTAAGACCAGGAGGAGGCCCAAATTCCGCGTCAGACATAGGATGCGGGGCCTAGACTGTCCAGCGGGCACGAAAGGCCTTTAGACCGTACGGACCGCCTCTCCCGCCGCTGGGAGACGAACCGGAAGGGGGTGCCAAGCGGCTCTCGCCCCGACGCCCCCTTCACCCCGCCCGAACCGCTTCTCTAGGCGCCGCGGCGCCCCCGCCGCGCGGCGGCGCCACTCAAAGGCGTCACGGCGACGTCGCCTTCGGCAAACCCCTCGCCGCCCTCGGAGGTTCCGGGCTCGGCGGCGGCTTCCAAGATCTGGCCGCCAAGCAGGCCGGCACTCTGGCGGATCGTCCGCTCGATCTTCTCGGCCATCTCGGGATGCTCCTTCAAATAGGCCTTGGCGTTCTCCCGGCCCTGGCCGATGCGCTCGCTATCGAAGGAGAACCAGGCGCCCGATTTCTCGACGATGCCGGCCTTCACCCCGAGATCGACAAGCTCGCCCGTCTTGGAGATGCCCTCGCCATACATGATGTCGAACTCGACCTGCTTGAAGGGAGGCGCTACCTTGTTCTTCACCACCTTCACGCGGGTCTGGTTGCCGACCACCTCCTCGCGCTCCTTGATGGCGCCGATGCGGCGGATATCGAGCCTGACCGAGGCATAGAATTTCAGCGCGTTGCCGCCGCTGGTGGTCTCGGGCGATCCGAACATCACCCCGATCTTCATGCGGATCTGATTGATGAAGATCACCATGCAGCGGGATTTCGAGATGGACCCGGTCAGCTTGCGCAAGGCCTGGCTCATCAGCCGCGCCTGGCTGCCCATTTGCATATCGCCCATCTCGCCTTCGAGCTCGGCCTTCGGCGTCAGCGCCGCCACCGAATCGACCACGAGCACGTCGATGGCGCCGGAGCGCACCAAAGTGTCGGTGATCTCGAGCGCCTGCTCGCCGGTGTCGGGCTGGGAGATCAGGAGGTTCTCGAGATCGACGCCAAGCTTCCGCGCATAGATCGTGTCGAGCGCGTGCTCGGCGTCGATGAAGCCGCAAATGCCGCCCCGCTTCTGCGCCTCGGCGACGACATGCAGCGCGAGCGTGGTCTTGCCCGAGGACTCAGGGCCGTAAATCTCGACGACGCGGCCGCGCGGGAGACCGCCGATGCCGAGAGCGATGTCGAGCCCGAGCGAGCCGGAAGAGATCGCCTCGACCTCGACGATCTTCTCGTTGGCCCCCAGCCGCATGATGGCGCCCTTGCCGCAGTTCCGCTCGATCTGCGAGATCGCGGCTTCAAGCGCCTTCTCTCTATCCATCTCAGCTCCCTCGACAAGGCGCAGCGCGACATTCACCATGAGGTATCTCCCTTATTTTACAAGCCCGCTCTGAAGCGCAAATGATGCTCTGCTGCGACCCTCCCCCGGCGTGCCGTTAGCGTTCCACCGCTCGGGGCGGGGGGAAGGGGCAGCGAGAGGTAAATGTACATGGTTTGTTCTCTGTTCGCAATATGTTCTCACCTAGTCCCGGCGAAATTCCTCATGGATGCAAACTTGCAATGCAGTAAGGGCCACCTTACTGTAATGCGATAATGACAAAGGCCTTCAGCAAACTGACGTCCAAGGCGCAGACCACCGTGCCGCGCCAAGTCCGCCAGGCCCTTGAGCTCAAGCCGGGCGACGCCCTCGTCTATGAGATCGACGGCACGCGGGTCAGCCTCAGCAAACTAGCAAGCGCCGATGCGGCGCATTTGCGCGCGCTTCAGGCGAGTTTGAGCGAGTGGGAGACCCCGGAAGACGCAGGCGCATTCGATGATCTCTGAGGCCTTCGAGGTCGTCGTCGTCCCCTTCCCTTTCATCGACGTGGCCGTGTCCAAGCCGAGGCCCTCCGTGGTGATCTCGGCAAGACCGTTCAATGAGGCGAACGGCCATACGCTGCTTGCAATGATCACGACCGCCGCGCGGAGCAGCTGGCCGAGCGATCATCTCATCGCCGATCTCGGCTTGGCCGGCTTGCGCGTGACATGCGTCGTGAGGTTCAAGCTCTTCACCTTGGAGAACCGGCTGCTCGACCGGCGCATTGGCGCATTGGGACCGGGCGACCGTGACGCGGTTACGCAACGCCTCGTTGCGATGTTGGCGCAGACGTAAGACTGAGCGGCGAAAGAGCACCCGTGTCGAAGGGCGACGCCCGCCGCTATCCCGATCCTATGAAGGCTCCCCTATGAAGGCTCCGGCTCGCGCACAGGCGACTTCGCGGCGCCTCCAGCCAGCGACGCCTCGACCGCGTCGCGGTAACCGAAGCGGTCGATATAGGGCTTCAGCCGCTCGACGATTTTCCGCTTCAGCGTCTCCGGCAGCTCGTAGCGCGACACGCGGTGCTCGGAGCGATCGCGCAAGAATTCGCGCATCGGCGCTTCGGCTTGCGCGAAGCCGGGAATGTCGAGGCGTCGATAAATGTCGCGCATGGAGGCCACCGGGTCCTTGACGAAATCCTCGTAGCGGAACTCGACCAGGCGGTCCTTCGGGATCAGGTGCCGATCCTCCTCATAGTCCTCGGTCAGCCGCGCGAACATGTCGAGCACATAGTCGTCGAGCCAGGGGTCGAGGTGCGGCGGATTGTGCAGGCCCTGCACGGAATAGAGCGCGCGCCAAAGCTTGACGGTTGACGGGAAGACATTGAGCGGGTTCCGCGCCAGATAGACATAGCGGGCTTCGGGAAAGAGCTTGGTCAGCAGCTTTAGGCGCGCCGCATTGGCCGGCGTCTTCATCACCAGCCGCTTGCCGTGCTTCAGCAGCAGCCGCCGATAGAGCCACAGATAGGCGTCGGACCATGTCTTCTTGTCGGCCTCGGAGACGCCCTTGAAGTCGAGATAGTCGCTCATCGCGGGACCGAATCGCGGCCAGGCATGGGTGAGGTAGGGCGTGCCCTGCCCGAGCATCATCATGCCGAACTCTTCTTCCTGCGGGCGGTCGAAGCCGACCGGCACGTCGTCCTGCGGGCGCTTCTTCGGCAGAAGGCGCCGCATTACCCTGGAGAGCGTGGTCTCGGTCAGGAGGAAATGGTGCGGGAAGAAGCACTCGAAGGTGGTGGGATAAGCCAGATGGGGATCGACCGAGAAGAGATCGTGCAGCAGCGTGGTGCCGGTGCGCCAATGGCCGATGACGAAGATGGGCGGGGGATCGAGGGGAAGCGCCTCGGCGCGTCGTTTGTATTTCGCCTCGGAGATCCAATAGAGCAGCGAGTTCCACGGCACCCACAGAAACAAGAGGAGCGTGTCGGGGATGCAGTTCAGCGTGAAGCTGTAATTGCCGCGCCTGAAGAGCTTCATCAATGCGCCGAAGCGCATGCCGAACCAGAAATAGATCAGCCGCCCGCCATAGCGCTCGATGGTGAACGTGGGCAGGCGCGGCTTGGCGCGACGGCGGCGCGTGATTTGGCCGGCTTCATCTTCCGGCACGACTTCGTAATCCGGCACGCGAAACGCTCCAACTGAGGAAGGAAAAGGGATCGGGCTTGAGCCTCCGCGTGTAGACGCGAAAGGCGGCAAAGGGAAGCCTTTTTGGCCGCGCGTGAAGGGTGGCGCAGTGCGTCTCGCCTCAACCCTCGAGCGCAGCCTTCACGGCGGCAGCCAGCTCCTTGAGATCGAACGGCTTCTGCAAGAACATAAAGTCCTCGTTCTCGGCGAGATGCTGGCGGAAGGCGTCCTCGGCATAGCCGGAGATGAAGATGACCTTGAGGTCGGGGCGCTGGCGGCGAAGCTTCTCGAACAAAGTGGGCCCGTCCATCTCGGGCATCACCACGTCGCTCACCACGAGGTCGACTTCGCCTTGATGGTTGTTGAAGACCTCGAGCGCCTCCACGCCGGTGGTCGCCTGAAGCACATTGTAGCCGCGCTGGCCGAGCGCGCGGGCGGCGAAGCTCCTGACCGCGTCCTCGTCCTCGACCAGGAGCACGGTGCCACGGCCGGTCAGGTCCTTCGGCTTCTCCGGGCGCCGCTCCTCGACCTTGCTCTGCTCGACCTCGGCCGCGGTCTCGATATAGCGCGGCAGGTAGACGCGCATGACGGTGCCCTTGCCCTCCTCGCTCTCGGGGAAGACGTAGCCGCCGGTCTGCTTGACGATGCCGTAAACGGTGGAGAGGCCAAGGCCGGTGCCGCGGCCGATCTCCTTGGTGGAGAAGAACGGCTCGAAGATCTTCTGCATCACTTCCGGCGCCATGCCGGAACCGGTATCGCTCACCTCGATCAGCACATACTCGCCGGCAGGGAACTCCTTTCTGCCAAGCGCGCGCGACTCTTTCTCGCCGATATTGGCGGTGCGGATCACCAGCTTGCCGCCGTCGGGCATCGCGTCCCGCGCATTGACGGCAAGATTGATGATCACCTGCTCGAACTGATGCAGATCGGCCTTGACCGGCCAGAGGTCGCCGGCCTGGTCGAGGGAGAGCTCGATATTCTCGCCGAGCAGCCGGCCGAGCAGGATGGAAAGCTCGGACAGCACGTCGCCGAGTTGCAGCACCTGCGGCCGCAAGGTCTGCTGGCGCGAGAAGGCAAGCAGTTGGCGCACGAGGCCTGCGGCCCGGTTCGCGTTCTGCTTGATATTCATAATGTCCTGGAAGGCCGGATCGGTCGGGCGATGATTCATCAAGAGGAAATCGGAGAAGCCGATGATCGCCGTCAGCATGTTGTTGAAGTCGTGCGCGATGCCGCCCGCGAGCTGGCCCACCGCCTGCATCTTCTGCCCTTGCGCGATCTGCATCTCGAGCGCGCGCTGCTCGGTCGTCTCGATGGCGTAGGCGATGGCCGACTCGTTGTCGCCGGTCTGCTCGATCGGGCTCAGATAGATCCTGCCGCTCCGGTCGCGGTCGCCGGCAAAGGCGATGTCCACGGGCTCGATCAGGCTTTGCCGGGCCAGCGCCGCATCGAGCGCCCGGCGGAGCGCCGGATGGCTCTCAGGCTCGACCAGGCTTTCGAGGCTCAGCTTCCGCCCCTCGTCGGCGGCGGCGCCGAACAGCCGCATGAAGGCCGAGTTGGTGGCGCTGATGCGGCCTTGCGCGTCCACCGTCGCAATGGCGATGGGGGCGGAATGGAACAGGCGCGCAAATCTGAGCTCGGCGGCGCCCGCCTCCTCCGCCTCTCCCGGTCCCCGGCTCAGGACGAGGGCATGGGCCAAGGCCCCGCTCGTGCCCGGGCGGGGCAGACGATGCAGGATGCGCACGGGAAGGTTCGTGCCGTCGGCCTTGACCAGATCGATGTCGAAGCGCCGCGTCCCGCCCTGCATTTGCCCGCGGCCGGTGCGGGCGATCAGCACCCCGCTGTCGGCCGACATGATCTCTTCGAGCTTGAGCGGGCGGCCCGCGACCTCGGAAAGGTCCAGCCCGAGCCATTGGGCGAGCGTGGCGTTGAGATATTCGATATTGCCGTCGGCGTCGGCGGTGAAGAAGCCGGCCGGTGCGCTGTCGAGATAGGCGATGGCCGCCTGCACCTTGGCGAAGCTCGCCTCCTCGCGCGCGCGGTCCATGGTGATCTCATCGACCTGCCACACCACGAGCGCACCTTTGCGCCCCGAGCGCGGATCCGGCGGCATGGGCTGGACCGAAATGCGGAACCAGCGGGGAGCTATGCCCGTCTCCTCCTCGCCTTCATCCGGCGGGGGCAAACGGAACTCCTCCTTCAGGCTGCGGCCCTGCTGCGCCGCGCGGGAGAGGCGAAAGATCGCTTCCGAAAGATGCGGGTTGCCGGCAAAGGCGCGGTCGGGCGCGGGCACGCTCGCTTCGAGGTCAAGCCCGAGCAGATCGCGATAGGCCTCGTTGGCGTAGAGGACGCGCCCCGAGCTGTCGCCGATCAGGGCCCCTTGCGGCAGATTGTCGACGAAGGCCTTGGTGACGTCGTTGCGCGCATGTCTCCCGCCGAAATGCAGGATGCCGACGGCGCCGGCGAACAGGCAGAACACGCCCACCACGGCAAGCCCGGCAAGGATGGCGAGCACGAAAGGCTCGGCCATCTCGCGCGAGACCATGGCGAGGCCGACGGCGGCGATCGCCAGCGCAAGGGCGAGCACAATCACGAGGCCTACGCTGCCGTCGCGCTCTGTGCGGTCGGCGGCGGGCGTGGCATAGCGCATTGGCGCGTCGATATCGGTCATGGGCTTCGCAAAATAGCCGATTCGAATCGTCTTCGCCGGACATTGTCATGGGACGCCGGTCAAGCCCATGCGTCCTTACGACTCCCCGCCCGGGGATGATCGTTCGGAACGCGCCTTATTGGTAGACCGAGTGCTGGTTAATGAGCTGTTAACGCAGATTGAGTAGGAGCTTTCCTCCATGGACCCCAATTTCGGCCTCGCCATCGCGGCCATCCTGTTCGTGACCGCGCTCGGCGCGCTGGTGGTGTGGGCCTTCAAGACCTTCGTCACCGGCAGGCCAAGCGCGCACGGCTTCTTGCGGCCGCGCGACAAGCGTCTCGGCGTGGTCGAGACGGCGCCCGTCGATTCGCGGCGGAAGCTTCTCCTGGTCCGGCGCGACGACGTGGAGCACCTTCTGATCGTCGGCGGCCCGGTCGACATGGTGATCGAGACGGGAATCAAAGGGCGCCCGCATCTGGAGCCCCCGCTCGAGGACGTGATCATCGCCAAGAGCGAGACCCGGCCCGCGCCCGATTTCAGCAAAAACTAGTTTTTTGCCTCTCTTTTCGGTTGACTGTGCCTTAATTGCCACATGCACTTTTGCTTGTGGCCGCCAGCGAGTTGAGGTAAATAAATACTTCGAGCTTACGGTGGCCCTGAGTTGTTGGGGCAGGCGGAGAGGCGACGCCGGTAATTTCACCGCTAGTACCGTAAGAACGCCGGCAGTTCCCTGCTAATGGTCCGACACCGACTGGTTTAGGCCAGTCATGTCAGTCCCCCAAACCCCTTCACTCCCCGCCCTCCAGCGGGGAGTTTTTTTATCCTCGTTTCCCTCCAGTCGCGGTAGCTTGAGCCTCGTCACGTTTGGCGGTGAAGGCTCTGGCATGCTTCGTCTCTGGGCGCTTGTGATGGGCCTCGTGGTCGCCGCGCCCGCTCTTGCCGATCAGCGCGTCGCGCTCGTCATCGGCAACGACGCCTATAGCAGCGTGCCCGTGCTGCAGAAGGCCGCCGCCGATGCGCGCACCATGGCCGCCTCGCTGTCTAAGCTCGGCTTCGACATCGACTCCGGCGCGAACATCTCCCGCACCGAAACCAATCGAAAGTTGCAGGACTTCTTAAACCGCATCGAGCCCGGCGACGTGGCGCTGTTTTATTTCGCGGGCCATGGCGTCGAGGTCGCCGGAGCGAACTACCTCCTTCCGATCGATATTCCCGAGGCCACCCCCGGCAATGAGGAATTCCTCAAATCCGAGGCGATCTCGCTCAACGCCGTGCTTGACGGCCTTCGCGACCGGAAGGCGCGGGTCAACATCCTCGTGATCGATGCCTGCCGCGACAACCCGTTCGCCATCAAGACCGGTCGCAGCGTTGGCGGTACGCGCGGGCTGGCGCTGGTGGTTCCGCCGCAAGGTACCTTCATCATGTATTCGGCGGGGGCCGGCGAAGCGGCGCTCGATCGCCTGAGCGACGCCGATCCCGAAGCCAACTCGGTCTTTACGCGCACCTTGGCTCCGCTCCTCGCCCAAGGCGGCTTGAGCCTGCCCGAGCTTGCGCGCGAGACGCGCCGTCGCGTGCATGATCTTGCCGCGAGTGCCGGTCGCAGCCAGACGCCGGCCTATTACGACGAGGTGCTTGGCGATTTCAGCTTCGGTCCGGGATTCGGGCTCGATGCCGCGGCACCCTCCCCCCAACCAGCGCCGGTGCGGCCGGTGGACCCAGGGCTACAGCCAGAGCCGAAATTGGCGCGTCTTCCGGAACCCGCTCCTGCGGAGATCGCGCGCCCCCGCGCCCCGCGGGAGAATTGCAGCCGCTCGGGCAACACGACGTTCTGCGTAAGCTCAGCGTTGGCGTCCGCCCATGGCAGTAGCTACGGCGCGCAAAATCTCCTCGACGGCAACGACAATACCGCCTGGGTTGAAGGGAGCGGCGGCCAGGGCGCCGGCGACTTCGTCGTAATCGAGTTCGACGCGCCTCGCTCGGTCCGCGGCGTCGTCATCCAGAACGGCTATGCCAAGAACGCCGACATCTTCGGCAAGAACAGCCGCGTCAAGGATGTCGAGCTCAATTTCTCCACCGGCGCCAGCTTGCAGGCGACCTTGACCGACCAAACGGGCGAACAGCGCGTCAACCTGAACCGGCCAGTCAAAGCCAAATGGGTGCAGCTCATCATCCGCTCGGTCTATCCCGGCTGGAAATATTCGGACACGGCCCTCAATGAGCTGCGCGTGGACGCGGAATAGCCGGCATGCGCGCACCTTTGCTCGACACCCCAGGCATGCTCCTCCTTGCCTTGCTCCTTTCCGCGGCGGCCCCCGCCGGCGATATGCCGGAGGACTTCGTCTATCTCCGCGACGTCGATCCCACCATCTTGCAGGACATGCGCTATGCGGGGCGCGGCAACTTCACGGGCGCCAAGGTCCCCGGCTACGAGGCGCCGGAATGCGTGCTGGTGCGCCAGGCGGCAGAAGCGCTGAAGGACGTGCAATCCGGCCTCCGCGGCAAAGGTCTCACGCTCAAGGTCTATGATTGCTATCGCCCTGCCCGCGCCGTCGCGGCCTTTGTCGATTGGGCGAAGCAGCCCGACGATCCTCACACCAAGACGACCTACTATCCCAATCTGCCGAAACAAGCCCTGTTCCCCGATTACATCGCCATGCGCTCAGGCCATTCGCGCGGCGCGACCATGGACCTCACGCTGGTGCCGGTCGCTGCGGAGGCCGAGGCTTCGCCCGAAACGGAGGCTTCGCCCGCAACGGAGGCTTCACCCGCCACGGAGACTGCCAAGCCTCGCGCCTGCACCGCGCCGCAAAAGGGGCACGCGCCTGACGGCAGCATCGCCATGGGCACGAGCTTCGACTGCTTCGATGTCAAGGCGAACACCGCTGCATTCGGCTTGAGCAAAGAAGAGCGGGCGAATCGCGATGCGCTGGTCGAAATCATGCAGGCGCATGGCTTCAGCAACTATCTGAAGGAATGGTGGCACTTTACGCTCGAGCCAGAGCCCTATCCCGACACCATCTTCGACTTCCCCATCGCGCCGCGCACGTCGGACAAGTGACAAGTGACTCTCGTCATACCGGCGAAGGCCGGTATCCAGCAAAAATGCGACGCGAATGGATCTGGA
>Ga0315297_10002226_pt1 | contig 12185 bp, 10 predicted proteins | sample YL17G15_0_MG_FD_203628 | JGI IMG/M metagenome (GOLD analysis project Ga0315297, IMG submission 203628) | Sediment microbial communities from Yellowstone Lake, YNP, Wyoming, USA - YL17G15_0 | ecosystem: Environmental > Aquatic > Freshwater > Lake > Sediment | place: USA: Wyoming | collected... | reverse complement strand
TCAGTGCCCAGGTCGTGACCGCCCTGGACGTGGAGGGCCGCATCGAGGCCCGGCTGCCCGATGCCGCCAAGCCGCTCGCCGGGTCGTTGACGCCGGCCGTCCGCGACGCGATTGACAGTCGCCTGCGGGTCGCCCTGACGAACCCCACGATCCAGGCGGCCCTGCTCAAGACGATGTCGTTTGCGCACGAACGCGTCATGAACCTCCTGCGCGACAAGCCGGGCGCCGTGAGCGTCGTGGATGGATACGTCCAGGTCGAGGTCTTCCCGGTCGTGGGCGCCGCGCTGACCGAGCTGCAGTCCATCGGCCTGATCCCGGAAGGGATCCAGCTTCCCGACCTGTCGTCGCCGGACGCACCGGAGGTCGTGGCCGGGCGACTCGAGACCGCCCTGGGCATCACCCTTCCGGCCGACTTCGGGACGATCCAGCTCATGCCCGCCGACCGGCTGCTCGCGGCACGCTCCGCCGTCCGCGCCTTCGACCTGATCGTCGTCGCGCTCATCGTCCTGAGCGCCTTCCTCGTCGCCCTCGCCCTCTGGCTGTCCGGTCACCGGCGGCGGATGCTCATCTCCCTGGGGGTCGGCACGATCATCGCATTCCTGCTCGCCCGCCAGGCCATCCGTTCCATCGAGGACGCCCTGATCGACGGCATCCCCGACAAGGGTGTCGCGGGCGCCCTGCGAGCGACCGTTGATACGACGCTGGCGGATCTCCGCGGCCTGACGGTGATCATCCTCATCGCGACTACGGTGGTGGTGATCGCAGCCTACTTCTGGGGCCGGCGGAGGTGGGCCGTCGAGGCCGCGTCGCGGGCCGGCGACACGGCGGGACGCGCCGGGGCGACGGCGAGCGCCGCCGGCGGCGCCGCCGTGGAAGGCCGGCCGACACGGGCAGCGCTCGACGAGACCATTCGCTCGAACCGCTCGTCCCTGGAGAAGCTCGGCCTCGCGGTCATCGCGTTCATCGTCGCCTGGATCGCGCTCGGGCTGGAGATCGCGCTGGTCGGGGCTGCGCTCGTGGGCGGCTTCGAGCTGCTGCTCCGGGCGGTCGCCTCCACGTCGGAGGGCGACGCGGGTGCGGTGCCACCCGACGACCAGCCGAGCCCGACGGCCTGACCTCGCGGACGAGCGGTCGTGGATGCCGAGACGCTGGCGAAGAGCAAGTACCTCTCCCTGACCACCTTCCGGAGAGACGGCACGCCCGTGGCCACGCCGGTCTGGCTGGCCCGGGGCGGGACCGACCTCCTGGTCGTCACCTCGAGGTCGTCCGGCAAGGCCAAGCGGCTGCGGAACGACGGTCGTGTCCTGCTCGCGCCGTGCGACATGCGCGGTCGCGTCGGCGGCGACTCCGTCGAAGGGTTTGCGCGGCTGCAGGACGATGCGGACACGGCGGTCTCGATCGACCTGATCAGGCGGCGCCACGGTCTGTTCGCTCGACTCTCGTTCTGGTGGCAGGATCGCAAGGCCGGGGACGGCCCTGTCGGTGACCATGTCGGGATCGCGATCCGCGTCGGCGGCGCGGGGGCGGCCGGCCTGGCCGGAACAGGGCAGGTCAAATCCTCGCGCGGCTGAAGGAGCGGCTCCCGTCCGGCGTCCATCGAGGAGCGGACCGAACGGTTCGCGCCTGGGATCGCGCGACCGCCTGCGACCATCACCGAGCTCGACGCCGTGACCCGAGCGTCGGCGCGTAAGATCCGGGCATGAGCCCGCCTGCATCCGGTGCGCCCGAACCGCCCGCGATGGGTGCCGCCGCAACCCCAGTGGTCATCGTCGGAGCCGGCCTCGCCGGCCTGACCGTCGCCCTGCACCTCGCCGACCGGCACCCGGTCGTCCTGCTCGCCAAACGCGGCTTCGACGAGGCCGCGACCGCGTGGGCCCAGGGCGGTATCGTGGGCGTGCTGGGCACCGACGACAGCGTCGAGCTGCACGTCCGCGACACCCAGGAGGCCGGTGCCGGCCTCGTGGACGAGCACGCGGCGCGCTTCATCGCCGAGCACAGCGGCCAGGCCATCGAATGGCTCGTCGAGCAGGGCGTGCCCTTCACGACGGACCCCGAGGGACCGCTCGGCCTGCACCTGACCCGCGAGGGCGGCCACGCGGTCCGGCGCATCGCCCACGCGGCCGACGCGACCGGCCGGGCGATCCACGAGGCGCTCCTCGCCCGTGCTCGCCGCCACCCGAACATCACGATGCGCGAGCGCTGGATGGCGGTCGACCTGGTCACCTCGCGGCATCTCCACCGCGACGAGCCCGAGCGCTGCTACGGCGTGTACGCGCTCGACATCGACAACCAGCACATCGAGACGCTCCCCGCCGCGGCCGTCGTGCTCGCAACCGGCGGCGTCGGCAAGGTCTACCGCTACACCACGAACCCGGACACCTCGACCGGCGACGGGATTGCCATGGCGTGGCGCGCCGGCTGCAGGGTCGGGAACATGGAGTTCATCCAGTTCCACCCGACCTGCCTCTACCACGCGCAGGAGCGCAGCTTCCTGATCAGCGAGGCACTCCGTGGCGAGGGCGCGCACCTGACGCTGCCCGACGGCACGCGGTTCATGGCGGCGCACGACCCGCGCCTGGAGCTGGCGCCGCGCGACATCGTGGCCCGGGCGATCGACTTCGAGATGAAGAAGCACGGCCTGGACTACGTGTGGCTGGATGCCACGCATCTCGGCGAACCCTTCCTCGTGGAGCACTTCCCGACGATCCACGCCCGCTGCCTCGAGCTCGGAATCGACATCGCCCGGCAGCCGATCCCGGTGGTGCCGGCGGCCCACTACACGTGCGGAGGGGTGGTCACCGACCTCGATGGGCGCTCGGACATGCCGGGGCTCTTCGCCGTGGGCGAGACCACGTACACGGGGCTCCACGGGGCCAACCGCCTCGCCAGCAACTCGCTGCTCGAGTGCGTCGTGGTGGGCCGATCCTGTGCCGCCCGGATCGACGCGGAGGCGCCGCGCTCGGCTGAGGCGCTGCCGGCGTGGGACGAGAGCCGGGTCGAGAACGCCGATGAGCAGGTGGTCATCTCGCACAACTGGGACGAGCTGCGGCTCTTCATGTGGAACTACGTCGGCATCGTCCGGACGACCAAGCGGCTCGACCGGGCGCTCCGGCGGATCCACCTCCTGCGGGGCGAGATCGACGAGTACTACGCCAACTTCCGGGTCAACCGCGACCTCCTGGAGCTGCGCAACCTCGTCGATTGCGCGGAGCTCGTGGTCCGCTCGGCCCTCGAGCGCCACGAGAGCCGGGGCCTCCATTTCAGCCGCGACTACCCGTACACGCTCCCGGCCAGCTTCCCGACGGTCCTGATCCGCGGGCCGCGCGACGGCTGAGCACGACCGACCGCGCGGGAGCTCCAGCCGCGACTGGGGCCGCTAGCCGATCCGCATCGAGTAGTCGACCGCCCGCACGTCCTTGGTCAGCGCCCCGATCGAGATGCGGTCGACGCCGGTCGCGGCGATCTCCCGGAGCCGCTCCAGCGTCACGCCGCCCGAGACCTCCAGCAGCGCGCCCCCGGCGGTTCGGGCAACCGCCTCGCGCATCTCGTCGAGCGTGAAGTTGTCGAGCAGGACGCTGCTGGCGCCGGAGGCGAGCGCCTCGCGCAGCTGGTCCAGGCCTTCCACCTCGACCTGGATCTCGGCGCCGGCGTCGAGCGCGAACGCGCGCTCCAGGGCCGCCGCGACGCCGCCGGCCGCGGCGATGTGGTTCTCCTTGACCAGGATGCCGTCCCACAGGGCCAGGCGCTGGTTCCGGCCGCCGCCGACGCGGACCGCGTACTTCTGGGCGAGACGCAGGCCCGGGATGGTCTTGCGCGTGTCGAGGACGGCGCACCCCCGTGGATTCGGCGAGGCGCCCTCGATCGCGCGCACGTGACGCCGCGTGGTCGTGGCGGTGCCCGAGAGCAGCTGCAGGAAGTTGAGCGCCGGTCGCTCGGCGCTGAGCAGGGCGCGCGCTTCGCCGTGCACCTCGCAGACCGGGCTGTCGGCGGCCATGTCGGCGCCCTCGTCGTAGCGCCAGTCGATCCGGGCGTCAGGGTCGAGCGCCCGGAAGCACGCCTCGAACCAGTCGCGCCCGCACAGGACGGCGACCTCGCGAACCTTCACCCGCGCCGTCGCGGGGCCCCGCGAGACCAGGCGCGCCGTCCAGTCGCCGGTCCCGACGTCCTCGCGCAGCGCGTCGCGCACGTTGCGCGCCCGTGCCTCCCCGAGCGTCTCGTTCGCGGACGGGATCTCAAAGGCGGACGGCGGTTCGAACACGTCCATGCCGGGCTCCCTCAGGCGGAACCGAGGTGCGGCACGAACCCGTGCTGCGGGGCGACGATGCTCTCCGGGTTCGCGGTGACGAACCCCAGCATTCGGTCGATGCAGCCCAGGGCGCGGAGGCGGGTCGGCTCCGGCACGACGATCTCGCCGCTGCCGCGCTCCAGGCAGTCGATCACGCCCTCCACGGCGTTCATCGCCATCCACGGACAATGCGCGCAGCTCTTGCACGTTGCGCTGTCCCCCGCCGTCGGGGCCTCGATGAGGGTCTTGCCGGGGGCCAGCTGGCGCATGCGGTGGAAGATCCCATTGTCGGTCGCCACGATGTACTCGCCCGCATCGCCCTCGATGACGGCCTTCAGGAGCTGGGACGTCGAGCCGACGACGTGGGCCTGGGCCACGACGCTCGCGGGCGACTCGGGGTGGACCAGGACCAGCGCATCGGGGTGCTCCTCGCGGAGGAGCTGGAGCTCGATGCCCTTGAACTCCTCGTGGACGATGCAGGCGCCGTTCCACATCAGCATGTCGGCGCCGGTCTCGCGCGCGATGTAGCTGCCGAGGTGCCGGTCGGGCGCCCACAGGATCTTCTCGCCGGCATCCCTGAGGCGGGCCACGATCGCCAGCGCGCAGGAGCTGGTCACCATCCACTCGGCGCGCGCCTTCACCGCGGCGCTCGTGTTGGCGTAGACGACCACGGTCCGGTCCGGGTTCGCGTCGCAGAACGCGGCGAACTCGTCCGGTGGGCAGCCGAGGTCGAGCGAGCAGGTCGCCCCGAGGTCGGGCGCCAGGACCCGCTTCTCCGGGCTCAGGATCTTGGCCGTCTCGCCCATGAAGCGGACGCCCGCGACAACCAGCGTCTTCGCCGGGTGATCGCGCCCGAAGCGGGCCATCTCGAGCGAGTCGGCCACGCACCCGCCGGTCTCGAGGGCGAGGTCCTGGAGGTCGGCGTCGACGTAGAAATGCGCCACGAGCACGGCGTCGCTGGCGGCCAGGAGGTCGGCGGCGCGCGCCTTCTGCTCGGCTCGCTGGGCTGGGGTCGGGACGAGCGGTACGCGCGCCCAGGCCCGGGCGATGCGCTCGGAACCGTCGCTCGCGGGCAGCGAATACTCGAATTGCACCTGGCTCATGGTATGGGTCGCTCGTTCGGCTCGATGGACCGTGCCGTCGACACGGCAGCCAGATCGTACCGTGCGCACCGGCGCCGCGTCCGCGGCGACGTCGGGGGATGTTCCCCAAACCGGGGTGATGACTGGGTCGCCACTCCGGGGCTGTCGGAGGCGCCCCTCATTGACTCCCAGTCATCGACAGGTGCACGTCGCAAGGCACAGCTCGAGGTGCTATCCGTGCTGTACCCTGTCGGTTGTCGCGATGCACAGGTCGCCACGATATGGAGGTTGTCAGCTTGGCCAAGTTCACCGCTATCAAGGTGGGCAAAGCACTCACTGTCGATGACCTCACGAAGAAGCCTGCGCCGCGCGGACGCAAGCCCAACCCGCGAGACTCGGACCTCGCGAAGCTCGTCAATGAGGTGAGTGTCGGGCCTGAGTCGCAGGTTATTCCCTGGGAGTTCGATGGCAAGCTCGCCACTGCGCGCCTGGCAGCCAATCGCGTGATCAAGAGCATGGACGCGCACGTGTTCGTGAGCAGTCGCCCCGACTATCCGGGCCAGCTCCTGTTCAGCCGCGTTCCGCTCTCCGGTCGCCAGAGTCGCGGGAGGTAGCCAGGGCCGGACGAGCCGACGCGTGGCCTCACCTGGGGTGGCGGGTGGGTCGCGCGGGGCCTCATCAGCTGGGGCTCCGTCCTCTCTCGCCCGGGCGTCTGAGCGCCGACTCCTTGGCCTCGACCCAGTCATCCGACGGTGCGGTGTCTCCCCGCCTTGACGGGTCCCCATCAAGTCCCTGCCGGACTCTAGACCAGGAGGCCCCGCAGACTCTCGAGGAGGAAGTCCGGCTGGTCCTGCCAATCCACGAGGCGTGCCACGACCCGCGGATCGCGCATCAGCAATGCGACCGGAACGCCTGCCCGCCGCCCAGCCAGCACGTCCGTCTCCAGTTGGTCCCCGACGATTAGACAGTCGGCGGACTCCACGCTGAGGCACTCCAGGGCAATCTGCACGATGAACGGGTCCGGCTTCCCGACAAGCTTGTCCAGCCGACATTGGGACGCCACTTCGATTGCCGCAATCAGCGCCCCGATGTCCGCGAGGTCGCCGTACGCCGCTGGAACCCACGGATCTGGATTCGTGGCCACGAGGCGTGCTCCTGCACGAATCGCCTCGAAGGCCGTCTGCAGCTTGTGATACGTGAAGTCCCGATCGATGCCCACCACGACGAAGTCGATATCGCCGGGCCGGTCACGCAGCGTCAAACCAGCTCGGCACAGCTCCTCGCGCAGAGGGTCAGGCCCAATCACGTAACAGCGGCTGCCCCGCTGTTGCGAAGAGAGGTATTGGGCCATCACAAACGCCGTGCATACGACATCGTCAGGTGCACTGGGAATGCCCAGGTCAGATAGTTCCTGGGCAAACGACTCACGTGTGCCGTCGGCGTTGTTCGTCATGAAGGCAACGCGACGCCCGCGTAACCTCAGCGCGCGGATCACGTCCCCGGCATCTGGCAGCAGCTCGCGGCGATGTGCGGGCTCGCTGCGAGCGCCGGGCACGAGCTCCCGGCTGAGCCAGACCGTCCCATCAAGGTCGAACAGATACGCGTCAAAGAGACGATGAAGGGTCGATGGCCGGCTGCCCTCCACACGGCCACCGTCACCCATGTCGCACAACGACCGCGAGCGCAAGGCCGGTCGGGATGATGCTCATCGACCGATCTGTCCGTCGGGACAGTCGAGGTCATGAAGCGCCGGGCAGATCCCAGGGACCGCAAACACCAGGACCGAGACTGGAAGCAACGAGTAACCGAAAGCCGGGAAACGACGAAGTCGCTCCGGTCCCACCACTCCGCCATCGCGCGCGACGGAGTCCGACCCAGGCGACGGACGCGGCCCGTCCGTGCCTGCGAATGCACATTCGACAGGACCCACGGCCAGGACGCCGGCAGGAGTGGCGGAACCCGAGGCTCCGATCCGGTTCTGTCCAGACACGTCCCACACCATGGGGAATCCGCCGGAGCCTGTCAAGGCGGGGAGACACCATTCTGTGAACGGACACCATCCTCCTCGGCCCTCTCCCGCGCCAGGAGGTCGCGGTGCCCCGGCGGGGTCCTCGCCGTCACGGGGCCTGCTTCACACGACGGGCCGACGCACTAGTAACTTGCGGCCCATCAACTAGTGACATTAGTCACCTCCGCGCGGCGCCATCCGTCGCTTGGCTCGGATCCGATCTACCGATAACCTACTGTCTTGACACGAGGAGTGAGCAGATGCCCACCGCGTGAGCAAATGCCCAAGGCCCACCGCCCTAGGATGCTGATCGCATTTTGACCGTGGAAAGCCAGCCGGCGCGACTGCATGTGGATGACGACGATCGCATGCCCGTGAGACTCCATGCCGTGCCGACGACGGCGCATGTCGAGTTCGAGCTGCTGGCTCGCGTTGCCTCGCAGTACTACCTCCAGGATCGCACCCAGGCAGAGATTGCCGATGAGTTCGGGCTGTCGCGCCAGAAGGTGCAGCGCCTGATCCGCCGGGCACGCGAACAGGGGATCGTGGAGATTCACGTCCATTCTGTGCCCGTGCTGCACATCGAGTTGGAGAGCAGGCTCAGGGCAACCTTCGGCCTGCAAGATGCCCTGGTGGCCGCGTCGCATCCGGATGAGGCCCTGTGTCGCCGCTTGGTGGCGCGGGCGGCGGCCGACTACCTGGAGCGCCACTTGGCAGACGGAAACGTGGTGGCCGTGGGCCTCGGGCGAAACACGAGCATGGTCGCCGGCTCCTTCAATCCACCCCGGCCGCTGAACGCCACCTTCGTCAGCGCCATGGGCGGATCGCCCGGATTCAGCGCCTCCATCAACCCCAATGAAATCTGCTCGACGTTCGCTGCCCGCACCGGCGGCTGTGCCCAGGCGTTGTATGCGCCCGCGTTTGTCGAGGATGCCGGGTTGCGGGACAGCCTGCTGAGCCAGCTGGCCGTCGCCCAGACCCTCGACGTGGCACGCCAATCCACGCGCGCGGTTGTCGGCATTGGAACTGCGGGCGACGACTCGATCCTGGTGCACGCTGGCTGCCTCTCGAGGGACCAGGCCCGGGCGCTCCGCACTGCGGGTGCGGTCGGCGAGATCAACGGCAACTACTACGATATCCAGGGGCGTCCCATCCACTCAGCGGTGCAGAACAGGCTGGTCGGCCTGACGCTGGCGGAGCTCCAGCGCATACCCCTTGTCATCGCCGCGGCTGCCGAGGCGGGAAAGGCCGCCGCCATCCTCGGGGCGCTGCGGAGCGGCGCTGTTCGCGTTCTCGTCACCGAGTGCCGAAATGCCTTCGAGGTGCTGCGACTCGCTGGAGTGACCGATCTCGAAGAGGAAGCCTCGCTCCTGGGAGGACAACGTGACTGTCGGTAACGAACGCTACGTATTTGTCCTGCAACATCGCCACGAGCGCTTCGACCTGATGCCATTCAGCATCGCCCGCACCTGGCGAGAGGACAAGGGTGCGGATGTCGCCCTGTACGTGATGTATGACGCGGTCGAGCTGCTCAAGAAGGACACCATCGTCGAGTACCCGGAAATCAAGGAGACGCTGGATGCTCTGCTGGCCGACGGCGTCCCCGTGTATGCGTGTGGCTTCTGCTCCCGCGCCTGTCAGCTCACAGCTGACCACTACTACCCAGGCGTGCAAGTCGGGAACCGCCATATCTTCTACGCCTTGATGACCGAACGCCAGCCTGTCTACTGGTAGGCGCGGCAACCGGCACCGTCGGCATGGCCCAGGAAGGCAGAGAGACGAGGTTAGATGTGCAACCCGTGGTGGATCGCGTTGTAGCAGACCGCCCTGCCGTTGCTGGTGACCTGCTCAAGGTGCCGCAGCGGATGTACGACGGCTATATCTTCGACTTGGACGGCACGATATATCTCGGAAGCGCCTTGCTGCCCGGTGCCTACCGGCTGATCATCAAGCTGCGTGAGCTGGGTAGGCGTGTCGTGTTTCTCTCGAACAACCCCACTCGCGACGTGCAGATGTATGTCGACAAGCTCACCAAGCTGGGGCTGCCCACACCCCCGGAAGAGATCGTCACAACCGTCTTCACCACGACGCAGTGGCTACTTCAGAACGCACCCAACGCTGTGGTCTTCCCCATCAGCGAGGAGCCGCTCATCCGCTCCTTCCGCGAGAACGGCATCAAGATGTCGGAAGACCCGGAGGAGATCGACATCGTCGTTGCCAGCTACGACCGGACACTGACCTGGAAGAAGCTGCAAATCGCCTTCGAAGCCATGTGGTACTACCGGCGGGCGAAGCTGATCTGCACGAATGCCGACCACTTCTGCCCGTTCCCCGGGGGGCGGGGCGAGTTGGATGCCGGGGCGGTTGTCGCCGCCCTGGAAGATGCCACACAAATGAAGCTGGCGGTCAATTGCGGCAAACCCAGCCCCGTCATGCTGGACACGATCATGAACGTGATCGGGCTCAACACCACCCAATGCATCACGACCGGCGATCGTCTCTACACCGAGATCAAGATGGGGATCGACTCGGGAATGGACACCGCCGTGGTGTTCACGGGCGAGACCTCTCCCGAGATTCTCGAGGGATGGCCGGCTGAAGGCCAGCCCACCTATGCCCTGGACCGGATTGACCGGCTGATTCCGTCGGCCCTCTGGCGGGAATTTGGCTGGTCGGAGGCGAATGGCTAGTGCGGCAGTCCCCTGCCGCATCGACGGTCGCATCCCGTTGCAGCGCCGTGAGGAGGTGATTGTTTCGTTCATCCAGTCGACGTGATTGTGACCCGTTGTCCAGGTGCCTTGAACAGCCGCCGCGCAACATGAGCCACAGCTCTGGACAGCACCTCGGCTCTGCAATTGCGGGATCACACCAAGAGAGGATGTAACACCACATGGCGCAGAAATATCTTCTCGGCCTTGACAATGGCACGACCGGCGTCAAGTGCAAGATCTACGACCTCCAGGGCAACATCATGGGCCAGGGCTATCGCGAGTATTCGTGCGTCTACCCGAAGCCCGGTTGGACCGATCAAGACGTCAACATGTTGATGGAAGCCAACTTCCAGGCGTTGGCGGATGTCTTGAAGGCCAGCGGGGTCAATCCGGAAGATGTTGCCGGCATGGGGCTGTCCACGCAGCGCGCGCTGCACCTGTACGTGGACAAGCAGGGCAAGGTCCTGCGCGATGGCATGGGCATCTCCTGGCAGGACGGTCGGCATACCGAGCAGCTGGCGTGGATGCGTGATGTGCTGCCCGAGAGCCGGTATTTCAGGATCACCGGCTTGCCCGTCGGCCAGATCTGGTCCGCCGGCAAGATCAAATGGGTGATGGAGAACGAGCCGGAGACCTTCGAGAAGGCCGACAAGGTGCTCCTCACGCAGGAGTACTTCCTCCACGAGCTCGGTGCGAAGGACGGCTGGTTCGACGATTGGTCCAATGCCTCGCTGTACGGGCTGATGGACATCCAGTCGATGGAGTGGAGCAAGGAGCTCTGCGACGACTTCGGCATGCCGATGGACAAGCTGCCGCAGCTGGTCGGATCGGGCTGGCAGGTCGGCACGATCGACAAGTACGCCCACGAGCGAACCGGCCTGCCGATCGGCATGCCGATCTGCACGGGCGGCGGCGATCAGCAGTGCGCGGCGATCGGTGCCGGCGTGATCGACGAGGGGCTGTGCGAAGTCACCTTCGGCACGGCGGGCGTGAGCGTCGCCCACCTCAACTCGCCCAAATACGACGACACCATGGCCGTCAGCCTGTCGGCGCACGCGTTCCCGGTCAAGACGTGGGAAGCCGAAGGCATCCAGGCGGCGGCCGGCGGTGCGTACCGCTGGTTCCGCGACAACGTCGGGCACATGGTCAAGATGATCGAGCCCTTCACCAAGGTCGACCCCTTCGTGATCATGAACGAGCATGCCAAGAACGTGCCGGTTGGCAGCCATGGCGTGTTCTTCCATCCGTACCTGGCCGGATCCGTGGCGCCGCACTATGACAACCTCGCGCGCGCCGGCTTCTTTGGCCTGAGCTTCAAATCCGAGTTCGGTTCGATGGCCCGCGCGGTGATGGAGGGCGTCACCTTCGAGGCCCGTGACATCGTCGAGGCCTTCCAGCGGTTCGTGCCCCAGCGCGAGATCATGATGAGCGGTGGATCCACCAAGTCCCCGCTTTGGTGCCAGATCCAGGCCGACATCTACGGCAGCCCCACCTCTTCCATGCAGGAAGGCGAGTGCACCGTCATCGGCGCGGCCATCCTGGGCGGCGTCGGTTCCGGCGTGTTCAAGACGGTCAAAGAAGGTTGCGATGCGATGCTTCACAAGACCGGAACCTATGAGCCCGACCTGAAGAACCACGAGATCTACAACGATCTGTACGAGCTCTGGAAGGATTCCTACACGGCTCTTGCAGAGTCCGGCTTCTACAAGAAGCTGAACAAGTTCCAGCTCGAGAACGGCTAGTAGCTCACGCCGGATTGGCTTTGTGTGTGGCCGGGGACAGGAAGGAACCCCCGCCCCGGCCACACACGCACTGAGGGTGCCGTCAGGTGCTCATGGCGCGGAGAGATGGGTCCCACTCACGAGGGAACGTGTGATGTCGGTGAGAAGAGCGCTGCCTCCTCCGATCTTCAAATACGATCCGGCCAACATGCCCGAGCTGTACGAGAAGATCAAGCGGTACGACGACTACGCTGAACTGCCCGCACTCGAGCTGCGGCAGACGATCTGTGCCCCGGATGCCATCCTGGAGCTGCCGGCGGTGTTGAATGAGCTGGCGCCCGGAGTCCGCGAGGTCATCCTGGTCATGGACCAGGCGCC
>Ga0315297_10002224_pt1 | contig 12189 bp, 24 predicted proteins | sample YL17G15_0_MG_FD_203628 | JGI IMG/M metagenome (GOLD analysis project Ga0315297, IMG submission 203628) | Sediment microbial communities from Yellowstone Lake, YNP, Wyoming, USA - YL17G15_0 | ecosystem: Environmental > Aquatic > Freshwater > Lake > Sediment | place: USA: Wyoming | collected... | reverse complement strand
GATCGTTGGGCCAATTCCTTTGCCGACCAAAAAAGAGGTCTATGTTGTTAATAAGGCCCCATTCATTGATAAAAACGCCCGCGAACATTTCGGCTTAAAAATCCACAAAAGGTTGATTGATATTATTAATCCCACTAATCAGACGATTGATTCTCTAATGCATCTTGAACTCCCAGCTGGTGTTGAGGTTGAAGTAAAAATGTAATTTTTCATTTGACCAGCTTAAATTGATAGTATATAATTTATGCACATGTTAATTATTCTTTGTTCGGGAGCAAAGGATTAATATTTTTCCGGATTGGATTTTAGCCCCAATCTGGGGCTATTTTTTTTGCCAATAAATATGCCAGCTTTTATTTTAGGTGCGAAATCAACACAATCACAGAGGTTTGATGACAAAGGAGAAAGAATCACGACTACTTTTATAAAAACCGATTCTTGTTGGCTTACCGATGTTAAGATGCCATCCAAGCACGGATACTTTAGCGTCAAGCTCGGATTCGGTCAAATTAAAAATATCAAAAGACCAGTCCAAAAAGAATTAGAAAAAGCGGGGATAAAGACCCCGCTTCGTTTTTTAAGAGAATTCAGACTTGAAGATTATGGAGATAAGATAAAGCTAATTGAAGAATCCGCCTCCGCCGAGGCTTCAGCGGGCAAAGGTAAAAAAGGAATTGCCATCGGAGAGACAAAAATATACGTTGGCGAAATCGTAAAGCCAACTGTTTTTTTTAGAAAAGGAGACAAAGTAATGGTGTCAGGAATTTCTAAAGGCAAAGGATTTCAGGGAGTAGTTAAGAGGCATCACTTTAAAGGCGGTCCGAGAACTCACGGACAGTCCCACGGAGAAAGAGCTCCCGGGTCAATCGGAATGACAACTACCCCAGGACGGGTTTTTAAAGGGAAAAGGATGGCCGGAAGGATGGGTAATGATAGAGTGACGGTAAAAGGTTTGGAAGTCGTTGAGGTTAAAGACGATGGAATTGTTGTCAGAGGATTAGTCCCCGGACACAAAGGAGGATTATTGGAAGTTAGGAGTTAGTATTGAAAAGTTATTATGCCAAAAACTAAAACCGAAAAGAGATCAGAAACGAAGAAAGCTACCGTTAAGAAAACAGACGGTTTGACGGTTCCGGTTTATAATATCGACGGCGAAGAAAAAAGAACTTTGGCTTTGCCAAAAGAAGCTTTTTCTATTGTTGTCAAACCACAGCTATTGGCTCAAGCAGTGAGAGTTTACCGGTTTAATCAAAGACAGGGAACTGCCTCGACCAAAACCCGCGGCGAAGTAGTTGGTTCGACGAGAAAAATTTATAGACAAAAAGGAACCGGAAGAGCGCGCCATGGAGATATAAAAGCCCCGATTTTTCGCGGGGGAGGAATCGTCGGCGGGCCAAAACCAAAAGATTATTCTTTAGATATAAATAAAAAACAGAAGAGGAAGGCTTTTTTTGGAGCTTTGACACTAAAACTTAAAGAAAAAAGTATTTTCGGAATTGCTGATTCAGCTTTAAAAATAGAGCCAAAGACAAAACTTGTCGCTAATTTTTTAAAGACTCTTAAGCTGACAGGAAAAAAAATAACCTTTGTTTTACCCAAAATGGAAAAAAATAATTTTATTCTAGCAACTGGAAATTTGTCAGAAGTAGATTTAATTGATTGTCAATCTTTGAACACGTATCAGATTTTAAATAACACAAAGTTGATTTTTTTTGAAAGCGCTTTAGAAGTTTTCAAAAGCCATTTTTTGAAAAAAAACTCGTAGTGAGCGAAGTCGAACTATGCAAATTAATGATGTAATTATTGCGCCGGTATTGACTGAAAAAGCTACCAATCTGGTAAAAGAACATGTCTATATGTTTGAAGTTAATCTTAAGGCGAATAAATTTCAAATTAAAGAAATTTTGGAAAAAATTTATAAAGTTAAAGTTAGTGATGTTAGAGTAATGATAAGAAAAGGAAAGTCGAGAAAATTTGGTCGTAAAATGACAACTAAAAAATTAGCAGACAGGAAAATCGCTTTTATTAAGTTAAAAGAGGGAAAGATTGATTTATTTCCCCAGACATAAGATATGGAAGAAAAAAATCTAAAAATAATTTTGAAGAAACATTCCGGAAGGGATAATACCGGTTCAATTTCAGTCCGTCACCAAGGCGGAAGACAAAAAAGATACTATCGGTTAATTGACTTTAAAAGAGACAAAAGAGAGATCGAAGGCGAAGTGATTAGAATTGAGAAAGATCCAAATAGGAATGCTTTGATTGCTTTAGTTAGATATAAAGACAAGGAGTTGAGATACATCATTCAACCAGCTGGTTTGAAAGATGGAGACAAGGTAATCGCGAGCGTTAAAGCCGATATTAAAATTGGCAATGCTTTACCTCTGAAAAATATTCCGATTGGTGTTTCTATTCATAATGTCGAAATTTATCCAGGAGGAGGCGGCCAGATGGTGAGAAGCGCTGGTACAACGGCTGTCGTTGTTGCTAAGGAAAACCTATATACCCAGCTAAAACTTCAATCTGGAGAAATAAGAAGGTTTTTAAATGATTGCTGGGCCACTATTGGTCAAGTAGGCAATATCGAACATAAAGACGAAGTGATTGGGCGGGCTGGAAGGAATATTTTAATGGGGATTAGGCCAACAGTTCGAGGTACAGCCCAAAATCCCCGCAGTCATCCTCATGGAGGTGGAGAAGGAAGAAGCGGTGAAGGAATGCACCCAAAAACACCGTGGGGAAAACCAGCTCGAGGTAAACGAACTAGAGATAAAAACCGATGGAATAAACACTTAATTATTAAAAGAAGAAAATAACCATGGAAGAATCAATAACATATCTAAAAAACATTGCTATGCCGCCGAAGAAGCTGAGATTTTATCTTTCGACGGTCAAAAAAATGAGTCCGGTTGCGGCTCTTGACCACCTTTTTTATGGAAGGCAAAAAACAACCAGGGTGCTTTATCAAGCGATAAAATCAGCTGTAAGCAATGCCAAACAGTCTTTAAAAGTCAGTGACGATTTGTTAAAATTTAGACTTTTTACCATTGAAGAAGGGAATAAACTAAAAAGATATCGACCTGGAGGAAGAGGAACGCCTAAGCCGATTGTAAAGAGAAGAAGTCACATAAAGATCATATTAATAGCTGAGAATAAAAATACTAAATCACAAATGACAAATAACAAATCAAGTTCAAATGTTAAAAAATAAATTATGGGACAGAAAGTTCATCCAAAAGGATTGAGGCTCGGAATCATTTATAACTGGAGTTCTCGCTGGTTCTTTTCTAACAAAAGAGCTTATCGGGACAATCTGGAATCTGATATTAATATCAGAAAAAGCTTAATGGAGAAGTTGGCCTTTGCTTCTGTGACACAGATTGATATAGAAAGAGCTATTAATAAAATTACTTTGATTATTTTTTCCGTCAAACCAGGAATGATAATCGGTCGGGGTGGAAAAGGGTTGGAAGATATTAAAAAATTTATCGTTAAGTTCCTTAAAGGAACAGACAGGAATAAAGAATTGAAGCTCGATATCAAAATTGAACCGGTTAAAAAACCATACCTGAACGCCTATTTTGTTGCTCAATCAATTGCGGAAAAATTGGTGAGAAATTTTCCTCATCGATCAGTTGTTCACAACACGATGAATCGAGTCATTGAAGCCGGAGGAAAAGGAGTGAAGATTCAACTCGGAGGTAGAATCGCCGGTGCGGAAATTTCCCGCCGAGAAAAATATTTTAAAGGAACAGTCCCGACATCAACCATAAGAGAAGAGATTGATTTTGCTCGTTATCCAGCCCTGACGAAGTCAGGATACATCGGAGTAAAAGTTTGGATATGTAAATAATATATTAGCACCAAAAAGACAAAAATACAGAAAACAGTTTCGAGGAATTTGGCGGAGATTGGCGACCAAAGGAGATAGATTAAATTTCGGTAATTATGGTTTAAAAACTGTCGTTACCGGTTGGATTAAGGATCGAGAAATAGAAGCGGTAAGGGTGGTTTTCGCTCGTGCGACGAGAAAGTATGGTAAATTTTGGATGAGAATATTTCCCGATAAACCATATACTAAAAAACCGCCAGAGGTAACTATGGGATCAGGTAAAGGAGACGTTGATCATTTTGTTGCTTCAGTTACACCAGGCAGAGTCTTGTTTGAGATTGATGGATTAAGCCGGGATGAAAGTTTGGAAGTGTTGAGAACTGTGGCTTCTAAACTTTCTGTTAAAACTAAAGTGGTATCGAAAATAGTATGAAAAAATTAACTAAACAATATCAAGACAAGACGGTAAAAGAATTAATCCAAGAGACAGTGATATTAAAAGAAGAAATTGCTAAACTAAGGCTTTCGCAAAAAAGCGCCCCGGCAAAAGACACCAATATATTGATGAAAAAAAGAAAACAGCTAGCGGTTTTATTGACAGTTTTAACGGAAAAAAAAGAAGTTGAAAGTTTACAAAACAAAAAAATATGAAAAAAACTTTAGTCGGAGAGGTGGTTTCGACAAAAATGCAAAAAACCGCCGTTGTTAAGATCGAGCGTAAATTTACTTACCCAAGATATAGAAAAGTAATCATTCGCCATAAGAAATATAAGGCGCACAATGAGGATTTAGATTTGAAAATAGGAGATAAGGTAAAAATTGAAGAGACAAAACCAATATCAAAAGATAAACACTTTATTGTTATAGAAAAGTTAAAAAATTAACATGTTACAACTAAGAACAATTATAAATGTCGCTGATAATACCGGGGCTAAAAAGGTTTCGATGATCGGAATGGCAAAAAAAGGCAATCGGCATTATGCATACTTAGGGGAAACGATCACTGTTACCGTCAAAGAAGCAATTCCTTATGCTGCGGTAAAGCAGGGCGAAATTTTACAGGCGGTGATAGTCCGGACACGAAAAGAAAAAAGAAGAAAAGATGGCAGCTATGTCAGATTTGACGACAATGCTTGCGTGATTTTGGCCGGACCGGATATCAAAGACCCAAAAGGGACGAGAATTTTTGGTCCGGTTGCCAAGGAAATCAAAGACAAAGGATTTAATAAAATTGCCAGTTTGGCTGAGGAGATATATTAGTTCATAAGGTTATAAAGTTCATAAAGTTTATAAAGAAATGAAGATTAAAAAAGGAGATAAAATCAGAGTAATGGCGGGTAAAGACAAAGGAAGAGAAGGAAAAGTAGAAAAAGTTTACAAAAAGTCTAATAAGATTTTGATTCCCAATATTAATGTTTATAAACGTCATGTTAAAAAAAATGACAAGATGCCTCAAGGCGGCATCGTTGACGTTCCTCGTCCGCTTGATGTTGCCAAAATAATGTTAATTTGTCCTAAGTGCGGAAAGACGGCAAGAATCGGGTTTAGAGTAGAGAAAAACAAAAAATTTAGAGTTTGTAAGAAATGCGAAAGCAAAATATAACTATGACGCTTAAAGATTATTACAATCAGGAGATTAAGAAGAAATTGATGTTCGATCTTAAAATAGGAAATATAATGGCTGTTCCCAAGGTTGTTAAAATTGTCGTCAATGTCGGCGCTGGAGAAGCGATAACGAGCAAAGGAGTCTTGGATAAGATAAAAGAACAGATAGCGATAATTACTGGTCAGAATCCGGTTATAACCCGCGCCCGTATTTCGGTGTCGGCTTTTAAATTAAGAAAAGGAGCTCCTATCGGCATTAAAGTGACGTTGAGAGGTAAAAAAATGGATAGTTTTTTGGAGAAGCTTATAAAAGTCATTATTCCAAGACTGAGAGACTTTCGAGGAATTGCTGAAAAAACCATCGACCAACACGGCAATCTTAGCATCGGTTTTAGCGAACAGACAATTTTTCCTGAGATAGAGTTTGATAAAATTGATAAAATAAGAGGTCTAGAGGTTACAATTGTAACTAATGCGAGGAGTCAAGAGCATGGTAAAAAGTTATTTGAATTATTGGGAATACCATTTAAGAAGAGTTCATAAAGTTTATGGCTAAGACATCAGATGAAGTAAAATTTAGAAAAAAACAAAAATACTCGGTGCGATATCGCAACCGTTGTCCTTTTTGCGGCCGAGCCAGAGGCTATATGCGTCGGTTCGGAATGTGCCGGATTTGTTTTAGGGAAAAAGCATTAAACGGAGAAATTCCCGGAGTTAGAAAAATTTCTTGGTAAAAATATGAGTAGATCACTAAAAAAAGGTCCATATGTGGATGAAAAGCTTTTAAAGAAAATCATGAAGCAGAAAGAGTATAAAGATAATAAACCAATTCGGACCTGGTCTCGAGACTCTCAAATTTCTCCTGAGTTTGTTGGTCATAATTTTGCTGTCCACAACGGAAGAAAATTTATTGAGATCTTTATTTCTGAAGCAATGGTCGGTCATCGATTAGGAGAGTTTGCTCCGACAAGAACTTTTAGAAGTCATGGAAAGGTAACCAAGAAAGTTATTGAAGCGACTTAAAATTATGGAAAATCCACCAGCAATTGATCTTATAATTAGGATTAAAAACGGCTATATGGCCCGGAAAGAAGTTATAGAATCTCCTTATAGTCGGATGAGAGAAGAAATTCTTAAAAAGCTAACTGAGTTCAAGTTTGTCAAAAGTTATAAGATTACGGGAGACAAATTCAAAAAAATCACCATAGAACTTTTATACGAAAATACAATCCCAGTTTTTTCCGACGTCAAAGTTTATTCTCGACCCGGCAGCCGATATTATGTCTCTTACCGCGATTTGAAACCGGTTTTGTCTGGTTATGGTTTTTCTTTTATTTCGACCCCAAAAGGAATTTTAACTAATAAAGAAGCAAGAAAGCAGAAGTTGGGTGGAGAATTATTATTTAGCATTTGGTAGTGAGCTTATTGAACTATGTCAAAAATAGGTGAAAAAATAATCGAAATTTCCCAAGGCGTAAGTGTAAACATTGATAAAAAAAAGATCAATGTGAAGGGACAACAGGGAGAATTGACAATAGAGCTTCCTGATAAATTAGAGGTCGTGACTCAAGGAAATAACTTATTGGTTAAAAGAGCTGATGATGAAAAAAAAACTAAGTCAATTCATGGCCTCTATCGACAGCTCATTAATAACGCTATTTTAGGGGTGCAAAAATTATGGGAGAAAAAGTTGAAAGTAGTCGGCACAGGTTATACGGTAAAACTCGATAAGGAAGATTTGGTCTTTAAGATCGGCTACTCACACCCGGTGGTTTTTAAAAAAACACCCGGGGTAAAATTTCAGGTAGAAGGCAACAGTAAAGTCATTGTCTTAGGTTGTGATAAACAGTTGGTAGGCGAAGTTGCTTATCAAATCAAGATATTGAAAAAACCGGACGTTTATAAAGGTAAAGGCATCCAATACGAAGGGGAGAAATTAAGAATTAAACCCGGCAAGAAAGCCAAGGTTGCCGGAGTAACCACCGCTTAATATTTATAGTGAGCGAAGTCAAACTATGGAAAAAATAAATTTTAATAAAAAAACAAGAAAAAAAAGAAGAATAGGCACTAGTATTAACGGAACAGAAAAAAGACCAAGAATCTCGGTGTTTCGATCTAATCACTATATTTACGCTCAAGCTATAGACGACGAAAAACGGGTAACCCTAGTTTCTTTTTCCAGTCAAAAACTATCTAAGAGTAAAAAAGTTAATCAAGCTAAAGAGGTAGGTTTACAGTTAGCCAAAGCCCTCAAAGAAAAAAAACTTAGTACGGTGGTTTTTGACAGAAATATTTATATTTATAAAGGTAGAGTTAAAGCTCTCTGCGATGGGCTTAGGGAAGGAGGAATAAAAGTATGAGACAGTACGTAAAAAATACAGAAGAAAAAAAATTTGAGGAAAAAGTTCTCTTGATTAAACGAGTTTCTAAAAAGATACCCGGCGGTAATTATGTGACGTTTTCCGCATTGGTAGTAGTCGGCGATAAAAAAGGAAAACTGGGAATTGGTTTAGGTAGAGGTCAAGAAGTGCCTCCGGCTATTCAAAAAGCCATTACTTATGCGAAAAAACATTTAATTACCGTTCCTATAAGAAATAAAACACTGCCCCACGAGGTTAGACTAAAATATAAAGCCTCAATGATTCTCCTTAAGCCGGCACCAGAAGGAACCGGCCTTAAGGTCGGCAGCGTGGCTCGGGTTTTATTGGATTTAGCCGGTGTAGAAAATGCTTCGGGTAAAATAATCCGATCTCGAAACCAAGTAGTTAATGCCTATGCGATAATGAAAGCATTACAAATGTTCAGACACATATGATAGATTTTTTATCCAATTTACCAAAGACAGTTCATTCTAAAAAAAAGAGACTGGGTCGCGGTTTAGGAAGCGGCAAAGGGTCTAAGTCAGGTCGGGGAACGACCCGCCATCAAAAAGCACGAGAAAGCATTCCCCTTCACTTTGAAGGAGGACAGGGAAGAATGGTTAAGCGTTTTCCCCTCCTTCGTGGTAAAGGAAAAAACAAGTCCATAGTGAGCGGTAAATTAAAAAAAAGTAAGTTTTATGAAAAAAATCCTAGAAAAAATTAGCCTTCTTTTTAAAGACCCAGAGTTAAAAAAGAAAGTTCTTTTTACTTTGTTTATTTTTTTGGCCTTTCGGTTGTTTGCTTTTATGCCCGTGCCAACGATTGATTTAACACGTCTTAGAGCTCTTTTTGCTTCTAATCAGTTCTTATCGCTTTTGGATATTTTTTCCGGAGGAACGTTGATTAATTTTTCAGTAATGGCTTTAGGTCTAAATCCTTATATCAATGCTTCCATTGTTCTCCAGCTTTTGACAGTAATGTTACCGGCTCTTGAACAATTATCCAAGGAAGGAGAATACGGCCGACACAAGATCAACCAATATACAAGGATTTTAACTCTGCCTTTGACGATTGTTCAGTCAATTGGTATTTTTATCCTTTTAAAAAATCAAAAAATTATCGGCAGCTTGTCTCCTTTAGAGTTTATTTCCTTTGTCCTAACCATGGTTGTCGGAACATTTATTCTTGTTTGGTTTGGTGAATTAATTTCTGAATTTGGAGTTGGTAACGGTGTTTCTTTATTAATTTTTACCGGTATCGTCGGTCGTTTACCAGTAATATTGACAAAAACAGCTGCAGTTTTAACTTCGGAAATGATTTTTAACATAATGATTTTTATAGTTTTAGCAATATTTGTCATTGCTTCGATTGTATTCATTAACGAAGCAGTAAGAAAGATACCGGTTTATTACGCCAAAAGAATTAAGGGTAACCGTCTCTATCAGGGCGCCTCTAATTTCCTCCCTCTGAAATTGAACCAGGCAGGGGTAATTCCGATCATTTTTGCCGTTTCTTTTGTTCTTTTTCCGCAGTTGATAGGCAACTTTTTGGCTAACGTTCAGAACTCTAATTTATCAACTATTGGCAGATTTTTAGTCAGTTTTTTCTCTCCGACAGGATTTTTCTATAATTTCTTTTATTTTATTTTAGTTATTGGTTTTACTTATTTTTATACTGTCGTAGTTTTCAATCCCCAGAAAATCGCCGATGAAATCCAAAAACACGGAGGGTTTATTCCTGGAATTCGGCCAGGTCTCGCAACAAAGCAATACTTAGAAAAAATTCTTTATAAAATAACCAGCGTCGGAGCGGTCTTTTTAGGTTTAATCGCTGTTATGCCGGTTTTGGTATCGAAGTTTACCGGTTTAACGAACTTGGTAATAGGAGGAACGGGTATCCTTATTGTCGTTTCGGTGATTCTGGAGACTTTCAAGACGGTAGAAGCGCAGTTAGTTATGAGAAGTTATGATAAGTTTGTACAATAAATAATATGGCTAAAAAAGGCTCGAGATTATTAGTCGGGTTGATTTGCGAAGTCTGCAAATCACTAAATTACGTGGTTGAAAAAAATAAAGTCAATACAGTCTCGGCTCTAAAATTAAAAAAATACTGCCGAAAATGCAAGAAACACACGCAGCATAAAGAAACTAAAAAATTAGATTAAACAATATGAAATTGGTTTTAATCGGGATTCAAGGATCAGGGAAATCAACTCAAGGGAATCTTTTGTCCAAGCAATTAGGTATTCCTTATTTGTCAACCGGACACATATTCAGACAGCTGGCAAAAGAAAAAACAAAACTCGGTCACTATATAAAAACAGTCATGAATACCGGTTTGTTAATTCCTGATGAAAAAACAATAGAGATTGTCAATTCTTATCTTTCTCGTCCAGAATATAAAAAAGGTTATATTTTAGATGGTTTTCCAAGAACCATTAAGCAGGCAGAAAAGTTTTTTAACAATATTGACAAAGTCATTTACATGGAAGTTCCTGATAAAGAAGTCATATATCGTCTTTTTTACCGGAATAGTCAAACGAGAGAGGATGAAACCATTCCGGCGACAAAAAAAAGAATTGAATCGTTTAAAAAATTTACTCTACCTGTTTTGGAATTTTATAGAAAACAGAAAAAATTGGTAGAAATTGATGGGCTTCAAAGCATAGAAATAGTCAATCAAGAAATCTTAAAAAGCTTAGGAAAACAATTGGTTAAAAATAAAATAGAAAATTGGGCGGTAAAGAATAAAAAAATTATCGCCGTTGTTGGCTTGCCCGGAGTAGGTAAAACTGACGCCACTGATTTTTTTAAAAAACAGGGTCTTCCTTCAATCTCTTTTGGAGAAGTGATTAATGAATTTATTGATAATAATCATTTGCCTCACGTTGAAAAAACCCATAAAAAAGTCCGTTTGGAGCTAAGACAAAAATATGGAATGGCAGCACTGGCCATTATGAACGAAACAAAAATTAATAAGGCGTTAAGAGACAACATGACAGTTGTCATTGATGGATTGAGAAGCTGGCAAGAATATTTATATTTAAAAAAGACTTTTCCCAAGGTAAGAGTTTACTTGCTGGCTATTTATACTGATAAAGAATTAAGATGGGCTCGCTCTATTAAAAGGTCGCATAGGAATAAACTCTACGGAGAGGAGCGGGATTTAGACGAGCTTATAGGAGTTAATATGGCTCCTACTATTGCTTACGCTGATTTTTTAATCAAAAACAATTTTTCTATCGAAGATTTCCATGACAAATTAGAAGAGGTTTATCGAACGGTTTATTACTCATGAATATTGATTTAAAAACGAAAGAAGAGATAAGAATAATGCAAGAGGGGGGTTTTCGACTGAAACGGGTAGTGGCAACACTTTTAAAAAAGATTGACGTTGGGATTACAACTAAACAGATTGATAATCTAGCTTTCGAGTTGATAAAAAAACAAGGAGGAGAGCCTTCTTTCAAGAGGGCTAAGGGCTATTTTTGGTCGACTTGCCTACCTATTAACGACCAAGTTGTACACACTCCTCCTTCTGATAGAAAATTGAAACAGGGAGATGTGTTGACTTTAGATATTGGTGTGTATTTTAATGGTTATCACACTGATTTTGCTACCACCCTTTTTATCGGCGGAACTCCGGATGATAAAATTAATGATTTTTTGGAAACTGGAAAAAGAGCTTTAAATAAGGCAATCGTTGCAGCAAAGCCTGGTAATCGTCTGGGTCATATCTCAGAGGCAATTGAAAAAGAGATTTATGGTCAGGGATTTTTTATTCTCAAAGAACTAACAGGACACGGGATTGGAAAAACCCTTCATGAAGACCCATATATATTCGGATACAAGGAGAAACCAATAGATAAAACTTTGTTGATCAGGCCCGGCTTGACCATAGCGATTGAAGTGATTTATTCGATAGGAACAGAAGAAATCGCCTATGAAAAAGAAAACAATTGGTCAATAAGAACCCAAGATGGAAGTTTGTCGGCCTGTTTTGAACAAACAGTGGCTATAACGGAAAAAAAGAGCTTGGTTTTAACCTGAAGTTATGATAAAATATTAGGTTTATGAAAGATAACGTGATCGTCGTTGAAGGAGAGGTAGTAGAAAACCTTCCCAACACGCTTTTTAAAGTCAAGCTTTTTAATTCCGAAAAAGTAATTTTGTGTTATTTGTCAGGCAAAATGAGGAAAAATTATATTAGAATTCTTCCCGGTGATAAGATCAGAGCGGAGATTACTCCTTATGATTTAAACCGAGGAAGAATAACTTACCGAATATGAAAATAGCCTCGTCAGTGAAAAAAATTTGTCCAAAGTGCAAGATGGTTAAGAGAAAAGGGAGATTATATGTAATATGCAGCAATGTTAAGCATAAACAAAAACAA
>Ga0315297_10002222_pt1 | contig 12195 bp, 9 predicted proteins | sample YL17G15_0_MG_FD_203628 | JGI IMG/M metagenome (GOLD analysis project Ga0315297, IMG submission 203628) | Sediment microbial communities from Yellowstone Lake, YNP, Wyoming, USA - YL17G15_0 | ecosystem: Environmental > Aquatic > Freshwater > Lake > Sediment | place: USA: Wyoming | collected... | reverse complement strand
CGTTATGACGGTATCGGTTGCTCTTGAAAAGCTACCTGATTTCAAGCCGGGCAATGAAGCGGCTGATCTGGTTCAGATCAAAGCTATCCTCATGCACGCCCTGCATGGCAAATCCTGCGTGGTGTATTTGTTCGGCTCGCGCGCAACAGGTGCGGCACAGCCTGCCTCTGACTTCGATATAGCGGTGCTTGCGAACGAAGACGTCAGCCGTGAATTGAGTACGGCGCGTGACATGTTGGAAGAGTCCAACATTCCTTTCAAAGTCGATGTGGTCGATTTGCGACTGGTTGCGCCTGCATTCCGGCACGTAGCCCAAACCCAGGGTGTTCTGCTATGGAAAAACTGAAAGAGCGATTGAAGTCCTGCGAGGCAGCTCTGGCGACATTAGACGAAGCCTTGCATCTTCCGGTTAGCGTCATTGTGCGCGATGCAGCCATTCAGCGCTTCGAGTATTCATTTGAGAGCGCCTGGAAATTGTTGAAAGGCTATCTGGAAGTGCAGGAAGGTATCGTATGCAATTCGCCCAAAGGATGTTTCCGTGAAGCTCTGCAAACGGGGCTACTATCACGCGCTGAAATCGAGGTGTGCCTGGTCATGACGGATGATCGCAATCTCACCTCGCACACCTATCTTGAAGCGCTGGCCGAGCGCATCTACGCACAGCTCCCCGCCTATCTGGCCGTCATGCAATCTTTGATCAGACAGATCACGACGCGAATCGAAAAGACGAACGATGCCCAAGAAGACTAAACCTCAAGCTGCTGACAGTCTGACCTTTGAGCAGGCCTTTGCCGAATTGGAAGAAGCCGTCCGCGCGCTGGAGCGCGGCGACTTGCCCCTGGAAGAATCGCTGGCGCTGTACGAGCGCGGGCAGGAACTGGCGGTGTATTGCGCGAAGCTGCTGGACAAAGCCGAGTTGAAGATCACGCAGATCGAAGCGTAGCAACGGCGGGCTGGGATGAATCATCAACCGGCACTGCCCCGCAATCTGCCGCACCTGACACCGGCCAGGTTGGTCGGCCTGAAATTCGGCCGGAATCCATTTGGCGGCATCAGGGTCGCCCTCGTCGGTTATTGCCCGCGGCCTCGCAGTCTGGACAAGTATCAGCCTCGCCACACTATCGATCAGTACTTCATACACGTCCCGCCTGCCAGCGTGCAAATCGGCAGTTGCCACGGTGAGGAATTCCTATCCATCACGCATGTCTATGGCGGGCCGGTCTCTTCGGCGTTGATCGAAGAATTGGCCTACAGGTTTCCCCGACTTGACGCCGGTGCAGGCCATGACGGCTGACGCCATCTATCGCGAGTATGACGCGGACTTAAGCGCCGCCAAAGCCAACGGGTGTGACATCGTGAACTGCGATTCCTCGCACCTCTATGCCGTAAGCCGTGACGTGGGTATTCACAGCATCGAATGCGGAGTCATTTCTGATGTGGCGATGGGCGGCGGCGAAGACTGGCAAAGCACGCTGGCCGTGATGCTCTCGGCGGATGATCACGCGGCTCATGATCCGCTGACCCTGGCGGGGAAAATCGTCGAATTCTACGTGGAAGTCCTGCTGCCTGAGCTCGGGTGAGTGTCACCTGTGAAGCTGGCGGCCCACCAGCCCCGCCAGTAAGCGCAGTTCCTCAACGCGCAGCAGCCACGCCGCGCTGAAGAACACGCCTGCGCCGACGATCATTCCCCCGAAGGCGTGCACGACCACGCTGGCTGAAGCCGTCACATTCAGGAAACCCCAGACCGCCAGCCCCATGACCACCGAAGCCACGGTGGTCTTGAGCGCGCTCAGCGCCACCCGCCGATCGTCAAGGCCGCCTAAGCGCCTGCGAATCACCACGATGAGCAGCGTCATCTCCAGCAGTGCGGCGATGGTATTGGCTAAGGCCAGGCCGGTGACGCCCAGTACGTTGATTAACGACAGGCTGATAACAAGATTGATCGCCAATGACAGAATGCCCAACAGCACGGGCGTCTTGGTATCGTGCAGCGCATAAAAAGCACGCACCAGAATCTCCACGCCTGAATGGCCGATCAGCCCCAGGGCATAGGCGCCCAACGCCGCCGCTACCAGTTCCGTCGACGTTTCGGTGAAGCGGCCGCGCTCGAAGAGCAGTTGAATCAGCGGCTCGCGCAGCACCAGCAGCCCGATCGAGGCGGGGATGGCAATAAAGAAGATCGAACGCACGGTCGCCGCCAGGGATGACCGGAGCTGCTGGAACTGCCCGCGCGCATATTGATCGGCAAATGTGGGGAAGGCCGCCGTCGCCACCGATTGCGCCACGACGCCCTGCGGCAGCAGCATGATGCGCCAGGCGTACCACAAGGCTGAGACGGCGCCCGCACCCAGCAGCGAAGCGAGGCTCGTTTCGACCAGGAAGTTCAACTGCACCACGGCCACGCCAAAGATGCGCGGCAGCATCAGGCGTATCACTTCCTGTACGCCAGGGTCGCGCACGGCCAACCGGGCGAAGTAACGCGCCTTGACTTTGATCAGGCCGGGCACCTGCACCAGCAAGTGCAGCAGCGCGCCGAAGATCGCGCCGATCGCCAAGCCGAAGACTCCCAGCGTTGGCGCCAGCACGATCGAGCCGGCGATGATCCCCAGGTTGTACATTGACGGGGCAAGGCCGGGCAGCCAGAAACTTTGATGCGCGTACAGGATGCCCATGACCACCCCGCTGATCCCGAAGATGATGGGCGGGATCAGCAGCAGGCGCATCAAGTGGATGGTGAGCTGCTGCATTTCCGCGTTGAAGCCGGGGGCCAGCAGGTAGCGCACGATGGGCTCGGCAAACACGGCGGCGAGGACGGCGGCGGCGATGAGGGTGAGGGTGACGAGATTGATCACCGCGCTCGCCATGCGCCACGCGCCGGGGCGATCTTCCCGAGCGAGATAATCCGTAAAAGTAGGCACGACGGCCGAGACGAGGATGCCACCCGCGATGAGCGTGTAGATGATGTCGGGGATGCGAAACGCCGCCACGTAGGCGTCGTAACTGCCTGATGTGCCGAACTGCGCGCTGATGACGACATCGCGCAGCAGCCCCAACAGGCGGCTGGCGAGGAACGTTACCATCACAATCAGGCTGGCGCGCGCGATCTGGCGATTACTGGAAGTGGCCATGGTCACGGGCAGGGATTATACCCCTAGACGCCAAAAGCGCCGATAGTCGCTGTCTATCGGCGCTCTGGCAAAAACAAGGAGGAGAAGAAGAGACGTTTTCGCCCGCTGCTCTTCGACTATATTTATACACCCGATCAATCCACTTAACTCGACTACTGTCCTACGCTTACCCTACGGCGGCAGCTACTCTTACCTTATTCTAACCTCATTCTATCACTCATCTGCCGGACCTCGGCTAGACTTAACACGACGATTATTGGATAGTGGATAAGGAGGAGGCCATGAATCTAAGCAGGTTTACCGAGAAAGCACAAGAAGCAGTACTTGAGTCCCAGAATCTGGCGCAATCGTTGGGGCATCAAACGATCGAGCCGGAGCATCTGTTGCTGAGTCTGATCCGCCAAAGCGACGGCATTGTGCCGCAGGTCTTGCAGAAACTGAACCAAAGTCCCGAGCAGTTGGCGGCGATTTTGGAGCGTGATCTCAACACCCGGCCGCGCGTGTCCGGCTCCAACGTGCAGGCGGGCCTGAGCCGGGCTGCGAACGACGTGCTGGAGGCTGCCGAGCGCGAAGCCAAGTCGATGCGGGATGAGTACGTCAGCACCGAGCACATTCTGTTGGCGCTGGCGAAGTCCCACACCCCGATCGGCAATCTGCTCTCGGCGCGCGGTCTCAACGGCAATGCCATCTTGCAGGCGTTGATGGCGGTGCGCGGGTCGGCGCGGGTCACCTCGCAGAATCCCGAAGGCACATTCCAGGCCCTTGAGAAATACGGGCGCGATCTGACGCAGTTGGCGCGGCAGGGCAAGCTCGATCCCGTCATTGGCCGCGACGACGAGATTCGGCGCGTGGTGCAGATTCTCTCGCGCCGCACCAAGAACAACCCGGTGCTGGTGGGCGACGCGGGCGTGGGCAAGACGGCCATCGTGGAAGGGCTGGCGCAGCGCATGGTGCGCGGCGATGTGCCGGAGGGGTTGAAGCCCAAGCGGCTCGTGGCGCTCGATCTGGGTTCGCTCGTCGCCGGCGCAAAATATCGCGGCGAGTTTGAAGAGCGCCTCAAGGCGGTGTTGAAGGAAATCACCGATTCGGAAGATGTGATCTTATTCATCGACGAACTGCACACGATGGTGGGCGCGGGCGCCGCCGCAGGTGCGATGGACGCCAGCAACATGCTGAAGCCCATGCTGGCGCGCGGCGAACTGCACACCATTGGCGCGACGACGCTCGACGAGTATCGGAAGCACATCGAGAAGGACGCCGCGCTGGAACGCCGCTTCCAGCCGGTCTACGTGGATGAACCGAGCGTGGAGGACACCATCAGCATTCTGCGCGGCCTGAAGGAGCGCTACGAGGTCCATCACGGCGTGCGGATTCAGGACGGCGCCGTGATTGCGGCGGCGACGCTGTCGAATCGCTACATCACCGATCGGCAGCTGCCCGACAAGGCGATTGACCTGATCGACGAGGCGGCCTCGCGCCTGCGCATGGAGATCGATTCCAAGCCGGCTGCGCTGGACGAAGTCGATCGCCAGATCATGCAGCTGGAGATCGAGCGCGAGGCGTTGAAGAAAGAGAAGGACAAGGCCAGCCGGGAACGCCTGGAGAAACTGGAGAAAGAACTGGCGGACCTGAAGGAACACTCGAATGCGCTGCGCGCGCACTGGGAGTTGGAGAAAAACGCCATCACCGCGCTGCGTTCGATCAAAGAAAAGATCGAAGCGGCGAAGATCGAAATTGAACAGGCCGAGCGCCGCGCGGACCTGGGCGAGGCCGCGCGCCTGCGCTATGGCACACTGCGTGATCTGGAAAAGCAGCTGAACGAGGGCGAAGCGCGCCTGAAGGAACTGCAGAAAGACCAGCGCATGTTGAAGGAAGAAGTCGAGGCTGAGGATGTGGCCGAGATCGTCGGCAAGTGGACAGGCATCCCGGTCAGCCGTTTGCTGGAAGGCGAAGTGCAGAAACTCCTGCACATGGAAGAAAGTCTGCGCGCGCGGGTAGTCGGGCAGGACGACGCGATCCGCGTGGTGTCGAATGCAGTGCGCCGCGCTCGAGCGGGTCTGCAGGATGCCCACCGCCCGATCGGCTCGTTCATGTTCCTGGGCCCGACGGGCGTGGGTAAGACCGAGCTGGCCAAATCGCTGGCGGAATTCCTGTTCGACGACGAAAACGCCATGGTGCGCATCGATATGAGCGAGTATCAGGAGAAGCACACGGTCTCGCGCCTGATTGGCGCGCCGCCGGGTTACGTCGGCTACGACGAGGGCGGACAACTGACCGAGGCCGTGCGCCGCCGGCCGTACAGCGTGGTGCTGTTCGACGAGATCGAGAAGGCGCACGCCGAAGTCTTCGACGTGCTGCTGCAACTGCTGGACGATGGCCGTTTGACCGACGGGCATGGCCGCACCGTGGACTTCAAAAACACCATCGTGATCATGACCAGCAATGCCGGCTCGCAGTGGATCAAGGAGCTGGGCGGCGGCGAGGCAGCCGAGATGCGCAAGCGGGTGCAAACGGCGCTGGAGCAGAGCTTCAAACCGGAGTTTCTCAATCGCGTGGACGAGGTCGTGATCTTCAACAATCTTACGCGCGCCGATTTGTCGCGTATCGTCGAGATTCAGTTGGGCAATCTGCGCCGGCTGCTGGCCGATCGCAAGATCGATCTACGCTTAAGCGACGTGGCCAAGGAATGGCTGGCGAACATGGGTTACGATCCGGTCTATGGCGCGCGCCCCTTGAAGCGCACGATCCAGCGGTACGTGCAGGACCCGCTGGCGCTGAAGATTCTGAGCGGCGAGTTCAAGGAAGGCGATACGGTCGATGTCGAGGCCGATCACGAGGGGTTGTACTTCGAGAAGGAGAAAGTCGCCGCGTAACGGATGCAGGGGCGAGCGCCAGGCTCGCCCCTGCTGCTATTTGGGGTTCTGGTTGCGGTATAATCTAACTGGACAGGCTCCATGACCCTCGATCCGCAAGTCGAACGGCGTTTGCAGACGGAGCAGAACCTCTGGTTGGCGACCGTGCGCCCCAGCGGCACACCGCACCTGGTGCCGATCTGGTTCGTGTGGGTGGCCGGGAAGATCTATCTCTGCACCGGGGCAGCCAGCGTGAAGGTGCGCAACCTGCTGCAGAATCCGCGCGTGTCGATCGCGCTCGAGGATGGCAGCCAGCCGCTCGTGATCGAGGGCCGGGCACGGCCTATCGGAGCCGCACCCCAACCGGTCATCGCAGCTTTCAAGAAGAAGTACGATTGGAACATCTCGACCGACGGCGAATACAATCAAGTCGTCGAGATCGAGCCGAAGCGAATGAGAGTGTAACTTTTTACGCCATATGCACTACGGAGTCATTCATCATGATGCGATTTGACCGATTTACCGAGCGCGCGCAGGATGCCGCCAACCGCAGCATTGAGATTTTACAGCGCTACGGCCACAATCAAGTCGATACGGAGCACATTTTGCTGGCGCTGCTGGAACAGCCCGACGGCGTGGTGCCGCAAATCTTGAGCAAGCTCAATGTCGATGTGAACGCCATGCGCGCGAAGCTGGAAGAAATCCTGCGCCAGTCTCCCAAGGCGGCCATCTATGGCGGCGGCACGGGGCAGGTGTTCATCACGCCGCGTGTGAAGCGCGTGCTGGACCTGGCGCAGGAAGAAGCCAACCGCCTGAAGGACGAGTACATCTCGACCGAGCATATCTTCCTGGCCATCAGCACCGAGCGCAACACGGCTTCGGCGCGGCTGCTGGCGGAGAATGGTGTGACGCGCGAGCGCATCAACGAGATCATCAAGCAGATCCGCGGCGGGCAGCGCGTGACCGACCCGGGCGCGGAGAGCCGGTACCGCACGCTGGAAAAATACAGCCGCGATCTCAGCGCGCTCGCTAAGGCGGGCAAGCTCGATCCAGTAATTGGCCGTGACAATGAGATTTTGCGTGTCATTCAAGTCCTCTCGCGCCGCACCAAGAACAATCCGGTGTTGATTGGCGAAGCGGGCGTGGGCAAAACCGCGATCGTGGAGGGCCTGGCGCAGAAGATCGCTTCGAACGATGTGCCGGAGACGCTGATGGGCAAGCGCGTCGTGGCGTTGGACCTGGGCGCCATGGTGGCCGGATCGCGCTTCCGGGGCGAGTTTGAAGAGCGCTTGAAGGCGGTGATGGAAGAGATTCAGCGCGCGCAGGGTGAAGTGATTCTGTTCATCGACGAGCTGCACACGGTCGTCGGGGCGGGCGCGGCCTCGGGCGCGCTGGACGCGGGCAGCATGCTGAAACCGGCGCTGGCGCGCGGCGAATTGCAGTGCGTCGGTGCGACGACGCTCGACGAGTATCGCAAGTACGTCGAGAAGGACGCCGCGCTGGAGCGCCGCTTTGCGCCCGTCTTTGTGGATGAGCCGAGTGTTGAGGAAACGATCGAGATGCTGCACGGTCTGCGCGATCGCTACGAGGCGCACCACAAAGTCCGCATCAGCGATCAGGCGCTAATTGCGGCGGCGAATTTGTCGCATCGCTACGTCACCGATCGGCATCTGCCCGACAAGGCGATCGATCTGATCGACGAAGCGGCGGCCAAGCTGCGCGTGGCGCTCTTCACCCTGCCGGCCGATCTGAAAGAGATGAAGACCGAGATCGATCGTTTGACGGCGGAAGAGGAGCAATCCGGCCTGTCGCGCGAATATGAGCAGGCCGCCATTTTGAAGAGCAAGCGCCTGCAGGCGGAAACCGAGTTCAATCAGCAGCGGGAACAGTGGCAGCGCGAGAAGAACATCGACGAAGTGGTGGACGAAGGCGACATCGCCGCAGTCGTGGCGCAGTGGACGGGCATCCCGCTGGCACAGATGATGGAAACCGAATCCGAAAAGCTGCTGCACATGGAAGAGCGCCTGCACGAGCGCATCATCGGGCAGGAAGAGGCGATCGCGGCGCTGAGCGACGCCATCCGCCGCGCGCGCTCGGGCTTGAAAGATCCCTCGCGCCCCATCGGATCCTTCATCTTCCTCGGCTCGTCAGGCGTCGGCAAGACCGAATTGGCGAAGGCGCTGGCCTGGTTCTTGTTCGACGATGAGGATGCGCTGGTGCGGGTGGACATGAGCGAGTACCGCGAGCAGCACACTGTCTCGCGGCTGTTCGGCGCGCCGCCGGGGTATGTGGGCTATGAAGAAGGCGGGCAATTGACCGAAGCCGTGCGCCGCCGCCCGTATCAGGTGGTGCTGTTCGACGAGATCGAAAAGGCGCATGCCGACGTGTGGAATGCCATGCTGCAGATTCTGGACGACGGCCGGCTGACCGACGGGCAGGGCCGCATGGTCGATTTCCGCAATACCGTGATCATCATGACCAGCAATGTGGGCACCGAGTTCGGGCGCAAAGGCGGCGCGCTGGGCTTCGTGCGGCCGGGCGATTCGCCCTCGCAAATTGCCGATGCGAAGAAGATCGAAGATCAGCTCAAGCGCACGTTCCGCCCGGAATTTCTGAATCGCATCGACGAGATCATCATCTTCGGCACGCTGTCCGTGGCAGATGTCGAGAAGATCGTCGATCTGCAGATGAAGGAGATCCGCGATCGGCTGCACGAGCACAGCTTGTTCATCGAACTGACCGAGGCGGCGCGCGGCTGGCTGGCGCGCCAGGGCTATGATTCGAACTTCGGCGCGCGCCCGTTGCGCCGCGCGCTGCAGCGCTATGTAGAATCGCCGCTGTCGGTGAAGATGTTGAAGGGCGAGTTCAAAGTGGGCGACACGATCCTGGTGGACGCGAATGACGAGGGCATGGTGTTTAGCAAGCTGGAAGCAGTGGTGCCGGTGGTGCCAGTGGCCGCGTAAGCCAAATAGTGCGCCAGTGGAGCAGTGAGATAGTTCGGGCGGCGATCGTCAATGCGATGATCGCCGCCTTTCCATATCATGCATCACGTACGCTTACCCTGGCAGGCAGCGCCAGGGTCCCGCCTCAGGGCCTCACCGCCGGATCGATCTCCACCAGGATGCGCGGCGATCCGCCGATGGATGAAGTCCCATCGGGTTGTTTGCCGTCGGGCGTAACAGCACCCAGGTTGGTGGCGGCCGGCAGGCTGATGGCGTAGACGCCATTGACGGGCGTGATGGTTTGGTTTGTGCCATCAGGGTTGATGAGCAGTGCCGAAGAATGGGTGGCTGTCAGGACCACTGTGTCGGCCGTAAAGTAGCGCGTCCACATCACAACAACGCGCTGGCCGGTGGCCGGGCGTTTGAATGCCAGAATCTCCTGATTGCCGCTGGTCCAGTCCGTCGTCGTGCCCGTACGGCGATCACGCCAATACGGCTGAATGTTGGTCAGATACTGCCCCGCCATTTTGAAGGTTTGATAAGCCGGCCGGGGTGTTCCATCACGCGCCGTGCACGGTCCGCTCGGTGGATTGCGCACCAGGCCAAAGGCGTCATACCGGCAGTCGTTGCCCGCATCATCATACAGCTGAAACCAGATGATCTTTTGTGTTTGCAGCCAGCTCGCCCAGGCAACAGTCTGAATTAGAAAATCAGCCTGTTCGCTCATGGTGCCGCGATACGGGCTGGGACAAAACAGGTAAGGTGGATCGTCGCAGACCGGTACGCCCGTCTCGGTAAGCCACAAATTGACAGCATTGAAGCCGCGCGCATTCAGCCGCACGCGATCTTCGTACAGATAGCCGAAGGTCTGCCACGCCCACGCGTAGTTGTGCGAAGCGACAGCGTCCATGAAGCCATGATGGGTATTGGACAGGGGATCTGTGGCGATGACGCTCAGAACATCGCTCAGCCAATTGGGTTTTTCAAAGTGCGCCAGTCCGCCCAAGACGATAGTCGCATCAGGATCGGCGTGCCGGGCGGCCAAATAGGCGACTTTTAACAGGCGCGCATAATCAGCGGGTGTGCCAATGAAGAATTGATCCAGGTCTTCTTCATTCCAGATCTCCCAGTAGCGCACCCCTTGGTCGGCGCTCCAGCCCTGTTGTTGTGCGAGTGTGCCGCCGGGCTTATAACGATTGACCGCCGCATTGACAAAGTAAGCCCAGCGGTTATTTTCATTGATCGTTTTGCCGGGGCCAGGTTCGTCGCTGCCATCGCTGAATACACTCAGATTCAACCCTTGCGGCGGGCTGCCCTGGCTGGAGGGAATGGCGGGCCGACTGGCTGATCGATCCTGCATTTGCAGGCGCAAGCCATCGCCCACCCTGGGCGCCGGTGCAAACCGGCTGCCGCCCGTATCCAGCCCGATCGGCGTCAGCATCAAGATCGGCAGCACCGTCAAGCCATGATTGATGTCTGCGACAATGTTGGCGTCCTGCCTGCTCCAATCGAAGACGCGCGGTTGGCCGATCGGATTCTTTTCGATCTGCGGCCAGTACATGGGCCGGCGGTTGAGCCGCCCATCGATGGCCTGTGCGCGTTGATAGCGTGTTTCGCTGGCTGGCGCTTCGGCCGAACTGACAAAAGCCAGACCCAACTGCAAAGTTCCCGGGCCCGCGATGGCAGGGGGCGCATAGTTTTTGCTGAGCAGCGGCAGATAGGTGCGCTGCAAGTGATCGACGGCGATCACGTTGACGGGTACGGCGATGGGAGCGCCACTGGTATCGCTTGGTTCAGCCGTGATCAAGAGCTGGGCCGTGTATGCGCCGGCCGTCGTAATGGCGCTGGTGTTGACGCCTACCGTGAGAGTGGCGCTCTGCGTGCTCGTCAGCGTTCCGGTGAGTGAGCTGCCGACGACCGGTTGGAATTCAGCCGCCGGGCTGACCGCGATGGTCCACGTCAACGTGGTGTCTGCGGCGAGATTGGCCAAGGTGAGCGTTTGCGTCTGAATGGTTGGCGTGGCGATTTCGCTGAGAAAGAACAGCAGCCCCGGTTGTACGGCCAACAGCGGCGCCAGGGTCAAACGCTTGGGCATGGCAGCCAACGCCGCATGCGCGCGAGTGGGCGACAGGTGATGGGGGTCGCCGTCGGTGGCGTGAAAGAGCGAGTAGAAACGCTGCGGCGTGCACAGCGTGCCGCGATAGAAGAAGTCCAGATTCCACACAAACATCGGCCCCATCCACGGCCAGTGGGCGTCGGCGTACTGGAAGGCGCGCACCAGATAATCGGCCTGCTGCTGTTCCGTGACGAGCATCCACAGGAAGCCCGACATCTCGGATTGACCGCCGCACCAGCTGTAGGACGACACATTGCCATTGGCGTCCGTCCACGGATCGGATTCCGGATGGCGAATCCAGCCGAATTCGGTGGCCCACATGGGCATATGGGTGGCTCCCGCCGCGACCATGATGTCGTGCATGCGCTCAGCCGAGCGAAAGGCAAAGCCATTGGGCGCGTCGTGATAATCGGTTTCAGGCGCAAACGCAAAACCGTGCGGATGATAGCCAAAGCCGTCGATGCAAAACTGCCCGTTGTTGATGGCCTGCATGCGGGTCAGCAGGCGCTGGGCAAACACCATTTCATCCATGACGTAGCCCCAGTATTCCGATCCCCACGGGCCTACCGGCGCGAGGCCGGCACTGATGACAAGCGCCTGCGGATCGACGCTTTTGATCACCGGCGAGACCGCGCAGACCAGCTCGGCGTAGGCTTCAGGGTTGACGCTTTGATTGCCCCAGAACCCGTCGCCGCTCAAGTTGGGCTCATTGCCAATTTCATACGCATGCACTTTGCCCTGGCCGGCTTCCGCCAGGTCGTGAATGTGCTGCAAGTAGGCGCTCAACGAGGCCGGGTAACCGTCGACGAAAACACGATAAAGGACTTTGTAGGGGAGAGTCGTCGTGGGGGGCGGGCCGGCTTCTTCGAACAGCTTAATCCAGTTGAAGCCGAGTCCGGCAGCGATCTGCGGCTGATCCCAAACATTCAGGCCATAGCCCAGATGCGGAGCTGGCAGAGCAGCCGGAAGGCCGGCAGCCGGTCGGGTAGCGCGCAAGCCGAGGAAGATAACGGCAAACGAGATCAGAACGGCCGTAAGCACGCTGCCGAGGCGCAAGGTTTTCATTGTCATGATCCCCATCTTTCACCCAGGATGTCACGCCCATCCAGTGTAGCCCGGCTAGCGAGTGAAGTCAATTAAGGGCTGGTTACACTTCG
>Ga0315297_10002221_pt1 | contig 12196 bp, 12 predicted proteins | sample YL17G15_0_MG_FD_203628 | JGI IMG/M metagenome (GOLD analysis project Ga0315297, IMG submission 203628) | Sediment microbial communities from Yellowstone Lake, YNP, Wyoming, USA - YL17G15_0 | ecosystem: Environmental > Aquatic > Freshwater > Lake > Sediment | place: USA: Wyoming | collected... | reverse complement strand
TGCCGGCTGCTCGAGAACGTGATGGCCGGGCCGCATCGCGACGACATCGTCTCGCTGCGGCCCAAGCTCAGCATCCCGCCCGACCCGCCGGGCATCGAGGGCTGGAGGATCGCGATGAACGCCGATATGGGCGGGTTCGAGGTCGACGACGAGGTGCGCGCCAACATCGCCGCCGCCGCGGCGGCTTTCCGCTCACTGGGCGCCGACGTCGAGGCGACCGAGCTCGATCTGCAGATGGACGACCTGCGGGAGGCGGCGCGCGCCCATTTCGGCACGATCTTCGGCAGCCTGATCGCACAGGCGCTGCCCGAGCACCGCGAGCTGATGACGTCGTACGCGATCGAGTTCGCCGAGGACGCCGCCCGGCCGAACGTCGGCTACTACCGCTCTCTGGAGATCGAGAGCGCAGTGTACGCCGAGATCGCCAACGTCCTCGAGGACCACCGCATCCTGATCGCACCCGTGTTCGGGATCCCCGCGCTCAAGGCCACCGCCGATGACTACGACCTCGAGGTGATGTACCGTCACGGCATGACCCTGCCGTTCAACATGTGCAGCCGCTGTCCGGTGCTCGTCGTGCCCTGCGGACGCTCGCGCGACGGCGTGCCGCTCGGCGTGCAGATCGTCGGGCGCACCTACGACGACGTAAGCGTGTTCCGCGCCGCGGCGGCCTTCGCCGCGGCGCGACCCTGGTTCGACGCGCCCGCCCGGCGCCCAGCCATCGAAAGGAGCCTCGCATGAGCCTCGGCCCACGCCGCAGACGTCTCCTCCTGCCCTCCGTAGCGGTCGCCGTTCTGGCCGTCGCCCTGACCTTCGGCCTGGCGACGGCCTTCGCCGGCACGTCCTCCCCGTCGCCCTCCGCAGGCAAGGTCACGCTGAGGATCGGCTGGACGACCGAGCCCGACAACCTGAACCCGTTCATCGGCTGGCAGAACGCCACTTACGAGATCTGGGCGATCAACTACGACTTCCTCTTCGGCTTCGGGCTCCGCGCGAGCGAGCCCACGCTCGACCTCGCCCGGGAGTTCCCTACGCAGGAGAACGGCGGCATCTCGGCCGACGGCAAGGTGTGGACGATCAAGCTTCGCCAGGGGGTGAAATGGTCGGACGGGAAGCCTTTGACCGCCGACGACGTCGCCTTCACCTACAACTACATCGTCAAGAACGAGATGCTCAACATGGCCATCGCCACGGTCGGCATCAAGGAAGCCACGGCGCTGGCGCCCGACGTCGTGCAGATCACGTGCTCGCGGCCCAAGGCCGACATGAAGAACATATTCCTGCCGATCCTGCCCAAGCACGTCTGGGAGACGGTGGACCCCAAGGAAGCGCAGACGAGCTACGTCAACAAGCCGCCGATCGTCGGCACGGGCCCCTTCATCACCACCGAGTTCAAGAGGGGTGGCTACATCCGGATGGAGCGTAACCCCTACTACTGGGGCAAGAGACCGACCGTCGACGAGATCCTCTTCCTCTACTACACGAACGCCGACTCGATGACGGCCGACCTCAAGTCGGGCGCTACCGACGCGGCCTGGGGCATCCCCGAGGCGCAGTTCGAGTCTCTGGGGTCGGTCGCCGGGATCGAGTCCGTGGCCTACAACTTCTTCAACTGGGACTACCTCAACCTGAACTCCTACGAGGGCAAGTCGCTCGGCGACCCGGTCCTCAAGGACTGGCGTTTCCGCAACGCCCTCAACTACGCGATCGACAGGCAGAAGCTGTGCAGCGTCGCCTACAACGGCAAGGCTGCTCCGGGCACGACGATCCTGCCGCCCGGCATGTGGCGGGATCCGGACTTCCATTGGGAGCCGCCGGCCGACCAGCTCTATCCTTTCGATCTGGCCAAGGCCGGTCAGCTGCTGGACGATGCCGGGTACCCGCGGGGCGACGGGGGGATCCGCCAGTATCGCGGCAAGCCGATCAGCCTGCGTTTGTGGACGACGACCGAATCGGCACCCGAGCAGACTGACCTCAAGCTCCTCGCCGGCTGGTTCAAGGAACTGGGCTTGAAGACCGAGCTCTCGATCCTCGACCCGGGAGCGCTGCAGGCCCGCGTGTGGAACTTCGAGGGCGACACGTATGTCCCCGACTTCGACATGTACGTCTGGGACTGGGCCGGCTACAGCGACCCCGGCCAGACGCTCTCGGCCGAGATCGCCGCCCAGATCGGCAACACCAATGAGCCCTGCTGGGCCAACGCGCAGTACGACGCGCTCAACGGCCAGCAGGCGGCGATGATCGACCCGAACGCCCGCAAGGACCTCATCTGGCGGATGCAGCAGATCATGTACGAGCAGACACCCTGGGTCGTGCTCGCCTACCCGCAGTACCTCGAGGCCTACAACACGGCCAAATGGACGGGCTGGGTGCGGATGAACGACGGCAAGGGACCGGCGTTCCTCACGACCGGCAACGTGCAGTCCTACGTCGACCTCAAACCGCGGGCGGTCGAGGCCGCGAGCAGCAGGACCGGGGTCTGGATCGCCGTGGCGGCCGCGGCCGTCGTGGTGCTCGGCCTCCTCGTCTGGCTGGTCCTGCGCCGGCGCCCGCGGGCCGAAGAAGCGTGAGGAGGGCGGGGCGGGGCCGCCCGCGGCCCCGCCCCGCAGTGTCGCCGCGATGCTCCGCGCAGCGGCCCGTCCAGATATCATGGCAGCGCAGCGTCTCGATGCTCGTCGCGAGAGGCTGGCGATCACCAACGGCGACCGGCGCCCGCGCGGGTGGCCCATGACCCCGATGATCGGCGCGCCGCGTCCGCGTCCGGAGGAGCCCAGATGTCCGTCACACCACCCAGTCCCTTGCCGTCGCCGCCCGAGTCTGGCCGGCCGAGCACGGGCATGGGCCCGCTGCAGCAGACTGCCTCGACGACGGCGACCGACTACTGGAACGACTCGTGCTCCATTGAGGAACTGACCTACGCGATCGAACGCGGAGCCGTGGGCGCCACCACAAACCCGACGATCGTCGGTGACGTGCTGAAGAAGGAGATGCACCTCTGGCGCGAGCGCATCGCGGAGATCGTCGCCGAGAACCCGGCCTGGAGCGAGGACGAGGTCACCTGGCGGCTGATCGAGGAGATGGCGATCCGCGGCGCCGAGCTGCTGCTCCCGGTGTTCCAGCGCGAAGGCGGCAAGAAGGGACGTCTCTCGATCCAGACAGACCCGAGGCTCTACCGGGACGCCGCGCGCATCACCGCGCAGGCGCTTCGCTTCAGCGCCCTCGCGCCGAACATGCAGGTGAAGATTCCCGCGACATGCGCGGGAGTGCAGGCGATCGAGGTTGCGACGGCGGCGGGCGTGAGCATCAACGCGACGGTCTGCTTCACCGTGCCGCAGGCGCTGGCGGTGGCCGCGGCGGTCGAGCGCGGGCTGCAGCGCCGCGAGGCGGCCGGCGAGGACGTCGCCTCGATGACGCCCGTCTGCACGCTGATGGTCGGTCGCCTCGACGACTGGATGCAGGTGCTCGTGAAGCGCGACGGCGTGGTGGCCGACCCGGGCATCGAGCACTGGGCGGGCCTCGCCTGCATGAAGAAGGCGTATGGCATCGTCCGCGAGCGCGGCTATCGCACGCGGCTGCTGGCCGCCGCGTTCCGCCACCACCTGCACTGGTCGGAGCTCATCGGCGGCGACGTGGTGTTGACGATCCCGTACAGCTGGCAGCGCCTCTTCAACGACTCCGACATCGAGGTCGTGCCGCGCATGGACGACCCCGTGCCGCAGCAGGTGGTCGACGAGCTCTATCGCAGGTTCCCCGACTTCAGGCGCGCCTACGACGTCGACGGGATGAGCCCCGAGGAGTTCGACGCCTACGGCGCGACGTCGCGGACGCTCAGGGGCTTCATCGCCTCGTATCACGACCTCGTAGGCGTGATCCGCGACTTCATGCTGCCGAACCCCGATGTGAAGTAGTGCTCAGCCGAGAGTCCTTCGACGACGGCATGAGGGTGCTCAGGCCGGAGTGTCGCGGCGCTCCGTGATGCGCTTCGGAAGCTCCTCAGCGCCCAGCTCCCGGGAGACCTCCTCGAGTTCCGCCCTGGCCCCTCGCCACTCGAGATCGGCGAGCTCCTCCACGAGTGGAACATCGTCTCGGAGAGTCGCCAGGCGTCGGTAGAGAAGGGCCTCCTGGCGGTGGGCTCCCAAGCTCTCCGCAAGGCGGGTCGCGCGCCCGAGGGGCAGACCAATCTGGCGAGGGTCTTCGGGGATGGACTCGAGATGATCGAACCGCGCAAGTACGGCGGAGGCCGACTTGGCGCCCCAGGCGGGGATCCCCGGATAGCCGTCGGCAGCGTCCCCCACGAGCGCCAGCCAATCGGGGATGGAGCGCGGCCGGACGCCGAACTTGTCGATCACGCCCTGCTCGTCAAGGATGATGTCGCGGCGGCGGTCCCAGCAGACGACGCTCGCAGCGGAGACCGACTGGGCCAGATCCTTGTCCGGGGAGCAGATCACGACCTGCTCGACGCCCGGCTGGTCCTTGAAGCGCGAGGCGGCGGTCGCCAAGGCATCGTCGGCCTCGAACTCCACCATGGGCCAGACCACGATACCGAGCGCCGCGACCGCTCGTTCTGCCAGGGGAAACTGATCAAGCAGGTCTTTCTCCACGCCTGCGCCCGTCTTGTACCCGGAGAAGAGGTCGTTGCGGAAGGACTCGATGACGTGGTCGAACGCGCAAGCGACGTGCGTCACGCCGGGCGTCGCAAGGAGCAGGGAGAGGCTCCTCAGCAGGCCGACGGTGGCGCCCACCTCACGGCCGTCGGGGCCCTTCTTCGGCGGGGCACCGAAGTAGTGGCGAAAGAGCTCGTAGGTGCCGTCCACCAGATGGGTCTTCAACCCTCTCCTCCCTGAGCACAGGCGGGCGCCCGAGCCGTGGCCCCGGACCGCCCGAGAGGCCGGGTGCGTCCTCAACCTGCGCGAAAAGGGCTAGGGACGCCGGCTCACCGGGCCGTCAGCTCGGCCGGCACTGCATCCGCTCGCAGCGGTCCAGCACGAACCGGCGGTACTTCTCGAGGTCGCGCTCCAGCGTCGCCTGTGCGCGCGCGATCTCCTCGTCGACCGTGTCTTTGCTCCGCGGCGTATAGTCGATCTCGACGGCCACCTTCACCAGCCGGTCTCCCTCGGTCGTGAAATCGACCTTGCCGGCTTTCATGTCCTGCTCGTCGATCAACGGCTCCACGTCGGTAAGACCCCGCGTGTAGCCGCTCAGTAGCGACACCAGCATGAACTCGCTCCACTCGAGATCGGCGAACTCGAGCGGCACGTCGACCGTGATGGACGCAGCGATTGCTGCCATGGCGCCTCCCTCCATCTCGACTCGCTCCCTCACCTCGACTGGGGAGCCTCTGGCAGGAGTCTCCCCCGTTTGCCGGTTTCTCACGACCGTGGCCGGCGAGGTGGTGCGGTATGTGCGCGACGACCCTGATGCCTGGCGGCTGTCCTCCAGAGATGACCCGAGACGAGCGGAGCGCCAGATGACCACTGCCCGCGTGGGACTGCGGATCGCCCGCCGCGTCAGTGGCCGCGGAAGCCTTCGGGGGCGCCTGCATGACGGGTATCCGGGCGACGGACGAGGACGTGACGCAGGTCGAGACCCGCCGCAAGCCCATCGGCTTCGCTGGAGACCTGCAGTGGACCCACCGGTGGAGCGTGCCCACGGCCGACAAACACTATCCCTCGGCGGTCGCCACAAAGGGCGGCGTGGTCGCCGTGTCGGGCACCTGCCGCTCGGCCGGCACAGGCAGCGACCAGTCCACCCAGGTGTGGAGTTACCGAGCAGGTCCCGCGCCGGCAGGGCAACGACCGCGTCACGGCCGCGGGAGGCGCAGCGTGCGCGATCTCCTCGACCAGCAGCTCGAGCGATTGGAGGGAGGCGGGTCGGGGGTATGGACTGTCCTATGGCATCCCATCGCCACGATGACCCGACGCGGCCGACAACCGTGCGTGACCGGCTCGCTCTTGGCGCGGTCTTGGCCGGACTACTCGCCGCGATCCTGCTGCCGGCAGCGTGCGGAGAGAGCCAGGACGCCTCCTCGCCGTCGATGACGGGTTCACCGCCGACGGCCTACACCGATATAGGCCCCGCAGAGCTGGCCGGCATGCTCAAGCAGAAAGACTTCGTCCTGATCAACACCCACGTGCCCTACGAGGGAGAGATCGAGCAGACGGACCTCTTCGTCCCGTTCGACCGGGCCGCCGAGCTGATCGACCGCTTGCCGGCAGACAAGGCGGCGAAGATCGTCGTGTATTGCCGCAGCGACCGCATGAGCCGCATCGCCGTGGAGGAGTGGGCCAAGGCCGGCTATACGAACCTCTACAACCTGGACGGCGGCTTCGTGGCCTGGGAAGACGCCGGATACCCGCTCCTCCATCTCGACGGCGAGTGACCGTGAGTCCCCGGGGGGTGCCGTACTTCTTGCGCCAACGGTAGTAGCTCAGCTCGCAGATGCCGATAGCCTTGACGACCTTGGCGGCTTGGCGATGATCTTCTCGCAGCGACGGCGCTCCCGACGCATGACCCAACGCTCCTGGATCGATCCGCACCATGACAGGCATGGACCGATCTCCGCGGCGGGCCAGCGCCGGCACGGAGCTCGAACGAGCCCGACGGGCCGGCTCGCAGGCATCGGGCCGAACGCCCGAGACGGGAATCTCTATATGCAGGCAGATCTGGTGCCCCCGGCTGGAAGCGAACCAGCGACACCAGGTTTCCCTGGCCCATGTCACGGGCAGGAGCGAATGCGGGTGGTCGCGACATCTCATCTTCGGATGCGGTACGTCACTCTGAGAGATGCACAAAGTGCGGCGGACGCCGAGAGGGGGTACGGATGATGACCGGCGAGCACGCCCAGAGGACGATCCTGATCACCGGTGCGGCGGGCAACCTCGGAAGCCTACTCGCGCGTCGGTTGGCGGATGGCGAGCACCGGCTGAGGCTGATGGTGCACCACGAAGATGTCCCAGCCGACCTGCACGATGCCCCCGGCGTCGAGGTTGTGTGGGCTGACCTCGCCGATCCGGCTTCGCTGCCCGCGGCGGTCGCCGGCGTCGACTCGGTCGTGCATTTCGCCGGCGTCCTGTTCGCGCCTCGACCGGAGCGGTTCTTGCCGAAGACCAACACCCAGTACTTCGCGAATCTGCTGACGGCGTGCGTCGCCGAGACAGTCGACCGGCTCGTGCTGATCTCGTTCCCCCACGTCGAAGGACCGACCACTCCCGACCATCCTGCCCGGGGACGGCTCGACGGCAGGCCGCCGTCCGCGCACGCTCGCACACGGCTGGAGGAGGAGCGCCTTCTGTTCACGGGCACGGCCGACACGGAGACGACGCCGGTCTCGCTGCGGCTCGGCATGGTCTACGGCCGCGGCGTCCTCATGATCGACGCGGCGCGCTGGCTGGCCCGCCGCCAGCTGCTCTCGGTGTGGCGCGCGCCGACCGGGATCCACCTGATCTCGACGGCCGACTACCTCGAGGCCACCGTAGCCGCCGCCACCGCCAAAGGCGTGAACGGCATCTACCACGCCGGCGACGAGCAGCCGCTGACGCTGCAGAGGTTCCTCGACGAGGCCTGCCGCGTTTGGGGCTACCCCCAGCCTTGGCGCCTGCCGACATGGCTGTTCTACGTGGCGGCGGCCGCGTGCGAGGTCGTCGCCGGCGTCTTCGGCACGCGGGCGCCCCTCACGCGCGACTTCATCACCATCGGGCGCATGTCCTACTGTGGCGACACGACTCGCTTCCGCTCACAGCTGCTCCCCCGTCTCACGTACCCGACTTTCGACGACGGGAGATCTACGCTCGCGTGAGTCGGTGCCATCGCGAGCCTAGCCCCGCCGTCGCACGTGTGCCGTTCTTCGCGGCGACCGTCTCCTGACCCGTCACCGGTGAAGAAGAGGGCGGCCACGCAGATCCGGACTCTGGGCTGGCGCCGCTGCCGGGCGTCGGCTGGGTGCTCGCCACGGTGATCATGTCTCTGCTGATCGCGAGGCTGACCGACGCCGACCCGTGGCCCTACGCAGTGCTCATGGTCGTCGGGTCGAACGTGGTCTGGTTGCTCGCGAAGGTGATGCTCCTGGGCTGGATGTAGCGCGGTCGGGTCGTCAACGCCTCGCCCACGGCTGGCTCGTGTCCAGCCGTGCGCACTCGTCACGGTGAGTCTCGTCGGCAAAATGTCGACGGTGCCGTTGTGCAGGCAAGGAGTGGTGTCCGGCAGGCCCCGCACCCTCATCGCCCAGCAGCTACTCCAGGGCAGCTGACTGCTCGACTGGGGCTAGTCCACGTCGGGCAGGTACTCTGCCCTGCCCTGCTCCGGCGGCGCGCCGACGATCAGGACGACTATCTCGGCGTCGCTCTCGTTGCGGAGTTGCAGAGCGGTCTCGGTCTCGACGACGGCGACCGATCCGCACGGGAGCTCGACGCGCTGGGGCGGGTCGCCGAGGAGGAGCGTCGCGGCGCCTTCGAGGACGACGAACATCTCCTCCTGGACGCGCTCGAGGTGGCGGGCGCCGCGTACGCCGGGCGGCAGGCGCCAGATGTTGGCGCGCATGGTGTGGAGGGCCCCTGAGAGGGGCGCGAGCCTGCGTCGCTGGTCGCCTCGCTGCGGCGGCTGGAACTCGCGCTCCTCGGGACGGAACACTGTGTATCCCATGGCGGCAAGCTAGCGGACCGGCCTCGCAAGCGCAAGCCCCCGTCCCTCCGTCCTGGCTCTCGACGCAAGACGCACGATCGTGCGGTCCGCTTCCCCGCCTTGTGGCGGGGTTCGGGACGATCCCAAGTCGCTGGGGGCTGGTCCCTGGAAGGGGCGGTCGGATGACCAACTCCCGCGCCACCGCATGCCACCCTGGCGCTGCAGGCCGGCATCCACCCTAAGGTCGTCTCCGAGCGCCTCGGACACGCGACCATCTCGATCACACTCGACACGTGCCCGCACGCCGTCCCGGCGATGCAGGAGGAGGCAGCGGCGCTGATCGCGGGGCTGGTGCTCGCGGCGAGGTGGGCAGCCGGCGCCGCTCAGGAGAGCGGCGCCGAGCTTGATTGGGAGCGTCAGCCGCTGCGACTCCGAGGTCGACGGCGCGGGCGCTGCGCACCCGGCGGCCGCGCCTTGTCCCACTCCGCGGGGTGGCCGTGGCCGCGCTGGCGCAGGTGAGCAAACAGGTCACTGCGGCGCGCGAAGGCCTCCCCGCAGGTGGCGCAGCGAAACGTGATCGGGGTGCCGAGGCGCGCGGCGCCGCACTCGTCGTGAAGCAGGCACATGTGGTTGCCGAGGTCCCGCTGCGACTTGAGGACCGCGCTGCAGATCTCGCAGTCGAAGGTCTTGGGAGACGTGAGCGTGCTCACCTGGCATCGTCCTCTCGACGACTGGCCGCGTCCGCCGCCGAGTCTGCTCTCGCCGGCCCAAGACGCCACGGCCGTGTGACCGAGCAACTATCTATTCCCCTAAATGGGGATGAGGGCACCTGCGCCGCACCCACGCCACCCTTACCCTACAGGCAGGAATGCATCCCAAGGTCGTCTCCGAGCGCCTGGGCCACGCCACCGTCTCAATCGCCCTCGCTACCCACGGAGGTCCTGGCTACAGGCTCTCCAGCGTGAGGGTGGACTCGACCGGGACCCCCGCGCGCAGCGTGCTGAGAACGACGCAGTAACGCTCGGCGCTCCGCAGCAGACGCTCCGCGCGCTCTCCGCGTTCGTCCGCGCGCACCACCACGCGGGTGTGGGCCCGCACGGCGGTGATGCCGATCGGGAACTCCTTACCCATCGCCAGCGTGCCGCGCGGGTCCCAGTCTGCGTCGACCGAGACCTCCAGCTCCTCGAGGTCGATGCCCATGTTCGCGGCGACCATGCGCAGGGTCGTCTCCTGACAGGCCGCCAGGGCGACGAGCAACAGATCTGCGGAACAAGGCACGTCGCCGTCACCGCCGACGGCAGGGTGGGCCCCGCAGCGAAACACGGCATCGGGCACAGACTCCGGAGAGACGACGCAGTGCAGGGGATCAGCGAGATCGCCACTGCCGCCGTGCACGCGCAGGACTTCCGGGGCGCTGTCGGGATCGTCGAGATAGCGCTGCCGGATCGGCGCCTGGCGAGCTCGGATGTCTACCTTCGACTTGGGCATGTGGGCGCTCCTTCGTCAGGTCGATGGTCCTGGTCTCGAGGGACCGCGACTGAGGGCCGCGTAACCACGGTTCCCATAGCCCGCACAGACAAATCGCTCCGGAGACCGCGCCGCGCCGGTCAATGAGGGGCGCCGACTTGAGTGGTGGCTTTCGGCCGGCGAGTACCGGCACTCTCTTCTGGCAGCGGAGCGGCGGCGTGCGCTGCGCTGTTGAACCGTGCGGGACTGTGATGCCCTGTCTCGTCGGCAAAATGTCGGCAATCGTGCCGATTCGGAAGAGACCGAACCGAACGGCGGAAACGGCATCCATATCAGGCACAGACTGCCCCCGTCTGCGTATGACGATACCAGCGACTCCGGACGGCGCCCAGAGGGCCGTGGCACAGGTCACGCGAACCTCTGCGCGACCCTTTCTTGCCGCACTCGGCCACAGCGCCGACGCGATGCCGACGAGCCCGCCAAACCCATGGAGCCTCGCCTCTTCAGCCCCCGCGAGGCTCGCTCGCCGGCGGCTGGATGTCGCGGCCAGGACGGGGCCGCTCCCCGTACGGCGCCAGGTCGGCGCCGGCGCGGCGCAGTGCCTGAGCTCCGTACTTGGCCCGCACCCGATCGACGGCCTCATCGCAGGCGAGCTCAGTCGAGGGCTCGTCGAGCTCGAGCTGGAGGGCCGCGCCGCAGAGACCGCTGAGGGTGAGACCGACGAGGCGCAGCTCGTGGCCGGGCGCGTGCAGATCGGCGAGCAGCCCGAGGGCGGCTTCGTAGATGACCTTCGTGGTGCTGGTCTCCGCGGGCAGGGTGCACTGGCGGCGGACCGTGCGAAACTCCCCGTCGCGCAGCTTCAGGGTGAGCGTGCGGCAGGTGAGGCCCTGGCTACGCAGTTCGCTCGCCGTGCGGTCGGCGAGGTCGAGCAGCGTCGCCGCCAGCAGCTCGGGGTCGGCGGTGTCGGCGGCGAAGGTCACCTCGTGGCCCAAGGACTTGGGCGCGGCGTGGCCCGAGCGCACGGCGCTGTCGCTGCCCCCGAAGGCAAGCTCCTGGAGAGAGGCGGCTCCTCTGGCGAACGAGGCCTCGAGCAGCGGCGACTCGGCGTCCTGCAGCTGCCCGATGGTGCTGATGCCGAGGGAGCGCAGTCGCTCCGCGGTCACCGGCCCGATGCCGGAGAGAGCTCCGACCGGTAGGGCGCGCAGGCGGCCGTGCACGTCGGCCTCGGAGAGCGTGGTGAGGCCGCCGGGCTTCTCAAGCTCGGCGGCGAGCTTGGCGAGCACCCTGGTGGGGCCGATGCCGATCGAGCACGAGAGGCCGAGCTCGGCCTTCGCGAGGGCCTGTATCTGGCGAGCGATCTCCTGCGGCGGGCCGAAGAGGCGGCGAGAGCCGCTCACGTCCAGGAAGGCCTCATCGATGGAGACCGGCTCGACGAGGTCGGTGAAACGTGCGAAGAGCTCGAGCAGCTGCTCGTGCACCGCTGCGTAGGCGGCCATGTCGACGGGCAGGAAGGCGGCCTGCGGGCAGAGACGCTGGGCCTGCGCCATGGGCATCGCCGTGCGCACGCCGTAGGCGCGGGCTTCGTAGGAGGCGGTGCTCACCACGCCGCGACTCTCGGCCTTGCCCCCGACGACCACGGGGCGAGCGCGCAGTTCGGGGCGACGGGCCTGCTCCACCGAAGCGAAGAAGGCGTCCATGTCGATGAGCAGAAGGGCGCGAGTCATCGCCGTCCATCCTGCTCTGCGACGGCGGCGCTGTCGAGTCCCAGGCGGCGCTTCGCCGCGACGGCATTTCCCCGTGAGCGACTTGGCGGTGGCGGAGTCGGTCCGAGCGAGCGTCGTGCCGGGAGAGATTGCTGCCTCCCGGACCCAGGGCGCCACGAGCGCTTGAGCGTTCCGCGGTCACGGGTGTGCCCGTTCCGTCCCGGCGGGGTGCAGTCGCTTTGGCGAGTCCGCCGCTATGCCGCCGGGCGCCAGTCCACTATCGCCTGAGGGCGGACCCGATCCCGCCTTGAGGATGGTGCGTCGTAGTTGCTCCTCAGCCCCCGGCGCGCCATGGTCCGGACGTCGCACGATCCGCTCCGAGAGGTCGAAGCGCGGCGGCGCTCAGACCG
>Ga0315297_10002220_pt1:5000-12196 | contig 12196 bp, 8 predicted proteins | sample YL17G15_0_MG_FD_203628 | JGI IMG/M metagenome (GOLD analysis project Ga0315297, IMG submission 203628) | Sediment microbial communities from Yellowstone Lake, YNP, Wyoming, USA - YL17G15_0 | ecosystem: Environmental > Aquatic > Freshwater > Lake > Sediment | place: USA: Wyoming... | reverse complement strand
ACCTGGTATCTTGGTCCTTCAGGATGCATACTGCGCTGGGTAGAGAATCGAGGATGTGCAGGTAGCGCTCCGAGCTCTCGCGCAGGGAGTTTTCCGTGTTGATCCGCTTGGTGATATCCCGGGCCACATTGATCACCTCGACGACCTGGCCGTCGCGACTGAGCGGGATGCCGCTTACCTCGCCGATCACAATATCGCCGTTTTTGGTCACGAACTGGAAGATGGAGGAAAGGTATACCTCTCCGGCAAGGACGTGCTGGGCTTTATCCACCGCTTCCTGCATATCGTCGGCATGCAGCAGGTTTGCCTCTGCAATAGTCTTTCCGGTCAGTTCCTCGGGCATGTACCCGAGCACCCGCTCGACGTTCGAAGAAACGCTCAGGATCGTGAGCTGCCGGTCAAAGGAAAACATGACATCGTTGGTCAGGGAAAAATGGATCCGGTACCGCTCTTCACTTTCCCGCAGAGCAACTTCTGCCGCTTTGCTCTTGTTTGCCTCGTCCGCAAACTCGGCTACCAAATCCTTGGCTTCGGCGAGCACATCCAGCAACCGGCCTACTGATCTGCTTTCATCTTTCATAACCCCATCCTTTTTCAAAGCTTTCATATTTCAAGGCTGTATTTCCTTAAGATCGGAGTTTGTGCATTGAAGGTTTAATAATCTTAATCTGGGGACACCATACCTATTTCCCAGAATTAATGAGGATGGTGTCCCCAGATTTAGGTCAAGGGGCGAACTCTTCTTGTAACTCGGATGATCCCTGCTTATCCTTTCCCCGTGGAGGCGATTGTTCCTTGACCCTGGAAGAGGGTTTCTTCTTCTTGGCCTTTTTCCCGACCATGGTCGAGGCTACCCAACCTTCACGGTTAGTGGCCTTTACTCGTACATTAACCCAATCCTTTCCCTGTCCCAGCTTGATGACTTCATCGCCCAGGTTCAGCACTGCGGCAACCTTGCACTTTACAGACGGGCACTCCCTCAGGTTAGTCCGATTAGAGACAACATAAAGAATCACTGGTTTTGGCGTCGGGGTCGTGGCAGGCTTGGTGGTTGTTTCTGTCCCGGCACCACCTGCGGCGGTTGGAGCCTGGCCGGTCGTAGCGGGTTTGGTGGTTGTTTCTGTTGCGGCACAACCAGAGGCCAAGAGGAAACAAAGCAGCAAAATCAGGTTACGTGTGAAAAAAATGTGTCTCATGGTCTTGTCTCCTTTCTCTGTGCTGCGCCCATCAGCGTCGCGGCTTTTTCTCTGGCGGTGCGCGCATCTGCAGCGGACTGATTCAGTTGCGCGTATTTCAGATAGGCCTCTGCTGCCTCTTTCTTCTTGCCCATTTGCTCGAACACGATGCCGAGATTCTTGTACACCAGGGCGAAGTCGGGATTTATGGTAATGGTGCGTTGGTAGGCCTTGACGGCCTCCTCATTCCTGCCGATCTTGCGCAGGGCCAATCCCAGGTTATTCCAGGCATTGAAATTATCCGGGCGGGCTTGTACGGCCTTTTCAAATAACCCGGCTGCTTCTTCCATGTTCCCGGCCTTGGCTTTTCTCATTCCTTCGGCATTATAATCGATTGCCGCTGATGTCGCGGGAACCGACGGCTTCTGTGCTGCGCCGCCTGCTTTTTGAGCCACCAGCGCTGCATGCGGTGCGGCAACGGTCTTGGGTTTTTCAGCAATAGGTGTTTCCTTCACCCCCTTTGACAGTATTCCAACCAGCGCTGCAACAACCACGAGGATGACTGCCCCCGCCAGAATCGCGAGAGTCCATCTGCTCTTCCTTGAGGTATGGGAGGGAAGCGCCGTTTCCAAGGGGGGGGTGAAGTCCATGACAGGTTTGGACATGGACAGTTCGAATTGCCAACCCCACTCGTTAGCTATGGCCTTCACTACCCGGTGCAGTCTGTCGTAGCGAAACCCATAAGGGCCGCCGAACACGAGCTGCCCGTGGAACTTCTGGTCGACATCAATAGATTTCTGGATGGAGCTTGCTTGAGAAGAGACAGTGTCTATACCCACCAGAGGTTCCATCATCTTTTCCCAGAATAAGACCTGGTATTTTTCCGGCACCAGCTGCGCCACGGCCTTGTATTCTATCGTGACCTTCTGGCCTGGAACTTGTGCTCCTGCCCGGGATGTCAGTTCAAACCACTGCGGGCCTATTTTGCTCACACAGAGGAAGTCATTGGCCAACGACAGGAGGTCCGCTCCTATAGAGCCCTCCCCCTCGCTGCTCTCTCCGTTTTCCTCAAAGAGGGCTCCGCACTTCGAGCAGAAGTCATCATCGGGCTCCAGCACTTTTCCGCAGGAGGAACATTTTCTTATGGTCTTATCCTCCATCGGGTTCCCCTTTCTTTTAAGCATCAGCTTTTTTCATTTACGTATAATTCCAGACGATACGGCCATTCACGGCCAGATTCAAGCCTGTGTTGAGCACCGTCAACTTGAAAGCGAACTGCGTACAGACGCTTTCAGGTAATGCATAGAACTGGAGTCGAGTCATATTACTGCGCCCTATATTACCTGATAAATCGGAAAAACTGCATACATACTGTAGAAAGGACGTAAAACGTAACGTAACAGGGGACAGATTTATTTATTGAGATGGAAAAATAAATCTGTCTCCTGTTTCTCCCCTAGTTATATATTTATGGGCGTCCCCGTTTCTCCCCCTGCTTTCGCACCATAACTGGTGCACATAAAGTGCGTCCAATTCGGTTATCCTGATGAATTTTCTTTGGGCAAGCAAAGCCTGAGCATAGATACCTTGATAAACTACTTGACAAATTCGATAAATTATCTGTTAATATCAATGGGACATAACTATCATATTATTATTGTTAATAACCGATATTTATTACATATAGATTGGACATAATTGAGGTCATAATTGAAGACATATCAGAAGACACATCCCTGGATCAATTTTCAGATTAACCTTAAACATGCGCCTGCGAAACTCTGGATACAACTCGGTGAGTGCCAGTCAAAATGCGAGCACATAGCCAGGGTACCACTCCGGCCAAAGACCGCCCAGGACCTCTATACACTCTATCTGGCAAAGGGTGTGCTCGCCACAACAGCCATAGAGGGTAATACCCTTTCCGAAGAAGAGGTACTCCGGCATTTCGAAGGCAAGTTGAAGCTCCCACCCAGCAGGCAATACCTGGCTAGGGAGATTGACAATATCGTGAAGGCATGCAATCTGATCCTCGCTGATATCTCATCAGGGAAGCCTCCACGTATAACTCCGGACTTTGTAAGAAGCTTGAATAAAATGGTGATTGAAGGGCTTGAGGTCGAGGAAGGGGTCATACCGGGAGAGATCCGATCCCACAGCGTAGGAGTGGGTAGTTATAGAGGCGCTCCGGCGCAGGACTGTGAGTATCTTCTGGAAAAACTCTGCGAATGGCTCTCAGGTGACGATTTCAAACCAGAGCCATATTTGACTGCAGGGACCGCCATACTGAAATCCATCATTGCCCACCTCTATCTTGCATGGATACATCCCTTCGGAGATGGGAACGGACGGACTGCCAGACTCATCGAGTTTACCATCATGCTCTCATCAGGAATACCTTCGGTATCTACACACATCCTGAGCAATCACTACAATCAGACAAGGACGGAGTATTACCGGCAGCTCGACAGATCGAGCAAGGACGGTGGTGATATCCTTTCATTCATTCTCTATGCAGTTCAGGGATTATTCGACGGCCTTGTAGAGCAGCTTGATACCATATGGGAGCAGCAGTGGGACATTGCTTGGAGGAATTATGTCCATGAACTGTTCAAGGACAAGAACTCTGATAGTGATACCAGGAGACGGCATCTTGTCCTAGACCTCTCTTTGAGAAATGAGCCCGTACCCCTTTCAAAGATCCCAGAGATCAGCCAGAGATTGATGAGGTCTTATACAAAAAAGACGACTAAAACACTCACCCGCGATATGAACCACCTGAAAAAACTCGACCTGATTGAGCACACATCATCAGGGTATCGTGCAAGAAAAGAACAGATCCTTACCTACCTTCCTCCACGGATCGGGAGAACATGATAGAAAAGCTGCCCCCCACCCTGCCTCCCTCAAGGAGCGAGGGGACTTGTGAGAGGTTGTTCTTGTGTTTACGTTTGGGTGCTGATTTATGAGATTAAAATGAAGGGATTGGGAAAATCTTTATGCAGAAAATCAGGTCAACACCAGGTTTATCTTTGTTATTTGCGATCCTGATGGACAAGTATGCAACTATAGTCGCGGTTGAAGAAGTAAGGAAGAGAGATGAGAGCACATATTAGGCACCAGGTGATAGAGAAAGATGGAGCACCCGTATTTGTGGTGATTTCCTATGAGGACTATATCCGATTCATATCCTCAAAAGATGATTTGATCCCACATGAGGTTGCAAAGAGATACCTCATCGATGAAGTCAGTATAATCAAAGCCTGGAGGGAATATCTGGGCCTCACACAGAAAGAAGTTGCGGGGAAAATGGGCATTACCCAAGCAGCTTATGCGCAGATGGAAAAACCCGGGGCAAGGCTGAAAAAAGATACTCTCGATAAGATAGCTTCGGCCCTTGGAATAGCTGTTTCACAATTGGAAGCAGAATAAACAGCAAGTGTAATAGCAAACCCCATCCCCACCCTGTCCTTGAAGGGGAGGGTTCAATACGAAAAGGCCCCTGATCTTTCGATCAGAGGCCTTTAATAATTGTCCTGGCAACGTCCTATTCTCCCACACAGCTGCCCGTGCAGTACATTCGGCGCTAAAGGGCTTAACTTCCGAGTTCGGAATGGGATCGGGTGTTTCCCCTTTGCCATGATCACCAGGAACGTTTTGCTTAAATTACATACAATTCCTGTTGTCGTATTTGCGGCTGAATCGCGATCACATCGCGGCTGAAGCCGCTCCTACAGCGAAATACAAATATATAAGCTTGGAAGAGAGTGATAAAATCAATGGGTCAAGCCTCACGGCCGATTAGTACTGGTAAGCTCAACGTATTACTACGCTTACACATCCAGCCTATCAAACATGTAGTCTTCATGTGGCCTTCAGCCCGCCGAAACGGGAGGGAAATCTAATCTTGAGAACGGCTTCCCACTTAGATGCTTTCAGCGGTTATCCGTTCCGAACGTAGCTACCCAGCTATGCCGCTGGCGCGACAACTGGAACACCAGAGGTCCGTCCATCCCGGTCCTCTCGTACTAGGGACAGATTCTCTCAAATTTCCTCCGCCCACGGAGGATAGGGACCGAACTGTCTCACGACGTTCTAAACCCAGCTCGCGTACCGCTTTAATTGGCGAACAGCCAAACCCTTGGGACCTGCTCCAGCCCCAGGATGCGATGAGCCGACATCGAGGTGCCAAACCTCCCCGTCGATGTGAACTCTTGGGGGAGATAAGCCTGTTATCCCCGGGGTACCTTTTATCCGATGAGCGATGGCCCTTCCATTCGGAACCACCGGATCACTAAGACCTGCTTTCGCACCTGCTCGACGTGTCCGTCTCGCAGTCAAGCTCCCTTATGCCTTTACACTCAACGGCTGGTTTCCAATCAGCCTGAGGGAACCATAGCGCGCCTCCGTTACATTTTGGGAGGCGACCGCCCCAGTCAAACTACCCACCAGACACTGTTCCTCTCCCGGATAACGGGAGTAGGTTAGTATCCCGAGTAGATCAGGGTGGTATTTCAAGGTTGACTCCACCGAAACTAGCGTCCCAGCTTCAAAGTCTCCCACCTATCCTACACAGACCTACCCAAGACACAATGTCAAGTTGTAGTAAAGGTCCACGGGGTCTTTCCGTCCTTCCGCGGGTTGCCAGTATCTTCACTGGCACTGCAATTTCACTGAGCCCCTCGTTGAGACACCGCCGAGATCGTTATGCCATTCGTGCAGGTCGGAACTTACCCGACAAGGAATTTCGCTACCTTAGGACCGTTATAGTTACGGCCGCCGTTTACCGGGGCTTCGGTTCACTGCTTCTCCTTACGAATAACAGATCCCCTTAACCTTCCGGCACCGGGCAGGCATCAGACCCTATACGTCATCTTGCGATTTAGCAGAGTCCTATGTTTTTAGTAAACAGTCGCCCCGGCCATTTTTGTGCCACCCTCCTCGGCTCTGAAAGTAAATTTCTTCACCTAATGAGGGCACACCTTCTCCCGAAGTTACGGTGTCAAGTTGCCGAGTTCCTTAACGAGGTTTCACTCAACGCCTTAGGATTCTCACCCCACCCACCTGTGTCGGTTTACAGTACGGACACCAACGTGACTCGCTAGAGGCTTTTCTTGTCAGTGTGGGATTTGCCGCTTCGTTCGCAATTGAACTCGTCATCACCCCTCAGGATTAACAGATCTCCGGATTTGCCTAGAGATCCTCCCTACAGGCTTAAACCGGGACTTCCATCACCCGGCTCGGCATACCCTCCTGCGTCCCCCCATTGCTGATAACGCTACGTCAGTGGTACAGGAATATTAACCTGTTTACCATCGCCTACGCCTTTCGGCCTCAGCTTAGGCTCCGACTAACCCTGCGCGGAAGATCCTTGCGCAGGAATCCTTGGGTTTACGGCGTTTAGGATTCTCACCTAAATTATTGTTACTCATGTCAGCATAAGCACTACCAGGGCCTCCACCGCTCCTTACGGTACGGCTTCGCAGGCAACTGGTACGCTCCCCTACCATCATGCACTTACGTGCAGATCCGCAGCTTCGGTTAGATGCTTGAGCCCCGTTACATTTTCGGCGCAAAACCACTCGACCAGTGAGCTATTACGCTTTCTTTAAATGATGGCTGCTTCTAAGCCAACATCCTGGTTGTTTGTGCAACTTCACCACCTTTACCACTTAGCATCTATTTGGGACCTTAGCTGGCGGTCTGGGTTCTTTCCCTTTCGTCTATGGATCTTATTACCCATAGGCTGACTCCCAGATTAAAATAACCGGTATTCGAAGTTTGATTGGGGTTGGTAATCCGCGAAGACCCCTAGCCCATTCAGTGCCCTACCCCCGGCATTCATCATCTGAGGCTATACCTAAATATATTTCGGGGAGAACCAGCTATCTCCGAGTTTGATTAGCCTTTCACCCCTATCCACAGGTCATCCGAGAAGTTTTCAACCTTCACCAGTTCGGGCCTCCGGTTCGTTTTACCGAACTTTCACCCTGCCCATGGATAGATCACCCGGCTTCGGGT
>Ga0315297_10002218_pt1 | contig 12199 bp, 14 predicted proteins | sample YL17G15_0_MG_FD_203628 | JGI IMG/M metagenome (GOLD analysis project Ga0315297, IMG submission 203628) | Sediment microbial communities from Yellowstone Lake, YNP, Wyoming, USA - YL17G15_0 | ecosystem: Environmental > Aquatic > Freshwater > Lake > Sediment | place: USA: Wyoming | collected... | reverse complement strand
CGCATCCGCATCGCGTTTGCTACGCCCGTGAAGTCCAATCTTCATGGGTCTACGACTCTTGAGTTCGCTCGGATGGACGTAGGTATAGATCCCCTGTCCATGTCCGGACGCGGACCAACCCTCGGTCTCATGGAGGGTTGTCACCGAAAAATCACCGGCTGGGCTTCCGACGTGTACGCGTCCGAAGTTCCGCATCTTCTCCAGCGCGTATACGCGAGGATCGGAGTTCGCCCTCTCGTCTTCGACGATGGCATAGGTGTTGTTCGAGAAGAGCACCCATCTGGGAAACGCCGGATTGATCGCCAACTTCACCTTCTCAATTAGCGTGGCGTCGCTGATTTTCGCGGTACGTGGGCCGACGCCCGACTGCTGCCGCCTTAAGAAGGCCCAGGCTCCAACGGCAAGCGCAGGTGTGCCGAGCACTACGAGGATCAACACGCTCACTTCGAAGGCCGCCTTCTATGTTGGCCGTTCTGTCAACCCCCGTGAGTCGACTCGGTGATTCTACATGGCGGTCTCCCTGAGGCTGTAGCGCTCGAGGCGGGTCGGGATGACGAACAGTTCGGCGCCGAGCAGCACGGCTCCGAGCATGATCCAGCCCCACCACGGCATCGCGATTCGCCTCTCGGCTCAGAGAATGTCGCCGAGCCATGTCGCGAGATCGACGCGGATCGGCATGAAGTAGCGATTCGTTCCCGCGGCGCGCGCGCAGTCGAGCGCGGGTCGGCCAACTTGCGACTCTACGCGAGCGCGGGCGCGAATGCCGCCGGGAAGAACGCGTGGTTCTGGGTCTCCCACCAGGCGCGCGTGCGCTCACGCCCGGAGCGCGATCACGAAGATCCAGAGGCACGACGCGAAGCCCACCAGGAAGGTCGCGGAACGCGGAGTGGCGAGGTCGCGCAGGTAGCAGACCGCATGCGCGATGCGAGCCGCCACAAAGAGCAGGGCCGGCGCGCCGAGCGAGCCCGGCTCGGCGCCGCCGAAGAACGCGGCGGCGAGCGCGGCCGTGAAGACCGCGAGCGCCTCCCAGGCGTTCTGCTGCGCGGCCACGGCGCGTGCGCCGGTCCCCGTGAGCTGCGCGGCCTGGAGTCGCGGATTGTTGTTGTCGACCTTGCCGAACTGACGGCCCTTGTGGTAGCCGCCGATGCCGGCCAGCACGTAGGGGATCAGGACGGCGATCAGAAGGCAGGCGAGCACGATGGTCATCCTAAAGCTCCTTTGGATCGTGAAGCGGCGCGAGCATACCGCGCCGGCATCGTCCGGGTGGGTGTCAGCCGCCGAGCTCCCGCGCGAGCCGCTCCGTGTGGCCGGTCGCGCCCATCTCGGCGTAGAGGCGCTGCGCTTGGTGCAGTTCGCGCTCCGCGGCGGCGGCATCCCCGCACGCGCGCTCGAGCTCGGCGCGCGCCTCGTGCAGCAAGGGGACCCACGCTCGCGCGCCCCCGCCTCCGCCGCTGCGAGATCGCCCGTGCCGAGCAGCGCCTCAACAGCCACGCGCTCTCGACGCGATCTTTCGTGGGGCCACCGCGACTCCACCCGTGTAATTGCCGCAAGCGACCGACGAGCGGATTGCCGGCGAGCTGGAAGCCACGGAGGACCCTCCGCGACGGGCCACCCCTTGCCCTTTGATGCGGCGACTGCGATCGTCGTGCAGATGGCCTGCACCATCAAACGGAGGCTCCCATGGGCGACAAGTCACCCAAGTCGAAACAGCGCGGCCAGAAGCAGAAGAAGCTCGCCAAGGTAGAAGGCGCGCGTGGCGCGAAGTCCAAGCAGGACAACCAGAGCCAGGCCCCGCGGACTACTGGGAAGGGCAAGAAGTAGCCCGCGGGATTGTGGGCTGCTGCCGATCGCCGAGTCATGCCAAGGAGGCAGCGGTGACAGCCGCCAGCAACCAGACTCAGAGGCCCCTGAGCGTCCCGCCGCCCGGCGGCAAGAACCTCCATGCACGGGGCCACACCTCGGTCAGCGGTATTCGCCCTCGCGGTGACCGCTGAAGCCCGTCGGCCAGGTGCGCGAGATGCGCCGAGACGTCGCCGCCCAACGCAGTCGATCCGCATGATCGCTCCCGCGGACGATGCTCGACCGCCACGACCTCCGGAAGATCTCCCAGACCACGCTCGCGCACTATGACGACACGGCGGACGCGTTCTGGGAAGGCACTCGCGACCACGACGTCAGCCAGAACGTCCACGCTCTGCTCTCGCACCTCGGGACCGGCCCGTTCCGGATCCTGGACCTCGGCTGCGGCCCCGGCCGCGATCTACGCGCGTTCCGGGACCTGGGACACGAGGCCGTCGGCCTCGACGGCGCCACGCGCTTCGTCGAGATGGCAAGAGACCACACCGGCTGCGAGGTACTGCACCAGGACTTCCTCGCCCTCGACCTCCCCGCGGCGCACTTCGACGGCGTGTTCGCGAACGCGTCGCTGTTCCACGTTCCGGCACAGGAGCTGCCGCGCGTGCTTGGGGAGCTGCGGGCCACGCTCCGCCCGCGCGGCATCCTCTTCAGCTCGAACCCCCACGGGCGAAATCAAGAGGGCTGGCGCGACCGGCGCTACGGTACCTACCTCGACGTCGAGGCATGGCGAGCGGTCGTGACTTCGGCGGGCTTCGTCGAGCTGGAGCACTACTACCGCCCGGCCGGGCTTCCGCGTTCACAGCAGCCGTGGCTCGCGATGGTGTGCCGCAAGGCGTAGCGAGGCGCCGCTCGCTCTGCTGGACGCTGCAGGATCGCGAGAGCCTGCCTGGCGCGCGTGCCCCAGGGCTGGCCGGGTAGGTGTAGACCTCGAAGTCGGGGGCCGGGCCGGGCTTCAACCTTCGTGCGCGTAGCGCCAGCGGACCAGCTTGAGGCCTTCCAGGAGGCGCATTGCGCCGTCGAGCAGGAGGCCGATCAATCCGATCAGGATCATCGCGGCGATCACCAGGTCGTAGCGGTTGCCCGCGTTGCGCGAGTCGATGATGAGATAGCCGAGCCCGGACCGCAGGGCGATCATCTCCGCCGCGACGACGACGAGCCACGCCACGCCGAGGCCGATCCTCATCCCCACGATGATTTGAGGCAGGACCGCGGGGATCACGACCCGGGTGAAGAGCGTGGTGCGCGAGACCCCGAAGTTCTCGGCGGCCCGCAGATAGCGCCGTTCGATCGTGTGCACCCCGGCCGTCGTCTCCACGATCATCGGAAAGACCGATGAAATGAAGATGAGATAGATCGGCGATGCATTCCCCACGCCGAACCAGAGGATCGCAATCGGGATCCAGGCGATCGGTGAGATCGGCCGGAGGATCTGGAAGATCGGGTTGAGTGTGACGAACGCGCCTCGGACCCATCCCATCCACAGGCCGAGCGGCACGGCAACGACGACGGCAAGCAAGAATCCAGCGCCCACCCGAAACAGCGATGCGCCGATGTGCTCCCACAGGGTTCCGTCCTGGATCAGCTCGAGCGTGCCCATCACCACCTGCCAGGGAGTGGGAAAGATCACGCTCTGGGTCGCCAAGACCACCGCCCACCAGACGGCGATCAGGAGCACGATCGCCGCCACGGACGGAAGAGCCTGTTTGATCCTGCTCATGTCGATGCTCCGCCCCGTCGCAACCCTAGCGGTTTCAAGAGCTCCCGCACCCGCCAGCGAAGCCGCGCCCACGGAGTCGCGGGAAACGGTTCGACGAGGATGGTCATCTGCCCGCTTGCATGGGCCGTGCAGGCAAACTGATAGCTGGACGCCACCGTGAACGGCAGCCGAAGACCCTGACCGGGCATCATCAGCGTCGGCCCGAAGATCTGCGGTACCTCGTCACGATTCCTGAGGACGAGAACGTCCCGGACGCCGAGAGTCAATCGGATCTCGGCGGGTAGGATCTCGATTCGATCTCCCGCCATCCGGCGGGCCCAGGTCCCCTTCGGAATCTCGAAGATCTCGTCCCTCGAAGCCGAGCGGATCGGGATCAGGGCCGCCCACGCGGTCACGCCGAGCGCACAACCCGCCATCGGAATCAAAGCCCAATGATTGCGAAGAGCCTTCACGACTGCGCTTCTGGACCACTCAGGTTGGCGCGACGCGCTCACTGCTTCAGCAGGATCCTGACGTCGTGCACGTAGTCGTCAGGAGCATGCCCATACGGCATCAGCGCGCGCAGCATTCCCTCGCGATCGATCAAATAGGTGTACGACGAATGGCTGAACGCGTAGCTGGTTCCGAGAGTCGTCCGGGTGGCGGCAATCCCATAGTCTCGACGCACACCGGCCAGCTGCTCGGCGGTACCCGTGCCGCCGATGAAGGTCGGGTCGAAGGCCGCGAGGTAGCTCCGCAGACGCTCGGCATCGTCCCGTTCGGGATCCACGGTGATGTAGACGACCTGAAGCTCGTCGCCTTCCGCGCCCAGCTGCTTGCGCGCCTGGGCCAGCGCCGCAAGCGTCGTGGGGCAGACGTCGGGGCAGGCGGTGAAGCCGAACTCCAGGATGACCAGCTTTCCGCGGTAGCGGCTGAGCTTCAGCTCCGTGTCGTCCGATCCGCGCAGGGAGAAATCAGGCGCCGCCCGAGGCGGGCTGAAGACACCCGCCTCGAGGCTCGCATCGTCCGCACCACTCCCCGCAGCCGCGAAGAACAGCAGCGGGAGCAGCATCGCGAGCGCACGAGTCGAGGGTCTTGCCCCCGACTCAAAGCGTGATCGCGGCCGGCTGGGCATTTCTTGCGAAGCTCTCGTCGACATAGTGCTCATACGGGATGGGCCGCTTGATCGTGCCGGCCTCGATCGAAAGCTGCATCAGCTCCTCGAACTCCGAGCGGATCATGCGCAAGTCGCCGTACGTGACCCGGTCCGTCGGATTCTCCATGACGAACCGGAGAATGCTCGGATCCTGATTGAAGAAGTCGCGGCCGGCCGCAATCGCGACCGCCTTGTCGCGGTTCTCCCGTCTGGCGTCCAGCCACAAGCCCGCCCCCAGCACGTGATCGACGAGATCCTGCACCAGCGGACGGTTCGCCTGGATCAGCTCCTCGCGCACCGTCAGGACACAGCAGATGTAGTTGCGCCATTCGTCGCGCGTCATGCGCAGGGGTCGCGCATAGCCCGCCTGCTGTGCGGCCGCACCGAAGGGCTCACCGGTACAGTAGGCATCCACCGCGTTGGCGTAGAGAGCGGCCGGCATGTCCGGAGGAGCCATCTCGACGATCTCGATCTCGTTCGGCGTCATGCTCTCCTGCGCCAGCATCTTCCTCAGGAACAGGAAATCGACGGCGAAGCGGCTGGGAATCGCGATCCGCTTGCCGGCGAGCTGCTGGAAGTGCTGGTACGGGGAATCACTGCGGACCATGATCACGGCGCCCGAACGATGGCCGAGCGACACGATCTTCACGGGAATCTTCTTGTCCGTCAGATCCATCACCAGCGGCGCCAGCATGTAGGCCGCCTGGATCCTTCCCGCCATCAGCGATTCCTTGATCTCGGGCCAGCCGTTGTACTTGCTGTAGGCATATTCGAAACGGGGCATGCCAGCCGCGGCGGCGCCGTTGCTGGCCGCCTTTGCCACACAGGCGACGGGAAGCGTGAGATTGCAGGTGACGGGCAAGCCGCCCACTTGCAACGCCTCACCTTCCTTCCTACCCGAGCAGGCGAGCAGGCCCAGGGGCGAAGCAGCAGCCGCCGCCGCCGCGGCAGCGATGGCCCCCTGCAGCAGACGTCTGCGACTCAGAAGAGGTGCGGCCTGGTGATCCCCGGCGCTCGATCCCACGGCTTCGCTCGTGGCCCTGCGCAGCTCTCCGCTAGGGTCGGCCGAGAAAATCCATCTTGCCGAGCTCGACCCCGTTGTGGCGCAGGATGTTGTAGACGGTGGTGGCGTGGAAGTAGACATTAGGCAGCGCGAAGAAGAGCAGGTAGTCCTCGCCACGGAACGTCACCTCGCTGCCGGGCACCGGGAGCTTGATGACCCTCTCCTCGCTGCCGTCGATCTGCTCGGGTTTGAAGCTCTTCATGTACGCGAGCGTCTTGTCGAGGCGCGCCTGCAGCTCGGGAAAGGTCGTCTCGGTGTCCTCGTGCTTCGGAGCTTCGACGCCCGCGAGCCGCGCGGCGCTGTTCTTGGCCGTGTCGCTGGCGATCCAGACCTGCCGAGTGAGCGGAAACATGTCGGGGTAGAGCCGAGCGCTGGTCAGCACCAGCGGGTCGAGCTTGCGGCTCTCGGCGTGGGCGGCGCCCTTGGCCAGGACGCCCTTCAGGCTGGTCAGGGCGCGGACGAAGACCGGAATCGACGCGCCGTACATCGCAAGGGTCTTGGAGCTCATCTGCGTTCTCCCGCTGGGTGGATGTGGAGCGGGATACTAGGCCAGCCTGAGAGCGCCGGGCAGGCACCGCGGCAAAAAAGCTGCGGCACCACCCGAGGCGCCACCGACCGGCGAACGCCGAGATGGCTCGACGGAGCTGCGCTCGGCTAGGAGTCGAGCACGTCCGCGGCGACGAGCTCCTCGAGGTAGGGCGTATCCCACCATGAGAGCTGGTACTCCTTGGCGCGCCGGAAGAACATCTGCTGGTCGTACTCGATCGTGAAGGCGACTCCGCCCCAGATCTGGGCGCACGCGCGCGTCGTCTCGCGGTACGTCTCGCAGCAGAAGAGCTTCGCCATGGGCGCGAAGCGCGAGACGGAGCGACCCTGCGCGCGGTTCCACGCCGCTTCGTGCACGAGCACGCGGCCGCCGTCGATGCGCGTCGACGCGTCGGCCATGTAGTGCGCGAGCGCCTGGAAGGCGCCGAGCGGCTTGTCGAACTGCACCCGCGTGTTGGCGTACACGACGGTCTCCTCGAGGCAGCGCGCGGCGCCGCCGATCGCCTGCGCGGCGATCAGGATGATCCCGTCGTGCATCAGCTTGTTCCACGTCGTCCACCCCGAGCCTGCGGCGCCGATGCGCGCGCTCGCGGGAACGCGAACGTCGCTGAAGTCGACGCGGTACTGCGGGTCGCGGCCCTGCGCGAGGATGTGCTTGAGCTTCACGCCCTTCGCGCTCGGGTCGACGAGGAAGAGGTCGACGCCCGCCTGCGTTCGCGCGAGCACGATCATGCGGTCCGCCGAGCTCGCGAAGCCGACGTGGCGCTTCACTCCGTTGAGCACGAAGCCCCCGCCTTCGGCCCGGGCCGCCAACTGCACGCCGATCTCTCCGTAGCCGCGATCGGGCTCGATCCACGCCGGCGTGAGGATGGCGTCGCCGCTCGCGATCTTGCCCAGCCACTCGGCCTTCTGCGCGTCGCTGCCCGCCTCGAGCAGCACGCCCGCGCTCATTACGCAGCTCACGAAGTGCGGCACCGGCGCCATCGCGCGGCCGAGCTCCTCGTAGACGAGCGCGGCCTCGAGCAGGCTCATGCCGCCGCCGCCGAAGCTCTCGGGGATCAGGATGCCGTTGAGGCCGAGCTCGCCCATCTGCTTCCACAGCGGGTCGGGGTAGCCCTTCGGATCGTCTTCCATCTTGCGGACGATCTCGACGGTCGAGTGCTCCGCGAGCATCGACCGGGTCATGTCGATGATCATCTGCCGTTCTTCGCTGAGTTCGAGGTCCACTGGGTGCTCCGCTAGAAGTTCTTGGGCAGGCCGAGCTGGCGCCGCGCGATGATGTTCTTCTGGATCTCCGAGGATCCGCCGCCCACCGTCTCGTTCATGGTGGCGCGGTAGGCGCCCTCGAAGCGGCCGCGCAGCGGCGCCTCGTCCTGGCCTTCCATGATCGTCCCGGCGGCGCCCGTGATGTCGAGCGCGTCCTTGCACACGCGCTGCGACAGCGTCGTCGTGAAGAGCTTGTACTGCGACGACTGGACGGTCGGCGGCTTGCCGCCGCTCTTGGCCGCGCACACGAAGCGCGTGCTGAGCGCCTTCGCGACAGCCGTATCCGTCACGATCTGCGCGATCAGGCGCCGGACGTTCGGGTCCTTCTTCAGCGGCTGGTCGTCGCGCTTGGCTTCCCGCACCCACTCGACGAGCACGCGCGTGCGGTCTGCGATCGGCGAGAGCGTGAACATCGTGAAGCGCTCGAGGTCGAGCGCCTCCGAGATCATCTGGAAGCCCTTGCCGCGCTTGCCGACGAGGTAGTCGTCGGGCACGAACACGTCCGTGAAGAAGACCTGGTTCGTGGTGTCCTTGCCGATCGTCGGCAGGCTCTGCACCTCGAGGCCCGGGTGCTGCATCGGGATCAGGAAGAGCGACAGGCCGTCGTGCTTCGGCTTTTCCGGGTCCGTGCGCGCACCCACCCAGTACCAGTCGGCGAAGTGCGCCGAGGTCGTCCACATCTTCTGGCCGTTGAGGATCCAGCCTCCTTCGACCTTCTCGGCCTTGAGCTGCATGTTCGCGGCGTCGCTGCCCGCCTGCGGCTCGCTGTAGCCGACCGCGAACTCGACCTCGGCGTTCAGGATCTTCGGCAGGAACTCGGCCCGGAGCTTCTCGTTGCCGTGGCGGATCAGTGTCTTGCCGATGATGCCGACGCCCTTGCCGATCTGGGGTGCGGCGTGCCGCGACAGCGCCTCGTTCAGGATGAACTCGTAGACGCCCTCGATGCCCTTGCCTCCGTACTCCTTGGGCCACGACATGCCGAGCCAGCCCTTGGCGGCGAGCTTCTTCATGAACGCGCGGCGCTCGGGCGTGTCGGCGAGCTGCGAGAAGTTCTCGCGGTGCGGGTCCATCACGACGGGGTCGTGGTTCTCGACGAGCCACTGCTCGACCTCGTCGGCAAACTTCTGCTCTTCGGGGGAGAAATCGAAGTCCACGCAGGATCCTCCTCGCCGGACCGCCAGCTGCCGCGGTCGCAGGCACTGCTCCGCCGCACCCAGATCCTATACGATACGCGGCGTATTGTAAATCCCGGTGGACCGTCAACGGGAGGGGGCTCGGGGCCCGGGCTGCGGCCTCGCGGAGGCGCCCGGCGGCGGGGCTGGCTCGGCGCCTGCGGCGCGGCTCGGATAGCCTTGCCCCGTGAGCGTCCGCTTCGCCTCGCACTTCGGGATCTGCGTCTCGGATCCCGAGCGCTCGCTGCGCTTCTACCGCGACCTGCTGGGCTTCCGGCCGACGTCCTCGCTGGTGGTCTCGGACCCGCACTCGGCACAGCTGCTCGAGGTCGACGATCTCGAGCTGAACGCCTTCTTCCTGGAGCGCGACGGCATGCGCATCGAGCTGCTGCACTTCGCGTCGCCCGGCCACGAGCGCGACAGCGTCCCCCGGCCGATGAACCGGCTCGGCCTGACGCACATCGCGGTCCGGGTCGACGACCTCGCGGCGACGCTCGCCTCGCTCGAGCGCGCGGGCATCGAGATCCTGAAACAGACGCGGATCCACAACCCCGAGCTGCGCTCCGAGGTGGTCTACGTGCTGGATCCGGACGGGGTGCGCATCGAGCTGGTCCAGCTGCCGGGAGACCCGACGCTCCCGCTCGGCATGCTCGTCGGCGACTGAACTCGCTTCGCGACGCGCGCGGGCGCGCCCTGGGCCTCGCGACTAACACCGCGCTCCGCACGCGAGGTCGGCGAGCGCCTGTTCGATCGAGCCGGGTTCGAGCTCCCGCACACGCGCGCCACGCGCGCGCAGGGCGGCGGCGGCCCGCGCGGCCCGGGCCCGGTCTTCGACGGCGGAGGAGGCGGGCGCGAGCGAGATCGGCAGGCCCGCGAGCGGGCGCTCGGCCAGCATGCCCTCCGGCAGCGGCGGCAGCGCTGCCGCGATCGCCACCACGCCGGCCAGGCGCTCGGGCCAGCAGCACGCGAGCGCGAGCGCGAGCGCCGCGCCCTGCCCCGCTCCCAGGAGCAGCGGGCGCGCGCCGGGGCCGAGGCCCGCGGCATCGTCGACGACGAATCGCTCGAGCTGCTCGAGGCAGAGCCCGAAGCCAAGCGGGTCCGGCGCCTCGTCGTCGCCCAGGTACCAGTCTCCCGTGAGCGAGGGCAGGCCGAAGCGCCGCGGGTTCGCGCGCCGGGGTGCCGCGAGCAGCAGCACGCGGAAGCGGTGCTCGAGCCCCGCGAGCTGCGGCTCGAGGTCGAAGTCCGAGCTCGCGAGCGCGAGCAGCGGGGGCCGCGGCGGAGCGCCCGGCGCTCCCAGCTCGCGGTAGCCCAGCGCCGGGTGCGCTCCGCCGGCGCTCACGCTGCGGGCCGCGCGGGCTGCCGCGCAGCGTGCTCGCCCGCGATCGCGCCGAAGACGATCCCCGGGCCGAGCTGCGAGCCGCCGCCGAAGTACCCGCCGCCCGCGGGCGACGCGATGCAGTTGCCCGCGCCGTAGAGCCCGGGGATCGGCTGGTCCCAGACGCTGATCACCCGCGCGCTGGTGTCGATCTCCGGACCGCCGCGAGTGCCGTAGGTGCCCGCCGCGAGGATGACGGCGTGGTAGGGACCGCCCTCGGCGAGCGGGAACAACATCGGATTGGGCAGATCGTTGCCCTCCCGCCGCGGGCCGTGGAAGTCGGGCTCGTGGATCGACTCTCCGCGGTGGAAGTCGAGGTCGACGCCGCTGCGCGCGAAGCCGTTGAAGCGCGCGACGGTTCGCTCGAGCGCGGCCGCGAAGCCCGGCGCGAGCCGGAAGCGTGGGATGTGCGTCTCGAGCGCCGCGAGCCGGGCGTCGATCGCGGGGCCGAGCTCGGCGAGCGTCGGCGCCGTCAGGATCTCGGGCGCCACGGCGCCGCGCGGGGGAAGCGGCTCGACGCCGGCGAAGAGGTCGGCGGTGCGCTGGTCGTAGAGCATGAACAGGAACTGGTTGCGATACAGGTTCGCGCTCGCGTCCCAGTCGAAGTGGACCTGGCTGCGCTGGTTGTAGTTGAGCTTCTCGTCGACGACGCGCACACCGTCGCGGTTGACCAGCAGCGAGCTGTCGCCCGGGATGCTGGAGACGCCGTTGGGAATGCTGCTGAACGCGAGCACCTGCTCGAGCACGACCTGCTTCCAGGCGGCGCTCTTCATGTTGGCGAGCCGGGCACCGACGCCACCCGCGATCGCCACGAAGTCCCCCTCGTTGGTCGGGACCTCGCAGCTACCCCAGGTCACGCCGCGCAGGAAGCCGCGCACCAGGCGCGGGTTGTGGGCGAAGCCACCGGTGCAGAAGACCACGCCCTTGCGCGCGCGCAGCCGGAGCGTCCGCTCCGGCGTCGCGACCTCCAGGCCGACCACCTGGCCCGAGTCGTCGACGATCAGGCGTCGCGCCGCGTGGCGCAGGCGCAGCGGGATGCCGCGCGCCTCGGCCGCGCGGCGGAACGCCTGGATCAGGTCGGCCCCATCTCCCGCGCTGCCGTCGGCGCGCTGCGGCAGGATCCCCCGCCCGCGCGGCGCGCGGTTCTCGGGCAGATCGGCGTGGTAGTCGGTCCAGGGCCGGCCGTCCCAGGCGGGCCAGAAGGTCGACTCCATCACGCCCAGCTGTTGCAGGCGATCGATGACCGGCGCGCCCCGATCGTAGAAGGTCTCGAGCAGCGCGTAGGACTTCGCGTCGAGCCCGAGGTGCGGGGCCTCCGGCGAGTAGAGGTCCGGATACGCGAGGCGCGCCATGTAGCGCAGCGCATCGTCTCGCGGGTCCTGCATGCCGTGCGCTCGCATCACCGGGTTGTTGGGAACCCAGTAGACGCCGCCCGACTTGCGCGTGGTGCCGCCCGCGAACGCCCCCTTCTCGAGCAGCTCGACCGACGCGCCCGCCTCGCGCGCGAAGATCGCCGCTGCCCAGCCCGCCGCCCCGGTTCCCACCACCCAGACGTCGGCCTCGGCGTCGGGCTTCGAGCCGCCGCCGAACGCCGCCGCGGCCGTGAGCGGTGCGGCCTGCGCCAGCGCCGCGCCGCCCGCGCCGATTCCGGCGGCGCGCAGGAACGCGCGGCGCGAGATCCGGCTGCCGGCGGAATCGCTCATCGGCTCCCTCCCCTTCCCTCGCGAGGCCGGCCATGGTACCCCGCGGCGCGCGGGCCGCGCACGGGTGGCGCGCACGATCCGCAAGCGCAGCGCGCAGCGAGGCGAAGCCGAGCGGAGTCACTGGGCTACGCTGGCGCCCTCCCAGCGAGGAGATGCGCGTGACGTCCGACGAGCGATCCACGCCGCGAGCGCGCCTCGCGGCGGCCGCCACAGCGGCGCTGCTGCTCGCGGGCCTCGCGGCCGGAACAGCAGGACGGGCGGAGGAGCCGGCGCCGTCCGGCGAAGCGCTGTTCCTGCGCAACTGCGCCACCTGCCACCTGGGCCGCGGCAGCCTGATCGGCAGCTCCCCGCTGCCGGATCTATTG
>Ga0315297_10002216_pt1 | contig 12203 bp, 9 predicted proteins | sample YL17G15_0_MG_FD_203628 | JGI IMG/M metagenome (GOLD analysis project Ga0315297, IMG submission 203628) | Sediment microbial communities from Yellowstone Lake, YNP, Wyoming, USA - YL17G15_0 | ecosystem: Environmental > Aquatic > Freshwater > Lake > Sediment | place: USA: Wyoming | collected... | reverse complement strand
GAGGTGAAAGGAACCTACCCCGATGTGGAGATGCGCTTCCTTCCCATTCCCTGCATGCAGTGTGATCGTCCTCCCTGCACGATCGTCTGTCCTGTCGCAGCCACCTATAAAAATCCTGAAGGGATTGTGGCCCAGGTCTATCCCCGATGCATCGGCGTCCGCATGTGTATTTCAAACTGCCCTTACACGGTCCGTTATTTCAACTGGCACGCACCCTCCTGGCCGGACGATTATAAGAGGGGCCGAAACCCCGATGTCTATAAAAGGAGAAAAGGAATCACGGAGAAATGCAATTTTTGCATCCAGAGGATTCGGAAGGCAAAGGAGAACGCAAAGAGGGAGAAGCGGAGGATCCGGGACGGTGAGGTCATCCCTGCTTGTGCGGAGACCTGCCCATCCGAAGCCATCTATTTCGGAGACCTCAACGAACCGAAGAGCCGGGTCTATAGGCTCTCAAAGAGCCGTCGTGCCTTTCGCCTGTTAGAGGACCTCGGCACGGAGCCCAAGGTCTACTACCTCAAGGAAGGGGAATGGGATGATGGATAGTGAAGCCATTGCCCGAAAATACGATAGAATTCTTACCCCGATGACCCGAACGGGATGGAAGTTCTGGGCCACCGTGATTCCCCTTTCCGTCATCTTCCTCTGGTCGGTCCTGGCCTTTGGCTGGCAATACCATTGGGGTCTTGGCGAGACGGGAATGGGCCATCCCGTATCATGGGCTCTTTATCTCGTCAATTTTGTCTTCTTCATCGGAATAAGCCATGCGGGCGCTTTGGTCTCCGCAGTTCTGAGGATCACCCATGCCGGGTGGGGAACTCCCTTTGGTCGAGCGGCTGAAGCGGTCACCGTTTTTTCCCTGGCCGCAGGCCCCACGAATATTCTTTTCGACCTGGGGCGGTCCGTTCGATTCTACTGGGTGGCGCTTCATGCGCAGTTCAAGTCCCCTCTGCTCTGGGACTTTACCTGTATCATGACCTATTTTACCGTCAGCCTGATCTTCCTTTATGTTCTCATGGTGCCCGATATCGGGCTCCTGAGGGAGCGGTTTCCCGGCAGGCGCTGGCTTTACCGCCCGCTCTCCTTGGGCTGGACCGGAACAGAAAAGCAATGGGCGACCCTGGGAAAGATCATCCGCTTCCTCTGCATTGCTGTCATCCCCATTGCAGTGAGCGTCCACACGGTGGTCTCCTGGGTCTTCGGGATGCAGACCCAGCCCATGTGGCACAGCACCATCTTCGCTCCCTACTTTGTCGTGGGAGCCATCTATTCGGGAATTGCAGCGATCATTGTTGTGACCATTGCCCTCAGGAAAGTTTACCATTTAGAAGATTACCTGAAACCCTACCACTTCAACAATATGGGGTTGCTCCTGCTGACCTTCACGCTCCTCTGGGCCTATTTCACATTCGCCGAGCACCTGACCGTGGGCTATGGAGGAGGACCGGCAGAGTTGGCGGTTCTGTGGAGCAAGCTGACGGGCAAATATGCCCTGCTCTTCTGGATCATGGTGACCCTCTGTTTTGTGATTCCCTTTCCCATATTGATTTTCAAGCGCACCCTCCCGGGACTTCTGGTCTCTTCTATCTGCATCATCATCGGAATGTGGATTGAACGATACACCATCATCATCCCCTCTTTCATTGAACCCCGCCTTCCGTATGCCCGTGGTGATTACATGCCCTCATGGGTGGAGTGGTCAATGACAGCCGGCCTTTTGGCAGGATTCACTCTGGCCTTTGTTCTCTTTTCCAAGTTCTTTCCCGTCATCTCGATCTGGGAAACGGAGAAAGAGGAAACCGATAAATGATTTGATTTTCGATCGGAATTCATTAGGAGGACAGTATGAAAAAGTGGTTATGGAGAGCGATGGTTGGATCATTTCTTCTTCTCTTTTGTTTCAGCTCGGTCTTTAGTCAGGCGACAAAGCCTCCCAGGAAAAACCCTGAGCTCTTGGGCCTCGGGAAAAAACTTTACGATCAGTATTGCATGCCCTGTCATGGGCCGAAAGGAGATGGTAAGGGACAGATTGGAGCTGCACTCAAACCCCCTCCGAACGACTTTACAAAACCTTTCAGTCAATGGCCACGGGGAAAGGGGGATGTCCAGAAGGTATTTGATGCCATCTCAAAGGGAATCCCAAATACCTCGATGGTCAAATGGGATCAACTCCCTGAACAGGAGCGCTGGGCGTTGACCTATTATGTGATCGAATTTGCAACGCCAAAAGCCCCCACGAAGAAGAAGTAAAAAAGGAGAGGAAAGAAATGAAAGAATTCACCTCAGAAGAACTGCTATCCTGCAATGGAAAAGAAGGAAATCCGGTTTATATCGCTTTTGAGGGAAAGGTCTATGATGTCTCACAGAGTCCTCTCTGGTCGAAGGGGATTCATATGAACAGGCATCTCCCCGGAAAAGACCTGAGCGGAGAGATCTCAGCGGCCCCTCATGGTTCGGAGGTCTTTGAGCGCTATCCACAAATCGGAGTCCTGAAAAAAGGAGCGCCTGAAGAGTTAAAACACCTGCCGGGATTTCTTCAGGCGCTTCTTCAGAAATTCCCAATGGCGAGGCGACATCCTCATCCCATGATGGTCCATTTCCCCATTGCTTTTTTGATGGCTTCCTCTCTCTTTTATCTTCTATTCTTCAAATTTTTAGATCCCTCCCTGAGAACTACCAGTATCTACCTTCTCATCCTCGGAGCGATCTCAACTCCCTTTGCCATAGCCACAGGACTCCTGACTTGGTGGATTAACTACAAGTTAAAATTAACGCGTTTCATAAAGAGGAAGATTCAGCTTTCGATCCTCCTCCTGGTCATTGAAGTCATCTTCATCCTCTTTTTGATCGGAGAGGTACAAATTTCCTACTACACCTACCTTATTTTAATGCTCCTCGTCACTCCCATCGTTATCCTTCTGGGCTACTATGGAGGCCGGATGACCTTTCCCGCTGAGAAGTAATGGGGGATTGAAAAGATAGGGAGATGGGGAGAGTATTATTTTTTAAAAAGCGATGGCTTCCGAAATTTTTTCGATATTGAAATCCAGTTTCCCGGCAAGGGTGAGCAGGAGGGGAGGAAAGGGTTTCTGAACGCCATTCCCCCACCAGGCCTCTTCAAGGGACTTCACACACTCATCCAATATCCCGTCCATCAAATCCTGGGCTTCCCATCTATCGAGATCAAAATCCCACTTCTTCGACAAATCGAGGAGGGTGATAATCTCCTGAATCAACCCTTCCTGAGCCGGAAGATCGGAATATTTTGTCCCCCGGATGGATTTCATTTTCTCTCTTAATACCTCGTTCAAAAAAAATAGGGATTCCTCTTTTCTCAATCGACACCCGTATCTTTTGGACTCTTCAACGATTCGATCGATCGCTCCTTTTGCGATGGCCGATCTGAAATCACTCCTCAGTTCCCTAACCTCCTGGAACAACTGATGGCTCAGTGTTATCTCTGCGGCGGCCCGGATCTCATAGGGAATCTCCATTCCCTCTCCTGTTAGAATCTCGATGGCCGGCTTTGTCCTATCAAAAATTTCCGCATAAATCCGTGAGGGTTCCCCAATCTCCTTCTGTATGAACTTTCGAAAGATTTCCTCACTCCCTTCTTTTAAAACATCTCGAATCGTAAATATCTGATGTCCAAGCAGTGAGGTAAGGGTCCCCTTTAACTCCTCCTTCCCCTTCTCAAAATCATCCATTCCTCTTTGCCTTAAGGTATTGAAATCGAGCGTTCCACTGTCTTCAGAAACCCAATTTTGGAAAAGGTCCCCCTCAGAAGTAATCAACCCGAAAAGGAATCCCTTTGGCTCCGGAATGACATCAGAAGTCACTTTCACTTTTCCCAGGACAAGTAATCGGTCATCTCTCTCTATTCGCTCCTGGTCTATTGTCTCCACCTGAAAGGAGAAGATTCTCTTCTCCTTCGCCCCGCTGTCAAAAAGAGAGGAGATGGCATAGTGGTTCACCACCTGTTCAAGGGTGACCTGCTTCGGCGTCACAAACCGCTGATAGATCTGGAGGCCGTCTCCCATTTCGGGCCGGTTGCTTCGGCCTGGAGACAGAGCCTGGAGGAATCTTTTTTCGATCTCCTGATCTGAAAATTCCTCTGCGAGCCGGATCGCCCTCGCAGCATGCTCGAGGATGAGGATCGTTTCCAGACCTGCCAGGTCGGCAAAAAACCATCCGCAACTCGTAAACATCCTGAGGGCGTGTCTCTCCATCTCCAGCAATTTTAGTCCTTTTACCCTTCCTTTCTCGTCGACACCCTGACGGCCATACTGTTCGAAGAATTTGCCAACGCTTTCAGGAGACCGATCCATGATCACATCGATATAACCATTTCTCGCCTCCCAGGGATGATGAAAGATCTTCTCTCCTTCTTTCTCGAACAGGATGACGAGCTCATCCCTCAGTAGATTGAGGGCTTCTCTTAATGGTTTTCTCCATCTCTGATTCCATCCGGGCTTTCCGCCGGTGCTGCAACCGCAATCCTCTTTCCATCTCCCCACGCCATGGCCGCAGCTCCATGCGCTTCCTTCCCCCTTTGGTCCTTCATTGATCTCGACCTCATCAACAGGAGGAAACTTTTTCAGGAAGGCCCCGTAATTGAGGACTTCAAATCCCTGGGAGGAGAGTCCTTTGCTTAAGGCATAGGCCAAAGCCATCTCCCCGAATTTTTTATGATGCCCGTAGGTCTCGCCATCCGTGGAGACATGGATTAACTGAGGCCCTTTCTTTCCCGGTCCATAGGCCTGGACGAACCGCTGACAGAAACGATCCCCATCCTTCAGAAGTTCTCCGAAGGCGATCTCCTTAGAAATCACCCCCTCATAGAAGAAGATGTCGATATACTGATCCGACATCTTCTTTCCGGACCGATCCCCGAGGAAACAGCGATAGGGCTGAGTCGTATCGATCTTTCCTTGAGAGACATCCGTCCACTTCTTGCTCCCGAAGGATCTCACCCTCAGCGCCTGGAAAGGGCTCAGGATGAGATAGCGCATGCCGTATTTGATCAGCGCCTGAAGCGTGGGGGTATTGACCGCTGTCTCGGGAAGCCACATTGCCTCAGGTTTGCGATGAAAGTGTCTTTCAAAGTCCGCTATCCCCCATCGGACTTCTGTCTCCTGATCCCTCTCATTGGCCAGGGGCATGATCATATGGTCATAGACTTGCGCGATCGCATTCCCGTGACCCAAACGCCTGAGGCTTTCCCGGTCCGCTTCAAGGATCTTCTGATAAATGAACGGCCTCTCCCTCTCTATCCAGGAAAGGAGCGTGGGGCCAAAATTGAAACTGAGGAAAGAGTAGTTGTTGAAGATATCAAGGATCTTTCCCTGAGCATCGATGATCCGCGCATAGGCATTGGGCCGATAACATTCGAAGGCGATCCGTTCATTCCAGTCATGAAAAGGTTGAGCGCTCGCCTCGAACTCAATGGCGTCCAGCCAGGGATTTTCTCGGGGTGGTTGATAGAAATGACCGTGAATGGTTACATAAGCGTCTTTCATTCTAAAAGCCTTGGGTATGGCTGAAATCTTAACTCATTATCTTACATCACACCCTTAATTTCAAAACAATTTTTATAGCTTAAGGTAAAGAGAAGAGGACAGGCCAAAATTGATTACAAAATTGATGATTGACAGAGTTATTCAAAATCCATTAAATTTATCGAGCAAAGGGGAGCGACCGATGGAGCGTATTAAAGTGGTTGTACGATATACCAATGGCAAAATGTTAAAGGGTTCTACGATTGATTTCTTCCCGGATAAGGATCGATTTCACGTGACACCCATGGATAACCCCCTGGACAAGCCCATCGAAGTCATTATTAATCAGTTGAAGGCTGTTTTCGTGGTTCGGGATTTCAAAGGGGTTCCGAAATATATTGAACGGGGCGGGTATAGAGAAGGAGAGAACCCTTATGGGTCGTTATTAGAAGTGACATTTGCGGATGGAGAAGTATTGACGGGATCCTGCATGAGTTTTGATCTGAAACGGCAGGGTTTTTTTACCTTTCCCGCAGATCCCAAGTCTAACAATCTACGAGTGTTTGTCGTATGCTCTGCTTTAAAAAGGATCCGCCAGTTACTCCCAAAAGCAGTGGAATATATTGAAGTGCCCATCCCGGGAAGTAAAAAATAAAAGAGAGTTTCTTTTTTTATTTATTTTTAGCCTCATGAATACGTTTTTTGATCTGGCCGATTTCTCTTGTGACGGGGATTTCTTTCGGACAAACCTCCGTGCACTTCCACATGGTTTGACAGCCCCATGCCCGATCTTTATGATCCAGCAAAGCCGTCCTCTCTTCTGATGCCTCGTCTCTCGAATCGAAAAGATAACGGAAGGCCCGGACGAGGGCCGCAGGCCCAACATATTGTTCCGTTTCTTTATTCTGGTTAATCGGGCACGAAGCTGTGCAGCAGGCGCAGAGGATACAACGAATCGCCTCTTCAAACCGTTCGTGTTCCTCGGGAGACTGTTTTCGTTCCGTATCGGATGGAGGCGTCTGAGTGATTAAGTAAGGTTTGATGGAGTGATACTTTTCAAAAAAGGGACCGAGGTCCACCACCAGATCCTTCACCACTTTGAAGACTGGAAGGGGTTCGATCAGAACCTCCTCCTTAAAACTCCGGACCAGCTTCTGACAGGCCAGGCCGCAGATGCCATTGATCCTCATTCCATCCGATCCGCAGACCCCATGGCCACAGGACATCCGAAAAGATAATGTAGGGTCCTGCTCCCAGCGAATTCGATTGAGGCAATCGAGAAGCCGATCCATGGGATCCGCCTCGACCTCATAGGTTTGGTAGTATGGTTTTTCATCCTTCTCAGGATCGAAACGGAAGATCTTTAACCTAACCAGCATAATCAACCTTTCGTTCTGCTGTGCTGAAGTGCTGCGGTGTTGCAGTTAATAGATTACGTACAGCAGCACGGCAACACCGCTCTAACTGCAGCACATTCAATAAACCCTTGCCTCCGGTTGGAACTTTGTGATCTTCACAGGCTTATATCTTACCTCCGGACCTTTAATGGTTGGAAAGACGAGAGAATGTTTCAGATAGTACCGATCAGCCCTCTGAGGAAAGTCTTCCCGCCAGTGAGCGCCCCTGCTCTCCCTGCGGTGGAGGGCGCTCACAAGGATCGCCTCTGAGAGGTCGAGTTGATGACCCAGTTCGATGGCCTCCATCAATTCATAATTGAAAGCCTTCTTTTTATCAGAAACCCCGATATCTTTATACCGTTCTTTCAGGGACCGGATCTCTTCTACTCCCTTTTTTAAGCCCTCCTCATTTCGGAAGACCGATCCGTATTCCATCATGACAGTCTGCATTCCTTTTCGAATCGAATCGCACTTCTCCCGGCCTTGATGATTCAATAAACCCCGTATCTTCGAATCCACACTTCTCAGTGACTCGTTCGAAAGGATCGGCGATTCATATTGCAGAAAATCTCTTTTCATCGCCAATCCGCTTCTTCTTCCGAAGACGAGAAGATCGAGAAGGGAGTTGCAGCCGAGCCGGTTGGCGCCGTGGACGGAAACGCAGGCGCACTCTCCAGCCGCATAGAGTCCGGGGGCGATCGATTCTTTCTCATCTGTCAGAACCCTTCCATCCACATCCGTCGGGATGCCTCCCATGATGTAATGGCAGGTGGGCTGAACCGGAATGGGATCATGGACAGGATCGATGCCCAGATAGATCCTCACAAAAGAGGCGATTTCCCAGAGCCGCTTCTCAATCTTCTCTTCTCCTAAATGGGTCAGGTCGAGATGGACATAGTCCATTCCGCCGATTCCTCTCTTCTCCCGCGTTTCAATGAGAATGGCTCTCGAGACAACATCCCTTGCCGCCAGGTCTTTTACCGTGGGAGCATACCGCTCCATAAATCGTTCACCCAGCCGGTTCCTTAAAAGTCCGCCTTCGCCCCTTGCCGCTTCGCTCACCAGTATGCCGAGGGGGTAAAGCCCTGTGGGATGAAACTGAACGAACTCCATATCCTCAAGCGGGATGCCGGACCGAAAGGCGAGGCTCATCCCATCTCCGGTTGAGGCAAAACCATTGGAAGTTGTCTTATAGATCCTTCCGCATCCGCCGGTAGCCAGGAGAACGGCTTTGGCCTGAAGAAAATGGAGTTCGCCTGTCGGAAGATCATAGGTCACCACTCCCGCACACCTCTTCTCATCAAAGATAAGCGAGAGGAGGTAATTTTCCGGATAGAATTTAATCGGGTGGCGAAGGCATTGGTCATAGAGGGTATCGAGGACGACCCTTCCTGTGCGGTCTGCCGCATAGCAGGCCCTCTTGACAGGTTTTTCTCCGAAATTCCGTGTATGTCCTCCGAAGTTTCTCTGGGCGATCTTCCCTTCTGGAGTGCGACTGAAGGGAACGCCCATATGCTCCAGTTCATAAATAACCCGGGGAGCATCCCTGACCATGATCTCGATGGCATCCTGATCACCGAGGTAATCACTCCCTTTGACTGTATCGAAGAGATGCCACTCCCATCGGTCCTCCTCCTCATTGCCAAGAGAGGCAGTAATTCCACCCTGGGCCGCGCCCGAATGGGAACGCGTGGGAAAAACCTTGGTCACCACAGCCACATCGGCCTGCCCCACACACTCCACGGCAGCGCGAAGTCCTGCCAAACCCGCTCCGACGATGAGGATATCATGTTTGATGTTCATTCAGATCGCTCTTTGATGGGGATATATTCACAGGCTTGGGGACCACAATACGTCCCGACATAATCGGCATCGGGCCGGTAGAGTTCGGGTTTGGGCTGGGCCTCGGCAAACTTCTCTTCGATGATATGGGCAGCCCAGCCTGATATCCGTGAGATGGCAAATACAGGGGTAAAGAGGTCTATCGGAATCCCCATCATATGATAGACCGAAGCGCTATAAAGATCGACATTGGCATAGATCTCTTTTCCTTTTCCTTTCCTGAACTCCTCCTTTGTCGCCGCCTCAATCGCCATCGTCAGTTCGCACCAGCGGGGATCTCCTGTACGGCCGGCTATTCGTCCGCATATCTCCCGGAGGATTCCTGCCCTGGGATCTTCGGTATGATAAACAGCATGTCCCATTCCCATCACCTTTCCACCTCTCCTGAGTCTCTCAGACACCCAGGACTTAACCCGGCGGACCTCCTGAATTTCTAAGAGCATCTTCATCACTTCGCTATTGGCTCCTCCATGGAGCTCTCCGGAGAGGGCCCCGATCGCTGCGGCAACAGCGGCATACATGTGAGCGTGGGTGGAGGCCACTTCCCTGCCCGCAAAGGTGGAGGCATTAAAAGAATGCTCGGCATGAAGGATCAAACAGATATCAAAATCTTTTGCTGTATCCGGATCGGGAAGAGAGCCGGATAACATATACAAAAAGTTCCCGGCATGGGTGAGGCCAGGGTGAGGGGAGACCGGTTCGTTTCCATTTCGAATACGATCCCAGGCGGCAACCACACCGGGCAGTTTGGCAATGAGACGGATTGCCTTTTTCAAATTTGCTTCCTTGGTCTCTTCGTGTAACCGGGTATCATAACTTCCTAAAACTGGAACCGCCGATTGTAATAGATCCATGGGACTGGCTGACTTCGGCAGCGCCCTCATATACTTTAAAATAGATTTGGAGATCTTTCTTTCCAAAACAAGTTCTTCATGAAACCTTTTCGATCCTTCTTGGGTGGGAAGATGATTGTTAAGAAGGAGAAAGGAGACCTCTTCAAAAGTGGAGAAACGGGCGAGATCAATCACATTGAAGCCCCGGTAGGTGAGAACGCCTTTCTCACCGTCTACATCCGAGATGCGGGTGTCGGCAACTTTCACCCCACGGAGTCCGATATTCTTTGTATCGAGCATCTCTTTCATCCTTCAAAAGGGTCTTCGGTTAAAGGGTCAGGGTAATGATGCCCGTTTCGAAAAGGGGTCAGGTTGTTCGTCTTTAAATCCTTTAATCGTAACCCTTTGACCATAAACGATACGGGCTTCCTAACCTTCACCGAAAAACCATTTTCATTATAACAGGGTGTGTTTACGGGTATAATTCAGCAACCCACCGGCAAGAAGGATCTCGATTTCTCTCTGGTTCAGTCCATGCAAGACTTCAAGCACCCTCCCCTGGGTCACATTTTGAATGGTCAATGATCCGTTCGCCCGAAGGCGATCGTGGACCTTCTCGATCCTGAGTTGATCTCCCTGTTCAACCTTCTCAAGCTCTTTTCCATCCTTAAAGGTCAGGGGAAGGATTCCAAAGTTGATCAGATTGCTCCGGTGGATGCGTGCATAAGATTTTACGATAATGGCTCTGATACCAACGAACATGGGAGCCAGGGCGGCATGCTCCCGGCTCGACCCCTGTCCATAATTCTCACCTCCGACCAGAAACCCTCCGCCCGACTCTTTCGCCCTTCTGACAAAACTGCCATCCACCCTTTCAAAGAGATATTCCGAGATGGCAGGGATATTAGACCGGAGGGGAAGAACCTTTGCTCCGGCTGGTAGGATATGGTCTGTAGTGATATTGTCCCCCAACTTCAAAAGAACTTTCCCCTCGATCATATCCTCAAGAGGCCCTCGCGTGGGCAGGGGTTTGATATTCGGTCCCCGCTCGATGACCACGGTTTCCGGGTCCGGAGAAGGAGTAAGGATCATACTGTCATCGATGAAGAACCTCTTCGGCATAAGGATTCGGGGCGGTTTCTGACCCAATTCTCTTGGGTCGGTGATGACTCCTGTTAATGCGCAGGCTGATGCCACATACGGACTGGTTAAATAGACCTGATCATCGGGTGTCCCGCTCCGGCCCTGGAAATTGCGATTCATCGTCCGGATGGAGATTGCACTGGAGGGAGGGGCTTGTCCCATTCCAATGCAGGGACCGCAGGCCGATTCGAGAATTCGAGCCCCTGCATCGATCAGATCGGCCAGAGCTCCGTTTCTTGCGATCATCTCAAAGACCTGCTTCGATCCCGGTGTAATCGTGAGGTTGACATCCGGATGGATTTTCTTCCCTTTCAGGATCTTCGCCACACCCATCAGATCCATATAGGAGGAGTTGTTGCAACTTCCAATGCAGACCTGTTTGACTTCTCTTCCGGCTACCTCTCTCACTGAAACCACCCTGTCCGGACTGGAGGGCTGAGCGATCAGAGGCTCCAATTTCCGGAGATCGATCTCAATGACCATATCATATCCGGCATCCGGATCAGGCCCGAGAGGGACCCAACCTTTCTCCCTCTCCTGAGCCCTTAAAAATTCGAGGGTCTGCTCATCGCTCGGAAAGAGAGTCGTGGTGGCTCCCAGCTCCGCTCCCAGGTTGGCAATTGTCGCCCTCTCCGGAACGGAGAGTGTCTTTACTCCGGATCCTCCGAATTCGAAGATTTTTCCCACTCCCCCTTTGACGGTTAGTCGCCTGAGAAGCTCGAGGATGATATCCTTTGAGGAGACCCATGGACCAAGCCTTCCCTTCAATCTCACCATGACGATCTCCGGCATTTTGAGATAATAGGGCCCGCTTCCCATGGCAATGGCCACATCGAGACCACCTGCGCCGATCGCGATCATCCCCATCGCGCCTGCATTGGGGGTATGGCTATCAGAGCCTAAAAGCGTCTCTCCGGGTTTTGCAAACCGCTCCAGATGAACCTGGTGGCAAATGCCGTTGCCGGGCTTTGAAAAGAGGATCCCATACTTCGCCGCAAAGGTCTGCAGAAACCGGTGATCATCCGCATTCTCAAAACCCGTCTGGAGCGTATTGTGATCAACATAGCTGACGGAGAGCCTGGTCTTTACCCGTGGAATTCCCAGGGCCTCAAATTGAAGATAGGCCATCGTTCCGGTCGCATCCTGTGTAAGGGTCTGGTCAATGGAGATGGCAACGTCCTCCCGGGGTTCCAATCTTCCCCTCACCAGATGAGACTCAAAAATTTTTTGAACGAGATTCTTTCCCATAGTGAAAAATGATAATGGATGACTCTCCGCTTTGTCAACGAAATTCCCCTCCTTCACCCAAACACCCGAATCTTTAATAATTGAACTTCAGTTCTATTTCTGGTAGATTATGTTGCAATGGATAGAGATTTATTAAGGCAGTCCCGATATTTTTTGAAAGACAGTGTCCGGAAGAAAGTCGACTTTTCACGGACGGACCAGAACAGAGGCATCGATCCTCCTCCTATCGAAAAGCCATATCC
>Ga0315297_10002215_pt1 | contig 12209 bp, 16 predicted proteins | sample YL17G15_0_MG_FD_203628 | JGI IMG/M metagenome (GOLD analysis project Ga0315297, IMG submission 203628) | Sediment microbial communities from Yellowstone Lake, YNP, Wyoming, USA - YL17G15_0 | ecosystem: Environmental > Aquatic > Freshwater > Lake > Sediment | place: USA: Wyoming | collected... | reverse complement strand
GTTCCATTGATGTTGTAATGAATGTTGTTCGTGTAATCTACACCAGAGATATTATTCTGAGATGGCTGAGATATGTTTCTGGCCATAATGAGCGTCATCACGTCCCCGTGCCTGACCTCGATCGACCATCTTTCGTTAATAAAAAGATCATGAGTAGGGACGCCGTTTACATCCCCCCAAAGATTGTATTTATGGACTTCAAAAACCAACGGCTCAGGAACTTTTTCTGGAGACGATCCATCTGCCCGGGCGAAAGGTATCAGATTCAAGCTTCCGATGACCAGCAGGCCGACAACCGTAAAGATAATGGCAGATTTCTGTGCGGAACTCCTCATCGCTTTCCTCTCTCCCGGTTATCCCCTCGTCAGGAGATAAGTGTTGCGAGGACATACCAGGTGAGAAGGTCTATGGAATGTTATTTGCCTGACCCTGAAACTGACATAACAAAGACTGGCTATTCCGATCAAGTCGAAACGATGCCCGTCTTCCCCTCAAACCCCTTTCAATCAACATCTCTTTGTAATGGAAGAGCTGCATAAAGGAATCCCAAAACAATCAAAAAGACGCCGATGCCGATAAGAGCGATACCCAGATAAGCTTTCCATTTTCCTATTTTCTTTGATAGACTATATCCGATTACGAGAGTAAGTCCTCCAATAAAGAACAACATGGGCCAAATCGCAACTACTGCCATTCCATTTTCCTCCTCCTGTAATCCTCTCGCCAGGAGATAAGCGTTGCGAGGATATACCAGGCGAGAAGCTCTATGGAATGTTATTTATGCATTCATTATCTTTCGAGTTCGCTACAGCCTATTCGAATGGCTGCTAGGTGATTTGAATGGCAGCGGTGAAAAAAGCGGTTATCAAGACAGCGGTCCCCGGGCCTAAGTCCCTGGAGCTCGCCAAGGTGAAAGAGCAGTATGTGTCCAAGTCAATAAGCATCAGCCATCCGGTCTTCATCGAGAAGGCCGCTGGCTCGATCTTCACGGACGTCGATGGCAACACGTTCATCGACATGGGGAGCGGCATCGGAGTCTCGAACGTCGGCAACAGCCCGAGGGAGGTCGTGAAGGCGGTGAAGGAGCAGGTGTCGAAGTACAACCACCTCTGCTTCATGGTTACCCCCTACGAGCCCTATGTCAGGCTCGCCGAGAAGCTGGCCAAGGTCGCACCGAGGCCCTACCTGACCAAGTCCGCATTCTTCAACTCCGGCGCTGAGGCCGTGGAGAATTCGGTGAAGGTCGCAAGGCATTACACGAAGAAGAACACCGTCTTCTCGTTCCAGCACGCCTTCCACGGAAGGACCCAGATGGGAATGGCGCTGACGGCCAAGGAGATGCCGTACAAGGCCGGCTTCGGCCCGCTGCCCGAGACCCACAAGGTCGACTTCGCTTACTGCTACAGGTGCCCGCTTAACATGGAGTACCCGAAGTGCTCCATCGCGTGCGCCGACAAGATCGACGAAACGTTCTCCTCGCCACAGTTCAACGGCAAGGTCGCCGCGCTGATCGGAGAGCCGATCGAGGGCGAGGGCGGCTTCATCGTTCCCCCGGACGGATTCTATGAGAAGGTGTCGAAGATCTGCAAGAAGCACAACGCTCTGCTGATCATGGACGAGATCCAGACCGGCGCGGGAAGGACCGGTAAGATGTGGTGCACCTCGTGGTGGCCGTCGGTCGACTTCGACATGATGACCGTCGCGAAGGGAATCGGAGGCGGCCAGGTCATCTCAGGATTGATCGGGCGCGCCGAGGTAATGGACGAGACTCACGCGGGCGGACTCGGGGGCACCTTCGGAGGCCACCCGGCGTCATGCGCCGCGGCACTGGCGCAGCTGGCCCTCGTAGAGAAGAACATGGACAAGGTCGAGAAGATCAACAAGTACATGGCGAAGCGCCTGAAGGCGATGGCCAAGAAGTACCCGGTCATCGGCGACATCAGGGGCAGGGGCGCGATGTGGGCGATTGAGCTGGTCAAGGACAAGGCGACGAAGGAAGCGGACAAGGACACGACGAACGCGGTGAAGACTTACGCGTTCCAGCACGGTCTAGTCCTGCTGACCTGCGGCACTTATGGAAATGTCGTCAGGATGCACCCTGCGATGACGATGCCGAAGAGCGTCCTCGTCGAGGCGATGGACATCCTCGAGGCTGCTCTCGAGTCGACCGTCAAGAAGTAAACACGTTCGAGGTTGCTGGCACTGACCAGCAACCATAGTCATAATTTTTCGATCGCCGAGCAACTTTCATATCCGAGTGCCGCTCTTGGCGGTCCCATGGCAAAACAGGTCCACGCGGCGCACATACTCGTGAAGCGCGAGGATAAAGCGAAAGAGCTTATAGCGAAGATCAGCGGCGGCGACAACTTCGGCGAGCTCGCACAGAAGTTCTCCGACTGTCCGTCAGGGAAGAAGGGCGGCGACCTCGGCTGGTTCGGGCGCGGCCAGATGATCAAGGAGTTCGAGAACGCGGCGTTCGACGGGCAGAAGGGGCAAGTCGTCGGTCCCGTGAAGACGCAGTTCGGGTACCATCTGATCAAGATACTCGACCAGAAGTAGCTCTGATCGGCGGATGTCGCATCATCCGTGGAGCTTCTTCGTGAGGTTTGCCAGCCTCTCGCCGTAGTCGAAGCAGGTCTTCTCGACATCCTTCGTAGGCTTCTCTATGGCCACTGGCCCGTAGTGGGCTCCGTTGGTGTCTCCGATTATGACCATGCCGTGAATCAGCAGTGCCTCGAGCAGCTGTGCGACGGTGGTCTCATTCCCTCCGCCGAGCACCCCGCTGGTCGCAAACGCTCCTCCGACCTTGCCAGCGAGCTCCCCGTGATATTGCACGCTCTTGTCGATGAGCAATTTCATCTCAGCCGCGCAGGTCCCGTAGTATGTGGGCGATCCGAGGATTATCCCGTCGTATTTCAGCAGGTCCGCGGGCTTCACTTCGGAGACCTTTCTCAGATCGACATCCATCCCGGTCGATCGGACGCCGTCCGCGACCCTGATTGCCATCTGCTTGGTATTTCCAGTCCTGGTGTAATAGCACACTAGCATCTTTGTCATTCTACATCCTCCCATACTCGTGAAAGCTTTCGCGATAATAAATCTCTCTCTCAATCTTCGGTCGGCTTCGGAATTACGCAGATCAGCCTGAACGGCTCCTTGCCGTCGTTCACGAACTGGTGCAGCTCGTTCGGCTCCACGAGGATCGCGTCGCCTGCGACAAGCTTCTCCTTACCGCCCTTGAGCGCGATCTTGCCCGCCCCGTCGAGCACGTAGACTTCGTGCTCCCATTCGTGCGAGTGCTTCGGGGTGTGCCCTCCTGGCGCTATATCGAAGAACCTCATGTAGAAATGCGGGGCCTCGAATTGCTTGGCTATCAGCGGTCTGAAATCGACGCCCTTCGTCCCCTCCGGCGAACTCCCCTCCACATTCTTCTTATTGACCTTCTTCATTTCGATTCCCCCTACATCGGCAGCGCAGTCGGTTCGATGAAATATACGGAGAATTCCTGGCCCCCTGCGATCTTCTTTGCCTTCGCCTCGACGTTCGATTTCGTCCCCCCGTCGCAGATCACATGCTGATCCATCACGGCTATCCAGAGCCTCGGGTACTTCTGCACGAGGTCGAGGTAGTTCTCCTCGAGCCATTGGTCGTTCGCCAGGTCGTTATCATCCTCTTCTCGTTCCTTATCTTTCATATCACACGCCTCCGCTGATTTCAATCTGCGATTCGGATCCTTGATCCTCTGTCCGAGGTACGTTCTTGAGCAGTCTCTTAAGGAAGGGAGGGGTGAAAAGGGCCGTGAGCAGCCCCATGAGGATGATGACGCCGTAGATGTCGACGTTGATGACCTCCTTCGACAGCCCGTAGAGGGCAATCACCATGGCAATCTCCATCCTCGGCGCCATTCCGACGCCGACGGCGAGCGATTCCCTATTGTTGAAGCCGAAGAATCGCGCTGGGACTCCGCATCCTATCACCTTTGTCGCGAAAGCTACAGCTGTCAGGATGAGCGCGAATATCCAGATATCGATCGACATCCAGATGTCCACGAGGATACCGAGCGACAGGAAGAAGATCGGAGCGAAGACCCACCCCAGAACCTCCGTGCGCTTCCTTATGTGCTGGTTGAACTCGCAGGCGGCCAGACTCGTGCCGGCCACGAACGCCCCGACTATCGCGGATATGCCGATCGTCTCAGCGATGACCGCGTAGAGGAATGCGAAAGAGAGCGCAAGCAAGAATCCACTCTCCGGTATCCTGTGCTTCCCGCCCCTGAGCTCTACGGCAGCGATCAGCTTACTCACGACCCTAGAGCCGATCAATGCCCCGACCGCGACGAAGATGATGGCCGCGATCACTATCCATGAGATGTTGAGTATCGAGATTGCGTCACCTGCGGTGAGATCCGAGGAGATTGCCAGCACTATCATCCCGAGTATGTCGTCGACTACGGCGGCGCCGATTATCAGCTTCGCCGGCTTCGAACCCAAAATACCAAGCTCCTTCATCAGGCCGGCCGTGATCGCCACGCTCGTAGCTACCAGCGCCGCGCCGATTATCATGGACTGCGCGAAAACGCTGTACCCCGCTCCCGGAGTCGGAAGCAGCCATTCGGCCATGAAAAAGCCGCTCACCCATGGCACGATGACGCCGAAGGTCGCAACGACGATGGCGGGCTTGCTGTAGATATCCTTCATGTTGCACTCTAGGCCGATCGTGAAGAGCAGGATAATCGCGCCGAACTCCGCCAACCGGTACACTATATCCCCCGGATCGGACTGGCTCACGGTGATCAGACCGAGTATGCTGGGACCGATCAGGATGCCCAGAAGTATCTGACCGATGATCTTCGGTTGGCCGAGCCGAGCAAAAAGGAAGTTCGAGGCTATCGCTACCGCCAGCAGAAGGGTCATCTTGAACCAGACGTCGTTGACCAGCTCGTTCCATAGTCCTTCGAACATCGTCTCGAAACAATACTGGCGAGATTAAAACCTTTGCCCATCTCCACCCAGATGGACGCCCTGAAAGCCTTATAAAATCGCTAATCCATCAACCTTCAGAATCCGATGGTGAAAACATGGGCAAAATCAGCAGGGGTTGGCAGCTGACAAAGCTGAGCTTCGGGGTCATAAGGAAGGACAAGGAGATCCTCCTCTTCCCAGTGATATCCGGTCTTGTATTGATTGCAATCGCGGCTTCTTTCTTCATCCCCTGGTTCTTTATGACCGACTTCTCCGGCGGGACCTCAAGCATCGGCATCACTTTCTATATCTTCTGGGCCATTTTCTATTTCATCTCGTTCACGATTTCGACCTTCTTCACCGTCGCCATGATGGGCTGCGCGATGATGCGGTTGGAGGGCGGCGACCCGACCTTCTCTTACGGAATGAGGTTCGCGGCCGACCGGTTCAAGTACATCGTGGAGTGGGCGATAGTCGCAGCTACCGTCGGGCTCATCCTGAGGGCGATCGAGCAGCGCTCTGGCTTCATCGGGAAGATAATCATAGGCATCATCGGCATAGCATGGTCGATCGCGACCTACTTCGTCCTGCCTGTGCTGGCCTTCGAGAAGCTCACGCCTTTCAAGGCGATGAAGCGCAGCGCGAGCGTGCTGAAATCCTCCTGGGGGGAAGCGCTCTTCTCCAACCTGGGGATCGGGCTGATATTCTTCCTGCTGGCACTCGTCGGGGTCGCCGTGATGCTCCTCGGAATCTACCTGATCGTGGTCACCGAAAGCCTCTATGCGATCATACTCTGTGTAATCGCGGTGCTGTACTGGATATTCCTGGCGATACTGGCGTCGGCCGCCCACGCCGTGCTGATGACCGCCCTCTACAGGTTCGCGACGACCGGGAAGACATCTATGGAGTTCCCGACGCAGGTCCTCCAGAACCCCTGGAACATCTGAATAGGGCCGCGTCGAACCAGCATCTTAAAATGATGCGGAGCGCGATAGGGATGGTGGAGAGCCTGCTGCACAGGTGAGCCCATGGTTGTCGTCGAGACGCTCCTGATACTTCTGGTGGCTTCAGTCTTCATCGGCATCATAGGCTCGATGCTCGGCATCGGCGGCGGCATCTTCCTCATACCGATAATGACGCTCGGCCTCGGCATCGATATCAAGGTTGCCGCTGCCACCAGCCTGGTCACGATAATCGTGACCTCTTCGACCTCAGCTTCCGGATATCTGAAAGACGGGTTCGTCAACGTCGGGCTCGGGATGTTCCTCGAGATGTTCACCGTCACCGGCGCGATCATCGGCGCGGTTCTGGCTTTCTACCTGATGCCGGAATTCATCGAGGCGATCTTCGGGATAATGCTGGTCTATGCGGCGTTCTACATGAGGTTCTCGAAGGATGTCGTGTGCAGCCCCGTCGCTCAGGGCGCCGCGTCAAAGCGATCGAGGTTCACCGGAAGATTCTACGACCGACGCGCGAACCAGGTCCTTGAATACGACGCGATTAACCTGCCGAAAGGGGCTGGCGCGAGCTTCGTCGCTGGCAACCTCTCGGGGTTGATAGGGGTCGGGGGAGGCATAGTCATGGTCCCTGCGATGAACCTCTGGATGGGCGTCCCGATGAAAGCCGCTACGGCCACGAGCACCTTCATACTCGGCGTCACGGCAGTGGCGAGCGCGCTCGTTTACCTGTCGAACGGCTTTATGGCGCCAGTGATAACGGCGGTCGCCGCAATCGGAATATTCATCGGTGCAATGCTCGGTACGCGCACGATGCCGAAAATAACCGGCGGGGCTCTGCGCACGGTGTTCTCCATAACCCTCATCGTGATTGCGATTCTCATGTTCCTGAGAGCAGGAGGTTTGATCTGATGGCGCCGGAGGGTTGCGGCGTGGCTGCAGAATCGGAACCACTGATCCGCAAACCGCTGTTTTTCGGGGTAATTGGAGCGATAATTCTGTTCATAATCGGACTCATCTACCTCTTTGCAAGCGCTCCACCGACGCTCGCGGCGGTCAAATACTCCTTGGAGGACATCATCCACTCCATTGCATCTCTGGATGCGATAGGGATCATCGGCATCGGGATCATCTTGGTGATCGCAACCCCTATAGTCCGAATGATCGTCGCGGCAGCTTACTTCTCGCGATGCGACAGGGTCCTCGCCATAATCCCTCTGATCTCTCTGATCCTGATAGCCGCCGGGTTCCTGCTCAGCATCATCAGATGATGCCGCCGCTACTGGTTTATTATTTCTCTCCGAAAGCAGTAACAACCCCCTCGCAATCTAGGGGCTGAAAGAATGATTCAGCAGAGCCACGATATCAAGATCAGGCGGATGGAGAAGCGCGATCTCCAGCAAGTGCTCGATCTCATCAACAAGGAGGGATGGGAATACGACATGTCGGAGATCGATAGGATCAACAGGATCGACCCGATAACCTCGGTGGTTGCCTGCAGCGGCGATTTCGTCGTCGGCGGGATCACGGTCGTCACGGTCGGCGGACGGTGCCTCATCGGCCACGTCGTCGTCAAAGAAGGCTGGAGGCGAAAAGGTCTTGGCAAGGTGATGATCGGCTCGGTAATGAAAGACGTTGAATCTAGGGGGGTCGATTTCATCGAGGTCTATTCGGTGATCGACGCTGTCAATTTCTACGAGAAACTCGGATTTCAGATAGTCGAGGAGCTGCGGACATATGTCAAGAGGGGCCTTACCGAGGAAGATTGTTCGGTTCCACATTCAAAGAGAGTCCGCGACCTCTCACTTTCGGATCTGCCACAAATCATCGCACTCGACAGTAAGGCGCTCGGTTTTGAGCGTGGCGCAATATTGGAGATCCTCATGAGAGATTTCCCACGGCAGTGCAAGGGGCTATTCAATGAAAACGAGCTTGTCGGTTTCATACTGGGCAGGACAAACCCTATAATGGATGATGCTGGCCCATGGGTCATGGAACATCCCGGCATCGAGGACGGCCAGCTGTTGCTCAGAGCGCTTTTCGCAGCGAAGAGGCCCGGAGTCAGGGTGATCTTCGGCCTGCCGGAGAAGAACAAGGTGGCACGCGACACGCTCGCTTCGATGGGTTTCAAGAACGAGATAAACCAGTTCAGGCTCGTCAAATCGAACAAGAAAGCAAAGGAGTTCTCGCCTAGCATGATGACGATGAGCGCGTTCGAGCTCGGCTGAACCCCGTCAGGCGAACGTGACCACTATTCTGTGCAAGATATCGACCGTCGAGCTCAATGCTCTGCCAGCGTCCTTCAGATGGTGGTATATCTCTCTCTTCTTCATCGCTTCAGGGGCGTCGGCCCTCCTAAAAGCTTCCGCCATCGCTTCGATGTAGATGTTCTCGATGTCGTGCTCGGTCTTCCTGATGTCCCTGATTAGCTTCTCGGCGCTGGAGGGATCGCTGGTCACCGATTTCATCGCATCGACGAAGAGGTCCGTGCCCCTGTGCAGGGAGGTGGCCATGCCGAGCATCGCATTGTCTGGATGCACCCCGAACGCGCGCATCTCCAAGTAGGTCGATACGGCGAAGTCGAGTATCTGCCCCATCTGGTGCGAGATGCTGTATATCTCCCGCCGATCGAACGGCGTCGAGAAGGCGACCATCAGGAGCTCCTCCATGCTGTGGCGCATGTCGTCGACGGACTTCTCCTTCTTGACGATCTCGTTCGGCTCGGACAGGATGCCCTCCTTCAGCCAGTCGTGCAGCGCCTTCGTGCCGGTCGTCATCTCGATAGCCTGGTCGACGAGCATCTGATGGAAGTCGTATTTCGGGGGGAACAGCCTGCCGAACACGCCGCCGCTCCCGTTCACCTTCTTTCCATCGCTCATTCGGTCAACCTCACGCGCCCGAGAGCAACCAGTTCAATGGGAAATATAAGACCATCGACAGTAGCATCGCGGCTGGTATCGTCAGGAGCCAGGCAATCATCATATCCTTCCCGACCGACCACTGGAGCATCTTCGGGTTGTCGGCAGCCCCGACCCCCATGACGCTCGTAGCGACTATCTGGGTGGATGAGACCGGCGCTCCGGCCCAGGTGGATAAGAGTATCGACGATGTCGAGGCGAGCTGAGAGTCGAGGCTGTGGATCGGCTCTATCGGGTAGATCCTCCTCCCGATGGTCTTAACGATCCTCCAGCCTCCTCCGAGCACTCCCAGGAGCATTACGGCGCCGCACAGGATTCTCACCCAGAGCGGGATGTCCATAGATGTGACGTATCCGCCTGAAATGAGGATGAGCACTATCAGCCCCATCTGCTTCTGCGAGTCGTTCGTACCGTAGCTGAATGCCAGCAGACCGGCGGTGAACCACTGCATCCTCTTTATCGATTTGTTGACGGACTTCTTCGCGTTGCGCAGCAGTCCGGAAGCGAACCTCTGGAACAGGTAACCTGCGCTGAGCCCCATCAGAATCGACCATATCAGGAAGATCACGACCTTGGTCACGCCGGCAAGCATGTGGTCGGGCCCGACCAGCTCATCGAAGCCCCAGAATATCCCTCCGAAGCCGCCCGCGGCGATGGTGGCGCCCAGCATCCCTCCCACGAGCGCCTGGGTGGAGGACGACGGAAGGCCGAACTTCCAGGTGATTAGGTTCCAGATGATCCCTCCGAGGACCGCCGCCGCCAATAGCACTATCAGATCGTGGCCGATGCTCATCTGGATCAGCCCCTCGATCGTGAAGGCGACCGCACTTCCGCCAAGCAGCGCTCCCAGCATGACCATCGACGAGGCCAATAGCACCGCTCCCCTGGGCGAAGCTGCCCCGCATGCAATCAGCGTCGCGATGATCGCGCTCGCGTCGTGGAAGCCGTTCGTGAATGCGAATGTGAGCGACAGAATGATCGCCACCATCGCGACGATGAGGATTGCGGTTTCGGTGATCACAGCCTGCTTGATTGCTCTTCATTGATTTTATGGATACCTCGACGACGGTTTTTTCGGAGGTGCGATGCAAAGTTTTTATCTCTAATGCCGATGGGTGACCGATGATACAGCTGCCCACGAGGTTCTTCATGGCATCCGGGAAGGCGACAAGTACCATCTCCGGATTGAACGCCTTCGACCAGGCGCTGGTCACCGCGGGCATTTCAGAAGCGAACCTCGTGCCGGTGTCATCGGTGCTGCCGAAAGGCATAAGGCAGGTCGAGAAAGCGGGCATCGAGCGCGGGGCGATAACATTCTGTGTCCTCGCAAGGGAGGACGGCGAAGGCGGGAAGACGATATCAGCCGGACTGGCCTATGTGCTGCGGAAGGACGGAACCGGAGGGTATGTCGCCGAGGGGCACATGCACGGGACGGCGGTCGAGCTGCGGGCGGAACTGGAGGCGCGCGCGAAGCAAATGGCCGGACACCGAGGCATAAGGGTCGAAGAGCCGGTCTACCGCATCGAGGAGCTCGAGATCCCGAAGGGAAGGTACGGTTCATGCATGGCGGCGCTGGTCTTCCTCCTTTGATTTGCATCAAAGGTCGCCGCAGTTCACCTTGAAAGTAACGGTTTGAGGAGATGACTGGAATGGATGTTAAGAAGATGTCTTGGGTCCTTTTTACAATCGGAGTGGCGATCATCCTGATGGGCTCTCTCGTCCTCACTTCGGGGGCCGATCAGAAGCGGACCTTCGGCGACGACGCCACCGTCGATGTTCCTCAGCGGATCTTCTTCTTCCGGATGGACGCGTTCGCCGGCAAGCCAATCACCGCCGTTTATTCCCTCAGCAACGGCAGCATGACCGTCGCGATCTTCTCGCAGATCGGGTACGACCAGCTCATTTCGACCGGCCTTCCGACCATGCCAGATATCTTCCTGGAAGAGCATAAGAGGACCAACGGGAGCCTGTCATGGATGCCTATCTCCTCGCAGACCTACTATCTCTGCTTCTATTCGTATGACTGCGACAACGGAACCATACTCCACTGCGAAGGCTCCTACTACGGCACGAACGTCATCTACATGGGTCTCGGCGGACTCGTCATGGCCATCGGCGTCGTTGTGATAGTCCTCGGCTTCATCATAAGGAAAAAGGCCACATTGGAACCCGTCCGACCCGTGGAGTGATGGTTCATCATTCCAGCAGTTCGCCGGCTATCGCAATTACGTGCTGCTTGTACGGGATCCTGCCCCCAGTCTCCTCGACCGCCTGCTGCACCAGCCTGTGCAACCCGAAGCAGCAGGGGACCTCCATGTTGACGACCGAGATGCTCTTGATCCCTGAGTTCTGGATGATCCCCTTCAGCCTCTTAAGGTAGAATTCGCTGTCATCGAACTTGGGGCACCCCATCACGACCGCCTTCCCCTTGAGGAATCTGCCGTGGAGGTTCGGGTATGCGACGGCTGCGCAATCCGCGAGGACTATCAGGTCCTTCCCTCTCAGGAACGGTGCATTCTCCTGGACGAGCTTTATCTGGATCGGCCAGTGCCCGAGCTCTGAGATCGCGTTGTGATGATCCATCTCCGTTGATTCGCACTCGCACCTTTCCTCGCGCTTCAATATCTTCGGCGCCGCCGAGGGGCAGCTCATGCCTTCATGCGCGTGATGATGCTCATGGTGCATCTGCTGCTCGTGCCCAGCTTTCTTCATATGCTCCTTGACCGCCTCCTCGTCGAACTCCGGCACATCGCGCTCCACGATCGTCAGAGCTCCCTCCGGGCACTCGCCGATGCACGCGCCCAGCCCATCGCAGAAGCTGTCCTTGATGACCTTGGCCTTGCCGTCCACTATCTTCAGTGCGCTCTCGACGCACGCGTCGACGCACTGGCCGCATCCGTTGCACTTGTCCTCGTCTATCTTGATGATCTTCCGTACGGCCATGCTTCATCCCCCGAGCATCGCCTTCAGGTCCTCATCGACGTTGCCCAGCGGCATGATGTTGAACAACTCCTGGAGCGTCTTCAGGTTGTTCGGCGTCACGAAAGCTGGGAGCGACGGCCCGATCCTGATGTTCTTCACGTCGAGCGCAAGAAGGGTCAGCAGTATCGCCACCGCCTTCTGCTCGAACCATGAGAGGACGATCGACAGCGGCAGATCGTTGACGCCGCAGTTGAAAGCCTTCGCCAGTTCGACAGCCAGCTGGATAGCCGAGTACGCGTTGTTGCACTGCCCCATGTCAAGCAGTCTCGGGATGCCGTCGATGCTGCCGAAGTCCTGGTCGTTGAACCTGTACTTCCCGCACGCGAGCGTCAGTATGACGCAGTCCTTCGGGACCTTCTCAGCGAGCTCGGTGTAATAGTTGCGGCCAGGCG
>Ga0315297_10002212_pt1 | contig 12221 bp, 9 predicted proteins | sample YL17G15_0_MG_FD_203628 | JGI IMG/M metagenome (GOLD analysis project Ga0315297, IMG submission 203628) | Sediment microbial communities from Yellowstone Lake, YNP, Wyoming, USA - YL17G15_0 | ecosystem: Environmental > Aquatic > Freshwater > Lake > Sediment | place: USA: Wyoming | collected... | reverse complement strand
CCATTTCTGTCCAGGTCATTAATTTCACCCTCTCCCCTTCCCTCTCCCCTCGAGGGCGAGGGTGAGGGGGCCAGAAAAAATTTTTAAAACCAAGTCCGGCTACTACTTTTCCCTCGCCAGGATCATTTTCGCGGTTTCCAGGCCGGAGAGGAGGACCGCGGACTGCCCGCCTCCCGGAAAGGTCCAGGCCCCGGCGAGATAAAGATTGTTGATCGGGGTCTTCTGCGGCAGCCGCTTGAACATGCTCTGGTTGATACTGTATTCCCAGCCGAAGATCGTGCCTCTCGGATTCAAGGTGTACTTTTCCATGGTTTTGGGGGTTCCCACTTCCATGATTTCAATGGAGGATTTGAGGCTGGGAACGAGCTTTACGCCCCGATCGATAAACTTCTGCGCCACCTCTTCCTTGAGAGCCTTGTATTTATCATAACCCTGGCTCAAGAGCCAGTCGCCCTTATAATCGTAAGGCATCATCGAAACCAGGGCGATCACGTTCTTGCCCTTCGGGGCGTCGGTCGGGTCCGCCATGGTGTAATTGATCAAACCGAACATGGCTTTCTCCGGAATGCCTTCCTGGAAGTATCGGAAGGTCTCCGCCTGGTCCCAACCGGGGTTGACGAAATAAGAATGGATTCCGGGGGGGAATTCACCGGTTAAATCCTTGTTCACCCCCAGGTAGACGGCGTAAGCGGAGGCCCCGATTTTCATGGTTTCGAGCTTCTGCAAATAGTCCTTGGGCAGGTACTCACGGCCGATCAGCTTGAAAAAGGTATCGGGCGCGTTGGCGTTCGAGACCACATACCGGCAGGGGAATTCCTTCCCGTCCTTGGTCTGGACCGCCGTGGCCAATCCGTCTTTCATCACGATCTTGGTAACCAGGGTGTTGAGCAGGACCTTGCCCCCGTGCTCTTGGACGACCTCGGCCAGGGCTTTCGTCACTGCCTGCGACCCGCCCTCGAAATAGTAGAACCCGTGAAAGTGATAACTGATCCACATCATCGCGAAGAGCATGCCGGAAACATTGTCCGGATCAATGCCGGTGTAGGCCATCAGCTGGGTAAAGAGCGTGAAGAGCTTCGGGTCCTTGATATATTTACCGAGCGTGTCGGTGCTGTTTTTGCTCCAGTACTTGCCGAGGATCCAGAGCTTGCAGGGACTGGTTAGAATTTTGAGAAGCGAGCCCGCCACATTCTTTTTATCCTGGAGGTTCATGAGATTCATCATGATGTAGTCTATGGATTGAAGCTCCTTCCAGAGCTTGTCTATCCCCTTGGACTCGCCGGGGAATTTTTCCTTGAGGAGCTGCCGGTATTTCTCGGCATCGGCGGGGATGTCGAAGTAGGTATCCGGGAAAACCGACCTGTAGGCGGGATCGGTCTTGTGGAGTTTGACCTTTTTATCGATCCCGAGATCGTCAAACGCCTCGATCCCCATCCCATCCATAGCGTGGAGCGAGACCTCGAACCGGTAATCCCCCCGCTCAAAGGCACTCATGTAGCCGCCGACTTTGTCGTGCTGTTCGATGACCAGGACCTTCAGGCCTCCCAGGGCGAGCTTGGCGGCCGCCGCCATTCCCCCTCCCCCCGCGCCGACCACCACCGCGTCATAACCGTCCGGGCTGAGCTTGGCCTTGACCGGTCCCTGCGAGCAGGAATACCCGGCGAAAACCAGGAATAAAAAAGCCAGCACCCAAGAAATCTTCTTTGCTCTCTTCATTTTACCCTCCTTAGATAGTGTGGCTGCTTTTAACGATTTTCTTCCAGTATAACCATATTTAAGTTTGCATAGAATTTTATGTTTATCAAGAAAAGAGAATCTTCCTTGAAAAATACATTATTTTGCGATTATTTTACATATTGCGCTTATTTTACATTTCTGATAACTTGGAAAACAGAAAAAATTTCAATATATGATTCCGGTAAAATTTAAAAACATTCTCTCTTCCCCCGAAGATAAGTTTCGTCTCACCCGGCTTTTTATTCCCCCGGGCAGCCAGATCTACGGCCATTCGCACGACTTTGCCGAAGTTAACTGGATGGACAGCGGGGAGGCTTTGCACGTGGTCAATGGGGAATCGGTTTTAATGAGGCCCAACCACCTAGTTATGATCCGGAAGAAAGATAAACACGAATTCCGGAATACCGGCGAAAGCCCTTTTATCCTGGTCAGCCTCGCGTTTCGAGAGGAAATCCTCGGGGATATCCGCGAACGGTATTTCCCCGACAATCCATCATTTTTCGGGGGCGATTCCAAGCTGCCCAGGATGGTGGAACTTGACGGCAACCTCCGCCGTCACGCCGATGAACTCGTGGACTTGATGCTCTACTCCCCGCGCACCCAGTTTTACCTCGACCTGCTGCTTCTGAATCTGCTTTTCCTCATCGAAAACCAGCCTTCCCGGGAAATCCCGCCTTTATGTCCCGACTGGCTGAAGCGGGCTTACGGCACGATCCAGAATCCGGAATTGTTAACCGGCGGGGTAAAAAACTTTCAAAAACTTTGCGGCAAATCCGCCACCCATGTATCCCGGGCCTGCCAGAAGTGGCTTAAGGCCACCCCCTCGGAGGTGGTCAACCGCTTCCGGATGGACTTTGCCGCCCGGGAGCTGGCCGGAACCGAGCGCCCGATCGTCGAAATCTGCCTGGGCCTGGGTTTCGATTCCCTGAGCCATTTCTACAGCCTGTTTAAAAAACGCCACGGCATTTCCCCCCGAGGATACCGCCTCCGGAACCGGGGGGGAACCTTTGCCGGAGAGATAAATAATGGATATCCCATTCATTGAAAATTCCGTGCGTGGGATTTTGCCTTGAATCGGGGAAAGGTTTAAAAATGAAAGAGAAATTAAAAAGAAAATGGTTTCCCGGGATATTTGATTTCATCAACTTCAAGCCCCGGAATCCCCGTCTCCTCAAATATGTTTTTTACCCGCCGGGGATGAGGCTCGGCTTCAAGATGCTGGCTGGGATGTTCAAGGCGGCCAACCTTCCCCTGATCAACCGGGTCCATCCCTGGGTGAGTAATGAAAAAAACCGGCTGTTTATTATCCCGGTACAGGAGACACTCGAACTCGGGGAGAGCGTGACCGTGCCCTACCAGCTGGTGGAGACTTTCATCGAGAGGTCCTCCTACCGTGTGATCATCGATTTCTGCGCCTGCCGGAAGGCCGGCGAATGCAAAAAATATTCCTCCGACCTGGGCTGCATCATCATGGGCGAGGACGCCCGGAGGGCTCCCACCACCTGGGCCCACCCGGCTTCAAAGGAGGAGGCCCGGGAGCATGTTCAGAAAGGGATCAAGGCTGGTCTGCCGGTTTTCGCCGGCAAGCCCCGGGTGGATAACTATATCTTCGGGGTGCCGGATATGGGCCGGATGTTCAGTGTCTGCTTCTGCTGCGAGTGTTGCTGCCTCGGGAACACCATCAACCGTTACCTGCCCCCGGAGAAGCTGAGAATCCAGTACAATCGGCTTCCGGGCCTCGAGATCTTGGTGAATCAGGAAAAGTGCACAGGGTGCGGTACCTGCGTCGAAACCTGCCCCCTCGGACTTATCAGGATGGTGGATAAAAAGCCGCTGATCCCCGACGACTGCCAGGGCTGCGGCCGCTGCGCCAAGTACTGCCCCAACAAGGCGATTCACTTGAAGCTCGATAACCCCGGCTACCTGGAAAGCGCCATTAAAAACCTGGAGTCAGTGATTAAAATTTAGTGCCGGAGTTGTTGGCGGGGCCCCGGATGTTTCCGTGATGCCCCTGCCCGGCGGATCCATATTTTCAGGAGAGGAGAAAGAAAATGGATGCTGTCCCTTTGACCAAGTTGGACGAGAAGATAGCCAAGTTCTCCAAGAATCGAACCGTTCTGCGGACCATGCTGGCGGTGATCAGGTCCATCTTCCGGGTGATCTCCCTCCCGGGAATCCGCGACCGGCATTCCTGGGTCCACCCGGAAAAGAACATGTCCACCGTCCTGCCGATTAATAAAGAACTGAAACAAAACGGCGTTCTGGTTCCCGTCCCGATCGTGTCCGAGCTGATTAATAAATCATCCTACCGCATGATCATGAATGTCTGCGGCTGCCGCCAGGCCTACGACTGTAAAAACCATTCCGCCGAGATCGGGTGTTTGTTCATGGGAGAAAGCGTCCGGAAAATCCTCCGCGGGCTCGGCCGACCGGTCTCCCGGGAAGAGGCGATCGCGCACCTGCACCGGGCGATCGACAACGGCCTGGTCCCCGCCGTCGGCAAAGCGAATGTTGACACCTTTCTTTACCAGCTCCCGAGCGACGGAAAATTCGTCAGCGTGTGCTTCTGCTGCCACTGCTGCTGCCTGGGCGGCGCCTTCAAGAACCTCCCTGCCGAGCACTTCAACCGCATCTCCCCCCGGCTCGAAGGACTGAAGATCGAAGTGACCGACACGTGCACCGGCTGCGGGACCTGTGTGGAATATTGCCTCTACGAGGCCATTACGATTGAGGACGGCCGGGCCGTTCACAGCGAGATCTGCCGGGGCTGCGGCCGCTGCGCGACTTACTGCCCCGCGAACGCCGTGAGCATCTCCCTAAATAATTCCCATTTTAAGGATGATGTTCTCAGTCGAATCAGCCGTTATGGGGATGTGAGTTGAAAAATCGGTTTTTTCCCTTCTTTATCCATTTGCTCATAATTTGTGGTCATAAATTCCGATTTTTGATTTATTTCACCTCCACTCGATGCTGGGCCGGCGGCGCTCCACCAGGCGCCGGAATTTCACCTCCTGGTATCCCAGGGTCATGACCCCAAAGCAGCGATGATCTTTAGGGAGTCCCAGAAATTTCTTCAGCTTGGGATCGTACTTGGCGGAATTTTCGATGAATCCGTTAAAGCAGACACCCACCCCCAGGCTGTGGGCCATCAGGGCGCAATAATTAATGGCGGCGACGCAGTTGAAAGCCGAGCTGGAATCCCAGGCGGGAGCATGGACCAGGATTACCGCCCGCGCGTTCCAGAAGGCCCGGTCCACCCCGCTCTTGGTCGACTCGATCACGGACTTGGCCGCCGGGATGTAATCCTGCAAGAACTTGACGGTCTTGCGCCCGAGGATGAAGCCGGCGTAGAAGGCGACGATCGGGTTGCCCATCATCCCGAAGGCTTTCTCCATGCCGCTGACCGTAATCTCTCTGAGTTTGACGATTTCCCGGGGATCGGTGAAAACCAGGTAATGAACGTTCTGGCTGTTGCTTCCGGTCGGGGCGTACCTCCCGGCCTCGATGATTTTTTCCAGGACCTCCCGGGGAACCGGCTCCGGCCGGTAAAAGCGCACCGAACGGCGCTCCCGGAGGAGTTTTAAAACAGCCTCGGGGTTAACGGCCGGACCGGGGCCCGTGGTTAGATGGCTCTCCACCTTGGCTTCCGGATGGAAAATGGCCTCGGTGGGGCAGACCGCTCCGCAATGCCCGCAGGCGACGCAAAACTCCCTTCGCTCGACGGCGGCGATCTTGTTTTGCATCCCCAATACCAGGGCGGGGCAATACTTCACGCAGAGGCCGCAACCCGTGCATTTCCCGGTGATTATCTCCGGTGGGGGTGGGATTCGTTTCATCTTATTCCTCCTTATCTCTATTGGGTGAGATTAATGTTTAAGGGAATAATACTCATCGCCCAGTTTTAATGGAAGATGGGATCTTCCCTTTACTATTGCCGATTGCAGATTTCGGAATTTAGAAATACGATCATCAAGATTTTTTTAATGTCACTTCTACGAAACATATCCTCGAAGCCTTTAATCGGGGAGCAGAAATCCAGGGGTCAGGGATTAGAATAACTTCTGGATTCCTCCCGCCAAGCCTGTCCCCGCAGGTCTTAAGCGGGGAGCGGGACGGGAATGACAAACCGAAACGAATACCTCTTATTCAAAATCCAATGATGAGATAATTTCACCTGATTAATTTCTTTTCTCAGGTGAGCAGCTTTAGCGCGAGGGATAAGGTTTCCTCGGCCTCGGATTCGCTGGCCACCCCCAAGGCCACGCCCGCCACCTTTTGGCTGGCTACCCAGGGAAGCGATTCGGTGGGCGGGATTTTTCCCGCCCCCAGAACCTTCTTGGCCACGATCGGGCATTTGAATTTTTTGATCTCCTCCAGAAGCTCGGGGAGATTCCCAATCATTATCCCCCGCGGGTTCAGGGGAACCATGAGCATCTGGAAATCCAATTTGCTTTCCACCAGCGCCCGGAGGGTGGGAACAGCGCGGTGAACCGCCAGCCCGGGTATAATCCCGACCTTCCGAATCAGCGAAAGGTGTCCGGAGATCATCTCGAAATCGAGATGATCCGTTTCCATCCCGTGCAAAAGAGCGACCCGGGCGTTTACGCGAAGCAAAAGCTCGATCCCGCTTTCCACCTCGTTGGGGACCAGGGTCCCCACCACCACCGGCTCGATTCCCTCCTGTTTCCTGGCGTTTTCAATCGCCTCGATGACCCGGGGGAAAGCCACCGCCTGAATTCCCCTTACCCCGATTTTCCAGGCCTTAAGAATCAGATCGACCATATTCTCGGGATGCTCGTAAAAATGCTCGAAATATTCGGGCGCCCGGGAGCCGAACTGCCCCGCCCCGAGGAAAGGGGAAGTCCCCAGAAGCACCCGGGGAATCTGTTGTTTGGAAATCTGAAAAAATGCCGTCATCCGTAAGTTAAGAGTTTTGAGTAGAGAGTTAAGATGAAAAATTGTAAAAAGCTTCTTACATACTGATTGAATTTTTAATATTCAATTTACATAATCAATAAATAAATATCAATATTTTCCAGGAAAAATAAATGCTTGCGATGGGCCCCACAGCCAGTATCAACCCTTCGACTTCCCTGGTCTAAAGACCGGGGTATGCTCAGGGTTGATACTGAGCGGCGCCTTTTTTCCTTCAGGGTGAATCCCCTCAGGATAAACCCTGCCCTCAAGGACGGGGTTTGGGCGCCGTCGAAGTATCAAGATTCCGGCGGCGGGCCAGAGGCTTTCCGGGAACCAGCCCCATTTTTTCCCCTCCCTCAATATGTAGGGCCTGTTCCCAGAACAGGCCGTTATGAAAGCCGATCCCCTTTTCTCCCCTCCCTCGATGGGAGCCACCCCACTTTCTCCCCTCCCTTGATGGCCTCCGGCTCTGTAGAGCCTCCGGCTCGGAGAGGAGGGGACTGAGGGGAGGGTGTGAGGAATTTATTGGCTTGTTTCCAGCACGATAGGCGGAAGCTTATCTTGAACCAGACTTTTCTGTCTGAATTCGAAGCTTGTTGCCTCTTTTCTGCTGCGGGATTCTTAGGAAATTAATGTTGGGCTGGTTGATCAGATTGCGAAATTTCCGTAGCCGTATGGTCCTTCATTCATTCAAACCTATTTTGGCCCCCTACACATAAGTCCATATTTCAATTAGGTCCCCCAAATCAATTCTGGCGGGGTCGGTTGTTGACGCCGGGGGCAGGGCGTGGCAAAGTTGGCCCAATGAGTGAAGTGGGACGGATGGTGCGGCAAGCGATGTGGTGGGCCACGTGGCTTTCTCTCGCCACGACAGGATGCGGTGGATCGGGTAACGACCAGCGGACGCCTGACGCCGGCCAGGGGTTCGGACACAACAGTCCCCGGCCCGATTGCCACTATGCAGTGGATCCGAGTAGGGTGCCCTACGCGATGCCGCAGGTCGTGGCAACAGCCTGGGGTGCACCGGTCAAGTTACCCACCCTGAACACGCCTTGCCCCGAGGACGCTATCGAAATCAGCCGCGACGGTACGACGCTCTACTTCTATTGGTCTCCGACGGTGAACGCCTCCTTCGATGAACGGCTCAACGGCACCGCGGGCACCTACTACGCGCAGCGGGTCGCCGCCGACTTAGGATCCTTTGCCAATCCACGATTCTTTGACCTTCGCAGGGGTGTATCGGGCGGTGCAAGTGACGGTGAGGTGAGCTTCACTCCGACCGGGGAGTACGTGTATTTCCACTCCACTCGATCTGCGAATACCGGCTACCGGCAGTCGCCACCTGTCGATGACCCCATGGACATCTACGTTGCGCCAATCGTCAACGGCGAACCCGGCCCCGCCGAGAATCTCGGGGAGGTGGTCAACTCGGCATACCTCGACGGCGAACACTGCCTCAGCCCTGACGGGACCAAGCTCTACCTGGCGTCCACGCGCCCCGGCGGCCTGGGCGGGGCCGACATCTGGGTGTCTGCGAGGGCGGGGAATGCCTGGAGTGAGCCTGCGAACCTCGGAGCGCCGATCAACTCGACTGGCGGCGAACTGCAACCAGCGTTCGCTGCGGATGACCCAAACACCATGTTCTTCGTATCGGACCGCGACGGGCCGGCCAGCATCTACAAGGCCACCTTCGGCGGCGCGGTCTGGAGCGCTCCCGTGATGATGCTTACCGGATATGTGGGCGAGCCCTCTCTGGTGACCGACGGAAGCGTCATGTACTTCGTGCACGTGCTGGTGGACGACAAGGGCGTCTTCGGGTCAGATATCTGGTATGTGAAGCGGAACTGACTCCGTCATTAATCCCGGCACCGACCTTGCGGACGTTGAACCTCAGGCGGGCTCTCTTTCGCCGGTGTGGTTCAGCCGCGGAGCCGAGAGCTGATATTGCCCCCGAAAATGGACACACGACTAAGCACATTTTGCCATCGCCGATGACTCATACTCAAAAGGTGTAACGTAATCGAGTGTAGTATGGAGCCGTCGGGAATTTTATAGAAAGATTCAATATACTCGAACAATACTTGTCGCAAGAAATTCCAAAAATTCCAGGGTCAGGTCTTTATCTTGCTATTTGCGATAATTTTCTCCACCTTCTTCCGGAACTTCAAATCCTCTTCCACTTTCCTCTTCATGTTGCTAACACACCGGCTCCCCCGGTATACCCCAGACCGAACTTCTCGCCAATTACCTTCTATCTCAATCCCAACACCCGCCGGGATAAATAAATCGCCACCCGCCGCGCCTTGCTCGTCTTCCAAACACCAAAGTAAAGATCTGACCCTAGAATTTGCTAGAATTTGCCAGAATTTCGCTACTTCTGATTCAGATTTTTCTCCCGACGTCAAACCCTTCCCGGATCGCCTGGAGGACATCCCGGGGCGACGCGCAATCGCCGATCCGGTAGATCTCGGGAATCTTATCCATAAGTTTCCAGAAAAGCCCGTCGTTCTGCCGGTTGGCCTGGATGACGATCAGGCTGTCGATCTTTTCGATGTTCTGGGTGAGTTGGGTGAAATTGTTGCGCACAATAAGAGTGTCCCCGGTGAATTCCAGGGCCTCGCTCGACTCCATAAAGGTCACTCCCTTGGTCAGCATCCGCATAAACATGATGGGGATCTCGGTGATTCCCAAGAACATGCCGGGGTAAGGGAGGGGCGTCACCAGAGTAACTTTCTTTTCCATTCCGGCGAGGTGGTCGGCGAGGGTGACCGCCTGCTGTTTGAAGACGGTGTCCACGATCACGACGTGCTCGCCCAGGGGGACGTTCTCCCACAAAACCTGGACCAAGTGATGCACGTTGGGAAGATCTCCGCCTGGAAATTCGGGTTTGGTAGGAAGGGACCCGGTCGCCAGGACGACGGCATCGGGCGATTCCCCGAGGATGACACGCTCGTCCGCTTCTTTCCCCAGAACGATTTTCACTCCGAGCTTGTCGAGTTGGAACCGGCGCCATCGGATAAGCTCGTTGAACTCGCCCCGCTCCGGGATCCGGGTGATGATATTCACCTGCCCCCCCAGGTCCTTCTCCTTTTCGAAGAGGACGACCTGGTGCCCCCGCTCCGCCGCCGTGCGGGCGGCTTCCATGCCGGCCGGACCGCCACCGACCACGACGACTTTTTTCTGTTTTCGCGCCGGAGCGAACGTGGTTTCCGCCTCCCGGCCCACCCGGGGGTTCTGCGTACAGGTGATGGATTTGAGCCGGAATCCCCTTCCAATGCATCCCTGGACGCAGGCGATGCAGTGGCGGATCTCGTCGAGCTTTCCCGCCTGGGCTTTTTTCGAAATCTCCGGGTCGGCGATCTGGGCCCGGGTCATCACCACCAGGTCGGCGTGGCCATCCTCGAGGATCTTCTCCGCCTGGACCGGGTCGTTGATCCGGACCGAGGCGAAGACGGGGATTTTCTCCACCGCTCTCCGGATCGCGGAATGAAAGGGAATGAAGAATCCCAGGGGAATATACCCGGGGCCGATGACCAGCCCGTAATGCGCGAACTGGGAGCCGGCCGAACAATTGATGTAGTTCACCTTCCCGGTGGCTTCGAGTGTCCGGGCCACCTCCTGCATTTTTTCGTTGTCCATGCCCCCGGGGTGAAGATCGTCGCCGCTGATGCGGAACCCGAGGGCCATTTCTGGACCGATTTCCTGGCGGACCCGGTCGATAAGTTCGAACGCGAACCGCATCGGCTCGCCGTATTTGTCTTTTCGCTGGTTTCCCCAGGGCGACCAGGACTGCTGGATCAGGTAGCCGTGCGTCCCGTGGAGTTCCACCCCATCGAGTCCTGCCTCGCGAGCCGTCCGGGCGAATACCGTGAAGCATTCAATGATGTCCCCAATTTCCTTCTGGGTGAGGACCATCGGCCTTTCCCGGGTGGAAAAAGAAGGTATGTCCGAGAAGGATTCCAGCGGGGTTAAGTTCTGCGTACTGTCCCACTCTTTGCCGTGGTGAAAAAGCTGGATGAAAACTTTTGTCCCATGCTCGTGAAGGGTCTCCGACATCCGGCGCAGGCGGGGGAGGAGCTCATCCGGGGGGAGGAGCGGCTCGTTGCCGAAGATCAGGTTGGAGGGATGCACCGGGCAGGCCCCGATGACAATCAGCCCGCATCCGCCCTCGGCGCGGGCCCGCATATATTCGATATATCTGTCTGCGGGAAGGTTGCGTTGAAAAAATCCGAAACCGGTTTCGTGACTGCTCATCACGATCCGGTTCTTTACCTCTACCGGACCCAACTTGATCGGCGAAAAGAGATGGTCGAATTTCATGGTTCCTCCTTATCATTTAGCTGCTCCAACCCAAACAGCCTGATCGCGTTGCCCCTCAGGATTTTTTCTTTTGCTTCACTTTCCAAAGGCAGTCCCAGGATCTGATTAAGTTCCGTTTCAACCTGGTAAGGAATGTTAGGAAAATCGGTGCCGTAGAGAATCCGGTCCTGGTGTCTGACCAGGTGTTTCAGGAAAAATTCCGGGCCGGGCACCTCGGGGAAAAAACCCGAGAAAACCATCGTGTTGTCGGTGTAAAGATTTTTATACTCATCCATCAGGGCGAAACATCTCTCAAATTCGTCGGCGCAGAAATGGGGGACCACGCACTTCATTCCCGGGTAGCGTTTTAGCATTTTCTCCAGAAAACCCGCTCCCGAGAAAGCGCTGGTGATATTCGAGTACCCCCCCAGATTGGGACCGGATCCGGCATGGATAACCAGAACCTTGTCGTTCTCCGCAATCGTATCGTAAATCGGAAACATTCTTTCGTCATCCGGGCTGATCGCGATCACGTGGCAGTGAAGCTTAACCCCCTTGAACCCTTTCTGAAAACACCTTTTGAGTTCACCTCCGGGATCCTCGTCCTCCGGGTGAACCGCGGCGAAGGGGATCACCTCCGGGTACTTGTCTTTGAATTCCGCCGTCCACTCGTTAATCATCCGGGAAATACCCGGCTTGTGGGCGTAGTTGTAGCAGACGAATCGCTCCGCCCCCATCTCCTTGAGCAATTTAACCAGCGTATCGGTCGGCAATTTGTAATTGATATTCCAGGCAAAGGTGTCAAACCACTTCCAGATGGATTTGAAAATTCCTTCCGGGAAAAAGTGCGCGTGGGAATCTATGAAACCGGGCTTAGACATTTCCAGGTTCAAGGTTCAAGGTTTCAATTTTTAAAGCTCCGTGTACTATTTTACGATGTCATTCCTGCCCCGCATCAGAGTGCGGGATAAACTCCAATGGGAATCCCAATCTTTCTCGTTATTCCCGTGAAAACGGGAATCCATCTTGAAAATACTGGATTCCGCATCAAGTGCGGAATGACGGAATAAGGTAACCCCGCGGCAAACCGCGAGGAATTATTAATTAAAATTTAAATCTTCTGGATCCCCGCTTCCGCGGGGATGACGCAACTTTGGATATTCCAGACCATTATCTCAACCAGGGAAAATCTTCATGATATCTGAAAAAATTGCTTCTTCTCCCACCCGCACCTTTTCCAGCTCACCCTCGGCTTTCTCAAGCAGGGA
>Ga0315297_10002210_pt1 | contig 12223 bp, 9 predicted proteins | sample YL17G15_0_MG_FD_203628 | JGI IMG/M metagenome (GOLD analysis project Ga0315297, IMG submission 203628) | Sediment microbial communities from Yellowstone Lake, YNP, Wyoming, USA - YL17G15_0 | ecosystem: Environmental > Aquatic > Freshwater > Lake > Sediment | place: USA: Wyoming | collected... | reverse complement strand
GGCCGACGTCGCCGAACATGTAGCCGAACATCAACGGCACGACGATCGCCAGCAGCGGCGTCGGGTCGGCCTCGGCGGAGGACGGCATGCCCAGTGCGCGGCTGAAGATCTCGAACGGGCGCGCCCAGGGCGGGTTGCTCAGCAGCAACGGCGCGCGCAGACCCGCAGGCGGCGCCGTGTAATGCAGCAGCGCGCGCGCCGAGCAATGCTGCAGTGCCTCGGCGAGAGCGTCGCCGCGCGCGTCGCTGGACCAGCCGGTGATCCAGCAGAACAGCTCGCCGGCTTCGAGCGCGTTCACGTTGTGCATCACCCATTGCAGGCGATTCGCGTCGCCGAGCGCGCACGGCAGGCCGTGGCGCAGGCTGAACGATGCCAGTGCGGCGTTCAGGTCGGCCTGCTCGCGCTCCAGCAGCAGCAGGCGCTGCTGCACGAACGACCGGTTCGCGCGCGGATCGGCATGCAGCCAGCCCGGCACTTCGTGGACGCTGCCCTTGAGCGTGGTCACGCGCAGCGCCAGCGCCTGCAGCGCATCGGGCGGCCCTGCCACCAGCAGGTGCGGCGCGGCGTCGATCTGCCGCGTGCTGGCCAGCAGTTCCAGGCCTGGAGTGCCCAGCGGCGCTGTCGCTTCGGCATCGGTGCCTGCGGGCAACACGAACAGCCGCGCCTGCACCAACGGCCCGGCTGCGGCGAAGTGGCTCGGGTCGAGCCCGCTCGACGCCCATTCGTCGAGAACGAGCTGCCAGAGTTGCAGCTCGCTTCGTTCGCCCGCGGCGCGTTGCAAAGCTCGCACCACCGGCTCGGCGTCCTGGGCCCAGGCCCGGATCGTGGCCAGGCAGCGCTGCAGCGTCGCGGCCGGTGCCTCGGGGAAGGGCGAGGGCCGACAGTCCTGCGGCGCGGGCCAGTAGGCGCGATAGCGCGACGCGAGTTCGAGGAACTGCGCCAGCAGCGGCATCACTGCGCCGAGTTCGGCCGGCATTGCGGCGCCGCTGCGGGCCTCGAGTTCGACCGCGCCGGTGCGGGCCAACGCCTCGAGCACCAGCGTCGCGTCGTCGCGCGCGGCGAGAACTTCGAACCAGCGGGCAGGGCGGGGCCGCAACATCAGGCCACCCTCGCGCGCCGAAACAGCAGGCAGCTCAGCAGTTCACCGCGCAGGCGTTCGAGATCGAGCGCGCACAGCGCGACATGGATGAACGCGGCGGCGGGCTCGAGCGTGGCGCGGCGCAGCAGCAGCGACAGCCGTGCCTGCAGCGATCGGCGCAGCAATCCGCCGGAGCCGGGCGCGGCGGCGGCGAACGCAGCGCCGTGCTGGAGCAGCGCAGCCGTGAGCTGGTGCAACGTGTCGTGCTCATCATCATCGGGCCGCTCGGGCAGGCGGCGCTGCCACTCGGCGCGCCAAGCGCGCGCCAGCAGCGCCGGCTCAAGCCACGCGCTGGCCAGTGCGCCAAACTTGCCGCCGGCCAGCGCGGCGCGGCGCTCGCTCCGCGCCACCGCGCACAGCGAGCGGTAGTCAGGATCGTCGTGCATCCAGGCGCTGGGTTCACCGCCGCGCGCCAGGTGCTGCAGCAGCGGCAGGTCGGGCAGTGACGCGCACCAGGCGACCGAGGCCTGCCACGCCGCGGGCATCCAGCCGGCGACCTCGGCCACGAGCGCGCGCCAATGCGATCGCAACACGGCCTCGATCTGGTGCGACGTGCTCGCAGGCGTGATGCCGGCGAGCCAGGGGTGCAGGGCCGAACTGCGCGCAACTTCGAGCAGTGCGCCGAATTCGCGTGTCGTCTCAAGACGTTGCCAGGCGGCTGCGCTCGCACGCTGTGCGTGGCGCGCCTGCAGCCGCGCCTGGGCGAATTCGAGGCTGCCGCATTCGATCACGGCCTTGCTCCCGTCAGCTCCCGGGCGAGCGCGCGCACCGCGCGGTCGAGTGCGGACAACTCGTCGGCGCCAAGCTCGTGCGGCGCGGCGATCAGCGCGGCTTCGGCGTCGATCTCGCCCAGCCGCTGCGCGAGTTCACGCTCGAATGCGCTGACCGCGGCGCGAATGCGCCGCTCGGTGCGTTCAGCCACTGCGCGCGCGCCCGAACGCGATGCCTCGGCGAGTTGGCTCGCCTCGACCTTGCTGCGTTCGATCGCCTCGCGCGCCTCGCGCTCGGCGCGCAGCACCGTGGCCATGGCGTCTTCGGCGGGGTCGTTGCGCGCGCTTCCTGGAGCGTTCAGCTTTGCCATTTTTCTTGCCGCGCGGACCTCGCTGTCGCCGCGTCGATTCGCGCAGCGTCTCCAAGATGCACCGGGCTTTGAGTATCACGACCCCGGTGGGCGAAGCGCTTTGACCTGCCTCAACCGACGGCGCGATGGGCGCCGCGCCCATCGACGCGGAACGAGAAAATGCGGCAAGGCGCGCCTTCAACCTGCAAACCGCAGTTGCACGCGCCCGAGCGCGCCGTGATGCGGTGCGCTGGCAATGCGCGGCGCTGCGATGGGCTGCTGCGTGCGAGCTGGAACAACGCGGCGAGCGTGCCGCAGCCCGGCTCGAGCCAGCGCGTAGCGCGCTGAGGCACCAGCCTCGACCGGGCCGATGAGCGCAAGCTATATTTGCGCGCATGGCTTACGAACTCTATTACTGGCCGACGATTCAAGGTCGCGGCGAATTCGTGCGCCTGGCGCTCGAAGCCGCGGGAGCGCCCTACATCGACGTCGCGCGCGGCGCGGCCAACGCGGGCCAAGGCGTGCCGGCGATGCAGCGCGAGCTGCGCAGCCGCACCCAGACGCAGCCGCCCTTCGCACCGCCGTTCCTGAAAGATGGCGATGTGCTGATCGGCCAGACCGCAGCCATCCTGAATCACATCGCGCCGCCGCTCAAGCTCGTGGCGCGAAATCACCGCATGCAGGTCTGGACGCAGCAGATCCAGCTCACCATCGCCGACATGGTGACCGAGGCACACGACACCCATCACCCGATCGACAGCGGCTTGTTCTACGTGGAGCAGAAGGCCGAAGCGCTGCGCCGCGCGAAAGGCTTTTGCAGCACGCGCATGCCCAAGTACCTGCAGTGGTTCGAGTCCATCATCGTGCGCAATCCGGGTGGCTCGCGGCATTTGGTGGGAGGCAGGCTGAGTTATGCAGACCTGTCGCTGTTCCAAGTGGTCGAGGGCTTGCGCTATGCCTTCCCGAAAGCCGCGCAACAGGCCCTTGCCGGCACGCCTGCGGTGGTGCAATTGCATCAGCGCGTGGCAGCGCTGCCCAAGGTGGCTGCTTATCTGCGAAGCGAGCGGCGCATCGCATTCAACGAGCAAGGTATCTTTCGCCGCTATCCCGAGCTGGATCTGGCGGGGTGACGCGAACCCACCGCAAACCGACACGCAGACCATGACATGAAACGACGCATTGCGATCAGCCTGCTGGCCCTGGCCACCTGCGGCTCGGCCCTGGCCGACGACGCCCTGAAAGCGGCGATCGCCAGTGCCCAGCGCACGCCGGCCTTCGTCGCCCGCGACAGCTGGCGCCACCCCTACGAGACGCTGACCTTCTTCGGCATCCGCAATCACATGACGGTGGTCGAGATCAGCCCGGGCGCGCTCTGGTACACCGAGATCCTCGCGCCCTACCTGCGCGAGCACGGCAAACTGATCCTGGCTGCCGACGACCCGCAGTCCAGCTGGCCCTACTACCGGCGCAGCGCCGAGCGCCTGCAGGCCAGGCTGCTGGCCAATCCCGCGGCCTTCGACCGTGTCCAGGTCGGCGCGTTCGAGCCGCCGCGCCTGGTGCAGATCGCCCCCGCAGGCAGCGTCGACATGGTGTTGACATTCCGCAACGTGCACAACTGGGCGGCTGAGGGTGAAGCTGCGGTCAACGCCGTGTTCAAGAGCGTGCACGACAGCCTCAAGCCCGGCGGCATCTTCGGCGTCGTCGACCATCGCCTGCCGGCTGACAAGGTGCAGGACGCCAAGGCCAGCAGCGGCTATGTGCACACGGCCTATGTCACGCGCATCGCCGAAAGCGTCGGCTTCACGCTGTCTGCGTCAAGCGAGATCAACGCCAACCCGAAGGACAGTGCCGATCACGACGAAGGCGTGTGGGCGCTGCCGCCCTCCTACGCCAACAAGGACAAGGACCGTGCGCGCTACGCCGGCATCGGCGAGAGCGACCGCATGACGTTGAGGTTCGTGAAGCGCTGAAGGCTTGCGCTTGCCCACAGCGTGGGCGCAGGCTCAACGCGTTGCCGGCATCGTGCCGCGCAGCCCGGCACGTTCGGCGGCCTGGTGCACCAGCCCGGAACTCTTCACCTGCTCGGCGAAGTCGCGCACGTACGCCATGCCGGCCTCGCGCCCTTTGGGAATCGCAATCGCCAGCTGTTCGAGTCCCCAGTTTCCGTCGAGGACCCTGGAACCGCGGAGTTGATCGGACATCTCGAACAGGATCGCCTTGTTCGTCGCGAACGTGTCGAGCTGGCCGGCGCCAAGCATCGCGGTCGCCGCTTTGAGCGAGGGCGCAGTGACCAGCGTTGCCTGCTTCAACTCGCGCGAGAGCGTGGTCTGCGAAGTGCTGCCTTCGCTCACGCCGACCTTGATGCCGGGCCGGTCGACTTCGGCGATCGAGGCCACGCGCGCACCCTGGAGCACGAGGTAGCCGAGTTCGAGTTGCAGCAGCGGCTCGGTGAAGTTCATGTCGCGTGCGCGTGCCGGCGTGGCGTTCGTCACCGTGAAGTCCACCTGCCCGGCCTTGAGCGCATCGAGCACCGCCGCCACGCGCGGGAACTCGACCTGTTCGTAGGGCACGCCGAGCCGACTGGCAAGTTCCCTGCCGATCTCGACGCTGACACCGCGGTCTTCGCCCGAGGTGTGCTTCACCCACGAGGTCGGGCTGCCGAGGTAGACCCCGACCCGCAGCTTGCCCGTGGGTGCCAAGGCCTGCCTCTGCGTGGCGCCGGGAACGCTGGGCGAGTTCGCGCAGCCCGCCGTCAAGCCGAGCGCGAGCGCGAGCGCGAGAGCAAGAGCAAGCGCGGTCGACAGGGTGCGACGCAGCATCATGATTCAGCTCCTCGGCGCGGCGTCAAATCAGAACAACAGCGCAACCCCCGGCTCGGCGACGAGCACCTTGATCGGTGAGGCGCCCATCGCGTCGACGAACTCCTTCGCCGTGCCCTTGGCCAGCGGGTTCGTGCCGTAGTGCATCGGGATCACGGCCTTGGGCCGGATCAGCTCGCGCACCGCGTAGGCCGCGTCGGCCGGGTCCATCGTGAAATTGCCGCCGATCGGCACCAGCGCCAGGTCGGGCTGGTAGCGCTCGCCGATGTACTTCATGTCGCCGAAGACCGCGGTGTCACCGGCGTGGTAGATGATGAAGCCGTTTTCGAGCTCGATGATGTAGCCCAGCGGCTCGCCGCCGAAATGCACCTCGTCCTTCTCGGTCGCCGGGTTGCGCCAGTTGATCGCCGAAGAGTGCTCGGCGCGCACCGCGGTCACCTTGATTCCCGGCGCCACCTCGACCGTGCCGCCCTTGTTGAAGCGCGGGGCCAGGGCCGCAGGCAGGATGCCGAGCGCCACCAGCGTCGCATTCATGTCGCCCGGCGCGCGCAGCGGCACGTTGTGCATCTTCGCCAGCGCCGGCGCGTCGGCGAAGTGGTCGCCGTGGCCATGGGTCACGAGCAGCGCGTCGATCTTGCCCAGCGCCTCGAGCTTCTTGTACGCGGGCGGTGCCTTCGGGTTCTGCAGCAGCCAGGGGTCGGTGACGATCACCTTGCCCGAAGGCGTGGTGATGCGAAAGCACGACTGGCCCAGCCACAGCACTTCGACCTTGCCCGCCGGCGCCTGCGCCAGCGCAGCGCCGGGAAGCAGCAGCGCAGCGCCGGCAAGCACCAGCGCAGCGCCGGCAAGCGCCCTCGCGATCAGACCGCAGACGTTGGAACGAATCATGGGAACTCCTTCGGTGGCATGGAACCAGGTGCGGCGGCGCCGTTGAGGCAGATCATCAGTCGGGCTTCATGTTGGCGGCGCGAACCACTTCCCTCCAGCGTGCAATCTCGGCCGCGATCAGATCGCCGAAGGCCTTCGCCGTGGTCTGCATCGGCAGCGCGCCCTCGGCAGCGAGTTGTTGCGCAACCTCGGGTGATCCGAGTGCGTCGTTGATCGCGGCGTTGAGCCGCGCCACCACGTCCGCCGGCGTTGCGGCAGGGGCGACGATGCCGTACCACTGGTCGGCCTCGAAGTCCGGGAAGCCGCTTTCGGCGACTGTCCGCACCTCGGGCAGCGCCGCGATGCGCGCCGGGCTCGAGACCGCGAGCGCGCGCAGCCGCCCGCTGCGGATGTGCGGCAGCAGCGCGGGTGCGCCGGTGAAGGTGGCGTCGACCTGGCCGCCGAGCAGGTCGGTGACCGAAGGCACCGTGCCGCGGTACGGAATGTGCAACATCGAGATGCCGGCGCGCAGCTTCAAGTACTCGAAGCTGAGGTGGGCCGCGCTGCCGTTGCCTCCCGACGAGTAGGTGAGCTTGCCGGGGCTCGCCTTGGCGCGGGCGATCAGTTCCTTCAGGCTCGTGATGCCGGAGGCCGCGTTCACGACCAGCACGTTCGGCACCCGCGCCACCCAGGCCACCGGCGCGAAGCTGCGCAGCGGGTCATAGGGCAGCTTCGGGTAAAGCGAGACGTTGACCGCGAGCGTGCCGATGTGGCCCATCAGCAGCGTGTTGCCGTCGGGCTCGGCGCGCGCCGCAAGGTCGGCGCCGAGCGAGCCGCCGGCGCCGGGCTTGTTGTCGATGATGACGTTCTGGCCCAGCGCCTGCTGTAGCTTCGGCGCGAGCACGCGCGCCAGGATGTCGGTCGTGCCGCCCGGCGTGAACGGTACGACGAGCCGGATCGTCTTGCCGGCCGTGCCCTGGGCGCGCAGCAGCGGCGCCGGCGCCAGCACCCCGAGCGCGATGCGCGGCAGCGCATCTCGACGCCGCAAAAGCGGCGAGCCACGCGCGCTGCCGGAAGCGGCAGTTTCAAATGGCTCGTGGTGCGGCTGGTGCATCGTTCAATCGGGCTTGATGTTGGCCTCGCGAATCAGCTTCGCGTAGCGCAGCCGCTCCGACTCGAGCATGGCCGCGAACTGTTCCGTGCTCGCAGGAATCACCTCTCCGCCTGCGGCGGCCAGGCGCTCGCGCACGTCGGTCGACGCTAGCGCCTTTTGCACCTCGGCGTGCAGCCTGGCGATCACCGGCTTGGGCGTCGCGGCCGGTGCCACGAACCCGTACCACACCGAAGCCTCGAAGCCGGCGTAGCCCGACTCGGCGATGGTCGGCACCTCGGGCCAGATCGGCGAGCGCTTCGCGCTCAGCACCGCGAGCACCCGCAACTTGCCACCTTTCACCTGCGGCTGCACCTCGAGCGCATTGACCGCGATGACCTGGACATGGCCGCCGATCACGTCGGTGATCGCCGGCGCACCGCCCTTGTACGGAACGTGCGTCAGCGACACTCCCGCGGCGCGCTCGAAGAGTTCGAACGCCAGATGCGGCGTCGAGCCGTTGCCCGGCGACGCGTAGGTGATCGACTGTGGGCGCGCCTTCGCCGACTCGACGAGCTGCGCGATCGTGGTCAGGCCGGATGCGGCGCTGACGGCGATGACGACCGGGACGCTGCCGACCAGCGACACGGGAGCGATGTCGCGAGCAAGGTCGAAAGGCGGCGGCTGGAACAGCGACGGATTCGCCGCGAGCGCGTTCGCCGCGAGCAGCAGCGTGTAGCCATCGGCCGGGCTCTCGATCAGTGCCTTGACCGCGATGTTGGTCGCGGCACCGGGCCGGTTGTCGACGATCACGGGTTGACCGAGGCTGATCGCGAGTTGCTGCCCGACCGTGCGCGCGACGATGTCCACCGCACCTCCGGCGGCGTAGCCGACGATCACCTTGATCGGCTTGCCCGGGTAGGTCTGCGCGTGCACCGGCGAGACGACGACGCACGCAGCGCAGAGCAGACCCGCAAGCGAACGAGGGACCTTCATGACCCGCAACCTTTCGTTTGGTTCATCGGCAACACCCACGTCGCGCCGGCGTGGCACGCGATCATCGCGGCGCCGACGCTGGCGCGCGCCACAAGCCCGGCAGGCGATACACCTTCACGCGAATCGGCGCGCCTTGCATCGCGGAATCGAGGAGGATAGGTTCTTTCGCCGTGTCTACTGTGCTTGTCTTGAAGATGATCAGTGCGCGACACCGTAGTAGATATTGGGGACGTGGTAGCGCGCCTGGCCGGCCCTGGCGTGACTCGCCGACGCGCAGGCATGTAGGTACACCTCGTCAGGCGTCGCGGCCTTCTGTTGCTTCAGGGTTTTCACCTATCGCTGCGTGCGGAGTTGCCGAGCCACCTCCATGTGGCGCGCCGTACACATCGATCCTGCGATCCACCGCACTTGCAATTCGCGAAGTAGCGGCGGTTCCTGATGAGGAAACGGGGCGTCAGTGGATGCCCCTTCTTCATTCAGCGGCAACACCGTTGAGCGACCCCTCAGGTGGGGGGGAGTTCCTGGTTGCAGGTTTTTGTGATCTGGATCAACGTTTGGTTTGCGTGCGCCTGTAGATTGGCTGACAGAAGCGTCGGCGCAGGTGGTAGGCGGGTGTATCGAAAGCGCGGCTTTCTTTGATTGCCCGCCACATGTTGTTCTGCATCGCGTGACCCAAACCGAGGAGAGATTCCATGGACAAGAAAAACTGCGGCACCTGGTTCGGCGTTGTCGCCGCCGGCATTCTGGCAACTGCATTGTCGGGTTGCGGTGGCAGCAGCGGTGACACGGGCCCAGCCGGGCCAGCCGGCCCTGCCGGGCCGGCCGGGCCAACCGGCCCGAGCAGCGTGAATGTCGTCGATGTCGGCAGCAACACGGCGACGAACCCCACCGTCATCAACGCCAACGCAGCAGCCTGGGCAGCGCTCGAGCCGACCGTGACCGTCAACAGCGTGTCGATCGCCAGCCCGCCGGTGGTCAACTTCACGGTGACCGATGCCTTCGGTGTGCCGGTGGTCGGCCTGGGCAACAAGAGCAAGGCCAGCACGGCCAAGTTCGCGAGCTACCCCAACCTCGCGTTCGGGCTCGCCAAGCTGGTGCCCGGCACCAACGGCAACCCGAGCAAGTGGGTCAGCTACATCGTGACCTCGGTCGAGACCACTTCGGCCGTTCCCGCGCCGCAGCGCCCCGGCACCGACAACACCGGCACACTGGTCGACAACGGCAACGGCAGCTACAAATACACCTTCTACCGCGACATTCCCGGAGCCAAGGCCGCAGTCGCAGCCATGGCCGCATCGGCAGCCGCGGCGAGTTCCGCCAACAACGTGGCGGATCTGGGCGATCTGACGTACGACGCCAGCCTGACACACCGCCTGACGATCCAGTTCTCGGGCAATGCGCCAGGCACCGGGACGAACACGCCCACCGCGGCAACATCGGCGGTTGCGGCGGTGCCGCTGAAGAAGCCATACGATGCAATCTACGATTTCATCCCGGCCACGGGCGCCAAGGTCAGCGCGACCGACTTCTCGCGCGACGTCGTCGCCAACGCCAACTGCGAAGCCTGTCACCGCAAGCTGGGTGGCATCCCCGGGCTGAGCGGCGCAGAGGACGCCGCCGCGTTCCACGGCGGCAGCCGCAACAACGTGCAGTACTGCGCCGTCTGCCACACCGAACAGCGCAAGTACGGTCGGGTCGAGGCGACCGCCACGCTCGATGGTGCGGTCAAGACCTTCACGTCGGCCTCCACCAACGTTTACAAGCTGGACGGGCGCGCGATCGGCAACCTGCCGAACCTGATCCACAAGGTCCACCTCAGCAAGCTGCTCGCGCACAAGAACTACGACTTCGCCGGTGTGAAGTTGAACGAGGCGACGTATCCGCAGGACATCCGCAACTGCACGTCATGCCACGACGGCTCGACAACCGCCTCGCGCACGACGAAGACGAAGGACGGCGACAACTGGAAGAAGGTGCCGACCGCACTCGCCTGCGGCGCTTGCCACGACGGCATCAACTTCGCTACAGGCACCGGCGTGACCATCAGCGACGCCGCCAAGGGCCTGACCTCGACCTCGATCAACGGCACCGGGATCGCGCACCCCGCCGGCCCGCAACCCGACGATTCGAATTGCGCGCTGTGCCACAAGTCCAACGGCACGTTCCCGCAGGCCGACATCGACCTGAGCCACTTCCCGGTGACGCCGCCAAGTCCGGCCAACTCACTGCTGCTGGGTGGCACCAACTCGAACACGAATGCAGCGTGGATCGCCTCGGGCGCTTCCGTCGGGCGCCTGCCCATCGGCGCAATCAAGGTCACGTACGACGTGAAGAGCGTCTCGCGCAATGCGAGCAAGCAGCCGGTGATCGTGTTCAAGATGCTGCAAAACGGCAGCGCCGTCGCGCTCAACGACTTTGCTACGGCCACGCCCAACCCCGCCACCGGCGACAAGGAGATCTGGAACAACTTCATGGGAGCTCCGAGCGCGTACTTCGTGTTCTCGGTTCCGCAGGACGGCATCGCCGCACCGGCCGACTTCAACGCGTCGGTCTCCGGCTGGCTGAAGAAGATCTGGAACGGCACCGCCACCGGAACCGCTGCGGGCACCTTGATCGGCCCGGACAGCACCGGGTACTACACCGTCACGCTCACGGGTGTGACGGTTCCGGACAACGCGGTCATGCTGACCGGCGGCCTGGGCTACACGTACAGCGTGAGCAGCGCGCTGCCGCTGACGCAGACCAACCTGGCGGGCTACCCGGTGACGACAGGCACCGCGATCCCGACCCCGACCTTCAAGACGGGCGGGCTGATCGTGATCGCGCCCAACGTGCAGATGGTGGCCACCGGCTACACAGGACGGCGGGCGATCGTCGAGGACGCGCGCTGCAATGCCTGCCACCAGGAACTCGGCACCTTTACCGAAGACGCGTTCCATGCCGGCCAGCGCAACGACGGCACGACCTGCGCGTGGTGCCATACGCCGAACCGCACCAGCAGCGGCTGGTTGGCGGACTCCACGGCCTTCGTCCACGCGATCCACGCATCGGCCAAGCGCCAGAACAAGTTCACCTGGCACGCGAGTTCGGAGACCGAAGGGTTCTGGGACATCACGTTTCCGGGAATCCTGAACGACTGCGAAACCTGCCACCTCCCGAACACCTACAACTTCGGCGCCACGGACTCGGCAAGCGCGGCCGGCCAGGTGGACGGCATCGACAGACGCCCGTACCGCACTGTCGCAACCGGCAAGTTCACGAAGACGGTGGGCGGCACGTACACGACTTACTCGGGCAGCACCTGCGCGACGCTCGGCACGAGCACACCACAGACAGCGACGGGAGCGTTTTCGCTGTCGCCATGGATCACGGCCGACGCGAGCGGTACCAGCGGCACCAACTACGGCATCGGGTTCAGCTACAACGCCGGGCTGACGACGGCCAGCAGCTGCAAGCCCGACGGCACGCCGACCAGCAACCCGGCAGGTGGCACGCTGCCGGCGGACCCGGCGAGCCTGGTGAACTCGCCGACAGTCTCTGTGTGCTCCGCATGTCATGACTCGGCCGACGCGATCTCGCACTTCAAGATCAACGGTGCCGCGTACTACCAGCCGCGCAGCACGGCGTTGTCGGGCACGAACGAAACCTGCCTCGTCTGCCACGGCACCGGACGGGTTGCCGACATCAAGGTGATGCATTCGAAGAACAGGTGATTTGCCGACTGTCAGGCCGGTGGCGGTGAGGATTGCAGCGTGCCGTCCTCCCCGCCGAACCAGACAACCCGGTCGGTCTTGCCGCCGGGTTGTCTTTTTTCAGCATCGACAGCTCGCCTGCGAAGCGGACGAGCAAGGTGATGACAACCGTTGGGGCGAGAATCGCCCGCACCGCAGGAGCACATCGGGAATGCAAGGTTTGTCGATAGTACCCACGCTCATGGCCATCGCCCTCACGGCTGCGGTCAGCGTGTCGGTGATGGCGACGACTGTCGCGCCCCCCGAGCGCGCCGCGAGCGCACCCGCGTCACCGCACGTGATGCCGGGGCAGATGCCAATTGCGGAGAAGAAGACGCCGCCGGCGGCACCCGCGAAGCTCGTCGACATCAACAGCGCCGGCCGCAAGGAACTCATGACGCTGCCCGGCATCGGCGCCGATGAGGCGAGCAAGATCATCGCGAACCGGCCCTATCTGACCAAGACCGAGCTCGTGACGAAGGGCGTGCTGCCCACCGGCCCGTACCTTTCGCTGAAGAAACA